>ERZ1031127.14-NODE-14-length-84405-cov-12.465999_pt1 | contig 84405 bp, 74 predicted proteins | sample MGYA00518224_ERZ1031127 | MGnify/ENA primary metagenome ERZ1031127 (study PRJEB33718, sample SAMN03159757) | human skin metagenome | collected 2014-05-20 | study: EMG produced TPA metagenomics assembly of the PRJNA266117 data set (Human skin bacterial metagenome... | reverse complement strand
GAGTCTCAGGGGGCGGGAAATCCGCGTTACTCCGGGGCGGCGTCATCAGCACACTCGGCAAATCAGCCAGCTTTGGCTCGGATTCTGCCGGGGAGACCGCCTGTTCGTGTTCGAGTTTTTCGCGAATTTGGCCCAAATCCATCCCCACTCCGGGAGTCGGTAGCGGGGGAGCCACTACGTCAGTCAGCGGAGCTTTTCGGTATTCACCAGGGGTGCCGTAGTCAGTTGCGGCGCTGCCCAAATCGTTGACTTCTGCGGGGGCCGGCTCGGTCTGACCCAGTTCCACCGTCTCCAGCTTTGGCATCTGGAAAGTCGACGGGCTAGGCTCGGCAGATTCCGCCGGGGTAGCGGAAGCCTCGCTCATCAGCTGAGGCTGTTCCGTTGCGGGTTCTATCGGGGTTTCAGGGCGAGGAGTCGAAAAGTCCGGTACCGGTTCGTACGCCGAAAAGTCCGGGGTGACGGGCTGATCTGCCGGGGGGACTGCCGGCGGTTCGGCAGATAGCGATGCCGGTGTGCCGCCCCAATCGTTTGGTGTCAAGCCCTCTGGCTGGTAGGGGTTTGGTGTCTGCCAGGAGTCGGCTGCGGGTTGCTCTGGCATTCCATAAGGTAGCGGGTCAGCCGCGGGTGATTCCGGGAACGCATAAGGGGGTTGCGGGAAGTCGGCGTAGGACTGAGGCGTCGACTCGGGGACAGATTCCGGGGAATAGTATCCGCCAGGTTCTGTTGAATCGGGGTAGGCTGGCGCTTCTTCCGGGGCAGTGGGAGCGTAAAAATCCTCCTGCAAGGCCGCGGAATCAGCCTGGGCATTGGTCGTCTCAACCGGTAGTTCAGGGGCGTCATCCAGATTGATTTCGTCTGGATAATCATCGCCCAGAGAATCTTCCAGGTCGTAGGACTTTTCCTGGTCAGCGTCAAAGGTTGAATCATAATCCGGAGCTGCCTCAGTTGGGGAAGCCTCGTAACCTTGCGGGTATCCTGCCTGTTCATAGCCCTGAAGATACTCGGAGGGGGTTTCATCGGGACTCTGGGCGTCCATCGGTGCGGCAGGAGTGACCGGCATGACCATTGTGGTGTCTTCGGGAATAAACGACTGGTTTTCGCCCTCAGCCTGAGGAACATAGCCGTAGCCTTCCGGCGTCTCCATGCCGTAGGGCGAGGCGTATCCGGCCTCGGCGGGATAACCCGGATATTGCTCAGCATTTCCCTGACTTTCCGCCGGGTTTACGGTCATCGGCTGGCCATAAGCGTCATAACCATAGGGCTGGTAAGGGTCATATCCGGCCTCAGGATACGGCTGAGCGGCGGTCGAATCCGTACCTTCCGGCAGCTGGGCGTCTACGGGATATTGCGGGACTTCGCCCCATTCATCGCTCAGTCCTGCAGCGGCTTCGGCCGCGGCAGCTTCGATACCAGGCTCGGCGACCGGTTCTGCCGGAGTCTCGACCCCCGGTAACGCCTCGCTGGCAAAGGTCTGATCAGCACCGCCCTCGACCGAGGACGAATCCGTCTCCGGAGTCTGGGACACGGGGGACACCGGCGAGTTGAGCGGAGGAAAACTGGGGGAAACGGGAGAACTATCCCCGCCAAAATCACCGTTATGAGGTGAACCATCCTCATAATCGGTGAACACCGCTTGTTCAAAGGAAACGGGTTGAACAGCGGGAATCGACCCGGTGGGAGTGCCTAAAACGGAAGACCGCACCTCAGATTCAGTGGCGGGTTCGGGCTCGCCAGCGGAAGGAACCGACGGCGCGGAATTAGCGGTTTCCGGCGCGTTTTCCACAGCGGGAGCCTCAAACTGAGCCTCGGAGGAAAGGTCAATCGGGGTTACGGTTTCCTCGCCAGCGGGCTCGGGATTGCTGGGCAGCTCGCCGGAGGCAGCGGCTTGTTCGGCGGCCTCGGCTTCCAGCGCTGCCCCGTCCACCTGTAATACCTGGTAGCGCTGGTCGGAAGGGGGGATGCCGTACAGCTTTTCGTAAGCCTCCAAAGTGGCGGCGACCTGGTCCAAGTAGTCGTCCACGGCGTCTTGGTCGTAGCCCACCCGCATTCGGGTGTAATCGAAGTCGACCTCACGCACGTCCCGGCCGCGGACCGTAATATATGCCAAATCCACCTCGGCCTCGGGCGAAGCATTCAGCGCTTCGTAATATGAGAGGACGCGAACCACTTCATCAAGGTAGTCGTCTATCTGATTCTGGTCGTACCCATCGCGGAACTTTGTCGCAGGGAACTGAGCCGAAAAGATGTCTTCACTGGTCAGCAATTGCGGGGCGTCCTCGCTCATGTGCCGGTCCTTTCCATTCTTCGTCGTCAGCAGCGCGGCCGGCTGCTTTCAAGCAGAGTCGGGTTTTGCGCATACACACTTCAACAGTCAATTTTACCTGGAGTTGTGGGAAAACGTTGTCGATTAGGGGGTTTGGAACGAATTGAGCCTTTTTATGCCGCGCCCAGAGAATCTCGCTAGGATATAAATGTTCTTGGCTGTGCCCGGGCGGGCCAGATTCGACACGAAAGGAAGATTATGCGTGTTCACATCGGTACAGACCATGCCGGCTTCGAATTGAAACAGCATTTGCTAACTTGGCTGCGGGACCGCGGCTATGAAGTCGTTGACCACGGACCTGCCGCCTATGACCCAAATGACGACTACCCGGGCTTTTGCATTGCCTGCGCTGAGGGCGTAATGGCAGATTCGGGCTCTTTGGGTATCGTGCTGGGCGGCTCGGGCAACGGCGAGCAAATCGCCGCCAACAAGGTGCGCGGAATTCGCGCGGCACTGGTGTGGAACGAAGAAATCGCGAGCCTCGCCCGTCTGCACAACAATGCCAACGTGATTTCCATAGGCGCTCGCCAGCACTCCGTTGAGGAATGCGAACGTTTCGTGGAAGTGTTCCTGACCACGGACTTTTCCGGCGACGAACGCCATCAGCGCCGCATCGGTCAGCTCAGTGATTACGACAACAAGCGATAGTTCGCGGAGTTAGTTCCGCGCTTTCCCCCGAGTCCGGCACTTTTCTAAGGCGGGTTTGGCGCTTACGGCGCTATCAACCGTTCAGAGCCGTTCCCACAGCCCCAGGGGCAGCCAAATTGGGTGAAACGCCTCGTTGGAGGCTTCGGGGTCCAACAGCGCATAAAAACCAAAGTCCAGGTCGCCATCTCCGTCAACGATGGTCAGCTCTGCCAGCCACAGATTTTCCGAGATATCCTGTGGCGAGATTCCGATACTAGCCGGCAGGTCGGCCTCGGTGGGCTGCGTGATGACGCGGAAATTGCGCGGGTGGCGAGCCTCCCCGACCGTTTCCATGAAATCGTGGGCATCCCAGTAGGCGCCGAGTTGTTTATCCCAGCCCGATTCCGTAATCGGGGGGATTTCCGCCAGCGGTCGGGACACTCCGCCCTGGTCAGAGCGCAGTTTCGTTTCCATTGCACTGAGACGCTCGAATTCGTCCCCGCCCAGCATATCGAGCCAGCTGAACAGCTCCCGGTGCAGTTCGGTGCCGAGCTTGGCGGGGTTGAGGCGGTAGTCAAAAGTTCCGTCCGGACGCTCGCCAAAAGCCAGCTCGGTTTCGTCCGGCTCGCCCGCAGAGGTGGTTCCATCCAGGTTCGCCGTTTTTCGCAGTTCCGGATTCTCCAGGAACTTCCATTCATCCAGCAGGGACGAGTCGACCCGGTCAATAGTGTCGTTGAGCCAATCCAGCACCTCGATAAACCGTTCAGTTTTCAACGGTTCCGGTACAATCTGGGTCAGCGCGCGCCAGGCATCGGACAGGTAGCGCAGCAAAACCCCCTCGGAAAACTCAATCTTCAGGCTAGCCTCAAAAGCCTGGAACGTCTGGCCGGTTTCCACCATCTCGCGAATGATGGATTTCGGGGAAATGAAATATCCGCGCGCCCACGGGTTCGCCTTGACATAGGTGTCAAAAGCGGCTTCGAGTTCCTGGCTCAAGGGCTGGGGGTAAGTCGTGCGTTCCAAGGCATTTTGCCGTTCGTCATAGTCCGCCCCGCTCGCTTTCAGTTCCGCAAAGACCCGGTCTTTCGCGGCACGTTCCTGGGCGCGCAAGATGGCATTGGGGTCGTCCAAAACGGACTCCACCACGGAAATAACATCGAGAGTGTCCCCGAACGCGCCCCCGGCAGCAGGCGCCTCCGCGCTGGCGGCGTCCGCGTGGTCCGTAAAGGCCTGCAAATAATCCAGGGCAAATGGTGCCAAGTCTTGATTTAGGGCGAACGTCTCGGGCAGGTTCGCCGTCAAAGTCCAGTTCCCGTGCTGTGAGCCACCCGCCCCCGTGCCGGAATCGGCGCTGTCACCGTGCGAGAGCTGTCCAGCCGAAATGACCCCGGAATCCTCTAGGGATTCCAAGATGTGCTGCAGGGTATCGGCAAAGGGATTGCGGTCCTTTGCCGGCCCGGTGGCACGTAGCACGTTGTGGTTGCGGTACACCAAAGTGTTCAGGTTTTCGGCCTGGTCGCCGGGCTTTTGCAAGGTGTTTAGCACCATCGCGTGCGTAATCTTCCACCGCGGCACCATTGCTTCGGGGGCGCTTTGTGCCAGACGGTTGAACGTCCCTTCTGTCCAGGACGTGCGGCCTTCTGGGGCTTTCTTTTTCTTGATTTTCTCAAGCTGTTTCGCATTCCCCTCCGCTCGGGCGATGGCGATAGCGTTGTCGATTTCCCACTCCGGGGCTTGGGCCACCACGTATCCAACGGTGTCAAACCCGGCACGGCCCGCCCGCCCGGCAACCTGGTGGAACTCCCGGGAATTCAGGTGACGCTCCTTGTTCCCGTCAAACTTCACCAGGGAGGTCATGACGACGGTGCGGATAGGGACGTTAATGCCGACCCCGAGGGTGTCGGTCCCGGAAATGACCCGGAGCAGGCCCGCTTGAGCGAGTTTTTCAACCAGTCTGCGATAGCGGGGCAGCATTCCCGCATGGTGAATCCCGATGCCCTTCAGCAGCAGCGGTTTCAGGGTTTTCCCAAAAGAGGAATGGAACTGCACGGTGTTTACCTGGTCTTTTAGCTGGGTGGCGGTGTCGGGGTCCAGCCCCAAGCGTAAATCCAGGCTGGCGATTCGCTCGGCTTCTTCCACCGCGGCGCGTTGGCTGGGGTGCACCACGTAGGCCGGCAGTCGGTCTTGATTAGCCAGTCCCTGCAGGATTTTCTCCAGAGGCTCGGCCGCGTAGGACATCTCCAGCGGCACGGGACGTTTCGCGGAATCGAGGACCGCGACTTCACGCCCGGTGACTTCCCACAGGTTCTTTGCAAACCACGAAGTGTCCCCCAAAGTGGCGCTCATCAGCACAAACCGAGTATTCGTCAGAGTCAGCAGGGGAGCCTGCCACGCCCAGCCACGCTCCGGGTCAGCATAGTAGTGAAACTCGTCCATCACCACGGTATCGACGTTGAGGTCATCTCCCCAGCGCAGCGCCTGATTCGCGAGGATTTCCGCCGTGGCGCAGATAATCGGCGCATCGGCGTTGACCGAACCGTCGCCCGTAACCATACCCACGTTAGCGGCACCAAACAGGTCCACCAGGTCAAAGAACTTCTCGCTGACCAGCGCCTTTAAAGGTGCGGTGTAGTAGGAAACGCCGCCCCGGGCTAGTGACCACAAAATCGCGGCCATCCCAATCAGGGACTTGCCCGAACCTGTGGGAGTGGGAGCGATGAGGTGTTTATCCTCTAGAATCAGGCGCTCGGCAGCCTCCTGCTGGTGCTGATAAAGCGGGCGACCTGTGGACTCTGCCCATTCCTGAAACGCGAGCAGAACCTCGACAGGGTCCGTAAGCGCGCCGCGATCCTCCAGGTCGTCCAGCAGTTGATTGAGAGCCTCCATCAGCGCCGCACCGGGTTGCTCAGTTGTCCCAAGCCCTCGATTTCGCAGGTCACAGTGCAGCCTGCGGTGAGTGGACCGACCCCGGCGGGAGTACCGGTGAGGATAACGTCGCCGGGCAGCAGGGTCATGGCTTGGGAAATGTAGGTCACCAGTTCGCCCACCGGGTGCATCATATTGGCGGTCGTGTCGTCTTGGCGGGATTCGCCGTCCACTTCGCTGCGGATGCGCAGGTTTTGCACATCGAGGTCAGGGTTCACAGTAATCCACGGCCCGAGCGGGCAAGCGGTGTCGAAGCCCTTCGCGCGAGTCCACTGTTTGTCGGCTTTCTGGGCGTCGCGAGCGGAGACGTCATTGCCGATGGTGTAGCCAAACACGTAGTCTTTCCAGTTTTCGGGGTTAATGTCCTTCGCGACGTGCTTGATGACCACGCCGAGTTCGACTTCATGATCGACATGGTTGGACCACTTCGGCAGGACAATAGGTGCGCCAGGGCCAATGACCGAGGTATTGGGTTTGATGAACAGAATCGGGGCATCAGGCACGGCCGAGCCGAATTCGCGGATATGCTCCAGGTAGTTTTTCCCCACGCACACGACTTTCGAGGCGGGAATGACCGGGGCGACCAGGCGCACGTCCTCCAACTGCAGAATCTGGCCGGTCGGAGTGATTTTGTCAGGACTGTACAGGGGGTTTTCCGCCAAGACCGTAATCCGATCGTTGTCGTCCTCCATCACACCAAAACCGTAGGTATCGTCGCCTTTATCAAAACGTATAACTCGCATGGGGTCAGTTTATCAACCGCGGAACAGCGCGTCCCATCCGGTGAGTGCGCGTGGTCTGGCGGCGTTCGGGGGCTCTCAGTCGCAGAGATACTTGGAAAGCTGCGCTTTCCGTGCCGCTTCCTGGACTTTGGCAATGCAAGCGAGCTTGCGCTGCCAAAGTCTGCGTCGCGGTGGAGGAGCGGATTCGGTGGGGGCGCTTCGTCGCTGGGGGCGCTCGCGAGAGGCGGTAGGGGGAGTACCCCCTCGCGTTTTGCGCGACTATTGTCGCAAAACGCTCACCCCCCAGCCTCTCGCTGAGTCGCCCCCCTGCTCCGGTCGCGCCCGACATTCCGGTTCGGCTTGCGTCGGGTGATAAAGGGGGAGATTTGGCGGGTAGCTGCCAATAATGGCAGCTACTCGGCTATGCTCCCCTTATAATCCACGCGCGCCCCGAATTCTGTGACCAAAGACCCCCGAAAAACCAGACTCAAGCCACCGATAGCCGGTCAAAATCACCCCGAACCATGGAATAAAACCTATTTAAACGCCCCGGTATGCCATATATGGCACACCGAGCCAAATTAATAGGATTAACGCCTGAGCTGCCGCGGGGTTGTCTCAGCGTTTGGGATATTGACATCGCCAAACCTGGCGAGGAACCCCTGCAGCCTGTCTGTCTTGCACGAACGACCGATTTCACTGTGCTCAGAGCCAATCGGCAAGAACTAGACTCTCGCTTACCTGCAGTTTTAGAGAACCGGAGTCGATGATGGCCTGAATTCAGGCTCAAAATCGGTCGTTAGTGCAACTAATCCGGGAATCACAGGAGGTTTCACACCTAAGCATGGCAGAAATCCGGGTTATCGACACCGGTATTTGGCTCGGAATTGCGGCGCGGTCGCAGTGCTGAAAAAAGCGTTGAGGCGGGGATATATGATTGACTCTGTGATACATACCGAATTGCCTGAAGTCTCTGCAATCCCTGTGCCGCCCGCGGACGGTTCGAAAACCCGTGTGCGGTTCTGTCCTTCCCCGACCGGCACTCCCCACGTCGGCATGGTGCGCACCTGCCTGTTCAACTGGGCTTATGCGCGTTCCCAGGGGGGAACTTTCGTGTTCCGCATTGAGGACACCGACTCGGCGCGCGACTCCGAAGAATCGTTTAACCAGATTCTGGAATCGCTGGACTGGCTGGGCTTGGATTGGGACGAAGGCATCAACGTGGGCGGTCCGCACGGACCCTATCGCCAATCAGAGCGTATGGATATCTATCGCGAAGTGGCTGGTCAGCTCCTGGAAGCTGGCTATGCTTACGAATCGTTCTCGACCCCCGAGGAAGTGGAGGCACGCCACCGGGAACGTGGCGAGGATCCGAAGCTGGGCTACGACGGCTTTGACCGTGACCTTACCGCCGCACAGCGCGAGGCCTATATTAAGGAAGGCCGTAAACCTGTGCTGCGTCTGCGAATGCCGGACGAGGACATCACTTTTACCGACCTGGTACGCGGCGACATTACCTTTAAGGCCGGTTCTGTACCCGACTACGTCATCGTGCGCGCCAACGGCGAGCCGCTTTACACCCTGGTGAACCCGGTGGACGATGCGCTGATGGAAATTACTCACGTCCTGCGCGGCGAGGACCTGCTGTCCTCCACCCCGCGCCAAATCGTACTCTACCGGGCGCTTTACGCCCTCGGGGTGGCGAAGTTCATGCCCTATTTCGGACATCTGCCTTACGTGATGGGCGAAGGGAACAAAAAGCTCTCCAAGCGTGATCCGGAATCGAACCTGCTGCTACATAAACAGCACGGCATCATTCCCGAAGGCCTGGTCAACTACCTGGCGCTGCTGGGCTGGGCCTACGCCGCGGACAACGATATTTTCAGCCGCGAACAAATGGCTCAGGCTTTCGACATTCGCGCGGTAAACCCGAATCCGGCCCGGTTTGACCTTAAGAAATGCAACGCGATTAATGCCGAGCATATCCGCCTGCTGGACGCGTCCGATTTCACCCGTCGGACGGTGCCTTTCCTGGCGGCAGCCGGTTTGGTCGAGGCGAAGGAATATGATTCCCTGGACCAGACGCAACGCGCCGTATTGGATCAGGCGGCACCGTTGGCGCAAACCCGCGTCCAGCAACTGGATCAGCTCCCGGGACTGATTGGGTTCCTGTTCCGTGATGACGTGGAATACGACGAAAAGGCTGTCTCGAAGCTGAAAGGTGATCCCGCCGCGATTCTTGAGGCGGCCGTCAAGGCGCTGGAAACCGCTGGTGACCAGGCGTTTGCCGACACGGAGGCGATTCACGAGGTCTTGAATGCGGCGCTTATTGACGGTTTGGGAGTCAAGCCGCGCGTAGCTTTTGCGCCGCTGTTCGTGGCCGTCACCGGGACGAACGTATCCATCCCGGTTTTCGATTCCATGCGTATCCTGGGGAAGGAAGAAACCCTGCGGAGAATAGAGAAATTTACCGAATTCTTAGGTTAACTTTCCCCGCAAGGGGAGTTTTTCTTGATAATTCTCTAAAAAGCCCTAATCTTCCTTGATATTTTAATATAATTAACTCCGATAGTTCAGACACTATCCGATTGACACAGATGTGAATAATCAGGAGTTACAAGTGAAAACGAAGAAGCTTTCTGTCGCTATGAAGACCCACATCATAGCGCTGCTCGCGGCAGTACTGTTGGGTCTGATGCTAATCTACATGATCATTTCGTTACAGGCGTACCGGGGGATATTCCAAACCGAAGTTGCCAGTTTCGATGAAGTAGAAATGGTGGAAGATGCCAGAATCAACTGGTCTAACCTCCGTTCCCAGGACATTATGCTGCTCACCCAGCTGCAATCTGGAAAGATTGGAAACCTGAGCAGCTCGGGCGATACGGTCAACGAGGTGAATGAGCTGCTGGGGAAAGTTAGTGATGGTCTCAGTAACTTGGAAAAGGCCCCTCTGAGCAGTGAACAAAAAGCCTTGGCTGCGGATATGCGCGCCGCTTATGACAGCTATTCCGCCGCTTGGGGTGAGTTCACCCAGAACGCAGCGGGGAACAACGCTCAGGCTCTGGAGGCTTCAAACGTCTTTGGCCAGTTCGAGGAAGAAAACGGTTTCGTTTTTGCGGACAAGTCCCGCGCCTTGCTGGACACTTACGAAGTTGAACGCGAAGCTGCCGCACATGCCCGTGCGACTGCCGAAGGCACGACCATCATTATTTCAATCGTTATTCTCGTTATCGGGGCAGTGTTGGTTTTCCTGATTGTTCGCCTGCTGGTAGCGCCCATGATCAAGTCGGTCCGCTCCCTTTCTGCGGGGATGGACAAACTCACGGAAGGCGACTTTACCGCTGAGGTGCAGCGTCACAGCAGAGATGAGGTCGGCGATATGGGCGACCACTTCAACGATGCTATGGGTGGCTTACGTCAAAGCATCGCCGTAACCATCGGCGCGGCGGAGAATGTCGGCAAGATTACCGCGGGAATCGGGGAAGGCTCTCGCGAAGCAGTGGGCGCCACCCAGAAAGCTACCGACTACATCAACAGCGGGGCGGCGGCGGCCGAGCAAGTTTCTCGCTCTATTCAAACCGTCGCTGCTGGTGCAGAGGAAATGAGCGTCTCGATTAAAGAGATTTCTTCCAACGCTAACGCGGCCGCCGGAGTGGCCAAGGAAGCCTCGGAAGTCGCCCAGCAAACGAACGAAACCGTGGCTAAACTTGGCGAGTCTTCCCGCGAGGTCGGTGAAGTCATTGAGACGATTACGGCGGTAGCGGAACAGACGAACCTGCTGGCCCTGAACGCGACTATTGAAGCCGCACGAGCGGGAGATGCCGGACGAGGCTTTGCCGTGGTCGCTAGCGAGGTCAAGGACTTGGCAGCGGAGACGGGACGCGCTACTGAGGAAGTCGCCGTCAAGGTCGAACAGATTCAGACCGATACGGAGGCCGCAGTTGCTGCCATCGAAGAAATCTCCAACATCATCGCCTCCATCAACGATTACCAGACCACTATTGCGGCCGCGGTTGAGGAACAGACCGCCACGACCAACGAAATGAGCCGGTCGGTTTCGGAGGCTGCTGATGGTTCTACCACCATCGCGGAAAATGTGGCTGATATTGCTCGTAACACCACAAACTTGGCTGAGAGATTTGCTGATGTGGATCAAAAGATGGGCGTACTGGCTACAGAGTCGAACGACCTGGTTACCCGCCTCAATGAGTTCAAGTACTAGGGAGGACGATCGTGACTACGGATTTACAAAGTACAGTGAGCGCGAATACTGGAGAAAAAACAATGAGTGATGCGGCGGCGAAGAAAGCTGGTAAAGCGCGGGTTAACGCCAAAGGCAAGAAGATGCGGCGGCTGCCCCTAGTAGTTCAGATAGGCGCCATCGGGGCTGCCGGTGTTATCGGTCTGCTGGTGATGTTGCTGCTATTCGTGGTGGGGGTGCGCATCTATGGCAACTCCACGGAGAGCTATGTAGCTGAACAGAGTCAGGTCGAGGCGGCTCAGGCGATGCACTATGACATGACGCGTCTAATCGCTTCGGAACGTGAATTGAAACGGGTAGGCACCTCCCAGACCATCAGCTCTGAAGCTCGTGAAGCCTCGATGAAGGTGGCTACCGAGAACGTTAAGCACTTCATGGAACTGACGGATCAGCGCTTGGAGGAAATGTCAAAGATTGACGATCAGACTATCGCGCCGCTGGTGGCTCAGGCTACAGATGTGATGAAGAAGTTTGAAGCTGAAGTCAACCAGATTACAGAACTGGTCAACCAGGGTAAGGGTGAAGAAGCCGCCGCTATTGACGTTCTGGACTTAGCTAATCAGCTCAGCGACCTGGTTCCGCAGATTGTCAACGCGTTGGAATCCAAGATGGACGCGGCAACTGAGCAGTCTGAAGCGGTGTCAACGATTGTCTTGATTGTCATGTGCGTCGTCTACGTGGTGGTGCTGCTTCTCGCTCTGCTCCTTGGTTTCTTTGTGCGTCGTGTGCTGCGCAAGACCGTGGCGAACACGGGTGATTCTATCGAGTCGCTGTCTAAGGGCGACATGACAGATGAAGCCGAGATGCTGATGAACGATGAGCTGGGCGACGTGGCGATGAAGCTCAACGAGAGTTTGGCAACCCTGCGTCAAGTCGTTGGTTCGGCTGCCACAACGGCACGAAAGGTTAATTCCGTGGCCAAGGAGGTCGGAGACGGCATCGATGAGGGTTATAAGGAAACTGAGGAAGTTATCGCCCAGACTCAGGTTGTGGCTGGCGCGGCCGGCGATGTGACGCAGTCGATTCAGACCGTGGCTGCTGGTGCGGAAGAAATGGGCGCCTCGATTCGCGAAATTTCTTCCAACGCTAACGAAGCTGCCAGGGTGGCCGGGGAGGCTACCGAAGTAGCGAAACGAACCAGTGAAACTGTTTCTAAGCTGGGGGTTTCTTCGCGCGAAATTGGCGATGTGGTCAACACCATTACCGCGATTGCCGAACAAACCAACCTGCTGGCACTGAACGCCACCATTGAGGCGGCTCGTGCCGGGGATGCCGGTAAAGGCTTCGCGGTGGTGGCTGGTGAGGTCAAGGACCTGGCTCAGGAAACAGGTAAAGCAACCGATGACATCACTGCCAAGATTACGGCTATCCAAGCTGATACGGATGGCGCGGTGGCAGCAATCGAAAAGATTTCTGACATCATCAACCAAATCAACAACTACCAGACCACTATTGCGGCGGCCGTGGAGGAACAGACCGCTACGACCAACGAGATGAGCCGTTCGGTGGCAGAAGCGGCGACTGGTTCGGCTTCGATTGCGGAAACCATTTCTCAATATCAAGAGATTGCCCAGGAAGCCGGCAAGGGTGTGGAAACCCTCCAGCATGCCTCGGACGAATTGGTCGAGGCCTCACAAGCGATGTATGACAACATCTCGATGCTGGTTTACGAAAAGAAAGGCGACTCTGAGAACTTGCCAAATGCCTAACTATTAGGGTAACCTTGACACTCGGTGCGAAAATCTCGACAGAGGTTTTTGCGCCGAGTGTCATGGGGTATGGTGTAACGGCAGCACTAGTGATTCTGGTTCACTCAGTCTAGGTTCGAATCCTGGTACCCCAGCGCCCCTATCGTCTAGCGGCCTAGGACATCGCCCTCTCACGGCGGTAACACCGGTTCAAATCCGGTTGGGGGTACCACCTCTTGAAAGAGGTTTTCAAACTGCATATATGTTTGCCAAGCTGCGCGGTTCTCGCGCAGCTTTTTGGTTACATGCTTCCGCTTGGCTCTCCGAAGCTGCCTGTTCGGGAAAGAAACGTTCCACTATGCCGTCTAGGCGCGCTCGGATTTCGGCAAAATCTTGATTCAGATCCAAGGTGGCGACGCTAATGGTGTTACCGCTCATGTTCCAGGTGCTTTCAGCAGGAACTTGCTCGTCAGTCTTGGCGTACAGCAGCATTCCCGAAACCACAGATCCGGACGTCATCGTAGACGCCGTGGCCGTGTAGTTCTTAACGTAAGTGAAAATCTGGTATAAATTCGCGGAGCGAAAGTTATTTTTGTTGAAATACCTGGTCAAAATCTGGCTGTAATATTTGGCATCAATAATCAGGGTGTGTCCGTGAGTATCCGTCAAGGTGACATCCGAGCGCATCTGAGGCAGCGATGTGTCGTCTGCGCCTTGCTCGAGCGCCCAAGGGACTTGGCTGGCGTTTACCTGTAGGGACGGGTGTTCGCGTCGGAAGTATTCCAACAGGAATTTTTCGTATAGACGGCTCATTTCCTGGTCATCAAGGAACTTTGCGAGCCGGTATTCGCCGTGCTGTTCACGCGGCAGCATACCTTCCACAACGAGCCGACAGATAGACAGAAGCAGCCGGTAGGACCGGTTGCGGGAGGTCAGAATGAGGGTATTCCACCGAATATTCCGTAAATCTACGGGAGTGACGTTTGAGAAAAACAGCAGGGCGCGTTTCAGTTCCTGGCGCTGTTTTTCCTTCACATCCGCATGCCTCAACAGCAGCTGCATTGTTGCTGCCAAGACTTGATTGGCGAGGTTATCCGTGGACAACTTGGCGAAACTGCACGAGATTCGTTGTTTCTGACTGATGCGGTTGCGAAGTGTGGCGGAGATGTCAATGCGACCGCGAACGGTGGTGAGATTATCGTGGGTTTCCAGGTATTCCCGCGGCAGTCCCTGCTTGATTTGCCGTCCGATTCCCGCAGACAAAATGGCGGCAAACAAGGAATGAATGTTGTCGAACGTTTCTCTGTCAAGGTGGGCGTACTCTCCACGGTTCAGCTCACGATAGGCGTAGGACAGCATGTAAAAAATATTTTTTACCAGGATGGGTTCCTTGGTGCTCACGGGATGAGACCTTCCAAACGGGATTTCCATGATTCCAACTTTTCCGGCTCATCAAACCAGTACTCCTCGAGTAGGGGGATGATGTCATACCTTAATACAGCGCGCAGCCATTCGTCTTTTATCTTGTCTTTGCTGGTGCCACACAGGTAGCTGTGACCGATACAGAATCCTTTGCCCAAGGCCGGGTCGCCGGCAATGTCGTGGTTCAGTTCAGCAATGGTTCTGACCACAGTATTGAAGTTCTCGTTCTCTAAGGAGCTTTGATATTGCTGGAAGCCCTCTGAAGCGAAAGCTGGCTTCATCTCAAAGAAACTGAAGCGTCGCCGCAGCGCATAGTCAATCAGAGCGAGACTGCGGTCCGCGGTGTTCATCATCCCGATAACGTAAAGATTCCCCGGTACGCTAAATGGTTCGTCCGTGTAGGCCAAGGTCGCCGGCTTTCCCCGCTTGTCAGCCTCAAGCAACACCAACAGTTCACCGAATATCTGAGAGAGATTGCCGCGGTTAATTTCATCAATGATGAAGTAATATTCGTTGTTGCTATCGATCCGAGCTAGGTCGCAAAAACGCTTGAAAACCCCGTCTTTCAAGGCAAAACCAGAGCCATCAGGCTTGTATCCCATCACGAAGTCCTCGTAGGAATAGCTTTGGTGGAACTGTACCAGCTCAACGCGGCTCGAGTCTCGGGTCCCCATCATCGAATATGCCAGTCTCCGGGCGGCGTAGGTTTTGCCCACTCCGGGAGGCCCTTGCAGAATTATGTTCTTTTTCCATCCGAGAATGCCACGTAAATCTTCGTACTCCTGAGCACCAAGGTAGACTTCCGAGAGGAAATCATCCGTGGAATACGGTTGAAAATCGTTGGGTGTATCATCTGAGTCATCATCCCGTGTGACCACTGCCGTTTGAATTGGGGTTTCGTTCGCTTTCTCTTTCCGTCGTTGATTCTCAGCTTCGGAGCTCAAAAATGCCTCATGCGAAAGTTCATAGAATGTGCGCTGCCGGGATGAACCGGTTTTCAAAGATTCTGCAATACTGTCGCATATTTCCAGGTATTGGCTGCCGGTGGGCAGGGCGTTATGCTGTTCCTTTATTCTTGCCCTAATGGAATTCTCAAATGTGGATTGCTCGGTGAGATACCAGCGATTCCTGGAGTCTAGGCACATATAGTCGTGTGGCCGTATCCAGTACAGGGCCATAGTCAGATTCCATTTCACAGCAAACTGTTTGCTAACCCGGTCAAAATTTTCAATGAAAGTTTCGCGATTTGAGACTGACTTATCTCTCGCGTAATTCAGTGCGGCACAGTACATGAGCCAAAGATTGTCGATATCCGAAGGCTGGCGTCGCGAGTCATTTTCAAATCCATAGTAGGTCGCCATGGGCGGCATCAGAGTGGAAATTCCATCGAAGTCCTCTACCGGCTGGGCGGCAATGGAAAATTCCTGCGAAATAGATGCAATGATGGCTTGTCGACTTTGGTCGCTTACCTTTTTGTTGAACAACCCAAATACGGTAAACGGATCTATGTCTGAGGGAACTGGAACCGAGTCCAGGGTAGGTAAGTCCATTCCCAGATTGGCGAACACGGCCTGTAATTTACGGATTAGTGACCCTCTGTCATCGCGGTAGGCCAGTAGCTGATTCGCAAACTTAGTGTAAAAGTCAATCCATGTAAAATGCTTGTCTCCCATTTTTCATCCTCTCGCTGGAACTCTATCTAAAACATAGTTTAGAGATGACCCTGGAGGTGAAAATTTAAGAGTTATTTACGGACCCGGGACCGGCCAGGTTACTCCTCGTCGCGGCGCAGGAATTCGCTCAAGCGGTTGGCGGCGGCGACGACGGCGGTGCCGTGGGTGCGGCCGGGCTGGCGGCCCAAACGTTCGATAGGTCCCGAGACAGATACGGCGGCGACGACGCGTCCGGTCGCGCCGCGGACCGGGGCGGACACGGAGGCAACGCCGGGTTCACGTTCCCCAACCGATTGCGCCCAACCGCGCCGACGGACTTCTGAAAGCATAGTGGCGTTGAAGGCCGCCCCACGCAGCCCCCGGTGTAGACGTTCGGGTTCCTCCCATGCGAGCAGGATCTGGGCGGCGGATCCGGCTTGCATAGTCAGAGTCGCTCCCACCGGAATCGAGTCGCGCAAACCGATGGGTCGTTCGGCGGCGGCCACACAAATCCGCTGATCGCCTTGACGGCGATACAGTTGGCAAGACTCGTGAGTATGGTCGCGCAGGGCAGCCAGTACCGGCGCGGCGACACTCAAAAGTCTGTCGTCCCCGGCTGCTCCGGCCAGTTCCGCTAGGCGGGGCCCCAACGTGAAGCGACCTTGGGAGTCCCGGGTCAGGAAACGATGATGTTCCAAAGCCACCGCTAGGCGGTAAATGGTGGGCCGGGCCAAATGCGTGGTGTCCACCAGTTGAGCCAGGGTCGCGGGACCGGCCTCCAAGGTCGAGAGAATCAGTACCGCTTTGTCGAGTACCCCTACACCGGAATTTGCGCTAGACTTGTCCATACCTTGATATTGCCATCTCACAATGTGAAATGCAAGTTGGCTGGTAATACCGGGTAAACATTGATAACAACAGGAAAACCCGCGGAACTCCGCACCGTCCCCAACGGGCGAACGTTCCGGACTGCGCAATGAAAAGAGGCAAAAATGGGTGAGACGCTTGCACAAAAAGTATGGCGCGACCACGTGGTGAAAAAAGGGGAAAACGGAGCGCCGGATTTGCTCTATATTGACCTGCAGCTGTGCCACGAAGTGACCAGTCCGCAAGCCTTTGACGGGCTGCGTCAAGCCGGGCGGAAGGTGCGCCGCCCCGAACTGACGCTGGCTACAGAGGACCACAACACTCCCACACAAGACATTGACCGTCCCATCACCGACCCGACCTCTGCGCTACAGATTGAAACTTTGCGAAAAAATGCTGCGGACTTCGGGCTCAGACTCCACTCCCTGGGCGACGCCGATCAGGGCATTGTCCACGTGGTCGGGCCGCAACTGGGACTGACCCAACCGGGAATGACCGTCGTCTGTGGCGACTCGCACACGTCTACCCACGGGGCTTTTGGAGCGCTGGCTTTCGGCATCGGAACCTCTGAGGTAGAGCACGTGCTGGCGACCCAAACCCTGCCGCTGGCTCCTTTCAAAACGATGGCAATCAACGTTTCCGGTCACTTGAAACCGGGTGTGACCTCGAAAGACCTTATCTTGGCAATCATCGCGAAAATCGGCACCAACGGCGGGCAAGGTTACGTCCTGGAATACCGCGGCTCCGCGATTGAGGATTTGTCGATGGAAGCGCGGATGACAATTTGCAATATGTCTATCGAGGCCGGGGCGCGTGCCGGCATGATTGCCCCGGACGACACGACTTTTGCGTACTTACAAGGCCGTCCGCACGCCCCTGAGGGAGCAGATTGGGACGCCGCCGTAGCGTACTGGCGAACCCTGCCGACCGACGCGGACGCCCAGTTTGACGCCGAGGTCGATATTGACGCCGATGCCCTCGAACCGTTCGTGACCTGGGGCACCAACCCGGGCATGGGGGTGGCGTTGAGCGGGGAAGTTCCCGACCCCGCCACGCTGAGTGATGAAACCGCACGCCTGACTGTGCAGAAAGCCCTGGCATACATGGATTTGCAGCCGGGCACAAAAATGCGTGACATCAAAGTGGACACGGTGTTTATCGGCTCGTGCACGAACGGGCGTCTGGAGGACTTGCGTGCCGCCGCCAAGGTCGTGAAGGGCCATCACAAGAGCCCGGACGTGCGTGTGCTGGTGGTGCCGGGGTCCGCGCGGGTGCGTCTGGCAGCGGAACGGGAAGGCCTCGATCAGATTTTCCGCGATTTTGGCGCCGAATGGCGCAACGCCGGCTGTTCCATGTGCCTGGCGATGAACCCGGACAAACTCGCGCCCGGCGAGCGTTCCGCCTCGACATCCAACCGCAACTTTGAGGGCCGCCAAGGCAAGGGCGGGCGTACCCACCTGGTCAGTCCGCTGGTCGCCGCCGCTACAGCGATTCGCGGCACTCTCAGCAGTCCCAATGACCTATAGATTCAGCTTTAAGAAAAGGAAAACAAATGGAACAGTTTACGAAACACACCGGCGTGGGAGTTCCGCTGCAGGTCACGAACGTGGATACCGACCAGATTATCCCCGCGGTTTATTTGAAACGCGTGACAAAGACTGGGTTCGATGACGCGCTGTTTGCCGCCTGGCGCACGGACCCGAAGTTTGTGCTGAATCAGGAGGCTTACCGGTCGGGTACCGTACTCGTGGCGGGCAAAGACTTTGGCACCGGATCGAGTCGTGAACACGCGGTGTGGGCGCTGCGCGACTACGGTTTCAAAGTCATTCTCTCGCCGAAATTCGCTGATATTTTCCGGGGTAATGCCGGGAAACAGGGCTTGGTGACGGGGGTCATCAGCCAGGTTGACTGCGACCGGCTCTGGGAGATTCTACAAGCTCACCCGGGGGCGGAAGTTTGCGTGGATTTGGAGGCGCGTACCGCCACTGTTGGGGATTTCACCTGCAGTTTTGCTATCGATGATTACACGCGCTGGCGTTTGATGGAAGGGTTGGACGATATTTCGCTGACCCTGCGCGACGAGGCGGCCATCGCTGCTTATGAAGCGCGGCGTCCGTCATTTAAACCCAAGACGCTGCCGGCCAAACACCTGCCGTCCGAGCCGGTTCTTCCCGCACGTCCCGTGAACTAGAGCCGGGAGTGGCGACCCTACGCGGTGTGTGAGCGCCGCGGGGTAAAATGGGAGGAACCTATTGAGTTGACGGAAGGAAGCCGATGTCGGTTTTGCAGGTGAACGGCGGGCGACCGCTGCAAGGCGAGATAACCGTGCGGGGAGCCAAGAACCTGGTCCCCAAGGCCATGGTGGCGTCGTTGCTTTCCCCGGAACAGTCGCAGCTGGCGTCCGTGCCGGACATCCGCGACGTCGAAGTGGTCACGAAACTGTTGAACCTGCACGGGGTCGAGGTCGATTTCGACAAAACCGAGGGTGTGCTGACGATGAACCCCGTCAAGGTTGCGGCGGCTTCGGTGCAAGACGTCGACCGACACGCCGGCTCGTCGCGTATCCCCATCCTGCTGTGTGGGCCGCTGCTACACCGCCTGGGAGAGGCGATTATTCCGAATCTGGGCGGTTGCAATATCGGTGGGCGGCCCATCGATTTTCACCTCAATACTTTGCGGGCTTTCGGCGCGGAAGTCGACAAACTACCCAATGGCATCCATATTTCCGCACCAAATGGCCTGGAGGGTACGAAAGTTGAGCTGCCTTATCCCAGCGTGGGAGCTACGGAACAAACCCTGCTGACCGCGGTGCGGGCGCGGGGCATCACCGAGCTGCGCGGGGCGGCAGTCGAACCCGAAATCATGGATTTGGTCGCTATCCTCCAAAAGATGGGCGCGATTATCTCCGTGGACACCGACCGGGTCATCCGCATTGAAGGTGTCGATGAACTGCACGGATTTACCCATACCGCCCTGCCGGATCGGATTGAGGCGGCGTCGTGGGCTTCCGCGGCGTTGGTGACCGGCGGGGATATCACGGTCAAGGGCGCTCGTCAGGCTGACATGATGACGTTCCTCAACACGTTCCGCAAGGTCGGCGGGGATTTTGACATCACCGAAGACTCGATTCGTTTCCGGCGCGGCACTCAGGGCGATTTGAAATCAATCGTGCTGGAAACCAATGTTCACCCCGGTTTCATGACCGACTGGCAGCAGCCCCTGGTGGTGGCGTTGACGCAGGCTCAAGGTTTGTCGATTGTGCACGAGACCGTGTACGAAAATCGTTTCGGTTTCACTGAGGCGCTGCGTCGGATGGGGGCGCATATTCAGGTCTATCGCGAGTGCTTGGGCGGACTGCGGTGTCGTTTCGGGGCGCGGAACTTTTATCATTCCGCAGTCATTTCCGGGCCGACCCCGCTGCACGGCACGGATATTGAGGTTCCGGATTTGCGCGGCGGTTTTTCGCACCTCATCGCCGCTTTGGCGGCACAGGGCGTATCGAATGTTTCCGGAGTGGACATCATCAACCGCGGCTATGAAAACTTTATGAACAAGCTAACGGCTTTGGACGCACAGGTGGAGCTGCACTCATGACGAAAACTTCCGGTTCTGACCGCACCAGGCTGGTCGCGCAGTTTTCCCGTCCCTTCCGGCTGAACAGGGCGGGTCGTCCCGCGATGGGATGGGTGTATTTTTGGGCTTCGCTGCCCGTGCGCGCGACGCTGATAGCGCTGATGAAGCGGCACTATGCTGGGGTGGAAAACTTGCCTGGAAGCGGCGGATTTATCGCCGTGTCCAATCACGTCACGGAAATCGACTCGGTCACGTTTGCGCAGTTCCTGGTAGCTAACCACTATTCCCCGCGAATGCTGATGAAAGAAGAAATGATGCATTGGCCGGTGGTGGGTTTTTGCGCTCGACACTCGCGGATGATTCCGGTGTTTCGGGAAACCTCCCATGCGGCCGATTCCCTGATTGCCGCCAAAGCCGCCCTGAGAGTTGGGGAGTGCGTGGGAATGTTTCCGGAAGGCACCCTCACTCGTGACCCCGACCTGTGGCCGATGAAAGCCCACACCGGCGCAGCGCGATTGGCGTTGGAAACCCAGGTGCAGGTGGTGCCCGTCGCCCAGTGGGGGGCGCACAAGACCTTGGCACCCTACGGAAAACTGCACTGGCCGCCCCGCGGTCGGGTGGCGCTGGTGGCGGGCGCACCCGTCGACTTGAGCGACCTCTATGGGAAACAGGACAATCACGAGGCCGTGACGGAGGCGACCCGGCGGATTATGGCTGACTTGACCGAACTTTTGCGGGGTCTGAGACCCGGTGAAGAACCCCCCGCGAAAGTGTGGGACATGAAAGTCGACGGCGACCGCTATGGACGTAAGAAAAACCGTCCCAAAGGCGGGAAAAAGTCGCGTTAGACCTGTTGGAATACCTGGAACAGAAAGGGGGCGAGCGTTGCGAGACTTCGACGATGATGCCGAAGACACCGGTATCTGGGACAAGAGAACCAAAAAAACCGTGATTGGCGCTTTCATTTTCTTTGCCGCCGGATTGTTCCTGGCGTGGGAATTTGGCAATATCAACGGCAATAATCCAGAGCAGCGTCCCGCCGACGCGGCCGCTCGTGAGGAAACCTATTGGAAACAGATTACTTTCCTGAACCCCGGTTTCCCTGCTGAACTGCGCAAAGAAGTCACCAAAATGGGATGGCGGGCGTGCGGAAAGCTGGAATCTGGCTGGGACCCCACTCGGGTGCTGGCATTCATTGCCGAAAGTGAGAATGGCTCCGAGTCGGATAAGCTGCCGATGCCGGCCACCCAGGTGCAATTCTGGATTGGGGTGGAGCAATCTGCAGCGATGTCCCTGTGTCCCGAACAGGAATCGAAACTGGATGGTTGGCTGGAAAACTTTGCCCCCAAACCGGCTCCTACGCCTACGGTAACCGAGCCAGCCTAAAGGAATTCTAGAAAAACCCCCGAAAGGACTAAAGTTTTACCCATGAGTGAAGGCGAACAAAAGACCCGGGTAGCGGTTATTTTCGGCGGGCGCAGCGGGGAACACTCGATTTCTTGCGCCACGGCAGCGGGTGTGCTCGACCATATCGACCGCACGCGTTTCGAACCGATACCAATCGGAATTACCAAGGCCGGAGCGTGGGTGTTGATGCCTGACGAGTCCGATTCGCTGCGTCTCCAGGACGGCCAGGGGGCCGAGATTGAGGACAACGGGACGTTTGTAGCGCTGGTGCCGCAAAACCAGCATTTATTCTTTTGGGATTCCCGCACCCCCAGCGCTCCCATCAAGGACCTGGGCCGTGTTGACGTGGTGATGCCGCTGCTGCACGGACCTTACGGAGAGGACGGGACGATACAGGGTCTGTGTGAGATGGTTGGCGTGCCCTATACCGGTTGCGGGGTGGGCGCTTCCTCTAACGGTATGGACAAGGGGTGTGCGAAAGTCCTGTTGGAACACGGGGGGATTCCCGTGGGACGCTACCACGTCATCACGGACTTTGATTGGCGCCACCGCGCGGACGAAGTCCCGGCTCCGATTCTGTCGTGGGGTTTGCCGGTCTTTGTGAAGCCGGCGCGTGCCGGGTCATCCCTGGGGGTCACCAGGGTGGATTCGTGGCAGGACTTTGAGGCTGCGGTCGTCGCCGCTCGCCGTCACGACCCGAAAGTTATCGTGGAGGCCGCGGTGCAGGGCGCTCGTGAAATCGAGTGTGCTGTTTTGGAGGGGCGTGCCGGGGGAGCCCCCCGCACCACCCCGCCGGGGGAAGTCGTGATGGTTTCCACTCCTGGAATGTACGATTTCCAATCCAAGTATTTTGCTAACGAGGCTGTGCGATTGCAGATTCCAGCCCAGATTCCCGCCGGTGTCGCGACGCAGATTCAGAACTATGCCCGCCAGGCTTTCCAGCTTTTAGGCGGGGAGGGCCTGAGCCGAGTGGACTTTTTCTATGTGCCCGATACCGGGGAAATCATCCTCAACGAAGTCAACACCATGCCCGGAATGACGCCCTATTCCCTGTATCCGGGAATGTGGGAGAACGTGGGACTGTCCTACACCGACCTGGTCACTGAGCTGATTGAGCTGGCTTTGGCTCACCCGCAAGGGTTACGGTGAGGCGGACGTAGCTATCGTCCCGCCCGGAGCGGACCCGTCAGCCGAAACTACAGATAGAATGAATATGAATCGAAAGGACAACGATGTCAGATAATAAAGTCATTTTGGTGATGAGCTCCGAAACTCCGCAAGGATTGGCAGGTGACCAGGACTTATGTGATGCTTTGCGCGACCACGGAATCGAACCGGTCATGCGCAGCTGGGATGACCCCAGCGTGGATTGGTCAGAAGGTCGGTTCGCAGTGTTGCGTTCGACTCCGAACTATGCGCATCGCCGCGAGGAGTTTCTCAAGTGGGCGCATTCCGTACCAAAGTTGCTGAACACCCCCGAAATCTTGGAATGGAACACGGATAAGCACTACCTGCGCGAGCTACAAAAGTTGGGGATGCCCATCATTCCGACGACTTGGCTGGAACCCGAACGAAACCTCACTAAACATCAGGTTCACTCCCGTTTCCCCGCCTTCGGCGACTTCGTGGTAAAGCCGACCATCTCTAGCGGGGGGCGCGGCGTGGGACGCTACACTTCGACTTCCGCCAATTCGCGGCGCGAAGCTATCGAACACGCGATGGACCTGCTGTCTGCCGGTTCAGGCGTGATGATTCAGCGCTACTTAGAGGAAGTCGAGACACAAGGCGAAGTCTCGATTGTGTACTACAACGGGGTCATCTCCCATACGGTGCAAAAGGGCGCTATGCTGCACGCCGCCTGCGAGGGGCCGGAGCCGGAACAAATCGTCACCGCCCGTTATTCCAGCCAGGAAGAATGGGGCTGGGGCGAGCAGGTTCGACGCTACATCCACGACTACATTAAGTTAACCTCGGAACACGATACCCAGGTACTTTACGACCGGATTGACATGGTAGCTGACGGCAAAGGCTCGTACTACGTAATGGAAATATCGCTGGTAGAAGGCAACCTGTACCTGGATTCCGCCCGGGAGGCGGTGGAACACTTCGCGGACGCCATTATCCAGCGTTACTACTGGTAAGCCGGTTTTTCGCCAGCGGTTGAGGTTTACCGGACGTCGTCGTCGACCCAGTCAAAAGTCCGGGTCACGGCTTTCTTCCACAAGCGCAGGGTGCGGTCCCGTTCGCCAGGTTCCATGGTGGGGTTCCATCGGTGGTTTTCCTGCCAGTTGTTGGTCACGTCCGCGGTGCCGCTCCAAAAACCGACGGCGATTCCGGCGGCGTAGGCTGCGCCCAGAGCGGTCGTTTCGGCCACCATCGGCAGCACGACCGGCACACCCAAAATATCGGACTGGAACTGCATCAGCAGGTTATTTGCCGTCATGCCGCCGTCAACGCGCAACTCGCCGAGCTTCACGTGAGAATCGGACTCCATCGCGTCCAAGACTTCCCGGGTCTGGAAAGCGGTGGCTTCCAGGGCGGCGCGAGCCAAGTGTCCTTTCGTGTTGTAGCGGGTCATGCCGACAATTGTTCCGCGCGCGTCCCCTTTCCAGTAGGGTGCGAACAGTCCGGAAAACGCCGGCACGAAATAGACCCCGCCGTTGTCTTTCACCGAGGAAGCCAAGTCCTCCACGTCCTCGGAGGCCTCGATGATGTTCAGGTTGTCCCGCAGCCATTGAATCAGCGAGCCGGTTACCGCGATGGATCCTTCCAACGCGTAAACGGTAGGCTCGTTGCCAATCTTGTAACAAACCGTGGTAATCATGCCGTTTTCCGAAGGCATCGGGGTGGTACCGGTATTCATCAGCATGAAACATCCCGTGCCGTAAGTGTTCTTTGCCATCCCCGGCTCAAAACAGGCCTGGCCAAAGGTCGCGGCCTGCTGGTCACCCAAATCCCCAGCCACTGGCACTCCAGCCAGCAAACCGTCTTGGCGACATTGACCGTAAACTTCTGACGAGGAACGAATCTCGGGCAGCATATTGAGGGGAATCCCGGCCTCCTGACAGATGTCCTCGCGCCACTGCAAAGTGTGAAGATCCATCAGCATGGTGCGCGATGCATTCGTCACGTCGGTGACGTGCAGGCCGCTGTTGATGCCTCCGGTCATGTTCCAGATGACCCAGGTGTCCGGGTTACCGAACAGCAGTTCGCCTCGTTCGGCGCGTTCGCGCGCTCCCGGCACGTTTTCCAAAATCCACATAATCTTGGTGATGGAGGCATAGGTGGACAGGGTTTCGCCCACTAGCGGACGCCACCGGTCCGGCCCGCCGTTTGCCGCCAACCGGTCCACCAGGTCTTGGGAACGAGTATCCTGCCACACGATTGCGTTATAGACGGGCTGACCAGTAGTTTTGTCCCACACAATCGTGGTTTCGCGCTGGTTGGTGATGCCCAGGGCGGCGATGTCGTGGTGGTTGAGCTCCATCCCGGTCTGTTTCGTCGCGTTCCCCAAGGCGCGGCCTATGACTTCTCGCACGTTGAACCAGATTTCGGTCGCATCGTGCTCGACCCAACCGGGAGAGGGAAAAATCTGTTCGTGCTCCATCTGACCGACCGAAACTATGCGCCCGTAGTGGTCAAAAATAATGGCCCGAGACGAAGTCGTACCCTGGTCAATCGCCATCACATATTTTTTCTGAGACATCGTTGTCTTCCTTTCACATCGTTTCCTGTCGCCAGACTGAGCCGTTTTAGCGGACTGCGCCGGGAGAATCACCCGCGCCCTGACCCGGCAGCTCCAGTGCGCGAGCGAGAATCTCTATGGGGTGAACGACTTCGGCGCCGGTTCCTTTCCGAATTTGCCAGCGGCACGTTTCGGTGTCGCAAGCCGCCAAGTGGGGGTTCACGGCTTTAATTTTTGCAAACAGAGGCTTGCCGATGGCTTGGGCCACGGCGAATTTTTCTTTCTTTAGTCCGTAGGTCCCGGCGATACCACAGCAGGGTTGGCCCGATTCCACCACGTGCACGCCGGGGATGGTTTCCAGCATTCGAATCGCCGGTTTGCCGATACCCTGGGATTTCACCTGACAGGGCTGGTGATAGGTCAGGGTTAAGTCCAGCGGGCGCAGGTCGCTTTCCGGGAATTCGCCCTCGTCCATCAGACGCGCGATGAATTCGGAAGTCTCGAACAGGCGAGCGCCCACGTCTCGCAGAACAGCATCTTCCAACCCCATGATCTCGCGAGCCTCGTGGCGCAGCATTCCCGCGCAAGACCCGGAAGAGGAAATGATTGGCAGGTTCTTTCCGGCGCGCTGCAGTTGGCGTGCCAGCTGCAAGACATGGCGCGAAGCGTCGTTGAACAGCCCGTTTGATTGTGACGCCAGCCCGCAGCAGCCCTGTTTCGGGACGATGACGCGATACCCCAGATGCTCCAGCACCTCGACCGTCGCGATGGACGTGGATACCTCAAAGTACGCTCCCGCGCAGCCGTGGAAGAACACAATCGGTCCGCGGTGCCACTTCATTTCAGAAGGCAGGTACATGGTCGACTGGGGACGGCGCGGGACGTAGGGGCCGCCATAGACCTCCTTTTCGTGCCTCTTCCACCAGGTCAAGAAGCTGGTGGATTGAGCCACAGGGGTGGGGGCGTCGGCGTGGACTCCGATAACGGCCTGCACAAGTTTGCGAATCGGCCGGTTGCGTATCGCCGCGTTTGCGATGGGGGCCAGCGGGGTCAGCAGTTTACCTTCCAGTTCAGTTTGGGTAATCAGGCGGTCGCGCAAGGGCATGTTGTCGGCCTTCATGACGGCCCGAGCTTGGGCGTTCAGTTCGGCAATCTTTACTCCGTGGGGGCATACGGTAGTACAGATGGAGCAGCCCGAACAGTAGTCTAGGGACTTATCGACTGACTGACCTTTGCGGAAACGTTCTGCTTGGGGACCCACGAACTTGGGACCGGAAAAGTTCGGAGTGACCCGCATGACCGGGCATTGGGTCTCGCAGATGGTGCATTTCAGGCACTGATCCAGGGAAGTGCGCGCCAGGTTCGCTTTGGCGTAATCGAGTGCGGTGATTTCCGTCATGACCGGCTCCTCTCTAAGGACGCCAACGATTGCACGGCTGCCCAGGCACTGCCCAAGGCGAGACCCTCTCCGGAAAGTTCGCGCCACGGCGCGCAGGCCCCCAGCATTTCGCCCAGGCAATAGACATTGTCATAGAGCCGGTGACCGGATGCATCAACGGGACGCATCGTGGCGTCGACCGCCACTCCTGACATCAGCACCCGTTCGAGCTCCTGGCGATTTTCCCGGTCAATCTGATGAATGGAATTGAGGTAGCCGGTAGCGTCGGGGGCGGGGGTGAACACGGGAAGATTAAAGACCTTTTCTTGGATATTTAAATGTGAGTCACGCTCGAAGTTGCCCGAGGTCATTCCACCCGCCGCGTCTAATACCGCGTCAACTTGCACTTCGTCCACGCCCCCGGCGCGTGCGACCCGCAGCGCGGTTACGGTGCCGTCCAGGCTGGCGGCGGACAAAACCGCGCAGTTGGTGTGGATGTCTACGCGGGCCTCGCGGCAGCTGTTGACCAAGATGTCGTAGGCGCGCCGCCCCAAGATAGAAGGGGGAACAGTGGGAACTTCAGCGACCGGCGCGTGAACCAGGGCTTGAAATTCACTAAAAGTTTGCGGGCTCAATCCCAGCAGCGCTGGAATGAGGATGGTTTCTCCGGTTTGCACGGTGTCGTTCAGCAGGGTGGCGAATTTTTGGCGCAGTTTAGCGGCTCGCTGCGGGTCTAGGTCAGCGACGTCAAAATTTCTGGCATAGTCCGTGGCGGTGACGTCGGCTTCGTCTCCGCGTCCGCTCAAATCCAGAGTCACTGCCCGTGCCGAAAGCGAGAACCGCTCAGAACGATTGAGGTTGTCGGCGATGAGGGTCGCGGGAAAGTCTTTGAATTGTTTGAGGCCCACTACCAGCAGTTTCATCTGGTCGCGCAGGGCTCCCGCGGCACAGGTTTGGGACACCAGGTAGGTGGGGCGAACGGATCCCAGGGCAGAAGCCAAGAATGTGTTCGTGTTCGTGGCATTGTTCGGTGCCCAAAAATCGGGCAGGGCACGCCGATACCATTCCATTCCGGCGCGTAAATGTTCGGTCCCAATGAGGCGGTACGGGTGGTTATCTGGCAGGTCGTCGACAGCTTGGTAGGGGTCGCCCGCCATCGGGTCGGGACGGTCGGGGAGATAACCCAACAGATCGCCCGTACCGGCGGAAAGCACCAGGCCACCGAGTCCTTTGGTGTATACCGTAACTTGGTATCCGTTTTCGTGGGCCATGAGGGCGGCGCTCAAACCGGCCAATCCAGCACCGATTACAGCGATTTTCACCGGGCACCTCCTGCCGGTTCGTCACGGTCCGTGCCATGATTTAACGCCAGGTCGCCGGTAGCGCGGCTAGATTCCGGGCTGGGGCCGGGCAGGTGTTCCAGGTCCAAAGTGCCTAAAATCCATCTCTGCAAGGCCATCTCACGAGCCAGGGCGCCGTAGAGAATGGGGGTGATTCCGCCCAAACGGTTGGACAAAAACAGGTTCAGCATGGTGGTGCTGACATCGGCGCGTAGGGCGGCGGGGCAGGCGGCGCCAGAAGTGGTACCGGTTTCGGGGGAAGTGGCGGAAACGGGCGACACCGGGGGAGTTACGGAGCGGAAATCGTGGATAATGCCCGCGGTGCGTGCCCCGCAGAAACTGCCCTGACAAGGCCCCATGCCGATGCGCAGCTGGCGGCGTAAATCGTCGATGTTGGCACGGGGATTTTCCTGTAGAGCCTCCAAAATCATCTGCTGATTGACCAGTTCGCATTCACAAATGATGGGGTTATCGTGGCGGTCTGTTTCGCGGGCCTGCAGCCGGTCAGACAAATGACTGAAACGGCGAGCTTGAGCGGAGGGGACCGGCTCTTGTGCGGTGGTGCAAACCCGATTGTCGCCCAGTTGGTGACACATAATGTTCACGACCTTCTCTGCCATCAGGCGATAAGTCGTGAGTTTGCCGCCCACGATGGTCAGGAAACCGTGAATATTGTCGCGCTCCAGGTGATCCAGAATGGCCATGCCGCGAGTCATATGCCGGGTGTCTGTGGCGCTGACTCGCTTATCCCGCAGCAGCGGGCGAGCGCCAGCCCAGACGTGCAGGGGGCGGTCTTGGCGCAAATCGGGAACCAGCTGCTCGCCCTTGTCGAGCATTTGTTGGACTTCATCCGGCTTGATAGCCAGGAAATCCGGTTTAACGGCGGGCTGGTCGGTGGTCCCGATGATACAGATGGGATGGGCCGGCACCAGAATGTCACCGTCCCCGGACAGAGCGCAGCGGTTGATGACGTGGTGTACCAGGCGCTGATTAAAACCAATCATAATACCCCGACCAGGTATAATTTCTATATCGCTGGCACCTGCCATTTCGGCAATCTGACCAGCCCACGGTCCGGCCGCATTGATGACAAAGCGACAATCAACGTGAACGTCCGCGCCAGTCTTTTCATCCCGAGCTGACACCGCGCAGACCGCACCGTCCTTGACAGTAATCGATTCAACTCGGTGATAGGGCAGGATTTTTGCACCGTATTCCTGGGCGGATTCTAGGGCTCCCCAGATGAGTTTCCATCCGTCCACCGCTCCGTCATTGACTTGGAAAGCGCGTTTGATCTGTGGATTCAGCCGCGGTTCCGCCTTGAAAGCGGTACTGAGTGGGATTTCTTCGCAGGTCACACCAGCTTTGAGGGCGGCGGGGAGGAAACGATCCGCATACTCCTCGGGGTCGTTAGGGGTCAACACAAACAGGCCGCCGACGTCCTCCAGTGCATCGGCGTTGATACGGCGCAAGATAGCGTTTTCATCGGCGCACTGAGTGGCTGATTCGGGGTCAGAGATGACGTAGCGTCCGCCCGAATGCAGCAGTCCGTGGTAGCGAGCGGAAGTCCCTTGCCCAATATCGGCGCGTTCTAACAGAATGACATCGTAGCCGCGCATTGCCGCATCGCGAGCCACCCCGGCACCGGTGGCTCCGCCTCCGATAACGACGAGGTCAGCGTGTAGGCGGGTGGGGGAACTCATAGTAAAAGCCTATCTGATGTCCAGTGAGATGGAGGCATTACGCGCTGGCGGCACCGGCTGGGCGAGGGTCGTTCGAACACATACAGAGAATCGTTGCAGCGAATATGCGTTGGGTACGCCGGGCTATGGACAGAATTCAGCGCCGGGGTTACAATGGAATACTTGCCACTGGCAGGGATAACTGAATAGCGGGGGTGATCGGTTTCGACGGTCGGTAGTGTCTTGAGAGAAGCGGGTCGAGGAGGTGTCCTCATCTCGTAAACGACGGATACGAAACAATAAGTGCTGAACGTAACAGTACTGAATCCTTCACCTTGGCTGCTTAACCCAAGGGAACTGATTCCGTCAGCCCGCAGTTGCTCTAGCTGCGGATCCTGGCGTCGTTTTTAGAGCCACTGGAATCGCCTGGGTTACTTAGGTTGATTCGAGATTTTAGGTAACTTTAGCCTCACGTGGCCCGGTCTGTGGGCAGCGTGGGGCCGAGAATCTAATACAGACTGCACCCGGAGAAGAAGCAAGTATTCCCGATCGGACAGGGGTTCAATTCCCCTCACCTCCACGAACGACTAAACCCGCAGGTCAAAGACCTGTGGGTTTAGCCGTTCAAGGTGAGCGGGGCGGTGAATTGAACCCTGTGGCGCGATGGCAGCGGCGGTAAGCCGCGTGAGCCATCGCGCAACAGTGCGGAGGCGATTAAGCGAAGGCAACGATTTGCCTTCGCCGCCGAAGCACCTCTAAGCGTGCTTGCGCGCTAAAAACAGCTAAATGTAAGAGTGAGGAAATTGAACCCACGTTGTTGACGCTAGGTGGCAGCGGCGTGCGCGTCGCCAAGTGGCATTGCGGATCAGGTTGCGGGGCGATTCAAGAACAAACCGCCGTATACCAAGGAAAGTAAATCTGTCCCCGCGAGTCCAAGAAACCTCAACAGACTGGCGAACAATAACTGAGAAACTCAGGCGCTAAGCGTCATTTCGTGCAAATTTGCGATGAATCTAAGTGTCATTTCGTGTATATTTGAGCTGAGTCTAAGTGTCATTTCGTGTTCACTACGGGTCATTTTGGGAGGTGAGGCGCGGAAAATGGCGGTGGAACTGCGGCGAAAAATCTATGCTGAGCTGCTGGAATGGAAACGTCGTGACCAGGGTACCTCGGCGGCTTTCATAGACGGAGCGCGCCGGGTGGGAAAAAGCACTAGCTGTGAACACTTCGCCCGACGGGAATACCGTTCGCACCTGCTGATTGATTTCGGGCACCTCAGGGACGGAGTGCGAGAGATTTTCGAGCACGATTCGGGTGATCTCGATGTGTTCTTTCTGAAACTCGCAGCGGCCTACAATACGACCTTGTATCGACGCGAGTCAGTGGTGATTTTTGACGAAGTCCAGCTCTATCCCCCCGCACGTCAACTCATTAAATATCTGGTGGCAGACGGCAGGTACGACTACATCGAGACTGGATCACTCACCACTTTAAAGAAACATTCTGGCGAGGGCGAAATCCTTATTCCCTCGGAGGAAGAACATCTGCCGATGTTTCCTCTCGACTTTGAGGAATACTTGTGGGCGAAAGGCGACGAAACCACGATTCCGATGTTGCGTGAGTTTTTCGAGCAACGGAAGCCATTGGGGCAGGCTTTGCACCGGAGGGTGATGAACGATTTTCGCACCTACATGCTGGTGGGAGGCATGCCTCAAGTGGTCTGTGAGTTCCTGGAAAGTGCCAATCTAGAGCAAGTCGACCGGATTAAACGCCGCATTATCAACCTATATCGCGAGGACGTCTCAAAATTTGCGAAGGGACACGAAGCCCGCGTTTACGCGATTTTCGATCAAATTCCCTCGCAGCTGTCCAAACGTGAAAAGAAATTCAAACTGCGCGACATCGAAAAATCGGCGCGTTTCCGTACCTACGAGGAAGCCTTCGTGTGGCTCGATGAGGCAATGGTGGTCAACACCTGCTTTAATGCCGCAGACCCCACCGGTGTGTTGACCATGAGTGCCGACCATTCAACGCTGAAATGCTACCTAGGTGACACCGGCCTGCTGACCACCCTAGCGTTTTGGGATCAGAGTTATCGAGACAACGACCTTTACCAGGCAATACTTCTGGACAAGATGAATGTCAACGAAGGAATGTTAGCGGAAAACGTGGTGGCACAAATGCTACGCGCGGCAAACCACCAGTTGTTCTTCTATTCTCGGGCGGATTCGCAAAATCGCGCCAATACGATGGAGATTGACTTCCTGGTACCTCACGGTCGCAAAATCTGCCCCATAGAGGTCAAGTCGGGACGCTATCAACGGCACACTTCTCTCGATAAATTCCGAACCAAATTCGGCACCAACCTGGGCCAGAGCTATATTCTCTACACTAAAGACCTGATGGAAAAGGACGGTATCCTCCACCTCCCCCTCTACATGGCGATGTTCCTGTAGCTCGGGACGTTCTTGCTTGTTGCAGGGCATAAGGGGGTTGGGGCGCGCCGCTCGGTTGCCCCCAGTTTTCCTGGTGAGGTGTCGCTGGGTGCTATGAAAGAGTTGTTAACCCGGGGACGTGACGTACTCGGTGACGTAACCCGGGGAGCCTATTGAACAAAAGAAAATAACGTATTACAATAATAATGTGGAAGAATCAATCAAGGGTGTACCGGTTACGGAAGCGCAAATCGAGCAATGGGCCGCAGAAGCCGAGGCTGGTTACGATGCCGCGGCCATGAAAAAACGCGGGCGGGGACGTCCCGGGCGCGGCGAAGCCCCAAGTCAGGTGGTTGCGGTTCGATTCACCCCCGAAGAACTGGCGAAGCTTGATGCCCGCGCCGCAGCCAGGCATGTGACTCGTTCTGCCCTGATTCGAGAGGCAGCCTTGGCATGAGCCTCAATATTTGGAAAACCGCTCGCAAACACGCCAAAAAGCAGCGCGACGGCGAGGGCGGCTAGCGCCGGGGGTGACTATTGGAATTTTTCCGCTTTATTGTCAAAGTGATTACGTTATTGCGAAAAAATGCTTATAGTTCTTTCCCTTGGAAAAGTTCCTTGTGAGAGCCGATGCGAATGAACCTGATTATCTGGGTCTTTTTTCGCTGATGGTAGACCACAATTACATCAAATGCGCCTTCTTGTAGATGTAAACCCCAATAGCCAGAGTAGGTTCCGCGTGCGTGCGTCAGTAGATGTGGGTCGTAAGTCGGCGGCACTTCTCCGAGTTCCTCGATAGCGTAAATCAGTTCGCGCATCTCATCTTTAATGTCTGGATAATGCCGTACAACCTGCTTAAAATCCTTTTGAAACTGGCTGTCAAAGATAATTTTCATGAGAGGCTGTCCAGGAAATGTGCCGCCTGGCGGGCGTCGTCAAAGACTGCCCCGGTTTCGGGTCTCTCGCCGTCAATCACCTTTTGGGCATCCTCGATGGCACGAGCGGTTTGCGCATTGGGAACGTAGGCGAGGGCAGGACGGATGGGAAGTGCCTGTTCACGCACCGCTTGCTTTAAGAACATATTGAGCGCCGTGGACATATCAAGCCCCAGGGCGTCAAAGAGTTCCTCGGCAGATTGTTTGGTCTGCGCATCGGTGCGGAAGTTAATCCGGGCTGCTGCGGGAGTTGCCATACCCATCACCCCTTGTCCATAAGTGGTACATTGTATATCCATTGTACGCCTGATTGACATATCGGTAAATAGGTAGTGCACAAGGGCGGGGGGTGGGGCAAGGGTCTAGCTAGTGCTGCGGGACGCTTCATCGGTGAACGTGGCGTAGTTACCGCCGAGATCGTGATCCCGGTACTTTGCGTCAAGCGTATTTCCGCTCGCAAGCTGCGTAACGACTGAGTTGAGAAGTTCCAAATCCAGGCCGCGCTTTTTTGCCAGCTTCAAATCTTTTTTGAAGCGGTTGGACAGGACAACTCGTAGGCTCACGCGAGAACGTCCTCCATGGCTTCCCGGAAGTTTGCGTAGCTCTGGTATTTTTCCGGGTGTGCTTTCATTGCCTCATATTCCTGTAAGGCAGCCAAAGTTTCCGCATTGGGGATATCTCTCGTGATTCTAAAAGGTATCCCCTGGTCACGCACGGTTTGACGAAGGAAAATTGTCACGGCAGTGGTGAGATCCATACCCAAATCTTTCAGCAACTCTTGCGCGGACCGTTTGAGATCTGCATCCAAATTTATGTTCGTACTAACTTTGGTCATGATTAGCCCTCCTCCAGTACTATCGTAGAACCAACAGGTTAAAAGTCAATAGTTATGTGCGTAACATGTGCCCAATACGCACACTTTTGTGTCTAAATCTGATAACTCGAACTGGCGATGGATTGAGCCAGGACTGTGTTCTCGGTGTTCTGTGTGGCTTCCGCTTCAGCGGGTGAAGAGTGCGGCGATGCTGGACAGGACAGCCGCCAAGAACGCTACCCCCACTGTGCTGAGTAGCCACTTTTTGCACTTGTCGCGGGCTCTGATGTAGGGCTTCAAATCCTCCGTACCGGGGATGACCCACGCATTGGTACGCCCCACCCAGTATTCATCAATAAAGAAACGGTCGATGAGGCCCATGATGAACAATATTGCCGCTATCTGCCAGAATCCTGTCAGAAACCCGCGAGCTCCATTTATCGCATAAACGCAGACCAGCGTGTAAATGATGTAGCCAGGAACACAGATTACTTTGAAAATCACGCGCCCGCGTTTGATTCTCTCGGGCGTGGTCAGTCCCAGCTTCACGCACCGTTCCTGTACTGCGGAAGGGTAAAGATACACCATATCCACCGGGCTTTTGCGGATGCCGACGACGCAGACCAGAACCAGTAGCGCGCCCAAAACGAGCCCTTCCAGGACGATTCGTAAGATCATCGTTGCCCCTCCGTTGCGCTAGCCAATGCGGGTTTTAATTCTAATCATGCGCAAACCTGCTGCGGAGCAATTCTTTTAGCTAGCGTCCGGGGTAAGGGGATCTCTTTTTGTGTGAGGGGTTTGGTTTAGACTCATAAGTGATGTGTTGAGTGCGGAAAACCCCACCAAAGAACGACCGAGAGAAGCGCGATGGTGCAGACGTCTAAACCCCAAACGAGCTTGGGAAACACCGAGTTCCAGGCAATGATCAAGCATGATTCTGGGCAGTTCCTGGTCTTCACGGCTGAGGCGGGCGAGGGCATTGAAGTGCGTTACCAAGACGGCACGATTTGGCTGACACAAAAGCTGATGGCGCAGCTGTTTGATGTGGATGTGAGGACTATCAGTGAGCATTTGGGGAACATTTTTGTTTCCGGGGAATTGCAGGAAAATTCAGTTATCCGGAAATTCCGGATAACTGCCAGTGATGGCAAATCTTACGTGACGAAGCACTACAACACTGACCAAAAAGGCAACTATCCGAAATTTTCGGATAGTTTGCCAGAGAGACTCTCGCCAGGACGCGTGGCAAAATCGGCGGTGCAGCCTGGACGCGATTATCTCGGTCGGCTACCGCGTGAATTCCATTCTCGCCACCCAGTTTCGCCAGTGGGCCACCGGGTTTGCCCAAGACGCTAGCTATCGGTCCGACTTCGACAAGTTCGCTGCCAAAGCCCTGGAGGCCAGCAGCCACCGCGAAGATGCGAACTCAAACCCCGTAGGGTCGCGGCCTACCGGATTTGTTCAATGCCGTTGCCCTCGCCCCAGGCTTTGTCGGCGGTCAGAATGGTGGCGTCGAGTCTTTTGCCAAGGGCGAGGCAGAGGCGGTCGCCCAGGGAAAGGCTCGTGCCGGGCTGCCACAACTGTGCCGCCGCGACAGCGTCAGATTCGCTGACTTCGCGTACTTTCAGCCCGTATGAGAACAGCAAGTTAGTGGCCAGGGAAACGTCTGCCCCACGGGAGATGAGCTTTTGGATGACCTCCGACCAGTTCGCGGCGCTCACCACGCCCTGCCTCAGTGCCTGCTCTACGCGCTGCCAACCGGGTTCCTCCTGCAAAAATGCCAGCAGTGCCGAAGCGTCTAAGACAAACATTACGACGATTCTTTCTGAGCCGCGCTGCGCCGTTCCGCGATGAGTTCCTGAACCAGGCTTCCCGCCCCGATTTGCTTCTTTACCAGCTGTTTCGCTTGTTCGCGGGTCATGGCGATGACTCCGTGCGGAGTTTCGAGCATCAGAAGTTGGGTGCCTTGCTCCCACTTTTGGTTGTGGCGCAGCGCCGAGGGAATGACCAGGCGCCCCCGGTCTCCCACAACGGTCGCATATGTGGTACTCATACTATGAGTGTACCACCTGGTGGAATTTGCATGTACCCCAATGCGGACATGTAAACGGTCACGTAAATGTTGAAAACAGAAAGAAACGACATCTATACAGCACTCGGACGCGCAGTCCCGCCCACTTGGCTTATGCGATGCCACTGCCCGCCGCGCGGCTTTTTGCCCGTTACCCGACCACCGGGCCTAACGCACCCACCCGGCCCCGACCGCCCTTGTGAACGCCGCGCGACCGCCCTGGTGAACCCGCGAACGAACTCAGTTCGCAACCCGATGGTGTGCGGGATAGCTGCCGGGAGCGAGCGGCAGGAAAGTGTAGCCGTTTTGCTTGCCCCAGTCGATGACCTGGGGCATCGCGTCGACAGTGGTGGGGTGGATGTCGTGGCAAAGGACTACTGACACCGATTTGCCCCTTACCCCGGCGGTAATCTTTTGAAAGACGGAAGCGCTGTTGGTGTGCCCCGAAGCGTCCCCACTATCTACGTTCCAATCAAAATAGGTGTAGCCCTTCACGGCCATGAGTTTGGTCAGGCGGCTCATGATTCCGGGCGAGTAGTTGCGGCTCACGGTGTTGGAGCTGCCTCCGGGGAACCGCATGATCTTGGTGTCCTGACCGGTCTGGTCACGAATAACCTGTGCCATACGGTCGAAGTCCGCCCAGTAGGCATCTTCGCTGGCGTAAATCTGGGAATACTTGTGGGTATAGGTGTGAATCCCCACCGAGTGACCCTCTCGGTAGGCGCGTCCAATCATGTCCGTGTGCCCCATCGTGTTGGTCACAAAGAACGTCGCCTTCACCCCCTTTGCGGCCAAAATATCGAGCAAGCGCGCCGTCGCCGGTCCGGGCCCATCGTCGAAAGTTAGATAGATAACTTTGTCCAAGTCTGCCGCCGGGTCGGCGTTGGGGGCAACGGGCTGCATCACGGTGACCTGGCGGGTCGCTGTGCCCTGGTTTCCGCTGGAGTCCGAGACTTGGTAGCGCAGCGTGTATGACCCCGCCGCATTCACGTTTACCTGGCCGTCGACCTGGACTTTTGCGGTCAAATCGCCGTCCGCATTATCTGTGGCGGAATAGGAGTCCTGCCAGGGCAGGCCGTAGGGGAGGGTAATCTGTTCTCCGCCGTCGACCGTGATGGCGGGCGGCTGAGAATCCTGGACCGTGACTTTGCGGGTCTTTTTCCCTTCGACGCCGCGGTATTTCGCCGCATAAGTTATTTCGTAGGTACCGACTTTAGAGGTGTCGACTTTTCCGGTGGTGTGCACTTTGAGGTCGTCGTGAGTAAAGGTGAACAGGGTGCTGGTCCCATAAGCGGTGGCGCCGGGGTCTTTCCATTGTTCACCGTATTCAACAGTACTGGTGGAGTCGCCTTTCAGGGTGATGATGACTTCCCATTTGTTGACCAGGTACATGGTGATTGCGCCGATTGAGGCGGCAACGAAAATCACAGCCAGGATACTGGCAATCCAAATCTTTGATTTCTTACTCACTAAAGCACCTCCCAACAGCAAAACTTTACCAAAGAACAATGATCGGATAAACCCTTAATTTGGCTAAATCCTTGGTAAATTTGGCGCCCGGGCAGCCGTCACGGCCCAGGGGGAAACAGCCTGGCAATACAGATTAGCTCGGCGCTAGGCAGTGATTAAGTCGCGGGTGTCCTTGGGTACAGTCACAGTTGCGTCTGTACCAACCGTGTAACGTGCTAAATAGCTGTTCAGGGTAGGTTGAATCCTGGCGAGATTCTCAACGAATTCGGAACGTACGTGAAACTCTCGAATCAATTTATCGACAGGGATAGATTCGTTAAAATCCAGTAATTCTAAGCCCACCACGACCCCCAAGCTGTCGAGGTCAATCAACATCGACTCTGAGAGCTTTTCCGTTCGTGCTACTACACTATTGGACAGTCGCAAATATGCGGCGTTGATGGACAAATCAACATCTAGTGAAACTTCATTTTCCATTTCGCGCCTCCTTAATAGACTGTAACAACAGTATAAGGTCCTGGCTCCTGCAAATCAGGGGTTAGGACAACGTTCAAGGTTCTTCCATCCGGAAGGGTTCCAGCGTAGCGGACGCGGTCTGGCTTGTCTGCGGGTACTGAAATATTGAAGTTGTTAAGCACGTGGCTAATATCTTCGGTATTGAAATGGCGCTGAATCATCCGTTGTTTAGCATGGTTTGGAATGATGAGTTGCAGATTCATTTGTGAGGCTCCAGCCGAGCATCGAACTTCAGCACGCGGGCTTCCTCGTTATCAATTAGGATGCGAACTTGGCATAGTCCCTCCGCTGTGACTGGCGCATCAAATTGCAGGGCAAACAGAAGTCCGAGTTTTCCGTCATAGTGCGCGGCGCCTTCCGTGGACAAATCGATGTCTATGCTGGCTCTAACCGGGATTGGGTCGCCTGGCATGAAAAGCTCGACTCTCATGGGAACGCTCTGTGCTTGCTCGTCAGCACGGATACGTCCAGCTAGAGAAAAATGTACAATCGAGCCCATGCGCTGAAAAGCCATGACGGTGAAACTTGCGTCTAACGCGGTGAGTGAGCCGTCGCGGATTGCCGCGTAGCTGGCAAGAAAAGCGTAATCAAGTTCAGGCTTTCGCATACTGAAATTATTGCATACACCTTATGCCTGTGCGTGGGGAGTACCAGAACCCGGACATTTGAGGAATAATCATTTGGTAAAGGCTAAATAAGGTCGCCCCCAAAAAACCGCGTTTTGTATTGTGTCCACGTTGGTTCGCGGCGAAATCACCCCCGTTGATAATAAAAGCCTGGTGGCGTATTTGGTGCGCAGCTATGGGCTTACTAGCCTCATCTGTAGCCCTCTGACGTGCCTGTTGAAGTTGCGCTCGCGGGAGGACAGCTAACGAGCAGGCTCTGCTTTGACGAATTGGACGACTGGTACGACATACCACGAAGGGTCCAAACTTATCAAAGTCAGGACCCTACCGTTCTTGAACTTGGTCGCGCCCGGCGGCACACCTGCTCAGCTGTGATCGAATGCTGCGCTCAAAATCAAACCCCCGGTTACTACGATAAGCAATACATAAATCCCTATCACTATCAGCGCCCACAGCAGGGTGGCTTTGGCCCAGTTGGACTTGGCGGGCGAGGTTCCCGACCCGAAAGACCAGATGAGCAGCATGACTACGCCCACAATCGGCAGGGAAGCGAGGAAAATCGTCAGCATCCAAGCCCCCAGGCTGGTGTCGTTATTCAGTTGCGCCGGAGTCTGCGAAGCGTAATAGTTCGGTGCCCCCGCGAACTGCTGAGGTGCCAGACCGGGGGTCTGGTTTGAGAATTGGTTTGGATTCTGTGGGGGTTGCTGGGGCGGCGGGAACTGGGCGGGATTGTAAGGGTTAGACATGGCTTCTCCTGAAGTGTTCCGGTGATGTAAACACAGTATCACTTGAAGATGTTACTGATTCGGGAAACGCTGCGTTGCAGGTTGTCCGTGTTGAGGAACGCTGAAGCCTTGAGATCGGTCGGTCATCGGTAATGATGCTGTTCCGGGACAGTAATTTACTTTTTAGAGAGATATGTGTGATTTATTTACGCAAAGTTGACAGTTGTAGTGGAAAACGCTTAACAGTCAATGGCTATTCTTCGGGTGTAATCAGCCATCTCTCAGTTTCTTTCAAGCAAATTCCAGGTGAGTGTGGTGGCCGACAAAGGAGAATGAACATGTTTAATCAGTCAAGAGCGCTAGGCTCACCCCGAAGGCTATTTCGGTTGGCGAGTATATTTTTCGTTTCATTACTGATCTTGGGGTTGACGGCAATCCAGCCTCCCAATCAGGCTCACGCCCAGGTGTATGTACAGTTTGTCAGCCCCAGCGATGATCCAATGAGTATAAATGACAGACTGTCGTCGCAGGACAACCTGTTTGTGTGGTACCGCGCAGATATGGGAACTGCTCCTCTTGCAGGCAATGGTGGTGGGGAAATTTGTATGGTGGATGCGACCGCGCAAGGTACAAATCCACCGTGCTTACCACGTTTCGAGGGTGATAGTAACTATATTAAAAAAATAGGTTACGGTGTGGCGAATCTGCAACACATTTTGATGGTTAAGGCACCAATCAAACCGGGAATTTACCAAATAAAAATGATGGTACAAGGAGCTCCGACTGGTTATTCGTCTCCGTTTACTGTCGATCCTTGTAGTTTGAGTGATAAAGAATGCCTAGCGGCAACGAAAATGAGCCAAGAAGCGGTGCAGCCGTATAAGGATTCGGCTAAGGAACAGTGGGGAAAGAGTTCTTGGGTTTGCAGTGGAACTAGCTTTATTCAATTCTGGGGCGGCAAAAAGGCAAAAGATTTAAAAAACATTCCCTCATTAGCTACTGATTTAGCATTTTGGGCTGTTAAAGAATTCACCGATTTAAAGCCTCAAGCACAAGCGATAGAAAAAGTTATTAAATACAAAAAGCTGGAGTATAAGCGTATTGCCGGTAAAATAACTGAAGATGAGTATGTTACTAAATATGCAACTTCGAAGGTCAAGGATATAGCTAAAGGTGTAGGTATTCCTTCAGGGTACGTAGATACGATGGATAATTTTTTCGTCGGGGGACCGACAGGAGCTGCAGCGTTGCAGCTGCTGAGAGATGTCAGTTGTGGACAGAAAGCGATGTACTGGGGGATTGCTAACGATCCGCCCCAGTATAATTACACCGAAAAACCAGTTGTTGTTAAACATGGTTTCGAACAACTACTCAAGGGCTCCCCGATAGACAGCACTCTGATTCATCTCGCTGATGAGATTAACTATGCTCGTGCTGGCTTGGACGGTTTTGAGCGCTACCAAGGAGCCTTCGAGAAACATGATTGGAACACGGCTGTTCAGCAACTACGGTGGACTGCTGAATTTGTGAATAAACAGGCCGATGCCCGTCAGGCGGCTATAGACGAAGGAAACAAGGCTGTAGGTACAAAAAACGCTGACGTGAAATTCGCGGAACTTTACGGAGCAGAATCGACCAGGAAAATTAACCAATTGTTTGATTTGTTCTCTGAGGGTGAGTTATCCGATGGATGGAAGGCCGTGTTGGCTGAAAACGGCTACAGCACGCAAGATATCGCGGATATGCAAGTCGCGCTTTCTCACGCTGGGGACTTGGAGGTTCCGACTAAGTCCGTCAAAGAAATGATGGATGTATATGTGGCATCACCGGAGTCACAGTCCCTGGTGAGCGATTTGCGAACCTTTGCCGACAATTTGTTAGCGAACGCAGCCGGGTTGGAGGCTTTGGCAGCGGCGCAAGGTTCAATCCCTTCCGACCCTATCAATCCACGAGCCGTCGTGTATGCACCACAAGCTGTGGTTGAAACTCCCGGAACCAACACGGCAGACGTTGACTTTGATATGCAAATCAAGGGCTCGCCTGAGCACGTCACAAAGGTGCAAGCTTACGTGGATGAAAATCGGCTTTTCGACATGGATTTCGATGCTACCACTGGACATGCGAAGGGCGTGTTGCAGTCGATTCCGCTGGGTAGCTACACCTTGTACTCGAAAGTCACCTACGATAACGGCTATGTAGCCGCAGTGAATTTGGGTTCACTTGCCGTAAGGCAGGGTGCGGCACCGACTCCGGATCCGAGTGTGGAGCCGACTCCGGATCCGAGTGTGGAGCCGACTCCGGATCCGAGTGTGGAGCCGACTCCGGATCCGAGTGTGGAGCCGACCCCCAACCCAAGTGTGGAGCCGACCCCCAACCCAACACCGAATCCTGTTGAATTGAAGGTTCGATACACCTGGTATCCATCCCAAGTTGAGAAAACTACTCAGAGTAAGCAGGACACTCGGGTACATTTCCGTTTGGATCAGCTGCCCCAAGCGGTTCAGAGTGTACAAATTCGCCTGGACGAAAACGGAACGTGGATTGATGCCAACTATGACAGCCGTAGCTCCGACATCACTGGAACTCTGCCACAGGTCCCCCTGGGCAAGCACAGTGTTTGGGTTCGCGTCACCTTCACGAACAGAGCAATTAGGGAAGCGAAGGTAAAAGACTTTACCATCGTGCCGAATGACGTGACCATCAAGGTTACCCCCATCGCCCCCGAAACTCGCCCGGATAAGCAGTGGGCTAAAGACGCGTCCGTGTTCGACGTCTTCCCTGCGGAGGAATTCAGCTATCGCATCGAAATGGTGAACCCGAACGTGGATCCGGTTTCTTTCAACAAACTATCCATCCAATTGCCCACCGGATTTGAGTGGACGGGGAAGCGGAAAGCGGGTGGACTGCTGGCCGGCAGCGACCCGGTTAAGAACGACAATCGTCTGGTTTGGGACGAGAGCGTAACCGTGAACAAAACGAACGTGACGAAACTTGACGAAATCATCGTGCGCGCGCCGCAGAGCACCAATGGTGGCCGAGTGACTCCCTCTTTGAGCGCAACCATGCAGCCTCAAGCTAGTGGCGTAACCCCAGGAGTGAATTTCCGCACCGATTACGCACATGTGCGGGTTTTGGAGCGCAGTGTCCCCACCGCACCAAAGGCTAGCCCCATCACGCAGTGCGGGAAAACGGGTTCGGTGGAGATTCCCAAGGTCAAAGGGACTGCCTACACCATGAACTCGTATTGGTCCCGCGAAGGCAAGTGGAGCGCGGAGGCAAAACCGCTCTCGGGCTACTTCTTTGAGCGGGGAACCACAACGCATTGGGAAGGCGACTTGGGTCAATTCCGTTACTGTCAGCCGAGCCTGAGCATCGTGTCTCCCACGGCGGGTCAGCAGTTCAAGAAAGGCGAATCTATTCCACTTTCTGGTGTAGTGTCTGCTGGTGTAGTGTCTGCGGGAGGTATCTCCCCGAAGATTAATGTCGCCGTTCTGATTGACTACTCCGGGTCGATGGGTGGCCAGCGCGAGCAGGCAGTCACCAAGTCTCTGAGGAAGATAGAGCAGTATTTGCGCCAGATTCCCGGATCGAAGGAAAACATTCGCATGGCTATCGCGGATCAGACGCGGGGATTTTTCTATCGAAGTGATGGATCCGGAATCGACACGAGCGGCAAGGCTGACGTGTGGATGTACCCCGGTCAACCCGCCACTATGTCCGGCTACGATTCCTTGATTATGCAGGCGCGAGCCAAATCAGGATATGGGGGCAACTCCTACCCCGGCCAAGGTATCGAAGCGGCCTTGCAGCGAATGCAGAGCCTGCCTGGACAAAACTTTGTGTACGTCCTCACGGATGGAGAAGCCGATAAACCCCCGCGGGAAACCCTGCAACACATTGGGGATTCCGCAGTGGCAGTGCGCGGATTTGCGATGCAAACGAGTCAATGCGACCCGGGCAATGCGCTGTGGATGTACTCCGATGCCTCGCGCGAGCGCTGCATTCGGGTGGATAACCCCGATGACCTGTCTAACGATATGTTGGGTTATCAAAACAACCACGTTACGAAGCTGACTGGGCAATATGAGGGCAAACAGTTTGACCTGAGCCTGGACGGTTTTGGAAACTTCAGCGTTCCGGCGGGTGTGGACTTGCGAGCCAATACCGAAGGCGTCATTCCGTTGACAGTGATGGTGCATTTGGCGGACGGAACTACGGTTCCTCAAACGGTGAAGATTGAAGTGGTGGACGCCAACGGAAACCTTCCCACAAATAACCCACCAATCAATGTGAATCCTGTACCTCAACCATCGGTTACCAAACCGCAGATTCCGGGGTGGACGATTCCCAACGCTCCCCAGCCAGGTCAACCTCCAGTTGCTGGGGTAACTGAGGACTCGCAGGCGCTGAGAGCTGCAGGGGCTGATAGGGTTCAGACTGCACTAGCGGTACTGGGTAAAGGCAATTGGGGTGATACGGCCATTTTGGCAGTGTCCACAGACTTTGCCGATGCCACCACCGGGGCGACTCTGGCCGGGCCGTTGCACGCTCCAGTGGTTTTGACCGGCGGAAAGCGTTTGGAAGCACAGGTCCGGGAAGCCCTGAGCAAGGCAGGCATGAAACGGGTCATCATCTTGGGTGGTACCGGTGCTATATCCGAAGCTGTTAGCCAAGAACTGACCCAGAGTGGCATGAAAGTTGAACGTATCGGTGGTCAAAACCGTTACGAGACAGCCGTGTTGATTGCGCAACGAGTAATACAAGAGGCACCCGCAAAAGCGGCGGAACCCAAACCTGTGTTTGTTGCGGACGGTACGAATTTCCCTGATGCGATAGCAATCGGAAACGTGGCGGCGCAAAAGGGAGGAGTACTGGTGTTGAGCCAGCACGCGAAACTCGAAAAGTTCACTGGAGCCTACCTTGAAAAGGCCGGGTTGACTACATCCTCGAAGCCGGCTCAGGATGGTAAATCCGGTCAGCCTCCCCAGCTGTTTGGGGCGGGCGGCCCGGCTGTACAAGCCTTGACCGGGGCGGGTTACCAGGCTCAGGCAGTTTCCGGAAGGGATCGTTATGAAACCGCGGCCAAAGCGGCGGACTTACTGCCAGAATCTCATAAATCTGTGGTTATTAACGGCCAGCACTTCGCTGACACTTTAGCCGGTGGGGCTTTGGCTGCGAATCAGCAGGCTGTAGTCATCCTCACTCAAGCTAACGTTCTGCCCGAAGTTAGCCGAGAGGCTATCGCTAAGCGATCCCAGAATATCTGGGTGATAGGCGGAGCTGGAGCCGTGAGTGACCAAGTGCTGACGCAGGTATACACGCTGCTTGGTAAAACTCAATAATCTCTCTGTACAGCCGCAATGCGGGGTGGGATGCTCTGGCTCCCACCCCGTTTGGCTTGGTTGGGGAACTGAACCGAGGAAAAACGTTTCCTCTTGACCGTGACGATACACCTAGCCGTGGGTTGCCAAACGTTACCGCGGATTTTCTGATATGTAGCGGGAAACGGATTTTATCGAATTCAGGAAGGCTGTTTTTGTGAAGTAGTTGCCGATGTTGAGGAATCGTTTATTTGCTATGGCATCGTTTGCCAGCTTGGTGGTTGTAGGAGGGATTGCCCCTACCCCGGCCGCTCTCGCTGATAACCAGGCTACGCCGCCGTCAGGAGAACTCACGATTGATGCCTTGCTTTAGCACCAGGCTTTAATGTGAAACACCAAAAAGCAACAACTAAACTTAGGCTAGACTAAGTAGCGGCACAGTCGTTGTCTACGCAGAAAACACAGGACGGACGCTTATGAAGCATCATCAGGAAGGCCAGGAGTCCAGCGACCCCCACGAGCCGCACGGTTCGGGCGGCCATTCGCACACTCATACTCACTCTCACAAGGCCGGTCGTGGGCAGCTCCGGGCAGCGCTTGCGGTGACCTTCACGGTGTTGCTGGCAGAGGTCGTGGGGGCGGCTCTGACCGGTAGCTTGACCCTGCTGGTGGACTTGGGGCATATGCTCACCGATTGCGCGGGTCTGACTTTTGCGCTGGTGGCGGCCAGTTTGCAGCATCGTCCAGCGACTGATCGGCTCACGTGGGGGTGGCGGCGCGCGGAGGTGATTTCGGCAGCTTTGCAGTCCCTGCTGCTGATTACCATCGGCGTGTTTGCCTCCATTGAAGCCATTAAACGCCTGATACACCCCGCAACCATCGAGGCCCAAGCGCTGCTGGTGGTGGGCATTATCGGCTTGGTCGGCAACCTCATTAGCCTGACCATCCTGTTGAGTTCCCGGCAGAACAACTTGAACCTGCGTGCCGCGTTCCTGGAGGTTCTGAACGATTCCCTTGGTTCCGTAGCGGTTATCATCAGCGCGGTGGTGATGCGCCTGACCGGGTGGACCCAGATTGATTCCGTGGCGGCGCTGGTCATCGCCGCGCTCATCGTGCCTCGGGCCATCATGATTTTGCGCCCGGCAGGGGCAATTTTGCTGGAATCCACCCCGCGGGATTTGGATTTGGACCAGGTTCGGGCGCACCTGTTGGAGCTGCCTCACGTTTTAGCCGTGCATGACCTGCACGCCTCCGCGGTTTCCTCGGACCTGCCGGTGCTGAGCGCCCACGTGGTGCTGGCTGACGAATGTTTCCATGACGGGCACAGCCTAGAGATTTTGAGCGAGATAGAGAACTGCCTGCAAAACCATCACGGCATCTCGATTTTTCACACCACAATCCAGCTGGAACCGGCCTCACGCGCCCAGCTACACCGCGAAACCTGGCACTAAATCCCGCCCCACCGGGCTTAATAGGAAAAATGTGAACGCTATAATCCTAAATTTGTAGCGCTTATAATCCTAAATTTGTGGCGGCTATAATCGGTAAAATGTGGCGCTGGTAGTGGCAATTGGGTGCCCGTTGTGTTCGCCATGAACGGAGATATTCCGGAGCTAAAATCCCTAGAAAGCGACCTTGCCGATGAGAGCGATAGCGCACAAAATCACTGCCATCGGTACATAGACGAAGCGCCCCACCGAAAGCCAGAAAGTCCCGCGAGGCCGCGCGGCTCCCCGATTAATCGCCTCTAACAATTCGTCCTTTTTCATGACCCAGAACCAGGTGATAGCGCCCAAGCTCGCCCCGAGCGGAATGATGTAGATGGAGACCAAATCCATCCACGGCCCCCAGGAGCTAATCGCTTCCATGCCCAAGCCCGCTCCGAGCGCCAGCACGCACAAGCCGACCAGCACGACTGTGCGGTTCAGGCGCAGGAACCGGTGCAACAGCGATTCGCCCACGGCTTCAAACATATTTTGCAGTGAACTGACCCCGGCGAAAATCATGGCGACATACAGAATCACCGCGAACAGCTGACCCAGTGGAATATCTTGCATGATGGCGGGCAGGGTCACAAACAGCAGGCCTGGCCCGGCTCCGACGTCAGTGTTATAAGCGAAACACGCGGGAATAATAACCAGGGCGGCTACCACGGCCGCGAGAGTGTCAAAGAAACCGGTGCGCTGCGACACCTTCACCACGTCCTCGTCATCGGGCAGGTAAGCGCCGTAGACAATCATGCCGCTGCCGGTAATCGAGAGGGAAAAGAACGCTTGACCCATCGCCCACACCCAGACAATAGGATTAATGAGGGCCTCCCAGCGCGGAGTCAGCATAAAGATGTAGCCTTCGACGACCCCCGGCATCAGTGCCACGCGGATTGCCAGAATCACAAAGATGATAAAGAAAACCGGCATCATAATGCGGTTGGTCTTTTCGATACTTTTCGCCCCGAGGAACAGGGTAATCAGCGTCCCCACCACGACGATGATGTGGAACGGCACGACCGAGAAACCGGTTCCAGAAAAAGAATCAAACCATTTTTCGGTATCAGTTTTCATCAGTGTCCCGGTCAGGGAATCGAACAGCGCTTTGCAAACGTAGGCCACAATGACGGCATAACCAATCGCGATACACAGCGAACCCGCCAATGGTAGCCAGCCCAATACGCTTCCGACCTTGGCGGCCTGGTCCCCACGGGTGGCCCAGGCGGACCGGTAAGTTCCCAATGTTCCGGTGCGGGCACGCCTACCGTTGGCAAACTCGGCGGGCAGCCCCACGTAGGTGAACAGTATGACAAAGAAAATATAGATAAGCAGGAAAGCGCCCCCGCCATTATTCCCGAGCTTATAGGGGAAGCCCCACACATTAGCCATGCCCACGGCGGAACCTACGGAGGCCAGCACGAAACCCCAGTGGGTAGCGAAACGGTGAACTGTCTGGGCGCCGTGGTGGCTGGGTTCTGATGCGGTGTTGTCTGTCACTACGGGCGGTTCGGAGGGGGAGGAAGGGGTCGTCACAAGGTTTCCTTAATCTAGCTCAGAATCCGGTGAGGCGTATTCATGCCACAGTTTTCCCTTATCGTAGCCGAAAGGGTGGTAAAACAGGGAATTCCCTAGCTTATGGGGAAGGACTTGGGGCGCGGGGGAAGCTGTCAGAGGGACTGTTGTTGCGGAGGGCAAACTCTCTGTTCTGCGCCTCACGGGAGGTTTTGATAGCCTGAAAAAGGCCGATTCCGGATCTGGAACGGCCATAAAGAAAGGATAAATTGATGGGACAGCTCATTGGAATAATTGTGACCGGCGCGGTGATTGGCGCTTTGGCGAGACTATTTAAACGCGGTGAGCAGCCTATCGGCATCCTGTGGACCATCATCCTCGGGGCGCTCGGCGCCGGTATCGGCGGCTGGCTGGTTAAGTTGTTCGGCTACACCAATGCCAACGGCGGCGTGCAGTGGATTCAGTGGATTGTGTCGATTATCGTCGCCATGATCCTCATCGGTATCTATATGGGTGCTACCGGGAAAAAGAAATAACGCCACACCCGTGCCGCCTAAAGGCCGGTAAAAGTCGCGGTGGGGAAAAGCTAGGATAGTTTCATGAGCGATTTCCCACTGACTTTTCCGGTAAAAATCTTGCTGCTCGGCGCGGGCGAGCTGGGCAAAGAACTGACGATTTCCCTGCAGCGACTGGGCTGCCAGGTTGTCGTTTGCGATTCATATGCGGGAGCACCCGCCATGCAGGTTGCCACCGAATATCGCGTGTTGGACATGACTGATGCCGAGGCGCTCGCGGCTGTGATTGCGGCTGAGCGTCCCGACCTCATTGTTCCTGAAGTCGAGAAACTTGCCTCCAGCGCGCTGGTTGCGGCCGCAGGGGAGGGGACGCGAGTCGTACCTTCCTCACGAGTGGTGGAACTGACTTTTGACCGCCAAGGCATCCGCACTCTGGCCGCCACGACAGCAAACGTTTTGACCTCGCCTTTTGCTTTCGCCGACTCGTTGGCAGCACTGCAGGAGGGGGCCGAAATGGTTGGGTTTCCCTGTTTCGTGAAGCCCACCATGTCCTCCTCGGGGCACGGCCAGTCTCGCGTGGAGCGCGCTGAGGACCTGCCCGCCGCTTGGAAGGAGGCCTGCTCCGGGGCTCGTGCCGATACCGGGCGGGTCATCGTGGAGGGCGAAATCGCTTTTGACTACGAAATCACCCTGTTGAGTGTGCGCTACCTGGATCCTGACGACCCGACTCAGGTTCGCACCAGTTTTTGCGCGCCAATCGGGCATCGGCAGTCCTCCGGGGATTACGTGGAATCCTGGCAGCCCCAAGCTATGAAACCTGAAATCCTCAAAAAGGCCCAGGTCACTGCCGAGAAAGTTCTCGATGCCTTGGCGGCAGACACCGCGCGGGCGGCCGCGGCAAGCGGCAAGTCCGCAAATGCGGATGCCGAAAATCCGATGCTGGGCATTTTTGGGGTCGAGATGTTCGTCAAAGGCGAGGACGTTTACTTCTCGGAACTCTCCCCGCGCCCCCACGACACCGGCATGGTCACCATGATTACCCAGCCGCAAAATGAGTTTGACCTGCACGCGAGGGCGATTTTGGGGCTGCCTGTGGACACGTCCATGTTCCCCTATGTGAGCGCCGGAGCTTCGGTGCCCCTGAAGTCTCCCGTTGAGTCCGACCAGCCGCGCTACACAGGCTTGGGCGCGGCCCTGCAGGTCAGCCCGGACGCGCAGCTGAGAATCTTTGGCAAACCGGTGGCTCACGAGGGCAGACGCATGGCCGTGGCTTTGGCGACCGGGGTCGACACCGACCAGGCGCGCGCGAAAGCTCACGAGGTCATCGGCAAGGTCACCATTCACTAGGGGTGAGCGCGGCTTTTCCGCTGGGTTTCGCGGGAGCGTTAGCGTGTTGCGGAGGCTTCGGCGAAACTTCCCGCATGCTTTCTCCCGCTCATAATCACCGTCTTGAGCTCCTGCGTGGATTCGCTGATATGACGCGACTTTCGGGTCGCTAGGCTGTGAATTGCAGGGTCGCTAGGCCGTAAATTGTGGGGTCATGGTGAAGGTGTGTTGGTCAGATTCACGGTTTCCATGACGCTTGGGTAGCTGAGCTGACCGGTCAATGCACATTTGATTTCGTGCGTGAAAATAAACCCGCGCAGCGGCATAATCTGTTTAAATTCTGCGGAAATCAGTTCCTAAAGGAATGCACCGGGGCAGGAATCCGCCCGCCGCGAGCCGCGAAATCAGCGGAAGAGAATTGGGAAACCTCCATCACCGGCGCCCACCCCAACAGGCCTCCGAAGTTGGCGCTATCGCCCACGCCCTTGCCCGGAACCGGTATGACCCGAACCGCGGTAGTCTTGCCCGAGGCGATGCCAATAGCGGCCTCATCAGCGATTAAGCCGGTAATCGTGGCGGGGGAAGTGTCGCCGGGAATCGCAATCATGTCCAGACCCACCGAACAAATTGCCGTCATGGCTTCCAGCTTTGCCATCGTGATGGAGCCGCGCTGCACGCCGTGAATCATATTGATGTCCTCCGAAACGGGGATGAAAGACCCCGACAGCCCGCCCACCATCGAGCAAGCCATCAGCCCGCCCTTTTTCACGGCATCATTGAGCAGGAATAGCGCGGCGGTAGTGCCCGGAGCGCCGACTGCGGAGACGCCCATTTCTTCCAGAATCGCCGCCACGGAATCGCCGACTTCCGCCGTGGGAGCCAGCGACAAATCCACGATTCCAAAAGGTACGGACAGGCGTTGCGCCACGGTTTGTCCCACCAGCTGGCCCATCCGGGTTATCTTAAATGCCGATTTTTTGATGGCTTCGGCGCATTCTTCAAAAGGGCGCCCCCGCACCGTCTGCAAGGCGCGCTGCACCACTCCCGGCCCCGAAATCCCAACTGAAATGACCGTATCGGGCTGGCTGACCCCGTGAAAGGCCCCGGCCATGAACGGATTGTCGCCCACCGCATTGGCGAACACGACCAGCTTTGCCGCCCCAATCCCGTCAGCCGCGGCGGTCGCTTGTGCCGTATCCACGACCACCTGGCCCATGCGCCGCGCCGCCGACATATTGATACCCGTGCGGGTAGAACCGATATTGATTGACGAACACACGATATCCGTGCTGGCCAGAGCCTCGGGAATGGAATCAATCAAGGCCAGGTCGCTGTGCGTGGCCCCGGCCTCGACCAACGCGGAATATCCGCCGACGAAGTCGACCCCGACAGCTTTACCGGCACGATCCAACGCTTGGGCAAAGGGCAGCGGGTTTGAAGTGCGGCAAGCGGCCGCCACCAGGGAAATCGGCGTGACCGAAATCCGCTTGTTGATAATCGGCACCCCGAACTCCCGCGACACCTCGCCGGCGGTCGCCACCAGGCGCGATGCGGCCTTGACGATGCGATCCTCGATACGGGCGCAGGCGCGCTGCACGTCAGAATCGGCACAATCCAGCAGAGACAGCCCCATCGTGACGGTGCGCACGTCCAGTTTGTCCTCGGAAATCATCTGGATGGTTTCCATGATTTGTCGCTCGGTGTCTAAGCTCATTGTCTTGCTCCAATAGGGGATTCAGAAGGGTTCCCGGTCATCTTCCGGGGCGGATACGGGGTTCGTGATGGGGATAGTGGGCGATTACAGGGTGTGCATGACGTTGAAAATAGCTTCAGATTGCACCCGGATTTCCAGGTTCTGGGAATGTTCCACCTCAGTCATGGTCTCCTGCAAGTTCGTCAGGGAGGTGGGGGCGTCGTCCAGCTCCAGTTGCATAATCATCGTGAAGTACGAACCCATCAGGGTCTGGGAAACGTTGGTGATATTGGCGTTCTGGGCGGCGCAGGCATTGGCTACCGCCGCAATAATCCCGGTGTGGTCGATTCCGGTTACAGTCATGATTGCTTTCATGGCTCAATTATGCCCTCCCTGCGCCGCTCAGTTCGGTAAAAGTAGGCGGAGACAGTGGTGTTGTGCCGGATTCTCGCGAAATGCATTGAGGGTTTTAGGTCAGGTGCAGAGTCTGTTCAACTGGTGCATAGTGTTGCATGACGGCCTGACGGTAGGCGTGAACGTCACCGTTGATGGCAGCATTGAGCATAGCCCGGTGAGATGTCGCGGTGGTGATGAGGCTTTCCGTAGAAGGAGTACCCAATTGGGGAAGTGAGGCAACATTGACTTTCCAAAATGACCCCACTAGCTGGCGCATCACCTCATTGTCGAGCAGCGCTAAGATTCCGTCGTGAAATGCGTAATCTTCATCTGAAAACAGTTTGCCTGCTTTGGCTCGCCGTTCCATCAACTCCACCAGAGTTTCCAGACCCGGTTGAGGGATGCCTTTGAGGGTGTCACAAACCTTTTGAGCCATGCCTAAATCAAGGTAACGGCGAACCTTCACGATTTCGCGCAATCCTTCCAGGTTATTTCGGCTCATCATAACGGTGCGGAAAGCCAAGGTTTCCACCAGCGGCGACATGGACAGCGAACCGACGAAAGCGCCGATTCCGCGGCGAACTTCCACAATTTGTAATGCTTCTAAACGCCGTAAAGCCTCTCTGACCGAGGAGCGCGAGACGTTGAGGATTGTGCATAGATCAGATTCGGAGGGCAGACAATCCCCAGGTGAGAGATTGTTTTGGGTGATGTAGTTCTTAATTTTTTCTGAGCTGTCCTCAACGGCAGTGCTTCGAGTTTTTCGGAGCTTCTTTGCTGGTGAACCTGTTTCTGAAAGCATGATGGAACTATAGCAGGTTATCAGACAGGCTATAGGGTATATCAGTATAACATCACTATTTAGAGAATTGTGAACGACTGTTCTGGTGCGAAAAAACGTTGTGATTTCAATAGAATTCAGTGAATTTTCAGAAAATCATTCAAAATGCTTGTCAGACAAGTTGTATCCTGTTACTCTTGTAGGTAATCCAGTTCGCAAGGATTAACTACTACTCAATGAGGAGAGCAACGAAAATGACATCCCCCTTTAAGAAACGTCATCTGTCTGGCCTGGCGGCATTTGCAGCTGCTTGCGCCCTGACTCTGAGCGCTTGTGGCGGAGGCGACGCGCCGAAGGACAACGCTGGAGACAAACCGGAAGCTGGCCCCACCGGCACCCTCAACGTGTTCGCGGCTTATGACACGACTAACTGGCACCCTCTAAACACCTCCTCAGCTTTGGCTGTCGGGGCGAACCTGCAGGTAGTAGAGGGTCTTTACGAGTTTGATTACTCTGATTTCACAGCTCATAAGGCTTTGGCAAAAGACGATGAGCCGACCAAGATCGACGATACAACTTACGAAGTCGCGTTGCGTGACGGAGCCAAGTTCAGTGATGGAACTCCCGTTACCTCTGAGGATGTCGTGACTTCCTACAAGCGCATCGTGGACGGCGAAAAGGACTCTAGTGGAACCGATGTGACCAGCCCCTACGCGGCTTTCATCACTTTCATTGATTCCATCGAAGCCAAAGATGACACCACGGTGACGATTAAACTCAATCAGCCGATGGAATTCCTCAAGACACGTTTGGCTGACATCAAAGTCGTTCCCAAGGACTCCACCTTTGATGACATGACTTCCAAACCGGTTGGTTCAGGCCCCTACAAGTACGATTCCATCACCGATACCACGGTGGACATGTCGGTCAACGAGAACTACAACGGACCGAACCCGGCCACGGTGGAAAAGATTCACTACGACTGCAACCGTGACTCTAACGCTCGGCAAACCGCGGCTTTGGATGGCACCACAGATGTCGTCGAAGCTGTCGATCCCTCTGGCATTTCTGATTTGGAAGCTGCTGGATGGAAGGTCGAAGGCGCGACTGGCTATGGTATCGGCATGATTGTGTTCAACACCACAAAGGCGCCGTTCAACTCCAACAAGACTCGTCAGGGCGTGCTGACCGCTATCGACAAGAAGACCCTGATTGATACCGCTTTGGTCGGAGCCGGTACGGAACCGGATTCTTTCTTGCCGGAATACAACCCGATGCACAAGAAAGCCGCAACTCAGTTTACTTTCGACGCGGATAAAGCCAAGTCCCTACTTAAGGAAGGCGGCGCGGAAGGCGCGACTGTTAACGTGCTGACCACCACCGATACCTGGATTGCCGCTATGGGCCCCCAGATTAAACAGAACCTGGAGGCAGTGGGCTTGAAGGTACACCTAGACAGCAAGGCTTCCGGCGACGTGTGGAATAACAACGTCGCTCAAGGAGACTTTGACATCGTTATCGCTCCTGGCGATGCCTCGGTGTTCGGTGCCGACCCCGGCATTCTGACTGCGGGATGGTTCTACAGCCCGTTGTGGATGGACGAACGTTTCCGCTTGAGCGAGTCCGACCCGGCTGCTGCTAAGGCCCTGGTTGACGCGATGGATGCTGCCGGTAAAGCCACTGGCGATGATGCCAAGACCGAGTGGGGCAAGGTGCAGGACGCCATCGCTGAACAGGCGGCAATGTACCCGCTGGTGTTCCACACTCTGTACACCGGTTACAAGGAGGACAAGGTCAGCAACCTGACACCCATTGGGGTAACTGGCCTGCAGCTTATCGGCGTAACGGTTAAGTAACCCGCGCCGCCCCAGAGTTTGTCGGGAGGGATGCTTTCCCTCTCGCGGGAACGCCCTCCCGACAAACCTGTGCCACTCATCTTTAGTTACGGGACAGACCCACGGCGAGGCGCTTGGTCCACCCAGAAAAAACCTTTCCGATAACTCCTAAAAGGAGTGAAAACTTGTGAATAACCTGCTTCGACTCATCGGGCGGCGATTGATTGCCTTGCCAATTATGGCAATTGGGGTCACGCTGCTTGTATTCTTCCTGATGGAGCTGTCGCCTCTGGATCCTGCTTGGATGGCTTTGGGTGACAACGCTTCAGACCCCGGCCAAGTAAAGGCTTTCAATGTTTCCCACGGATACGTCATCGATGACGGAAGCCCTACTGGCAAACCCATTCCCGTGCTGGTGCGCTACTTTAACTACCTAGTCGCTCTGTGCCACGGTGACTTTGGCATTTACGGCGTGGGCACGTCCCACCAGGTCACTGACCTGATTGCCCCGGCGCTGCCGGTGACTTTACAGCTGACTTTCCTAGGCCTGTTTATCGCGGTGCTGATTTCTTTCCCGCTGGGCGTTTTGGCTGCTATCTATCGTGACCGTTGGCCTGACCAGGTCATTCGTGTTCTGTCGGTTATCTTTATCGGCACTCCTAGCTTCTGGCTGGCGACCATGCTGGTGCTGTGGATTCTCGGTTCTTTCAAAGGAATCCTGCCAGTTTCAGGGCCGGTCCCGGGATTCTTTGATGACTTTGGCGGGTGGTTGACCCGTATGTTACCCCCTGCAATAGCGCTGGCCACCCCCGTTATCGGTCAGATGACCAGGGTGGTGCGAACCTCGGTGGTCGAAGAACTCGATCGTGACTATGTGCGTACCGCGCTCGGCGCTGGAATCCCGAAACCCGTCGTCATCGGGCGCAACGTTTTGCGTAACGCTTTGATTACCCCGGTGACGGTCTTGGGCCTGCGGGTCGGCTATCTGATGGGCGGCGCGGTCGTTATCGAAATCATCTTTAACATGAGGGGCATGGGTCGTGTCCTCGTGGACGGCATCACCAAGAGTGAGGTTTCCATAGTCCAGGCTGCGGCCCTAGTGGTAGCTTTGGCGTTCATTGTGGTCAACATCATTGTGGACATGCTCTACCTGTTGATTAACCCCCGGATTAGGTCGGTGTAGTGCTATGACGAGTCAAACAAAGAAACTTGTTACCGCGGTCGAATCAGGGAAAAAGATTCGTTTCCGGCGTTGGAACAACATGTCGGTCAGTGCCCGGATTGCTGTCATTGTGCTGCTGGTACTGGCGCTTATCTCGGCCTTGGCTCCGTTGTTGGCTCCCTACTCCGCCAGTTTCGTCGATACCGACGCGATGGCGGCGGCGGTGAAGGCGACGCGCAGCAAGGAATCAGCTCCCAGTATGATTCACCTGTTCGGCACCGATTCGGCGGGACGCGATGTATTGTCCCGGCTGCTGTTGGGCGGGAAATACTCCATGATTATCGGCTTGTCTGCGACCTTTATCGCCCTGGTCATCGGATCCATTATCGGTTCGGTTGCGGCCGTGGTTCGCAAATGGATTTCGGAAGTCATCATGCGCATCATGGACATCATCATGGCTGTTCCCGGCATCGCTATGGCGGCAGTTATGGTTCTGGTCTTTAGCGGGATATTTCCTCCCGGCAATAGAGTCGGCTTGGTTACAGTCATCATTATCGCAATTGCTTTCGTTTATATTCCACAGCTAGCTCGAATTGTGCGTGCTAACGTCATGTCCGCTTACGGTGAAGATTACGTGCGGGCTGTGATTGTTTCCGGCGCTAGAGCTCCCTGGATTTTGACAAAGCACGTGGTGCGCAACACCGCGGCTCCGGTCCTGGTTTTTGCCACGGTGCTGGTGGCAGACGCTATCATCCTAGAAGCCTCCCTGACCTTCATCGGCACCGGCCTGAAGTCTAGCTTGGTTCCCACCTGGGGTAACGTCTTGTCTGATGCCTCCACGAACGGCTCCATCAACCATGGCGCCTGGTGGACAGCGCTGTTCCCCGGCTTGCTCATCATGATTACCGTGCTGTGCTTGAACATTCTCTCAGAAGGCATCACGGACGCAATGGTGGCAGCCCCGGCTTCAGCTCCGGTAAAGGTCGAACAAAACACCGCCGACCGCGAAGCCGACGCCCTCCTGCTCGACCCGCGCCGCGCTTACCAAGAACAGGCCGAATCATTGCGTGCCCGCCTCGACGCGCTGCGCGAAGTCGAACAAAAGCGCCAAGACCGCATGCAGGACGACTTCACCGGTGAACCGCTGCTGGAAGTGAAAGATTTGTGCATCAAGTTCCCGCGCCACGGCGACGTGAACGTGGTCGACCACGTATCTTTCGCCGTACGGCCGGGAGAAACGATGGGTCTGGTCGGAGAATCCGGCTGCGGCAAATCGATTACCGCCCTGACGATTATGGGCCTCATCGACCCGCGGGCAGAAATCTCCGGCGAAGCGTTCTACCAGGGCAAAGACCTGTTCAAGATGACGCGGAAGGAACGTCACGCCCTGCTGGGTCACGAAATGGCCATGATTTACCAAGATGCCCTGTCCTCATTGAACCCGGCGATGCTCATCCGGTCACAAATGAAGCAGCTGACCAAGCGCGGCGGCACCCGCAGCGCCGAGGAACTGTTGGAATTGGTGGGATTGGATCCGAAACGAACGTTGGATTCTTACCCGCACGAACTTTCCGGTGGGCAACGCCAGCGCGTTCTGATTGCGATGGCTCTGACTCGTGACCCCCAGCTGGTTATCGCGGACGAGCCCACCACGGCACTGGACGTGACCGTGCAAAAGCAAGTCATTTCCCTGCTGAATGAACTGCGAGACAAACTGGGATTCGCCATGATCTTCGTGTCTCACGATTTGGCTTTGGTGGCCGAAGTCGCCCACAAGATTACCGTCATGTATGCCGGTCAGGTGGTGGAGCAGGCTCCGACCGTCGAGCTGCTGGAGAATCCGACTCACGAGTACACTCGCGGCCTGTTGGGTGCGGTGCTCTCTATCGAATCCGGTTCGGGGCGTCTGCACCAGGTTCCGGGGACTGTTCCTTCCCCACAGGACTTTACGGTGGGCGACCGGTTCGCGCCGCGTTCCTCGCACCCCGATTACGGCGCGGACATCCCGCTGGAGTTCGAGTTGGTCGGTCCCGAGCACGTCTATGCCGCCCTTCCCAATAAGGAAGGGGTTTATCAGCGTGCACCCCGATATGTTCCGAATGGAAAGGAGGAACAATCATGAGTGAGGCTATACCTGCTGAAACAGATGCTCAGAGCCTGATTTCTGACCCGGACACTCCCATCATCGAACTGAAAAACGTTGAAGTGACGTTCAAAGCCCGAACCGGTTCACTCTTCCGTCCCAACCACGTCCACGCGGTGCAGGGAGTGGACATGAAGATTATGCCCGGCAAGGTGTTGGGTATTGTCGGCGAATCCGGTTGTGGTAAATCCACTACCGCCAACGTAATGTGCGGGCTGCAGGTGGCGACGAAGGGCCAGGTTTTCTTTATGGGCAAGGACGTTACCAAGCGCAGCGCCGCTCACCGGCGCCACATTGGTTCTGTCGTGTCCGTGGTGTTCCAAGACCCTGCAACCGCCTTGAATCCGCGAATGACAGTGCAGGATCAGTTAGCTGATCCGCTGCGTGTCCATAAGATTGGCACCGAAGAAACTCGGGACAAACGGGTGCGGGAATTACTGGGGCTGGTAGGTTTGCCGCTGTCAGCTCTCAACGCCCTGCCCGGTCAACTTTCCGGGGGGCAGCGGCAGCGTGTGGCTATCGCCCGTGCCCTGTCCCTGCACCCGAAAGCCATCATCGCTGACGAGCCCACGTCTGCCCTTGATGTTTCCGTGCGTGCCCAGATTCTGAACTTGCTGTCTGACCTTAAGAAAGAACTTGGGTTAGCGATGGTGTTTATTTCGCACGACATTCAGACTGTGCGCTACATTTCGGACCGTATCGCCGTAATGAACGCGGGCAAGGTGGTTGAGGAAGGCGACGCAGACACCCTTCTGAACCACCCATCGGACCCCTATACTCGCAAGCTCTTGGGGGCCGCGCCATCCCTGCTGCATCCGCAGTTGGATTAAGCACTGGCAGCCGGACCAAAACAGAGGAGAATGAGGTATGTCTAAAAAAATTAGCGGCATTGTCCCGCCCCTAACCATCCCGTTAAAGGGCGGCGAACTCGATGTGCCTTCGTTGGAACGGCACATTAACCGCCTGATTGCAGCCGGTATCGATGGCTTGTTTGTCCTGGGATCGTCGGGAGAAGTGGCGTTTTCCACTGATGAACGCCGTGGGCAAATCCTCTCTGAATCCAAGCGTATCGTGGCTGGTAGAGTCCCCATTATGGCGGGGGTTATCAGCACGGAGACGGAACGGGTCGTGGAGCACATTCGCCAAGCCGAAGACATCGGGGTCGATGCAGTGGTCGCTACCGCCCCGTTCTATGCCCTGCAAGGGGTGCGGGAGATTCGGCGGCACTTCGAAATCTTGCGAGAAAGCACGGACCTGCCCATTTGGGCATACGACATTCCCGCATGTGTCCACTGGAAGTTGCCCAATGACCTGGTGATGGACCTGGGCAAAGCCGGGGTTCTCAGCGGGGTTAAGGATTCTTCTGGCGATGATGTCGGCTTCCGTTTCCTCTCTCGGTTGAATGCCGAGGCGGGACACCCGCTGCAACTGCTTACCGGTCACGAGGTCGTGGTGGACGGGGCGTATCTGTCCGGTGCGGACGGCTGTGTGCCTGGTTTGGGCAACGTCGATCCGGACGGCTACGTGCGCCAGTGGAAAGCCGCCCTCGCTAAGGACTGGGAGACTGTCCGCAAGGAACAGGACCGGCTGGCAGATTTGATGACGATTGTCCAGGTCAAAGACGTGCAGGGCTTCGGTGCCGGAATCGGCGCGTTTAAGACTGCCTTGCAGCTGCTGGGGGTATTTGAGTCTAACGAAATGCCTCGTCCCGTGGCGGCTTTGAGCGGAGAAAACGTAGAGCACGTGCGCCGCGTCTTGCAAAAAGTCGGATTGTTGTAGGAACCCGGCTATGACCACGGATTACGTCATCGCTATAGACCTCGGCGGCACGAAAATTGCTGCCGCCCTGGCGGATCGGGACGGCAATCTGAGTCTGCCTTGTCGGACGGATACGCCCGCTCACGAGGGCGGTGCGGCCGTGGTCGGAGCGATTAACGCCTTGGTGGGTGAGATCCGCTCGCAGGCTCACAAGGACGGCATCGACCGGATTGTGGGTGTCGGGATTGGATCAGCCGGGGTCGTCGACCTGGCGGGGCAGCGGATTATTGCCTCCACTGATGCGATTCGGGGCTGGGCCGGTACCGAGGTCGTATCGCTGGTGGAATCAGCGGTGAATCTGCCCGTCACTTTGGAAAACGATGTTAATGCTCATCTGCGTGGAGAAGCCTGGAAAGGTGCGGGAGCCGGGAAAAACTACGTTGCCATGATGGCCCTGGGGACCGGTATCGGCGGAGCCCTCATGATTAACGGGGAAATCCTGGTCGGTCCGCACGGAACCGCCGGTGATTTCGGACACCTACCAACTTTGCTGCCTACCAAACGGGCCTGCACGTGTGGACGCGGCGTGCCACATCTGGAAACCGTGGCATCGGGACCGGGGTTGTACGCCTGGTACTTGGAAAACGGTGGAGACCCGGCCGTCGGCGGCGCTCGTGAACTGGAAAAACACGCTCTGTCAGGGGATGCGCTGGCTGCGCGCATTTATACGGAAGTAGCCGCGGAAACCGGGCGCGCTCTGGGATCTATCGTCAATACGGTTGACCCGGAAGTCATGATTGTCGGGGGAGGCCTGGCTAACAGTACGGACATCTGGTGGAAACCTCTACGGGCGGCTTACCAGGAACAGTTGGTGAACATTCTTCGCGAGGTGCCGCTGGTGAAAGCGACTTTGGGCAATGCGGCTGCCCTGGTGGGGGCCGCGAAAAAGATTTGGAACCGGGTGGATGGCTGAACGAACCCGGCGCGAGACTGCGCGCCAACTACGGAAGGGGAAGTAAATGAATGCACAACGTCAAGCGGTGATTGATGCCATTAAGGGGCGGCTAATTGTCAGCTGTCAGGCATATCCGGGAGAGCCGATGCGGCGGTCTGATATCACCGCCGCGGTGGCACAGTCAGTTGTGGCGGGAGGAGCTGCCGCGGTGCGCGTCCAGGGGATAGCGGACATCGTGGCGTGCCGTCAGGCGGTGGAAGTGCCGCTGATTGGACTCATTAAGTTTGGTCACGAGGGGGTTTACATTACGCCCTCGATTGCTCACGCACGTGCCTGTGCCTTGAACGGCGCGGATGTCATCGCTATCGATGCCACTTTGCGTGAACGGGGGGAAGGTGAGACTTTCGCAGATGCGGTGAGCGCGATTCACGAGGAATTTCCCGGGGTGGCAATCATGGCTGACTGCGCGTCCGTTGAGGACGCGAAGGCAGCTGAACAGGCCGGAGCGGACTTCATCGGCACCACCCTGTCCGGTTATACTCCCGGATACCAATATGCCCGCGCCGCGACTGCGGGACCCGACTTCGATTTCATTGCGGCAGTCTGCCAGTCAGTCCACGCCCCAATCGTGGTGGAAGGCCGGATTCACAGCCCCCAAGACCTCGCCAAGGTTTACCAATACCCGATTCACGCGGCGTGCGTAGGCACTGCCATCACTCACCCGTGGCGTCTCACTGAATGGTATGTAGACAAACTACCGAAAGCCTAGCTGCGTGGGACGCTACCTGTCTCCATTCACGGGGAAGGCTACTGGTGCAGGAGCATACGTCTCACAATACTTGCGGACAAACTGAGAGGAAACCGGAACAACATGACAATCTATCGCGCAGACACGTTATTCGATGGTAACCAGGTCCTAGGACCCGGGGCAGTGCGGGTGGAAAATGACCGTATCGCTGAGGTTTTCAGCGGGACGGCAGCCGCACAAGTCCGGGCCGATGTGGATTTTGGGACGGCTATCCTCGCCCCCGGATTCGTGGATATTCATTCTCACGGCGGCGGGGGAGAGGCTTTCACTAACGGGGTTGAAGCGGCCCGTACCGTCATCGCCACCCACCGTAATGAGGGTACGACTTCCATTATGGCCAGCCTGGTCACGGACACTTTGGACCACTTGGAATCCCAGATTCGGGATTTGACGCCGCTCTATGATGCCGGCGAAATTTTGGGCGTCCACTTGGAGGGCCCGTGGATGGCGGAGGAATACAAGGGAGCCCATGACCCCAAGCTGCTGCGCGACCCGGCTCTGGACGAGGTCCAACGCTTGTGCCAGGCTGGTCCGGTTAAAATGGTGACCCTCGCTATTGAACGTCGCGGCGGGTTGGAGGCCGTGCGCTGGCTGGTGTCACAAGGAATCATTGCCGCTCCAGGACATATGAACGCCGACTACGACACGATGAAAGCTGCTCTGGCCAACGGGGCGCAGAACGTTACTCACCTGTTCAACGCGATGAAACCGATCCATCATCGCCAGCCTGGGCCGATTGTGGCCGCCTTGGAAACGCCGGGATTGCCGGTAGAAATCATCGCTGACGGCGTACATTCCCACCCCGCCACCGTGAAGTTCGTGTTTGATGCCAAAGGGCGGGACACAGTCTTGGTTACTGATGCGATGGCGGCTGCGGGCTCGCCGGACGGAGATTACCTGTTGGGGCCCCTCGAGGTCGAGGTTCGTGACGCGGTGGCACGTTTGAAATCTAACGGATCCATTGCCGGCTCCACCCTAACCCTGTCCCGAGCGATACGATTTGCAACTTATACCGCAGGTGTGGATATTTGGTTGGCGCTTCATGCCGCTACGGCTCGCCCCGCGGCCGTGTTGGGCGCAACAGACATTGGGGTGTTGTCGCCGGGGACGTACGCGGACTTGGTAGTTGAGTCGAGCGCCCTACAGGTGCAACACGTGTTTCGCCGCGGTCAGCAGGTGCGGTGAGGTACGACTCGGAGCTTAGCCGGAAAATCGAAGACAACGGAAGGTATTCATCATGGAAATCATTATTAAACCAACGGCACAAGAATTGGCGCTGGTCGCCGCTGAGGCCATCTGCGAGGTTTACGCGGACAATCCCGCTGCCGTGCTGGGTGTGGCGACGGGCTCCAGCCCGCTGCCGATTTATCAAGAACTTTCCCGCCGGGTTAAGTCAGGGAGTCTGTCTCTAAGCCGTGCCCAGGCCTTCCAGCTCGATGAGTATGTGGGACTGCCTCAGGATCATCCCGAGGCTTATCACAACTTTATTCGTCGTGAGTTTGCCGATATCACGGATATAGACCCGAATGCGGTATATGGGGAAGACGGCCTGGCTGCCGACCTGTTAACGGAGTGTCAGCGCTACGAACAGGCCATTGTTGATGCCGGCGGAATTGATATACAGATTTTAGGTATCGGAGCGGATGGGCATATTGCGTTCAACGAACCCGGTACATCCCTAAAGTCCTTGACGCACCCCGCGGTGTTGACTGCCCAAACCCGCCGCGACAACGCCCGATTCTTTGACGGAGACATTGATAAGGTGCCTCGGCACGCGCTTACGCAAGGGGTGGGCACCATCTTGCGGGCGCGAAAAATCCTGCTCATTGCTACTGGCTCTAACAAGGCTGACGCGGTTCGAGACATGGTGGAGGGTCCCGTTTCTATCTCTTGCACCGGTTCGGCTTTGCAGCTGCACAACAATGTTAAGGTCCTGCTGGACGAGGCAGCCGCCGCGAAGCTCGAGCGCCTGGATTTCTATCGTGAGATTTATGCCAATCGTCCCCAAGGGGCATGGCTGGGGCTGTAGCCCAAGCAACATGCCAATGACCCCTTGTCGTGGATAGGAGTATCGGGCCGAACACCCGCCGCTTACCCTCGCCGAGCCGTGCGACGTATGATGAAGTCAAGCTGCCACACGATTCCACTATCAGTTGGCGCCATCGATTCGTTTGCCCTTTTCAATTTTTTATGGCATCGTCCAGCGGCAGAAACATTTGCTTCCGCATCTCTGCGGATAAAAGAGGTGCTGGTAGTGGTTTGCGCTGGGGACACAAAGCTGGCCGGATAAACGTGCGCCGCCTAGAGCCATCCGGCGAGGATGAGCACCCCGAGCAGGATAAGCACACTCGGAAAGAGCACCGCCTCGAATCGTTCCAGAACCTCCGCGAGCCCTAAACGTCCGGTAATGAACCACGCCAGAGCCAACAGCGCACCCGCCAGCACCAGAAACACCGCGCAGAACATAGCGACTTGCCACCAGGCCGACAAGGCAAAAACTGGCAGATAAACACCGATTTCGTCGCCTCCGTTCGCGATGGTGACCAGGGCGACCGCGCCAACACTGACGTTTTTCCCTTTTAGTTGTGATTCTGCTTCGTCCTCGTCCTCAGATTCTTGAGCCTGCAAGCGCTCCCGGATTTCGCAGACTGCGGCTTTCAATCCTAGTGCCAGCGGTATCAGACCCAGCAGATGTAGCTGCGCCTCGGGTATGACGAAACCGGAAATCAGGTTCAGGATCACGGTGGCTGCCAAAATAGCGCTGAAACCGAGGTATTGACCTGCGCAGATACGCAACGTTGTGCCGGGGCGCTGGTGACCGTGGACAAACCATAAGGTCAGCAGCATCAAGTGGTCGATGTTAGTGACCACGAAGAGCACGAATGCTTGGGCGAGAGTGGAAAGAATCAGGGAAGCGTTCACGTGTCAATTATCACCGAAAGGTGTTCAACCGATAAAGTCAACATCACCCCGCAGTAACCTACCGGCGACCGGCCGCACCGAACTTGTGCATAGGCCGAGGACGCCGAACCGCTCAATCGAGCCTGAGAGAGACGCTAACGGTAGCGGAACTTCGAATTTTACTAACTTTTTTGCACCTTTCGCCCCAGAGCCCTAGACTGGAAAGCAATAAAAGCATGACGGAGGCGCAGCCGACATCATTAGCTTCCATCAGGGCAGGGAAATCCCTTCGGGAGGCCCGGAAGTGAAAGGGGAGGCTGCCGAGGACGTGAACTATTCCCAAGGGGAAACGTCCGGGCGGGCGGACAATATCCGTTCGACTGTCGCTACTGCGGAGAGCTGTCATGACGCATACGCGCAAGGTATGGGGTCATGGAGCATGGCCCCTTTTTTGGTGCTATGTTCGAGCTTTCGAAAGTTGTTTGCAACGATTGAAAGGACTAATGATGAACAAGATACTGAGTGGTGCGGCCCTACTAGCTGCGGCTTTTTCCCTCGCCGCGTGCGGGGCAGGTTCCGCGGCTGATAACGCAGCTGGTGAAGGCGGGGCGATTCCTGGCCTGGAGGACGGTGTTTTCACCGTTGGTATGGAAGCTGCCTACGCTCCCTACAACTGGGCGCAGCCCGATAAATCTAATGATGCGGTACCCATCAAAGATTCTGCCTTGTACGCTAATGGCTACGATGTGATGACCGCCAAACAGATTGCGGATGCCAACGGCTGGAAGCTCGAAATTAAGCAGCTGGAGTGGGATTCCCTGATTCCGGCGGTGCAATCCGGCGAAATTGATGCCGCGATTGCGGGCCAGTCCATGACTAAGGAACGCGAGGAAACCGTGGACTTTGCCGGGCCGTACCTGTACGCCCGCATCATTGTGCTGACCAAGGCTGATTCTAAGTATGCCAACGCGAAAGGCTTGGCTGACCTGGCGGGAGGTCGGACCACCAGCCAAACCGGTACTGTTTGGTACGACACGTTGATTCCACAAATTAAGGGCGCCAAACGGCAGTCGCCCGCCGAATCCGCTCCGGCGATGCTGGTGGCTTTGGAAACCGGCAAGGTCGATTATGTGGTCACCGATATGCCTACCGGTCAAGGGGCTATGGCTGCTTATCCGGATATGAAGATTTTGGACTTCCCCGACGATGGCGACGACTTCCAAGTTTCGGATGAGGACATTAACATCGGCGTGTCCGTTAAGAAAGGCAACACCGCTCTGAAGGACGCCATCAACAAGGCCCTGTCTGGCAAGACCGCCGATGACTTCGATGCCATGATGGCCGATGCGGTAAAGATTCAGCCCCAAGAGGATTAATCCGCCAATCGCACTGGAACACGTCAGGAGAGAAAAATGTTGTGGACACTGTGGCAGGACATCATAACGCTGCTGAATAAGTATGGCGGCGTGTACTTGACAGGTATCGTCAACACGGTGCTCCTCGCCACTATCGCCACCTTGCTGGGCTGCGTAATCGGTTTTGCCTGCGGGATTTTGAACACAATTCCGCATCCTCCAACCGATCCCCTGCCCAAGCGGGTGATTTTGGCGATTATCCGGGTCATCATCAGGATCTATGTGGAAGTGTTCCGTGGCACTCCGATGATTTTGCAGGCGGTGTTCATCTACTACGGTCTGCCTTACTTCACGAATAATGCGTTGCAGTTCCAGTCCATGTGGGGAGTATCGATTTTCGTTGTCTCCATTAACACCGGCGCCTACATCGCGGAATCTGTGCGCGGGGGCATCATCAGCGTCGATCCGGGTCAAACCGAGGGCGCCAGGGCAATCGGCATGACCCACTTCCAGACCATGCTCTATGTCATCTTGCCCCAGGCTCTGCGCAACCTGCTGCCGCAAATCGGTAACAACTTCATCATCAATATCAAAGACACTTCGGTCATGTTCATCATCGGGTTCTCGGAGTTTTTCTCAGTTCACAAGATGGTGTCGGGTGCCGTTTTCAAGTACTTTCCTTCCGCGACCATCGAGATGGTGGGGTATTTGACGTTGACTCTGCTGTCCTCTTTCCTGTTGCGGAAACTGGAAAAGAAGATTGATGGTGACGATGCTTACGAACTGCTACCCGGTGCGGCGGGCGAGGAACAGAGCGATTACGAGCTGATGAATGAAGATCAACTTGTGATGGCTGCCGGAAACTACACCTTCCCTGACCCCGCCAAGCGTCCGGCGCGAAAGGGAAAGCCCGCCGGGAAACCAGCGTCAGACAAACCGGCACGCCCCGAGGGAGGACAGAACTCATGAGCGAATCGAACACCGCGGTGAACACCAACGACGAAATCATCACAGTCCGTCACCTCTCAAAGTCTTTCGGCACTCACGAGGTCCTGAAAGACATCGACTTTGCGGTACGGCCGGGGGACGTGGCATCCATCATCGGGGCGTCCGGCTCCGGGAAATCGACCTTGCTGCGCTGCATCAATTTGTTGGAAACTCCCACCTCGGGCGAAATTCTCTATCACGGGACGAACATCCTGGACCATTCCATGAAAAAGGCGAAATATCGGTCAAAAGTGGGGATGGTGTTTCAATCATTCAACCTGTTCAACAATATGACCGTGCTAAAGAACTGCATGATTGGTCAGATGAAAGTCCTGGGTCGATCCCGCGAGGAATCTCGGGAAAAGGCCTTGGAGTATCTGGATAAAGTCGGGATGAGCCCCTTCCTGAACGCGAAACCGCGGCAGTTGTCCGGCGGACAAAAGCAGCGGGTTGCCATTTCTCGTGCCCTGGCGATGGATCCGGAAGTCCTGTTGTTTGACGAACCGACCTCGGCGTTGGATCCGGAAATGGTCGGCGAAGTCATTGACGTCATTAAGAAGCTGGCCCAGGAAGGGATGACGATGCTGGTGGTGACCCACGAGATGGCTTTTGCCCGCACGGTCAGCAAGAACGTGGTATTTATGGCAGACGGGGTTATCGCTGAGCAAGGTCCCCCCGAGCAGCTGTTCCAACACCCGCAGCGGGAACGGACTCGCGATTTCTTGGCGCGTTATCTCTGACTGCCGCACCACGTCACGGGTAATTGTCCAGCAAAACTATTCCCTCATATACACTTCTGGAGTATAATTTTGTCATGGAACAGAAATTTATGGCGTTACGCGATTTGCGGCCCGGTGCGTTTTTGCGTCTGCGCCGCAACGTGTTGGGGCTGACTCAAGCAGAACTGGCAGGGATATCCGGAGTTCCCCAGTCCCACATCAGTGCCTTTGAGAACCACAAGCGGCGCATCTCTGTTGCTGAGGAAACTGCCTTGGCAAAAGCGGTCAGCGTACCGGCGCACACCTTGATGAGTATGAAGCGCCACGTGGTGCGCGGAATCTTTTCGCGATACGGGTACGACGATATTTTTATGTTCGGGCCTGTCTCGACCGGTCAAGACGATGCGTTTACACCGATAGATTTCCTGGTCAGCACCACAAAATCCCTGGGGATGCTGGATTTGGTTGGCTTGCAAAATGAACTTGAAAATGCGCTGAGCACCACGGTCTACGTGTCCGTAGACACCGGCTGGGGCAACGCGAAAGTTGATCGATTCCCCCGTGAAGTCACGAAGCTCGATGAAAAATTGCAGTTCCAGCCACTGCTGGTGGATTTATACCGAGCCGGGAATGTTTTTTCACCGCGAGAGATTGAAGAATATCCGTATTTTCAGAAGTGGGGATTCCCCAAGTCCTTCTTCCCCTACGATGTGTCCGCCGCCCGGTGGCGAGTGGATGACATGTCTCGGACGCTTGACGTGGGCATGGGCATCGCCTCCGGGGACCCAAAAGCCTTTATAGCAAAGACTCCGGCGGGGGTGCAGTCGCGTTTCGCGGCTTATCACTCTATTGCGGTGCTGGTTGAATCAGCGGCCAAAATTCATTCCGATGTCAAGGAAGCCAACCCCGGCATTCCGTGGGCAATCCTCAGCGGACTGCGCTACCGACTTCTGCAAACCGCCGACGAAATCGACGCAAGTATTGCTTGGACCACTTTGCGTGAGGATTTCCCCAAAATTCTCGATGCTCTGGGCGCTGTGACATACCCTGGTAGCGGCACCGAGGCGACTGCGTAAGTGGAAGATAACGCCCGTGCGCGCCATTTTTTACAACATCGCGCTGCCGAAGAACACGTCACGCTGCCGCCCCTGCTGAAAACCCCACGCACCTGGCACTGGCCGCTGTGCAGCCCCCAGAGTGAACCTGACGTTTACCCCGCTGACCCCCACCACTATGCCAGAAAACTCGTTCTTTCTATGGGCGGTGTACTGGCACTTGGCTCACTGGTGACGGGGTTAAACTACGTAGTTTCCGTCAGCGTACCCTGGGCGCTGGGAATGGTGCTGGACGCGGGGCTAGAACATGGTTTTACCAGGGAACTCTGGATTCGGTTGGCGGTTCTGACCCTGGTTATCCTGGGTGTGGCGCTGACTCAAATGGCAGGACAGCTCACTGAGATTGCAGTCCAGATGAACGCGGTGGCAACTCCTGCCCGGGTGGCCGGTCGAAAGTTAGCTCTCGATGGGCGCGCTGTGAACCGGGAATTGGAATCCGGTGACGTGGTTACCTCGATGCTCACAGACGTGGACCGGATTGGCCAGGCGGCGCTGTGGATTCCCGAAATGGTGGGGGCTTTGCTCTCTACCGTGATGATTCTGGTCATCATGTTTCTCACCTCGCCGCCTCTGGCCTGGACGGTGCTCATCGGGTTGCCCATCGTAACGCTGCTGATAGGGCTGTTAGGCAAACCGCTGCAGCGGCGGCAAACCGAGAACCGCGATGAACAGGGCAAGCTCACGGAAATCTCGGCTGATGCGGTGGCGGGGCTGCGAGTCTTGCGTGGCATCGGCGGCGAGGACGTGTTCGGATTTCACTATCAGCAGCAATCGGCTCGCGTGCGTGACGCGGGGATTCGAGTCGCCCTGCCCGCGGCGCTGCTGGGCGTGCTGCGTTCGGTCATACCCATGCTGTTCACCGCCCTGGTGGTGGGCATCGGGGCGATGCTGTATTTTCATGATGAACTGTCAGTAGGCAGTTTGGTCGCGTTCTTTGGGTTTTCACAATTCTTGCGCAACCCCATCGTGGTTGCCACCCGGTCATTGGAAGAATTCACCAGAGCTTGGGTCGGAGTTCGCAAACTCGCGCGGATTCAAGGCGTGACCTCCCTGGTGAGCGAGGATATGGCGGAAGTCTCCGGGGAAGCGCCGCACCAAAATGCCTCATCGCAATCACAGTGGCGGGAAACGGATTTTGCTCTGGCCCACCTCACCGACACGGTCAGCGAGGTAACGGTGGAGCCGGGCCTGATTACCGGCCTGGTCTGCGCCAATCCTGACGCCAGCGCAGCGATAGCCCGGCGCCTGGCACGCCAAGAGGACAGCACGCAACCGACCCTTCTGATTGATGGAACTGACGCGAGGACGCTACCCCTCGACCTGGTGCGCCGCTCCATCATCCTTTCAGATACCGACCCGCAGCTTTTTGCCGGAACCTTGCGAGACCAGGTGCGCGGGGCAAATTCGCCGGAGCCTCGCGAACGGGGGGTGCGCGAACTCGTGTGGCGCGATGTCATCGAGAACGCGACCCGGCAGGAGGACTCGCTCATCGTTCCCGAAGTTGATGAGCGCGATTCGCAATGGTTGGCCGCGCTGCACGTGGCGGATGCCGATGATGTGGTGGAATCCGTCAATGGCGGCCTGGACGGAGCGGTGGCGGAAAAAGGGCGCACTCTCTCGGGCGGTCAGCGCCAACGCGTCGCCCTAGCTCGCGCGGTAGCCGCCAATCCGGCGGTGCTGGTCACTATTGAGCCGACTTCCGCGGTCGATTCGCACACAGAATCGCGGGTGGCCCAGCGTTTGGCGCAAGCGCGGCACGGGAAAACCACCGTCATCGTCTCGGCGTCAGTGCTGGTGTTGGAACATTGTGATGAAGTCATTGTGCTCGACGATGCAGGTCGGGAAATCGTCCGCGGCTCGCACCGGGAACTTCGGGAAAAAGCTCGGTCGGGAGACCCCGCAGCCACACCGTACCTGACTATCATCAACCGCTCGGTGCAAAGCGGGGGTGAGCCGTCATGAAACTCCCTTTGGCCAGCGGAAAACTGGTGATGCGTGGGGTTAAAGACCTGATTCATGACTATCGTGGCGCGATTGGGTCAGTGGTGGGGCTGCAGTTGGTGTCGTCCCTAGCGGGAGTGACCCTCCCGTGGCTGCTGGGACGCATCATTGACCGTATTCAAGCCGGGGTGGCCAGCCGCGACTGGGTCGGTCAGCAGATGGTGATTGCCCTGGTAGTGGTTGCGGTGGCGGCGATATTTTCGTTCCTGGCGGAATATCGTGCGCGGGTGATGGGCGAGCGGATTTTTGCTCACCTGCGTGACGGCTTGGTCGACTCTGTCATTCACCTGCCTCTGTCGACTGTGGAAAGTGCGGGCACCGGCGACTTGGTGGGACGCACTACGCGGGACATTGAACGCCTGCAATTCATGATTCGCCAGGGTATCGCGGCGATTCTGATGATTACCACAACGTTGGTGGTGACGTTCGTGGCGGCGTTTCTGACTTCCCCGCTGTTGGCATTCGTGCTGCTCATCGGGCCACTGGGGGTGTGGCCGCTGATGGCATGGTATTTGCCGCGGACCGTTCCCGCCTATCGGTCTTCAGCTCGGTCTTGGGCGGATTTGTCCGGTTCGGTTGCGGAAACTCTGGATCAGGCGGACACGGTTGACGCTCTGGGGCTGTCAGGGAAACGGATTGCTCAGCTCGATGTCATCATTCGCGAAATCTGGCGTCAGGAACGCTACAGTGCCTGGATGCGTTCCTGGTTGTTCATGGGTATTGTGTGCGCCACCCTGTCTCCCTTGATAGTTATTGTGTTGCTGGGAGCCTGGCTGGTGCCCAACGGAGCCTTGACTATTGGAGCCGTTTCTACGATTGCGCTCTATGCCTATCAAGTGCGCGGGCCGGTGTGGGAAGCGACTTTCTGGGTAGACGTTTCCATGGAGGCCTACACGTCGCTGGCCAGGATTTTTGGTGTCGCACAAGTCGAGCCGGACCGGGAAGCCAGTGCCCACGCTCCCGCCGGTACGCCCGCGATAGTGGCTCGGGACGTTTGCTACGCCTATCATTCGGGGCAAAATGTGCTGCACGAGGTGTCTCTGGAACTTCGCGGGGGCGAGACGTTGGCGATTGTCGGTCCATCGGGGGCCGGTAAGTCCACTTTTGGACGGATGCTAGCCGGCATTCACCCGCCCACCAGCGGGTCCGTGACGGTCGGGGGAGTGCGGCTGGTGGACTTGCCCGAAAGCGAACTGCACCAGCAAGTCGCTTTGGTCACGCAAGAACAGCACGTGTTTACCGGAACAATTGCCTCCAACCTGCGTTTGGCGCGGCCCGACGCGAGTGATGAGGAACTGTGGGCGGTGCTCGACGCGGTGGGTGTGGACTGGGTTCGCGGCTTGGGACGAACCGAGGCCCAGACCTCTACCGCACAATCTGTCCCAGAGGGGAAATCGTCGGCAGAAACGGAAAAAACCGGGCTGTATGCGGAAGTTGGCGGCGCTGGAAGGAAGCTGAACCCGGCGCAGGTCCAGCAGCTCGCCCTGGCGCGAATCGTCCTGTTGAACCCCCACACGTTGGTGCTGGACGAAGCAACTTCACTGATGGATCCCTCTGCGGCCCGGTCGCTGGAACAGTCGTTGTCGCGAGTGTTGGCGGGACGTAGCGTTATCGCCATCGCCCACCGGCTTTATACCGCCCACGATGCTGACCGAGTGGCAGTCATGATGGACGGGAGAATCGTGGAATTAGGTACGCACGATGAACTCGTGGCGGCCGGGGGCGAATATGCTTCGCTGTGGGAGTCTTGGCAGCAAGACTAGAGGCCGAAACTATCCCAGAAAACGGGTTTCGAGGCGTTCCTCTATGACTTCGCCATGGTCTTTCGTCACGACCCAAGCCGACTTTCCCTCCACTTCGCTGACCGCTTCGGCCAGCTCGGTGCCGCGGTAAACCAAACCCACATTGTTATCGGTGCAATAGGTTTTACCCAAGACACCCTCAGCGACCAAGCGATGCACCGTGGGGCGACGGCGCTTTTCAACATCGTAATGTACACCGTTGTCGTAGGGAATCAAGCCCAGACCGTTGGTGACGGCGCGAAGTTCGGGCCCGAAAGAATCGGTGGTGCCGCCACGATGCCAACAGATAGAACCGGCTGAGACTCCGGCCAAGACAACGCCGGCTTCCCAAACGCGGCGGAAAATCTGGTCTAGACCGTGGACTCGCCACACTGCCAGCAGGTTTGCCACCGAACCACCGTCAACCCACACGGCGTCTTGTTCCAGGAGGTAGCCTTCGATGTCCTCCACGTTGGGCATGACGAACAGTTGCAGCGGGTTCAGTTCCACCCCCGCCAGGCGAGCCGCTTCGTAACGCTGGGCTAGCCGGTAGTGCTGGTCGCCGGCCGCGGTATCCAGGTAGCCAAGTTTCGGTTTGGAACGGGTGGTGCCGGACAGTTCGAGGGAATATTTCACCAGGTGGTTGAACTCGGTAAAGATGCGTTCTCCGTTTTTATATCCGCCGGAGGTCGCCAAGATAGTTGGGGTTTTCGTCATAAGACCATCCTAGTCGGGGCAGCGGTGTGAATCATCCGGGGTTGGCGCCCCGTGTTTGGTCGGCATTACAGTTCGGTCTGGCATAGGATTAAGCCGGAAAGCGGTGGTAAAAGTGGTTCTGAAATGCGGATTTCCCGTTTACGTTGCCAGGATTGCTAAAAATAACTTATACCGAAAATTGGGATAGAAAATGAGTGATGCGAAAATCTTGAATATAGCGGTCAACGTGGCCGGCACGGAGGTCGGCGGTGGCCTGGGGCGAGCTCGGACTATGGCGGTGGCAACCGTAAACGTCGCCGACGAAATCACGGAATGGCAAGAGTTCCAGGTTGGGTGGGACATCTTGCACGAGCAAGGGCCACACGGCAGTCTGCACGCTCAGATTGTGGGTTTTATGCGCGACCACAACATTGCGGCTGTGGTTAGTGGCCATATGGGACCCCCGATGGTGAACACCATGATGAAACTCGGCGTTCTGCCGCTATCCGCGGCTGGCGAGGCGCGCAAGGCTGCCAAAGACGCCGCCAGACGGGTGCGCTCTGTTGATGACCTTGCTACCAACGCCCCAGACGAAGCCGGTCCCGGCGGGAACAAATGGATCCTTCCCGTGATTCCGTCTTAGTGTTCATTAGTTTTGACAATTTCGATGATGAGGAAACAGGCAAGTGGAAACCGACAATAAAACAGACGTAGTAGACCTCATTCTAGAGCTGCAGGCTATCGGTCAGGCCGGCGAGTTCTATGGTCATGACGACTATGACCGGGATCGGGCAACCCGGACTCGTGAACTGGCAGCGGAACTCTTGGCGCGCCTGACGGGAAATGATCCCGAACAGGCGCGGGACGTGCTGCTGGAGGACTACGGTTACCGCACGCCGAAAGTCGATTCGCGCGCCGTTATCTTCGGTGACGGCTCGGGGCGTCCGGGCGTGGACGGAGACAAGATTTTGCTGGTGCATGAAGGCTTAGACGGACGCTGGTCCCTGCCGGGAGGCTGGATTGACGAGGGGCTAAGTGTGCGGGAAAACACCATCAAAGAGGCTTACGAGGAATCCGGGATGCAGGTGAAAACCGACAGATTGCTGGCGGTAATCGATAAGCGCAAACATAATCCCAGCAAAGGTATATTTCATGTTTACACCTTCTTTGTGGAATGCACCTTGCTGGGCGGGGACTTTACAGAGAACCTCGAAACCACCGAGATTGGCTGGTTTGGGCTCGATGAGCTGCCGGAAATGTCTCTGGGCAAAACCACGCCCGAACAGGTCGCGATGTGCCTGAAAGCCCATCGCGACCCAAACTGGCAGGTCATTTTCGACTGAGTGGCAACCCAGCGCTCGCTGTCACCCCGCTACCGGGCCAAAGGCAATGCAGGTCGGATTAATCCCCCAGCCCGACTTCCACGCCCCGCGCGGCTTTCACCCATTCGTGGTCGGTAGGTACATATTTCACCTTGCCAGCGATGTCTGGCAAGGGGGCTAGTTCGGTTTCGCTGGCTCGTGTCGCCACCATAACCCCGGAAGCTCCGTCAGCGACTGCCGCAGCTCCCACGGCTCCCAGCCGGGTCGCCAGTAGGCGGTCGGCCGCCACCGGGGTGCCGCCGCGTTGGACATAGCCCAGAATGGTTACGCGCGTCTCTAAACCGGTAGCGGCTTCGAGCTGACGAGCCAAGGTAAACGTGTGCTCACGGTGAGAATCAACTAGGTTAGCTTTGGAATTGCGGGCCATTTCCTTAGTTTCGGGGGAATCTGCGTCTTTAATGAGCTGATCCGCTACCCGCAGACGAGCGGCATATTCGGTGTCCATCGCGCCCTCGGCTACCGCCACCACCGAGAAATGTTTACCGGCTTTCTTGCGGTGCTCAATAGTCTTGGTGATGCTCTCAATCGTGTAGGGGATTTCTGGAATCAAAATCACATCGGCACCCCCGGCGATACCAGACCCCAAAGTCAGCCAACCGGCCTTGTGACCCATAATTTCCACCAAAATAATGCGGTGGTGGCTGTGGGCGGTGGAGTGCAGTCGGTCAATCGCCTCAGTGGCGATTTCCAAAGCGGTAGCAAAGCCGAAAGAATCATCGGTGCCCCAGATGTCGTTGTCAATAGTCTTGGGTAAGTGCACTACGTTCAGCCCCGCCTTTTGCAGGCGCAGGGCATTTTTAGCGGTTCCCCCACCGCCCAGTGTCACCAGGGCGTCCAATTTGTTCCGATCGTAAACCTTGGCGATTTCCGCGGTCATATCGCGTTCCTTACCGTCCAGGTTCAGACGATGCACCTTGTCTCGAGAGGTGCCCAGAATGGTGCCTCCCACGGTCAAAATGCCGGAAAGCGAGTCAGAATTCAACTCGATGTGCTTGTCCAGGGCTAAACCCCGAAACCCGTTTTGAAACCCGATGAGTTTCATTCCGTATTCGCCGATGGCGGTGCGTCCAAAACCCCGGATTGCCGCGTTTAAGCCGGGTGCGTCCCCGCCCGCGGTCAAAATCCCCACACGCTTGTTACCCATCCTCATTCCTTTCTGTGCCTGTGCAGGCTTAGTTCGATTGGTATTTTCTCACGTTTCCGGCGACGCAAAAACCCCGCCCTTTCCGCGAAACCGTCTGGGGCACAGGTGTGAAAACAGAGACTGAGCCGGGAGGACTGTTGAATTTTAAAAATCGTGAAAAGTCGGGCATAATGGAACGTTGTACTGGGCTTTGGTCGCCGCCCTCTCGTGACCACAGCCCCGGATTTTGAGCAAAACAAGGCTTTAGTGTTTTCCCTACCTGGGGTTTTGTGCGCTCGCGACATGAATTACAAGGAGAGTCACAACAGTGGCAGTACGTATTCGTTTGAAGCGAATTGGCAAGATTCACCACCCCATTTACCGGGTGGTCGTGGTCGACAGCCGCAAGAAGCGCGACGGTCGCGTTATCGAGGAGGTCGGCAAGTACGACCCCAACCAGCAGCCGTCTTTGATTGAACTGAACTCGGAGCGCATCCAGTACTGGTTGAGCGTGGGGGCCCAGCCGTCCGACGCGGTGCATCGTTTCCTGGTGCTTTCCGGCGATTGGGCGACGTTCAAGGGCGCCAAGGTCGTTGAGAACCGTATCCAGGTTAAGGACGCGGGAGCCGATGTGGAGGCCGCGGTGAAGGCTGCGGACGATGCCGCGGAAAAGGCGAAGGCAAAGAAGGCCGAAGCCGAAGCCAAGGCCAAGAAGGAAGCTGAAGAGGCTGCGAAGGCTGAAGAAGCTGAGGCGGCTCAGACGGAAGAAAAGGCTGAAGAAGCCCCCGCTGAGGAAAAGGCCGAGGAGGCCCCCGCTGAGGAAGCCCCGGCGGAAGAAACTTCGGAAGCAGCAGAATAATGTCGATGCTTGCAGATTCTTTGGAACACCTGGTCAGCGGCATCGTCGACGAGCCAGAAGCCGTGCGCGTGACCGAAAAGTCTTTGCGCCGCGGCAAGCTCCTGGAAGTACACGTTGCCCCTTCGGATTTGGGTCGAGTTATCGGCCGTAATGGCCGCACCGCGAAAGCGCTGCGTTCGGTAGCTTCCGCACTATCTACACAGGGCAGCGTCCGCGTCGATGTCATCGACCAAGATCGGCGCTAAATAGTCATTTGGTTTGATCCCCGCCGATAGCGGGGGTCAAACTTTTTAACGCAGCTATCGATTCGGGAAGGGGTCAGCGGTGAAGCTCACGGTTGGGGTCATCGGGCGGGCCAGCGGGGTTCGTGGTGAAGTCCGGGTCGCCCTGCACACGGACGAACCGCGTGCTCGGTTTGCCCCCGGGACAGTCCTGTTAACCAGCAGGAAAACCCCGGCTACGTTGACGGTAAACCGGGCACGGATGAGCGGTAAACACTTCGTGGTGTCTTTCCGGGAAATTCCCGACCGTAACGGTGCCGAAACCCTCAGCGGAACGAAACTGTATATAGAAACTGACGACCCGGCCTTGTGCGCTAACCCCACAGACTCACCCGATTCTGGCGCCACTAATACAGAAACCGCCAATGACCGCGAACAAAGCGAGGGCGATGAGGGCTTTTACCGTCACGAACTGGTGGGACTGCGAGCGGTGGACCTGGCGGGGGAAACGCTTGGTACCGTGAGCGACTTGCTGCTGGCGCCAGCCCAAGACCTGTTGGAAGTCACGACTGCGGACGGGCAGAAAATCCTGGTGCCTTTTGTTTATGAAATCGTCCCCGATGTCGATTTAGATAGCCAGGTGGTCACGATGGATCCGCCCGGAGGATTGTTTCCGCCGCACTAGGACGGTTCAGCGTTTCCCGGCGGGTTGTCGGTAGACTGTCCGAATAAAGGTGAGGATGATGCGTTTTCAGATTCTGACGATTTTTCCCGAATTCTTTGAGGTGCTCGGTTTGTCGCTGCTGGGTAAAGCGGCGCAAAACGGGGTGTTGAGCTGGGGCGTCACTAATCTGCGCGATTTCACCGATGACCCGCATCATTCCGTTGACGACACGCCCTACGGTGGGGGAGCCGGCATGGTGATGCGGGCCGATATTTGGGGCAAAGCCATCGATGCCGCGCTGGATGAGCTGCAGAGCCAGCCCGCGGACAGCGTACCGGAAAGCCGCCCGAACGGCCTGGTGAACCCGAAAACTATCCTGGCGATTCCTACGCCCTCCGGAGTGCCGCTGACCCAGGCGAAAGTCCGGCAGATCGCCACGAGTACGGATAATGTCGTTATCGCGTGTGGGCGCTACGAAGGTATCGACTCGCGAATCGCCCAGCACTACGCTGACCGGCAACTGTACCCTGACCTGGAAGTGTTTGAGTATTCCTTGGGGGATTATGTGCTCAATGGCGGGGAAATCGCGGCCGTGGCGCTGATTGAAGCCGTGGGGCGCCTGCTCGATGGCATGGTGGGTAACCCGGAGTCTTTGGTGGAGGAATCCTACGAGGGAACGGGCCTGTTGGAATACCCCTGCTATACCCGCCCAGAAGTGTGGCGTGACCTGGCCGTTCCCGAGGTGCTGAAAGGCGGAAACCACGCGGAAATCGAAGCCTGGCGTCGGGAGCGGGCCATTGAAAAAACCTCGCGGCGACGCCCGGATTTGCTGGCGGGTTTAGACGCCACACTGTTGAGCAAGCGCGGGCGGGAAAAGCTGGCTTCGCTGGGGTGGCTTTACGTGTCACCTCAGGATTTGGAGGCTATCGGTCTGTCCCGACTGGTCGCGGTAGGGTCGGCATGGGCAGCGCACCAGGCGGGGTCGGCGGGCGATATGCGTCCGGCGAGCGGCGCACGGTCAGAAACTGCGGATTTGGTGGCGGTTCCCCTGCGGATTCGCCAGCCCGACCGAGGGGAGGCCCTAGCACTGTCTGCTTTGGGGTCGGAGACGTTTCCCCTGGCTTGTCCGGCCTACGTCAGCACTGAGGCTATCGCCCAGTTCGTAGCCGTTGAGTTCGACCTCGAGGCGGTGAAGGCACGCCTCGATAATCCTCAAGAACATCGCTACTGGGTGGCAGAAATGGGTGGTGAACTGGTGGGATACACCTACGCGAGGGTACAGTTAGGCGAGGCGGAAGCTGCACAGGCGGGAATCGTGGCCGGGGATGCTTACCTGTCGAAGTGCTACGTGCGTGAGGCCCTGCATTCCACAGGATTGTCCGGGGCGCTGCTGGAAGCGGCATTGACAGATCTGGCGAAGGTCGGCCATGCCCCGGGAGTGTGCCTGGGGACCTCGATGTACAACAAACGAGCCCAAAAATTCTATAAACATCACGGGTTTCGGCGTATCGGGAAACGAACATTCACCGTGGGAGGCGTGGAAAACCAGGACGTGGTGATGCGCCGGAGTTTTGACCGGGATAGTGCCTGATAGAGGCATATTTCGTGGGTTCGGTGCGGTATTGTGCGGCTCACGAAGCGACGCCACCTCGGCAGGATGGAGGTGGATGAATCGAGCACAAAACGGCAAAAGTGGCGTTCCGGCCCGAGTTTGTGGCAAAATGGTACGGCTTCGCGGGCAACCTGCCACAGGGGGACCCGATAGCGAAGCAAAACACCATCGGCACTGAGGGTGCCCGCAGTAAGACGTTTTTGACCTGTGGCAGGAGCGTCAAGGAGAAACAATGCAGAAGCCTCTGGTTGAGGAAATCGGCAAGGCCGTAATGCGTGAGGACGTTCCGGATTTTCGTCCGGGCGATACCGTAAAGGTTCACGTAAAGGTTATCGAGGGAAACCGCTCCCGTATCCAGATTTTCCAGGGCGTAGTCATCGCTCGTCACGGCGGCGGCGTGGGAGAAACCTTCACCGTGCGGAAGCTGTCCTTCGGCACCGGTGTGGAACGTACTTTCCCGCTGCACGCCCCGACTGTGGACAAGATTGAGGTAGTGACCCGCGGCGATGTGCGCCGTGCCAAGCTGTACTACCTGCGTGATCGCCACGGCAAGGCGGCTAAGGTCGTTGAAAAGCGCTAACTCGCAATCATTCTGCGGCAGTTGCCGGCTTCCAGCTGGAGCAAAAAACCGGCTGGTACAGTCAGAAAGTCAAGGCGGCATCTGCCACAAAAATTCATCCTAAAGGAAGCTCGAACCGAAATGGTTTGGGCTTCCTTTAGGCTTTTACGCTATTCTTTTTGTTATGACGATGCCCCCGCAGCCTGAGAATGCCAACCGAGACGCGCAGTTCTCGGGTGCTTCCCCAGACGGCTTCGGCATGAATCCACAATTCGTTGGGGCCGGAACCCTGCCCGAATCCTACCCTCCCGGTTACGAAGGCTTCCCCGGTGGGTCGATGCCCGGTGAAGACGGGATGTACGCACCGGGCGGAGCCGGGATGCCATTCCCGCCAGAGGCTTTTCCGGGAGGATACCCCCCGCAGTCGGCTTTCCCGGACGGGACGGATTTTCTCGGTATGGATCCCAACGGGATGGCGCCAATGCCGATGCCTCCAGGACTTCCCCCAGCGGGGATGGGGCCGTTTCCAGGGATGCCTTTCCCGCCCTACGGCGCGATGCCTTTTCCTGGTATGCAGCCAGAAGACGAAGAATCGCCCGAGAATCTCGGAGAAAAAGATTTCCTGAAGGACGACGACGAAACTGATTTCCAACTCGATGATGAGGACAACGCAACGGAACGCAGGCGTGGTGCCAAGATCCCCGGACCGAGGGGTATGAAAGCCCTGCCACCCGGGGCGAGAGCCAACTTCGATGCCTTGGAACGCCCGCATCTGAGCCTGGATTTACCCTGGTATTTTGAGTTCATCGCAGTGGTAATTACGGCTCTGGCTATCAGTTCGCTGGTTCGACTGTTCCTGTTGCAGCCCTTTTTTATTCCCTCGCAGTCCATGGAAAAAACCCTGATGATTAACGATTCTGTGCTGGTCAACAAGTTTTCCGCCCGGCACGGGGACATCAACCGCGGCGACATTATCGTTTTTAAAGACGTGGAAGGCTGGAGTGAAACCGCTGCCGAGCAGATGCGCGAACGTCCTCCTGATAAAACTCCGTTCCAGATCGCGACCAAGTTTAAGAACTTCGGGATTTTTGTGGGCTTGCTGCCTGAAGACTCCCAGGGCTACCTGATTAAACGTGTCATCGGAGTGTCCGGCGATGACGTGTCTTGTTGCGACGAGGACGGGTTGATGAATATCAACGGCAAAGCCATCGACGAGGACTATATCCCCAAGACCGGGGTCTCTTCAGACATAGAATTTTCCGTAGTGGTGCCGAAGAATTCGCTGTGGGTGATGGGGGATAACCGGCCTCATTCCGCTGATTCCCGTTGGCATCAGGACAAGCCTTCGCGCGGTTTCGTTTCTGAATCCAACGTGGTGGGTCGCGCTTTCGTCGTAAACTGGCCGATTGAACGGATGAAGTTCATCGCTCCCAGCTGCGCTTTTTATAACATACCTAAGCCAGCCGCCCCGACTGACGAATTCAGTTCTGAAGCGGACGAAACGCCACCCCTTTCGCGTTAAGGCTGGCACGGTGGTTGATTTATCTTGGGAAACCGCGGCTCTGGCCGCATTGGTGAAGCACGGAGGCGACAGTCCGAGGGGACGCCTCCCGCTGATTGGTGGGATGGACGAGGTCGGGCGCGGTGCGCTAGCTGGTCCGGTTTGCGTGGGCGTGGCAGTGATAGATCAGCTCAGCCTGGAGAACCCGGAATTTCCCCAGGGGTTCCCCGCCGGATTGAACGATTCCAAACAGCTGACGGAACGCCGCCGCTTGGCGTTGCAAGATCCCATCCGCGCCTGGGTCAGGGACTTTGCCATCGGACAGGCTTCCAATACGGAAATCGACGAATTGGGGATTATGCCCGCGCTGCGTCTGGCGGGGTGGCGCGCTCTCAACGAGCTGGACGCCCGCGGACACCTGCCGCAAATCCTGGGATTGGACGGGAACTTCGACTATCTGGCGCCACCCGAGCAACCAGACCTGTTTGCCGGGGCGGGAAACCTGGTGAGCTCCCCGGAAGTCAGAGTGGAAACCCTGGTGAAGGGGGACGGGAAAGCCGCCGTAATCGCTGGCGCTTCCGTGCTGGCGAAAGTGTATCGGGATGCGTTCATGCGCAGCTTGCGTGACCCCGGTTACGGCTGGGCGAAAAATGTCGGTTACGGCACTGCCGCCCATCGAGCCGCGCTGGCTGAATTGGGCACGAGTGTTTGGCATCGCAAAACTTGGAAGCTCCGGTAGGGTAGAGGGGTACGAAAGGTTGTGTGATGGTCAACAACGACGATATTGAGTCCTATGAAAACGGGCTGGAGCTGGATTTATACCGAGAATATCGCGATGTGATTTCCCTGTTTAGCTATGTTGTGGAAACTGACCGGCGGTTTTATCTGGCGAACAAGGTTGACGTCACCACGCACAATAATGCCGGCGGGGACGTGTTCTTTGAGATTACTTTGGAGGATGCCTGGGTTTGGGATGTCTACCGCTCTTCGCGTTTTGTGCAGAACGTGCGGGTCCTGACCTTTAAAGACGTCAACGTGGAGGAACTGGCGAAGCCAGAAATTGAGATTCCCTAGGTTGCGGGCGGCTGTTTAAGCCCCGTTTCTAGCAGCCACAATTCATTAACTTGGGCAGATTGGCGGCTTTTCGCCGTTTTTAGGGTTGTGGATAAGTCAGTTTTCCACAGGTAAAGATTTTTGGGCTTGGCCGGTGGGTTCGGGCGCGCGAAGCTGAGTCCATGAGCTACGCGAATACCGTTGAAACCAGTCATCAAGTCACTACCGGAACGGACGCTGCATGCTGCTGCACAGCCGGTAGCCCCGCGCTGCGGACCGCGGGGCAAAATGCCTCAAATCCGGGGAAAAACCTGCACAATCGGCAGCTGGGTATGGCTGGTGAGGAAGTCGCGGCCGAGTCGCTGAAAGCTGCGGGATACGTCATTGTGGACCGCAATTGGCGATGTCGAGCCGGTGAAGTCGACATAGTCGCCCTCAGTCCTCAGGGTGTCCTGGGGTTTATCGAGGTTAAGACTCGTTCCAATCACCGGCACGGGATGCCTATCGAGGCCATCACCATGAAAAAGCTGGCGCGGATGCGCCGGGTCATGGGGTCTTGGCTGGCGCAGCGCGATATTGTTCCCGCGCACCGGGCGGTCAGCCTGGATTTGTGCAGCGTGGATTGGGACGGGCGCGGCGAACCCGTAGTGAAACATCTGCGGGGGTTGAAATGAGTTCGGGATTTGCCTGGTCAATTTGTTTGGTGGGGATGGAGGCGCGCCCGGTTCGGGTAGAAGCCCATATTTCCGACGGAATGACCGCCTACAGCCTGGTCGGGTTGCCAGACACGGCGGTGCGTGAAGCCAAAGACCGGGTTCGTGCCGCGGTGACCAGCTGCCTGTATGAATGGCCGGGAACGCGGGTCGTGTTGAATCTGTCCCCGGCGTCGCTGCCGAAAACCGGCTCCGGTTACGACCTGGCGATGGCGGTCAGTGTTTTGGCTGCGATGGGGGTCATTTCTCGCAGTCGAGCCGGGCAGTGCATCATGCTGGGAGAGCTGGGCTTGGACGGTCGTGTCATTGGAATTCGGGGCATTTTGCCCAGTGTCATCGGAGCCATGAAAACCGGAAAAACTCAGATTTTGGTGCCGCAAGCGAACTTTGCTGAGGCTTCCCTGGTGCCTGGGGTGGATGTGGTGGGGGTGCATCACCTGGGGCAAGTCATCGAGTTATTGGGGGGAGACTTGATGATGCCTCTGCCCCCGCCGGAGGAGTCGGCGGGGGCAGAGGACGGGGAAAGTACCCCGGCACCTGCCTTTGGTCCAGGCGGGGATTTTTCTGACATTCGTGGCCAAGCCGCCGCCTGCCAAGCGATGGAAGTGGCGGCCGCGGGCGGCCACCACCTGCTGATGATTGGCACTCCCGGCTCGGGAAAAACCATGCTGGCCTCGCGGCTGCCCGGCATCCTCCCGCCCTTAGATGTGGAACAATCTGTCGAGGTCACAGCCCTGCATTCCATAGCGGGAACGCTGTCTGTACAGGACGGACTGATTCGCCAACCTCCCTTCCAAGCTCCGCATCATTCGGCGACACTGGCAGCGATGGTGGGAGGAGGCTCGGGAGTGCCGCGTCCGGGTGCCGCTTCCCTGGCTCACCGGGGAGTATTGTTCCTGGACGAAGCTCCCGAGTTCGGAGCGCGGGTCTTGGATTCCCTCCGGGAACCGTTGGAAAACGGGGAAATCACCCTGCATCGGGCGGCGGGCGCAGCCCAATATCCGGCTCGATTCCAACTCATTATGGCCGCTAATCCCTGCCCCTGCGGTAATGCTGGCAGTCGGCGCGCCACCTGTACCTGCACGCCCTATTCGCGCAAACGATATCTGGAACGGTTGAGCGGGCCGCTGCTGGATCGCATGGATATCCAAATTCAGGTGGAATCTCCGGGCCGTGGTTCGTTAGCGGGAGCGAAACCTGCTGATACGACCGCGGTGGTTGCGGCGCGGGTGCAACGCGCTCGTGACGTGCAGCGAGAGCGGTGGAAGGACCGAGGATGGGATTTGAATCGAGAAATTCCCGGACCGTTTTTGCGTCAACCCGAAGGCGGTTTCACCCGCGAGCTGATTGGGCGGGTCGACACCGTGGTGGAACGGGGTCGTTTGTCCATGCGGGGAGCTCAACGCGTCTTGCGACTGGCCTGGACTGTTGCCGATCTGAGCGGAAAAACCGTTCCGGGATTGCCCGAGTTGGGAACTGCGATGACGTTGCGCCGCCAAAACGAAGGATTCAGCCTGCCCGAATGAAAGGAAACTCATGGAAACGTTGAGCCTTACCGAGGAACTACCCACAGACACCGAAACGGAGGCGCCGGATAACGTGCCGGAGGAACTGTCGAACCCGCCCACAGGCGCCACGGTGTCGTCGGCGGATTCGGCCGCATCTGGACCGAGCCCGGAAGAGCGCCGGGCTCGGGCAATCTGGACTGCTATCGCCCAGCCGGGAGAGCCCGTCGTAGGCCAGGTTATCGGGCATTTCGGGGTCATGGAAGCCTTGGAACGGGTGAAATTTTTGGCGGGCAGGCTGCCGGAAATCGATGACATGATGATTCGCACCGTGTTTCAACCCGTGAAACTTCCGGCATCAGTGGCGCAAATTGAGGGCTGGGCTTTGCGGCAGCGGGAACTCAACTTAGAGATGGAATATCAGCTGCTGAGCCGAGACGGCGGGACGCTGGTGGTGCCCGGTGACGCGGCTTGGCCGACGATGGCAGACGACCTGGGAATGGTGGCGCCGTTGGCGCTGTGGGTGCGGGGCAATCCGCGGGCTTTGCAGGCGCTGGCGTCAGAGGGGGCAGTAGCGCTGGTGGGGGCGCGCTGTGCGACCCACTACGGAACGGATATAGCCCAGGAAATCGCTTATGAACTGGGGGAGCGTGGTATCTGGGTCGTCAGTGGTGGAGCCTATGGGATCGACGCGGCCGCTCATCAAGGGGCGCTCGCCTCACGAGGCAAAACTATCAGTGTCCAGGCTGGTGGGTTGGGCGAGCTGTACCTGTCTCTTATACACATCTGACGCTGCCGACGAATAGAGAGGTGGAGATC
>ERZ1031127.12-NODE-12-length-86062-cov-11.808539_pt1 | contig 86062 bp, 68 predicted proteins | sample MGYA00518224_ERZ1031127 | MGnify/ENA primary metagenome ERZ1031127 (study PRJEB33718, sample SAMN03159757) | human skin metagenome | collected 2014-05-20 | study: EMG produced TPA metagenomics assembly of the PRJNA266117 data set (Human skin bacterial metagenome... | reverse complement strand
GCCGGGTATCCTCTCCAAAAAACCTCCCTGATTCGCTGCAGCCTTTGCGGGACAGACCCAAATTCCTCGTTTGCCCGCAGCCAGGTGTCGGCCCAGGAATCCTCGCGTGCCTATTGAAGGCAGTACGTTGTATCTGGATCGCCTTGGCTACCAAGCATCACCACGCTCCCGGCAGCGATGAGTTTCCCGAGCGCGTATCGGGCCTGACCCTCGCTGAGTCCCGTAACAGAACGTATGGAATTAAGGGTTTGCGGACCGTCTGACAGTGAGGCAAGGATAGCGGGACCGTGCTTGGTGCTTGTTTGGGTGGGGGCGGTCGGAATCGGTTCCGTAGACCTTAAGAGTGGTTGCATCGGGGCTGGTCGTGGAGGGTTGGGGGTAAGTCGCATGAGGACGTGGAGTTCTATTCCCTGGTCGATAAACCGGGGTCGGGGCAGGCCGCAGGCTTCAAGGACTTGGATGGCTTCGCGGATGCCACCGCCTTCACCCTCGATTACGCGCGCTCCGTCAGGAGTGCGGACGTTCTTCAAGATTTCGTAAAGCATCGGGTTGACCGCGCTTTTGCCGCCTGGTTTCCCCAGACGCTCGGCGGTCACGCCCCATAAACCGCCTGGGCTGGTCACCGATAACACACTCCCGCGGATGCGAATCTCGACCCGCTTGGAATCAGTTATTGGTGCCAGCGAACGGTGCACCAGGGCGTTGGCGATGATTTCACGAGCCGCGGTGAGTGGGAATGTGGGCAGGTCGCGGGCGTGACCGTGCTGGTCATAGACCAGGGCTTTACTGGTATTGCGCTCCACCCAAGCAAGAGATTGCTCCAGGAGCTCCGGGACCGGGCCAGTAAAATGCGACAAATCCATGACGCGCGGCGTCGAGACCGTTCGCGCGACTTCGCCCAAGGACGCGCCTGCGGTCGTGTTTGGTCCTCGCTCAGAGTCAATCACCTGAACCGCGGCGGTCACACCCAGACTCGGCGTGACCACTTGGGGCATCTTGCCAAGAGCATAAAGACCACCAAGCGTGGCTTCGCCACCAGGAGTCAGAACCCCAGAATAAACCAGCCGCTCTGTGCGTGACATCTCATGAAAACGCCGAGAGGCCAGTGACAGCGCTTCATCGTAGGCCGCGACCAAGGACGCATCCAAATCCGTCAGGGACGTTCCGGGGACACTAAACCGGTCGGGATGCATCGGTTCGAAACCCTGTGTCTTCAGAAGTTCGATATGCTGCAGTTCCTGGGGACTCATCGGGTATTCGCCGTCGGCCTGACGCAAATATGCCACACCCTTATAGAAAGCAGGGCGGGACGCGAGTTCTAGCCCACGCACCGTTGCGACAAGTATGGTCTTGCTGCCGATTTTTAGAGTCTGGAAATCGAGCTGCGGAGGCGGCTTGATATGGTCGCGAGCCTGAGCAGCTATGCCTTGTTCCAGCTTCGCGATACGCGAAGGAGCAATCCCCAACACTTTGAAATCCAGGTTTTCCGAAACACCAATGATAATCGTGCCCCCATCAGGCATATTAGCAAAAGCGCACAAGGTCTGCCCCAGGCCAGGAATGCCATTAGCGCCCGTTTTCACTTCAACATCATAAGAATCCCCACCACGTTCCCGCAGTTCATCAAGCACTTTTATAAGAGTTCCAGAGTTCAACACTCTTTAAGTATAAGACTTAAAGAGTTTAAGTGTAAGAGCAAGTGCGAGAGTTAGGAAACAGGACAGATTTACCCCCGAAATCCTGACCCTTTATTACCCAGAAGAAGGGTTTTTTTGAAGATGAATTTGAAGAAGAAGTTTGTGGTTGGCGCTGCTTCGGTGGCGTTGATTGCTGGCATGGGTGGCGTGGCTGCTCCGGCGGCTGTGGCTGCTCCGTCTTTGCCGGGCTCGATTTCCGTGCTGGGTCGTTTGGCGGGCATGGATCGTGTGTCTACCTCTTTGGAGGTTGCGGCGCACGAGTTCGGTAAGCGTGATGGCAAGGTTGACCCTAGTAACCCGTCTACCACGCGTTTCTATGCAAATCAGCGTCCTACCCGGTTGTACATTGTGTCTGCGGCGGATGCGAACATGGTTGACGCGGCTGCGGCTGGCATGTTGAATGATGGCCCGATTGCTTTCGTGTACAACAACTCTTACGTGGCTTCCGCGGTGGGTCAGTTCTTTAGCAACCCGAAGCATGAGAACAATGGTTTCAATGCTATTGAAGAGGTTGTGGCTATCGGTGGTGAGGGTGTTATCTCGGATAGCACTTTGAAGGCGGTAAAGGATCAGATTCCTACGGTGACCACGACTTCTCGTTTGGGTGGCAAGGATCGTTTCGAGACTTCCGTGGCGATTGCTGACTACATTTACACTCAGGATGTTGTCAAGAAGAACCCGGTTTACGGTAACCGTGCATCTGACAGTGGTGTTCTTCGCACCATGTACATTGCTAACGGCGCGAATGATCACGTGGTTGACTCGATGGTGGCTGGCACCCTGGATGATGGTGTTATCGTGCTGGTTAATGCTGATGGAACTATCCCGGATAGTGTGGCTGAGTTTATTAAGAAGACTTTGCCTGGGAAGTTTGCTGCTTTGGGTGGGGCTCCGACTGTTCCGGATAAGACTATCCAAGATGCTTGGGTGATTAAGGCTTTGGCTAACAAGTGGGAGACTTCTCCCACGATTCCTAACCTGGACTTGAAGGTCAAGGATTTGAACTGGCTGGTTAATGGTGGCGCGAATGCTAAGGTTTCCCCGACCATTAACATGAAAGACGAAGTGAACTTCGGTGGTTTGAACTATGTCGTGAAGATGGCTTCGACCCAGTCCGCCCAGTGGAATCTGCATCTGTCCAACGCGCAGGCTCCGATCAAGACCTGGATGGCTGCTAAGGGTTACTCCTTCACTTCTGCCGAATTCCAGGCCGCGCAGCTGGGGAATTTGCAGAAGGTTTACGGTAAGACCGTGATTCCTGATGGAATTTCTACCGGGGACTTGGAAGGCTTCTTGAAGGCTGATAACGAGTCGAACGGTAAGTTCAAGGATGTGAACTGGACGGCTATCGAGAACTCGACGGCTTACCAGAATCTGTTGAAGCCTGCCAAGAAGGACCTGGTTGATTTGTGGACTACTATCAAGCAGGACCCGGCCTTGGGCCAGCAGTTGACTAACGCGGCTGCTATCGCTTCCCAGGTTTCCCCGTCTACGCCTCCCACTACGGAGAACGCGACCTCCTTTGATGGTCCTGCGGCTAATGCGGCTGCTCCGTTGGCTATGGTGGATTACCTGGCTAAGTTCACTTATGACACTGATATGGAATGGCTCAAGCAGGCTCAGGCTCAGTTGGCTGACCAGCAGGGTAAGTTGAACAGTGAGTTGGACAAGATTGCTCCGAAGACCGAGCTGCGTTTGGGTGGTGCGGATCGTTTCGAGACCGCTCAGTTGATTGCTAACCAGTGGGCCAAGAACTACGGTGCTCAGCTGAGCAGCGTGGTCGGCATTCCATATAAGCAATTGGATGATCGTTTCTTTGAGGCTTACGTAGCTAACGGTACTCGTTTGGCTGATTCCTTGGCTGCTGGCCAGTTGACTCAGGGCCCGATCTTGTTGGTGCGTGGTACCGAGGCTTCTGCTAAGGATCTGCCTGATTTCACTAAGGCTGTGGCTTCGAACCTGGTTTGCTGGTCTGATAAGACCCATAACCTGGCTGTGTACGGTATCGGTGGTACTGGTGTTCTGGCCGATACTGCCCTGAAGGCTATCGTGGACCAGGCTGTGACCGGCGCTAACTGCACCGTCTCCAAGCCTGCCGCCCCAATCCCGGCTCTGACATACACGAAGCCTGCTGATATTACTGCTGTAAGCCAGACTCCGGCATCTACAGCTTCTGCTACTGATAAGACTGCTGGTTTGACTGCTGTGTTTGCTGGTCTGCCCAAGGGCGTTAAAGCCGCAGCTGATCCTTCTGACGGTAAGGTTACCTTCACTGCCGACAGTGATGAGACCAAGATTGCTGCTAACGGCAAGTACGATGTGACGGTGAAGTGGGTTGACGGTAGCGCGACCGTGAAGTACCAGGATGTGATTCCGGTTACCATCAAGATCAAGGCCGCTGACTCTGTGACTGACAACAGCTCCACGTTCACTGCCTCAACCAAGAAGCTCTCTGTGAAGTTCACCGCTACGAACTCGTTGGCTGGCGCGAAGGCTAACGCCACTGTCAAGGTCAAGGAGGGTAGCTTCACGGTTTCCAACCCGGCCGAGGTTGCCGCTACCGATTCTGCTTTTGCAGATGTGACTGCAAACGGCACGGTTAACGCCACTACTGACAAGGTTGAGGTTACTGTGACGATTAGCAAGCCTGGACGTGACGACGTGACCGTGACCGCGCCGTTCACTGTGACTGCTTCCTAGTCATGAACCCTTAACCGGGTATATGCGGATAACTTAATAGCCTGTGGCTTTGGGACACCCCAGAGCCACAGCATTTTAAACACCTGGCCCCGGTAGGTAACTACCGGGGCCAGCGTTATGAAGTTATCGTTGAAACCGTAAAGGTTTCAGTGTTGACTATGCTCCGACAGTCAAGTCAATGGTCTGAGTGACTGGGGACTTGCCTGGAGCACTGATGGTTACGGTAACGGTGTAAACATCATTCTGGACAAAGACGTTCGCGCCGTCACCGGTCACGGTAACCGTGGTGCCAGCAAGAGCGGCAGTCGGAACGTTGGTGCCGGTGCCGGACTTCTTGGCGACCGTAACAGTAGCTGTTTCTCCAGCAGCCACAGCGCGAGAGACAGTAACCGTAGCGGTATCGGCGTTACCAGCAGCAACACTCAGCGCATCAGAACCAGCAGCCAAAGTGAAAGCATCTACCTCGGGCAGTGCAGGGGTCTTGACCTTGCATACGGACTTGGTGCCGATGAGGTTGACCATGGTGGACAGGACGTCGTCGGAGACTACGCCTTCACCACCGATAGCGGAAACCTTGATAGCCTTACCGTTCCAGCACAGCAGGTGGGTAGCCACGTTAGCGGTGAACTCAGGAATCTTGGTGTCGTTACGCACCAGCAGGATCGGGCCACCGGTCAACTGGCCAGCAGCCAGGGAGTCAGCCAGACGAGTACCGTTAGCCACGTAAGCCGCCTCAACCATATGGTACTTGGCGAACCAGTTAGCGATCAGCTGAGCGGTCTCGAAACGATCCTTACCACCGAAACGCTGCACGGTCTTCGGGGCAATCTTATCGAACTCGGTACGCCATTCAGCCTTCAGGGACGCACGCTGCTTCTCTACCGTGTCCAACCACTTCTTGTCATTATCCACAGTGTACTTAGCAACTTCAGCAATCGCCGCGAACTTGTCCGCAACGCCGGCTGCAGCGGTGACGTGCAGCTGAGATGCCTTAGCAACATCGTCAGTGATTTCACCCTGATGCTTCTCGTCAGCCCACACCTTGTCCAGCTGCTTGGTAGCAGTCTCTACCAGCTTCTTGTAGTCAGACGTAGCCTCGATAGCGTCATAGTTCACGCCCTTGACCTTCTTATCACCATTCAACTCAAAGTACTTAGCATCGTTGAGGTTGCCGGCAATAGCAGAACCGTACAGGTGCTCCAGGTTAGTCTTGATTGCATTGTAAGAGTCAGCGACACTTTCGGCCGGGTTTGTTGTAACGATGTGGTTCTTGATTTCCTGCTTCTCGTTAGCAACCTTGTTAGCCCAGGAAGCGTAGTTAGACTCAGCCACATCAACCACGTGCTTCAAACCACCAAAAGTAGCCTTATCAGACAGATCAGTGCCGGTCTTGTCCTTCACGCCATCAATCAGGAAGTCCAGCTCTTCAATCTTTTCACGCAAGTTAGGAATGCTGTAAGAAGTCTCCCACTTGTTACCCAAAGCCTTGATAACCCAGGCCTCGTTCACAGTAGCGTCACTCACAGCACCGGTACCACCCAAAGCAGAGAACTGAGTCGGCAAAGCCTTCTTAATGAACTCAGCCACAACCTCAGGAATCTTGCCATCAGGCTGAACCAGCAGAATAGCACCATCATCCAGAGTACCAGCCACCATCGAATCAACCACGTGATCGTTAGCGCCGTTAGCCAGGTAAGCATTATTCAAGAAGTTACCAGAACCAGCGGTACGGTTAGCGAAACTCTTATCACCCTTAATGGACTGGGTGTACAGGTAGTCCGCGATAGCCACGGAAGTCGCGTAACGATCCTTACCAGCCAAACGAGAGGTCTTCTTAACCTTCATCGCGTCCTTGACAGCGTTCAAAGTGCTATCCGAGATAACACCATCGCCACCAATAGCCACAACCTCTTTAATCCCAGCAATATTCGCCGCGACGTCCTTACCAACAGCAGTAGCCACGTAAGAGTTATTGTAAACAAACACAATCGGGCCATCAGTCAACATGCCAGCCGTAGCCGCGTCAACCATGTTCCCCTCAGCAGCGGAAACAACGTACAAACGTTCCGGAGCCTTCGTGCCGAACTCAGCCTTAGCAACCTTCAACGAAGTCTGGACACGATCCAAACCCCCGAGACGCTCCAACTTCATGATGGAACCCGGCAAAGACGTATCAGCCACAGCCGCCGGAGCAGCCACGCCACCCATGCCAGCAACCAGCGCCACCGAAGCAGCACCAATCACAAACTTCTTCTTCAAATTCATCTTCAAAAAAACCCTTCTTCTGGGTAATAAAGGGTGGATTTTTTTAAACCACCCAGGTGATCCAGGACGGAAGCACCCGGGAAAAGTTTACACCACCCAAGTGTTCTGTCAATAATGCGAAAGGCCTTGAGTCGCGTTTTTACGCCACTTTCGAGCCTCACGCTTCCGGGATTTCCCGGAACCAAGGAATCTGTCACGCCTCGCGGCTATCAGCCTAAAGGTGGGCAGAAACCTTGCTAACACCCTGTATATGTAAAGGCTTGGAGCAATCTTACACGAAACCTCGGAAATCGAGTGTGATTTAGGTCACACATGTGGGTTCAGGGCAGGGCTACCCGACACGAACGACCGATTTCACCGCCCTCGCGACCTGGCTCCCGGACCGCAAATCGACACTACCTGCGGCTTTGCCGAAACCCCCGCGGGTAATCACCCGAAATCCCCGGCGAAATCGGTCATTCGTGCACCTACCTCGATGACCTTGGCTCACAATCCCCGGAGAACCGCCCGGGCGACCCAACGTGTAAAACAGTTTTACACGTCAGAAAAACGTGTAAAGAAATTCGGAAATTCTTTACACGTTGTCTCAAACGCGCTGGCAGTCCCCCCAGACCTACACGCACGCTACAGCGGTCCACCGCTATCGCTCATATTTCAACAAAAAGTCGCAATTTTATTGACGAATCTGAAACTTTGATATAGCCTAGCTATATAGCTCCCCGTCGTCTTCGGACTGGCGGGGTTTACTCTTATCGCAGGGGAATCAGATGAAATCTATGGCCGTAGTAATTGATTACCAGAACGTCCACATGACGGCCGCTGATGTTTTTCTTCCCAATAGGCCAAAAGAGGACGCGCTGATTTCACCTCTGAAATTTGGACAACGACTCGCTGCGGTCAAAAACGCTTCACTGCAAAATCACAACGATCATGTCAGACTGGCGCGTGTAGACGTGTTTCGCGGTCTGCCCCTAGAGAACGATCCCAGCGAGGGCTATCGGCGCAACCAGGCACAAAAATATTACTGGGAGCAAGAAGGCAACGGAATCGTCCAAGTGACCTTAAGGCCGTTGAAATACAAGAATGAGTACATTGACGGTAAGAAACAGACAATATGGGGTTCGGCACAAGAAAAAGGTGTAGACGTGCTGTGCGCTCTCGCGCTTTGCCGACTGGCACGAAGCGGCAACTACGATGTGGTCGTGCTCGCTTCACGAGATACAGACCTAGCTCCGGCGCTCGATGAGGCGTACTCTTACGGGACAGCAAAGGTTGAAACCGTCAAATGGTATTCACCTACAGTCAATTGGACACAGGGGTCAATCCGCACCAAACACCGGATTTGGACCACCTCTATGAAAGAAGACGACTTCCGGGCTTCCCTCGATACACGGACGTATCAATAACCACACTGCTCCTTGGTGTGCACAGGTTTCCGCCGCAACGGCCTCGTGAACCCGCAATAAAACCTATTTAAACGGCTCGGTATGCCATATATGGCATACCGAGGCGAATTAATAGGATTAACGCACGGCTCAACCCGCAATCGACACGCGCGACACGACGGTGCCCGCCGCCACGCCCTTGTGAAACGAAAGCCTAGCGCGGGCGGGTGGCATTTAAACCACGATGGTGGCTGCGAACCCCTTACCGCGGACGGTACGGGTTATCCTCGGCGGGGCGCAGAATCACGACGCCGAGCGGAGGAATCCGCAAAGACACCGAGCAGGGCCGGTTGTTCCACGGAATCTCTTCGGCCGTGACCTGACCGAGGTTACCCACCCCGGAGCCGCCGTAAACTTCGGCGTCCGTGTTTAGCACCTCGTCCCACTTGCCGGCAAACGGCAGGCCGACCCGGAAAGGATCGTGGGGGTTGCCGCTAAAGTTCGCCACCACCGCCAACAGATGGCCCGAATCAATCCCCGAGGGGTCCGATTCCGCCACGGAGCGGCGCAGATAGGTAATCAAGTTGTGGTCGGCATCGCTGGGTTCAATCCACTCGAACCCGCGATAGTCGTCACACCACAGCGCCGGGTTGGACGCATACAGGTGGTTCAAATCGGTAACCAGCTGGCGAATCCCCTGATGCTCGGGAATGTCCAGGTGCCACCAATCCAGGGACGCCCCCGAATTCCATTCCGCGCCTTGGCCAAACTCGGAGCCCATGAAGATGAGCTGCTTGCCCGGATGCGTCCACTGGTAAGCAAACAGCAGGCGCAATCCGGCCAGCTGGCGCCAGTAATCGCCGGGCATCTTGGACAGCAGCGAGCCTTTGCCGTGCACGACCTCATCGTGGGACAGCGGCAGGACAAAGTTCTCTGAAAAGGCGTAGACCAGGCTAAACGTCAGCTCGTTGTGGTGCCACTTGCGGTTGACCGGGTCCTCTGCCAAGTAGCGCAGGGTGTCGTTCATCCAGCCCATGTTCCACTTGAAACCAAATCCCAGGCCGCCTTCGGAAGTCGGCTGGGTCACGCCGGGCCAAGCGGTCGATTCCTCGGCAATCATGACCGTGCCGGGGCAGACCCGGTAGCAGGTCGCGGTCACTTCTTGCAGCAGGGCGATGGCCTCGAGGTTCTCCCGCCCGCCGTACTGGTTCGGGTGCCACTGGCCCTCTTTGCGGGAATAGTCCAGGTAGAGCATCGACGCCACCGCGTCCACTCGCAGGCCATCGATGTGGAAGTCCTCCATCCAATACAGGGCGTTGGCGACCAGGAAGTTCTTGACTTCGCGCCGGCCGTAGTTGAACACCAGCGTCCCCCAGTCCGGGTGCTCGCCGCGCTGCGGATCAGGGTCCTCGTACAAGGCCGTGCCGTCGAACCCGGCCAGCGCCCAGTCGTCCTTCGGGAAGTGCGCCGGAACCCAGTCCAAAATGACGCCAATCCCGTTTTGGTGCAGCACATCGACCAGATAGCGGAAGTCGTCAGGCGTGCCGAAGCGGGCGGTCGGAGCAAAGTAGGACGTGCATTGATACCCCCAGGACGGACCGAAGGGATGTTCCGCCACCGGCATGAACTCCACGTGGGTGAAGCCCATTTCCTTAACGTAAGGCACCAGGTGTTCGGCCAGGTCACGGTAGCCGTAGCCTTCTTTCCACGAGCCGACATGGCATTCGTAGATACTCATCGGCTGGGCGTGAATCGGGTGGTCCTCCACGTTCGCGGCACGCCGCTCCATCCATTCGTCATCGTTCCAAGTGTGGAATTTGTCGGTGACGACCGAGGCGGTAGCAGGGGGAATTTCAGTAGCGCGGGCCAGCGGGTCGGCCTTTTGCCGCCAGTTCCCGTCCGGGCCTTTGATGTCGTACTTGTAGCGCGCCCCAATCTCGACACCGGGAATGAACAGCTCCCATACGCCGGACGCGCCGAGGCTGCGCATCGCGCACCCCGACCCGTCCCAAAAGTTGAAGTCCCCCACGACCTTCACCGCTTGTGCGTTCGGCGCCCACACCGCGAACGCCACGCCCTTTACGACCCCGAGCGGACCCTCGTACTCCTTAATATGTGCACCCAAAACGTCCCACAGGCGCTCGTGGCGGCCTTCGGAGATGAGGTAGGTGTCCATTTCGCCCAAGGTCGGTAGGAAACGATAAGGGTCGTCCCCCAAGACTTCCTGGTCGCCGTAGGTCACTTTCACACGGTAGTCCTCGACCTCGGCGTGCGGGATGACGGCCACCCACACCCCATCCTGTTCGTGTTCAGCAGGGAATTCGCCGTGCTCGGTGACGATGGTGACGCTTTGCGCCATGTGACGCACGGTGCGGATGGTGACGTCCTCACCGTCCGAGTGCGGTCCCAGCACCGAGTGCGGGGCGTAGTAATTCGCGTAGGCGACCTGGTTCAAAAGTTCCGGGGAAACGGTGATTTTAGCCATGGGGTAATTCTTTCATATTTTTGCTAGGCGATGTTTGGGTTCAGTCGTGCAATCGCTACCCACCGAGACTCGCGGCGATGCTAGGGCACGTGGTACTGGGAAAACTCCGCTTTCCGTGCCGCTTCCTTGGCTTTGGCAATGCAAGCAAGCTTGCGCTGCCAAAGCCTGCGTCGCGGTGGGGTCCTGCCCTATTTTTCTAGGCAACAAGTTGCCAAGAAAAATGTACGGGCACCCACAGTGTGCCTACGCGCTCGCCGCCTGAGTCTCGGATAAGCGAAGGACCAAAGACGAGGCACGACTAAACCGGTTCAGTCGGGAATGGGGCTGAAGCTGAGAATATGGCCGGGTCCGGTATAGGGATTGAGCTGGACAAAATTATCCCGCCCCCAGGTATATTCCCCGCCGGTCAGTTCATCGTGCACCACGAACAGGCGCTGCCCCTCGCCGGGCGCGGCCAGCTCCGGGAACTCCTCCGGGCTCAACCCTAGTGACGGCAAATCCAGGTGCACCCAGCCGGTTTGGGTGTTGTGCGGGTCGAGGTTCACGATGACCAACACCGTGTCCGCCCGGCCGGTCGGGGAATGCACGGCGTCAATATGCTTGGAAAACGCGATGATGGCATCGTTTTCAACAGCGTGGAACTTGATATTGCGCAGCTGCATCAGCGCCGGGTGAGCGGACCGGGCCGCGTTCAGGGTGCGCAACAGGGAGGCGATGCCGTACTTGTCGCGCGCCGCCCAGTCATAGACTTTCACCTCATATTTCGGGTTGTCGATGACTTCCTCCACGCCGGGACGCTGCACGTGCTCGCAAAACTCGTAGCTGCCCCCGAGGATTCCCCAGGTCGGAGCGGCCGTGGCCGCCAGCAAGGCGCGGGCTTTGAACGCCCCTACCCCGGCCGTCATATAGTCGGTCAAAATGTCCGGGGTCATGGGGAACAGCGCCGGGCGCAACACGTGTGCCGTTTCATAAGCGAGTTCCTCAAAGTACTCGGTCAGCTCCGTCTTGGAGTTGCGCCACGTAAAGTACGTGTAAGACAGGTGGAACCCCGCTTTTGCCAGCCCTCGCATCATCGCCGGAGCGGTGAACGCCTCGGAGAGCATGACCACTTCGGGGTGGGTTTGGTGCAGGTCAGCCGCCAAGCGCTGCCAGAACCGCACCGGCTTCGTGTGTGGGTTATCCATGCGGAAAATTGTGACCCCGTGGTCAATCCAAAACTCAATCACCCGCCGGATTTCGGCATACAGTCCGTCCGGGTCGTGGTCAAAGTTCAGGGGATAAATGTCCTGGTATTTCTTTGGCGGGTTTTCCGCGTAGGCAATCGAGCCGTCAGCCCGGGCCGAGAACCACTCGGGGTGCGCCTTTACCCACGGGTGGTCCGGGGAACACTGCAGGGCAAAGTCCAGCGCAATCTCCAGGTGGTTGCGTTTCGCCGCCGCCGCGAACTCGTCAAACGCTTCAATCCCGCCCAATGCCGGGTCGACCGCGTCATGTCCGCCGTCCTCGTTACCGATTGCCCAAGGCGAGCCGGGATCGTTCGGTCCGGCCTCAAGCGCGTTGTTGCACCCTTTGCGGAAAGCATGCCCAATCGGGTGAACGGGAGTGAGGTAGATGACGTCGAAACCGTCAGCGGCGACCTCGGGCAGAATCTCCGCGGCCGTGCGCAAAGTTCCCGGCACAATCTGGCCGTCCGAACCGTAATAGGACCCGATGGAACGCGGGAAGATTTCGTACCACGCTCCGGCGACCGAACGCGCCCGGTCGACCCGCAACGGGCACAGCCGAGTGCGCGTCACCAAATCCCGCAGCGGATTTTCCGCCAAAATGTTTGCGACCAGCTCATTCGTGGCGGCCGAGAGACGCACCTGGGGGCGGCGCTTTTTCTCGCGCAAGCCCGCAATCGCGCCCTGCAGCACCGCCGCGTCAGCCGCGGGCAGCGGGACGGCGGGAGCGGCCGTGTCACGAGCCGAACCGGAGGCCGGTTTCGCCTCGCCCGCAATCGCACGTTCCAGCAGGCGGGCGCCCTCCTCCAGGGTCAGCTCCACGTCAATGCCCGCCGAGATTTTCACGTTGGCGTCATGCACCCACGTCCCATAAGGGTCAATCCAAGACTCGACTGCAAACGCGTAACGCCCCACGGTGTTGGGCTGCAGCCAGGCTTCAAACTGGTTTTCACCAGTGCCGATTTCATACATCCGGGCGCGGTCCACGACTTCCCAAGCCGCCGGGTCCCCCGGATCCGGAGCGCCCTCGGGGCTACCGGCCGGAGCGTAGAGGTCATAGCCCCCTTCGCCGCGGCGTTTCGGGTCGGTGGGGCGCAGCAGCACCGCGTCAGCGCCGAAGTGGGAATGCCCGTCCACAAACACGGTGGCGTGGACCGGGAACAGCTCTCCGACCGCGGCTTTTGCCGGGAACAGCCCGTCCTCAACGGTGGGACGCAGCTCGGTGACGCTGATGCGGTTTAGTTCCGCGTCCGCAGGCAGGTGGTAGAGGTTCGGGAGGGTTGGCGGGTTTTTAGCCGCGGCAGTTGCCGGGGTTGCCGGGGTTTTGGCTGCGGCGGATTTTGCGGCGGCGGTTTCCGGGGTTTCCGGGGTTTTAGCGGCCGCCGCGGTGGCCGGTTTTGTCGTTGATTTCGCGGCGCTTCCCGCGGATTTTGCCGCCGATTTTGTGCCAGAAGTCCGGGTCTTGCGGGCGGCAGTCGGCTTACTCGGCTTGTCAGCCGGGGGCTTCGCCGCCGGCTTCGTGGCCGGACGAGTGTTAGCAGTGGAATGACGCCCGGGTTTCTTGGCGTCGGAATTGCCCGTAGAGTTCGTCGTTTCGCTCACGTCTAAATCTTAAAGCATAACCACAGAATTTATAATCGTTGAATGTGGGGCATTTACAGCTTTAGTAAAGCCCGAGGTAGCACTCGGGTCGAACCAGCGCACCCGGCCCCAGAGAAACCGAGTCATCCGGGGAAACCCGGCGTAACGCCCTTGTGAACCCCGCGAAAACCCGACCCACCGGCCTCGTGCGCTAACCGAAAACCCCGGCGCAACGACCTTGTGACCCTAAGCCGTGACCCCCAAGAAGTGGCCGACCCCGCCGGTGATAATCATCGCCAGGGCGCCCCCGACCATGACCCGGATGACCGCGCGCAGCCGCGGAGCCTCGCCGCGCCACGCCGAAAGCCAGCCGACCAGCGCTAACGCGACCATCACCATCACGAATGTGGCTTGGATTTTCCACGGGCCGCTGATGAGTAGAATCGCCAGCAGCGGCACCAGCGCGCCGACCGTGAAGGAAACTGCCGAGGAAAACGCCGCCGCCCAGGGCGAAGTGAACTCCTCGGAACTCAGGCCGTAATGGGCCTGGACGTGGGCCTCTACCGGATCGTGGGCGGAGTATTCCTGGGCGACCAGGGTCGCGGTCGCGCGGGTCAGGCCTTTTTCGATGTAGTTTTCCACCAGACCCTGAAATTCTTTGTCCGGGTCCTCGGCGATGAGGCGGCGCTCCTTTTCCACCACTGCTTTTTCCGTGTCGCGCTGGGTGGACACCGAGACGTATTCGCCCGCCGCCATCGACAGCGCCCCGGCGACCACGGCCGCGATGCCGGCGGTCGCGATGGCCATCGTGTTTTTCGGGTTTGCCGCCGCCACGCCCACAACCACGCCCGCGGTCGAAACAATGCCGTCATTGGCGCCTAAGACTGCAGCTCGAAGCCAGTTTAGGCGCGAGGAAGTCGCCGCCGATTTGTCGTGTTTTTCGTCCGGTTCGTTCGGGTTTTTGTTCGGGTTTTCGATTAAGCTTTGGCTCGACTGTTCGCTCAAGGTGCGTCACCTCCGTTGTCCCGTTCGGTGCTGAGTTTACTGTCTCAAGTTACGGGGTTTTTGGCTATATTTCAACGAATCTAAGGCTTGCCTTGGTTAGGCGCGGCTATGTCCAGGAGGGTTGCGGGAGCCGGAAAGATTAGGAGCGGGCAGGCGAGGCTGGCGGAGCGGGCGAGGCAGGTCACACCGGTCAGGCGCGGCGGCGAACCCAACCAAAGCACCTCACTTGTGACAAATGTCGCGGCACCGGAACACAGACGCGCAACCCCCAACTGTCGCAGTCAGCGCAGGTCGGTTTTAAGCGCTGGGCGATTTTTCCCCGCTTGGATTTGATACAGTCCAGACTTAACAGGTTAAATATCAGCATATGGCCATTGTTGGCCCCGCTCGGATTTAGGAAAGATGAGGCATCACCATGAAAGCTCCCGAAGAACTGCACGATATTCCCGCTGGTCAAGGGAGCGAAGCTGGTGCGGGCAGTTTCGCTGGAGGCGCAGGTGCGGGTGGTGCGGCTGGCTCGCAAACCATTCCGGGGCCACTGGTGCGCGATGTCACTGACGACACATTTGCCCAGCTCCTGGAGCTTTCCCAGACTGTCCCGTTCATTTTGGACATGTGGGCGCCCTGGTGCGCTCCGTGCCGTCAGCTGGGACCCATTTTGGAAAAGGCGGTAGCGCAGGCAGGCGGGCGCGTAGCTTTGGCAAAGGTCAACGTAGACGAAAACCCCACCATCGGCCAAGCATTCCGAGTGCAAAGCATTCCCGCCGTGTTCTTGCTGATAAACGGGCAACCCGCGCCCTTGTTCAACGGCTCCCTGCCCGCTTCGGCTGTGCAGAAGGTCATCAGCAAGGTCATTGAACTGGCTGAGAAGGAAGGCGTGACGGGTCGCGTGCAGATCGATGAGGCCGGGGCGACTGGGGCTGCTGACGGGGCTGAAGCTGCCGGTGCGGCCGGTACGCCTGCCCCAGACGCGCCGCCCGCGGTAGCCGAGGAAATCGAAACCGCGCTGAAACTTCAGGCCAAAGGCGAATATGGCCAGGCCATCGAGACTTTGGAGACCTACCTCAAAGCCAACCCCGGCGAATCCAGCAAGGTGGAGCCACTGCTGGCGAAAGTTCGGTTGCAGGCTCGCTCAGCAGTTGCAGAACCTGCCGGTGACCGGGCCGAACAGGGGGCTCAGGCTGCGACCGGCGAGATAGCCGCGCAGCTCGAGGCCGCTGATACCCAGATGAATGCGGGAGATGCCGCCGGGGCGATGTCTCGGCTGTTGGGGGTCGTAGCGGAAACCAGCGGCGAGGACCGCGATGCGGCCCGGGCCCGTTTAGTGGAATATTTCTCGATTTTGGGCGATGATCCGCTGGTTCCGGCGATGCGCTCGAAGCTGGCTACTTTGCTTTATTAGCCTTCTTTGACGCAGATTTCGCGGCCGATTTTCGCGGGGCTCGGTTCGCGGGCTTAGCGGTCGACTTAGCGGCGGGTTTCCCAGTGGGTTTCTGGGAGTGCGCCGGACGCCCCGTTGAACCGGTTGCAGACCCGCTAGCTGCAGAGATGGCATTCGTGACCTCAGCCGACATAGTGCGCAGGCCGCGGGAAAGCGCGCCCGCATCATCAAAACCGGCCGCCAAGGTGAGCGTGCCCTCTACCCCGGACAGAGTGCGTTCAGACAGGGAAGCTGCCAAACCGCGGTCTACTCCCAGGCTGAGCAGGGCTTTCGTCAGAGCCGCGCGCCACGTGTTGAAATGCTCCTGCACCTCGGGGGCAAAGTCGCGGCCCGCGGCATCATGAACCAGCTTGCCCCAGATGCTCTGTTTCTCACCGTGGTCAAAAAACGCCAGGATTCCGGCGAACATCCCGGCGATGTCTCCTGATTCCAGTGGCGCGACCACGGCGGCTTGAAAGTCGTGTTCCACGGCCGCCAGGACTTCGCGCATCATCTGAGCTTTTCCATCGGGAAAGAGGTGATACAGCGAGCCGCGTCCCAGTCCGGTCGTCGCCGAAATCTCGGCCATGCCAGCGCCGGTGTAGCCCCGAGCCTGAAACAGCACTGCCAGTTTCCCTACTATTTCCACGCGATTTGGTTTCCCCACCGCCGGTCCTTTCCGCGAATCAATCCATCTAACTGACAGTATGGCGAATTTTTGACCGTTCGTTCCATTGCCGCGCCGACTGGCCCGGTTTTCGAGAAAAATCCCTCGATATCAGGGTGTGCGGGGATTATAAGGGGAGAATAGCCGGGTAGCTGACAATAATGGCAGCTACCCGGCTATTCTCCCCTTTTAGGCACACCCCAGCGAGCAGACCGCCAACAAACAGCGGCGCAAACGCCCGCAGCCACAGAAAAAGCCCGGTCGGCTGGAAATCCCAGCCGACCGGGCCAAAATCGGGCAAAACCCAGCGAACTTAGCTGCCGAAGAAGTAGTGCGTCTCCGGGTTATCGGCGGCACGCTCGGCGTTGGTCACCAGGCCCAGTTCGGTGTAACCGGCCATCAGCGGATGGTTCGGCACCACGCGAATTTGGTAACCCAGCGGGCCGGCGCTGTTCAAACGCGTCTCGACGCGGTAGGACACCACGCCGTTTTCTTCGCGTTCCGCCTGCATCGCCAGGACCTCAAAGCCGGACAGGTCGTCGTTGGTCGTGACGCGGCCCAGCAGCAGCTGCACCTCGACATCCTCGGGACGCAGGTTCCCCAGCTGTACATCAGCAAAGAACGAGGCGCTATCCCCCACGGTCGCCACGTCGCCAACCTTGGAGACGACATGCTTCACCGCGACTTGATTCCAGCCAGAACGCACCCGCGCCTTGTAAGCCGCGAGGTCACGAGCCTCTTGATGACCCGCCCTGTTCAGCACCCGGCTGGAAGCAGCAATCGGGGTGTAGAGGTTTTCTACGTACTCGCTGACCATGCGCTGCGCCTGCACACGCGGACCCAAGGTCGCCAGCGTGTGGCGCACCATTTCCATCCAGTTGCGCGGAACCCCGTTCGCGTCCCGATCGTAGAAGCGCGGGGCGACTGTGTTCTCGATGAGGTTGTACAGGCCTTCGGCCTCGATAGCATCGCGGCGCTCCGGGTCGTCGACTCCGTCAGCAGTGGGGATGGCCCAGCCATTGCGGCCGTCATACATTTCGTCCCACCAGCCGTCCAGGATGGACAGGTTCAAAGCGCCGTTGATGGCGCACTTCATGCCGGAAGTCCCGGAGGCCTCCAAGGGACGCAGCGGGTTGTTCAGCCACACGTCCACGCCGGGCATCAGGGTTTGGGCCATGTCCATGTCGTAGTTGGGCAGGAAAGCGATGCGGTCGCGCACATCGTACTGGTCAGCGAAAGCCACCAGGCGCTGAATCAGGCTGACGCCCTGTTCATCGTCCGGGTGGGATTTCCCAGCCACGATGATTTGCACCGGACGTTCCTTATTCGTCAAAATGGCCGCCATCCGCTCCGGGTTATTAATCATCAGCGTCAGACGCTTGTAAGTCGGCACGCGGCGGGCAAAACCAATGGTCAAGACGTCAGGATCGAGGATTTTATTCGTCCAATCCAGCTCGGCCGGGGATGCCCCGCGTTCCAGCCAGGATTCGCGCACCCGCCGGCGAGCATCGAGAACCAGCTGTTCGCGCAGTTCACGGCGCAGTTCCCAGAGTTCCTCATCGCTGACGCCGCCTTCCTCGGGCGGGCGCACCCACCGGTAGGTGTTGACGTGCTCGCCGGGATCCTGGTGTCCGCGAGCCAACTGCGCCAAACGGCCATCAGTCCAGGTCGGGCCGTGTACACCGTTGGTGATGGAGGTGATGGGCACCTCGGAGACATCAAATCCAGGCCATAGCTGGTGGAACATGCCGCGCGAAACTTTGCCGTGCAGCTGGGCCACACCGTTGGCCATGCGCGCCATGCGCAGGCCCAACACCGCCATGTTGAATACGTTGGGGTCCCCGCCTTCGTACGTTTCCGCACCGAGAGCCAGCAGCTGGTCGGTCGTCACGCCGGGAATCTCGATTGGTGCCAGGTAACGTTGCACCAAGGACCGGTCGAAACGGTCGATACCGGCGGGAACCGGCGTGTGGGTGGTGAACAGCGTGCCGGAACGCACCGCTTCAATAGCCGTGCCGAAGTCGAGGTGCTCCTCGCCGGTCATCAGCTCGCGGATGCGTTCCACCGCCATGAATCCAGCGTGGCCCTCGTTGCAGTGATAGACCTCGGGGGTCGGCGCGCCGGTCAAGCGGCTGTAGGTGCGCAGGGCCTTTACCCCACCCACGCCGAGCAACAGTTCCTGTTCCATCCGGTGATCTTTCGACCCACCGTAGAGGCGGTCGGTCACCAGGCGGGCGGCCTCATCGTTCTTGGCCACGTCAGAGTCCATCATCAGCAGGGCGATGCGGCCGACTTTTGCGACCCACACTTGGGCATACAGGGTGCGGTGGTCAGGCAAAGGCACTTCCACCAGCGCGGGGGTGCCGTCATCTTCGCGCAACAGGGTCAGCGGCATGTTATCCGGGTCGATGACCGGGTAGGATTCGCGCTGCCAGCCTTCGCGGGTCAGGGATTGACGGAAGTAGCCAGCCTGGTAGAGCAGGCCCACGCCAATAATAGGAACGCCCAGGTCAGAGGCGGACTTCAGGTGGTCGCCAGCCAAAATCCCCAGGCCGCCGGAGTACTGCGGCAAAACGGCCGTCACGCCGAATTCAGCCGAGAAATACCCAATCGCGCTGGGCTTGTCGGCATTGTTGAACTGGGACTGGAACCACTGGGGCTTTTCCAGGTAATCGCCCAGGTCGCGTTCCAAAGCCGCAGCCTGGTTCACAATGTCCGGGTTTGCCGAGAGTTCGTCCAGTTTCTGGACGGAAACCGAACCGAGGAAAGCCGCCGGGTCGTGGCCGACTTCCTCCCAGACTTGCGGATCTAAGGACGCGAAGAAATCGCGGGAGGGCCGGTGCCAGGACCAGCGCAGATTTTGAGCCAAAGTACCAATTGGCTTCAAATTTTCGGGAAGGACGGAGCGAACAGTAAATCTTCGTATTGCTTTCACAGTACCATCCTACGTGGTGGCCGTGGCTTTTAGGTAAAAATGTGCCGAAAATGTAGTTTTGGCGGCCCCGCAGGACCGCCAAAACTTGGGGGTGTCATGAATAACGTTTATTCGCTGGCTTCTTCCGGCAGGGCGTAAGCATCCACATCGGCCGGCAACTCTACCGGTTCGCGGGTTTCTTCGTCCTCTTCCAAAGCCTGCAGGCCAGAGATGGCATCGGCGGCACGCGACCCCAGCAGGCCACGCATTTCGTCGAGGTAGGCCGCCACGGATTCGCGCTGACGTTCCAGCTTTTCGACCGTGCGCTGGGCGGCGGCACGCTCGGCTTGAGCTTCAGCACGAGCCGCTTCGCGCAGCTGCTGCGCTTCGACTTCCGCAGCCGAGATAGTGGCTTCAGCGGTACGGCGGGCATCCTCTTGACGACGACGCACCACGGCATCGGTATCGGTCAGCAGGCGCTCGGCACGCTGCAAGGTCTCGCCGAGGTGCTTCTCAGCGTCAGCGACCTGGGCCTTCGCGGTGGCAACCATCGCGGAGGTTTCGGCCCGAGCCTGTTCGTGAGCCTGTGCGTCGGCTTCACGAGCGGCCGCACGCGCGGAAGCAATCTCAGTTTCGGTGTCTTGGCGAGCCTGTTCGGACTCGGCACGCAGACGCTCGGCTTCGGCGCGAGCGTTAGAGATAATCTTGTCGGCTTCGGCGCGGGTTTCCGCCAGCAGCTTCTCGGCCATTTGCTGAGCCTGTTCGCGCACCTGGGTGGCTTCGGCAGTAGCGGTTTCGCGCAGTTCCTGAATCTCGGTCGCTGCTTCGTTGCGCAGAGCCGTGGTTTCCTGTTCGGCCTTAACCCGGGCTTCTACGTAATCCTTTTCAGCTTGGGCGCGCTGCAGTTCGGTTTCGCGGTCAGCAGTGGCGCGCAGGTCGTTGACCTGAGTGTTCACTTCGGCGCGCAGCGAGGCCGCTTCACGTTCCGCCGCGGCTACCAGTTCATCAGCGCGGTGCTGCGCGTTGGTGAGCACGGTTTCCGCTTCGGTTTCCGCCTGGGTGGTGCGTTCCTCAGCTTCGCGGCGAGCCTCAGCCAGCATGGAAGCCGCTTCGGCTTCGGCGCGCTGAGTCAGGCGCTGCGTGTTAGAACGGGTCTTTTCCAGCAAGGATTCCGCGTCAGCGTTCGCCTTATTAATAACGGTGGTGGACTGTTCCTCAGCGGAACGCAGCAACTGCTCGATGCGTTCGCCCAGACCGGTATAACTCGACTTGTCGCTTTCCTTTAGACGGCGCTGAGCTTCGCCCAAATCCCCTGCCAGGGTGGCGTTACGCGCGTCAAGGGTTTCTACCTCACGGCGTGCCTCAGCCAAAGCCGTCATTAAAGTTTGAATCTGCAGGTCAACCTGAACGCGGTCGTACCCGCGCATCACGATTGGAAAATCTGTCTGCTCTTCGGTCACTTGTGAGTCCTCCTAAAGACGTCAACCAACGGGCAAATTAACCTGCCCCGCCAAACTTAGTATAACGATACCCTAAGTCTATAACGAAAAAACCTCTGATTAACCATTTACACGAACCTTTATGACATGGCTAAGTCGCTGTGGACCGCCAATCTCGCTAAAGTAAATGGTAGCCGGTTCCAAAATTCTCAAGGAGACCCATGTCATCGAATCGCACCACCCGCTATCTCAGCATTGCCCTGCTGATTGTCTCACTTTTGGTGGCCTTTATTGGAATATCTCGCCTGACTTTCCTGCGTCCCAGCGCCAACGTGGCGTTTCACAGCGAACCGACCAAGTCGGCAATCGTCCTGACGGGAGAAAATCTGTTGGAATCCACCGGGGAAAAAGTCACGATTCGCGCTACCGGGCCGGCAAAACAAGAAGTCTTTTTAGGAATCGCCCTGACCACAGACGCAATGGCTTTTGCCAAATCGGTCAATCACCTGGAGCTGACCGGTTTTAAAGCCGATAATCTGCTCAATTCCCGCAGCGTCGAGGCGAAAAAAACTAATTCTGCTCCTGGCGAACAAACTTTGCCGGGCGGTTTGCAACAGTTGGCGTCCCCCGCCCAAAACGACGCGGCGGATCTAACGTCCTTAGACATCTGGAAACAAAGCGCTCGTGGCACCGGTCACGCCTCTCTGAACTGGCAGCTGAGCGATAACCGCTGGAGCGCGGTCGCTTTTGTGGTCAATCCCCCGGACAAAGCGGCGGGACCGCAGTTGGAACTGAAGTGGAAATTGAAAAATGAGCCCTCCAGCATCTCGGCTATCCTCATGACCATTGTGGGGATTATCGCCGCTGGAGCTATCGGGACTTACCTGGCTTTGCTGGTGCTGTCAGAACGGCGTTCGCGTGCCAAACGTTTGGATACGTTGGAAAAGGATCAGGCACGCCAGCTCGCCAGTCAGGTCACTTCCGCGGTCGCGGGCGATGCCCCCACGGACACCGGCGTCATTCCGGCAGTCCACCCCACACGCCGTTCCTTGCGCATGGCTGAAGAAGCATCTGACCAGCCTAAACGTGGCAAAAAATGGCGGCACCAACCGGAGAGTGACGACGCGACAGACCCAGAAACGGAGGCCTCCCATGACGAATAAGCTGACGACCCTCCTGGCGGCCGGAGCGACCGCCCTGGCCCTGAGCGCTTGTGCCTACACCCCCACCCTCGTGACCTCCCCCAACGGCGGCAACGAACCGCCCGCTATTGACCAGCAACGCTTCACCGCAGTCACCACCGAGGCCAACACCGTGGCTCAAACCGGGGACGGCGCTCGCGACTGGCAACAGCTGACCAGCCGTTTTACGAACCCGGCCCTGGGGATGCGCAACGGGGAATACCTGATGACGAACACGACTCGCGGCGCCAACCTGGGAGCACTCCCCCTAGCGAATCCGCAGGTCACAGTGGTGCAGCAGGCTACGGATTGGCCGCGCTACGCCTACACGGTTTCCCCCACGGTCGAAGGGCAGCCGCTCTACGTCTTCGGTTTCGTCCAGTCCTCGCCGCGCGCCAACTACGCGGTGTGGGGCTACACGAAACTGTTCCCCAAGGCCAGTTTCCCCGCGACTTTCAAGCCCGAAGTCGGCTCGCCCACGCCCCAGGCGGATTCCAAAGACTTTGTGGTTCCGCCGGGAGCTTTGGCGAAAACTTACGCGGACTTCCTCAACGACCCCAACAAAGCCAAGGATGTTTTTGACACCGCGATTGATTCTTTTGCCGCAACTTTCGCCCAGCGACGCACGGACTATTCCGCCCTCGCCCAGCAAAACCGCGGTTTGGAAGTCACTATGACCGCGCGGCCGGGCGCTGACGGCTGCATCGCCCTGGGCACTACGGACGGCGGAGCCCTGGTCATGGCCGCTCTGAACTACGACTTGACCATGAAGTCTCCCCGGAAACTCCAGCTCTCACCCCTGGCTCAGGCTTACACCGGGAAAACGGCTGCGGCCTCGACCTTGACCGAAACGCACACGGTCGTGGTGTTATTCAACCTGCCGAACAAAGCCAGCCAGAACCAAAAGATTTCGGTCTTGGGTGCCTCCGATGCCGTCACGGCGATGAGTGCGGACTAGGGCGTTGCGGTCGCGTTTCGAGTTACGCTACCGATAGCGTTCACAAGGGCGTTGCCGCAGGTTAGTGTGTTTGCGCGGCCTACATGCACTGGGGGTACAGCGCCATCAGGCGGCGTGAGACAGCCCCGGGATTTTCAATCGGCACCAGGTGCGAAGTTTCGTGGACCTCCACGACCTCGGTATGGGCGGCCTGAGCCATCGCGGCGGCACGCTCGGGGGAAATGACCGGGTCCTCCTCGCCACGCATGACCAGGACGGGTTTGCCAAAATTTGCCAGCAGCGCCATCTGGTCCGGGCGCGCCGCCATTGCCCGTTGCGCCCAGGAAATTCCTTCGTTGGAGGCTTCCTCGGACCATTGCACGGCCTCGGACACGACTTCCGGACGCGCCCGGCGAGTCGAGGCGGTGAACTGGGATTCAATCTGGGGAGTCAGCAGGCTCGCGCGGTCTCCGGCCAGCATGGTGATGAGGTTTTCGAACCGGTCGGCTTTTTCGCTGACCGTATCCGCGTCCGCCCGGGTCCCAATCAGGCCCAGACCAGCCACGACATCCGGGTGACGTTCCAAAATGGTGAGCGCCACGTAGCCGCCCAGCGAGTTACCGACCGGAATAATGCGTTCGATGCCGAACTTGCCCAGGTTCGCCACGATTTCATCCGCAAACGCATCCAGCGAAGGGGTGTCCATCATCGGCGGAGTCTGGCCGAATCCGGGCGCATCCACCATCAGCAGCGGCACCCCACCCAAGCGGTCCGCGGTCGGCAGCCACATCCGGTGATCCATCGGGAAAGCGTGAAGCAGCACCATCGTAGGACCAATCGGTCCGGGGATAATGTCGCGGGCAATCATGTTCAGCATGGTTTTATCTTAAAGGATTTCCTCTAATACCGGGTAAACCCGAACAGTTTTACCCCCAACCCGGCATTGCCGGCCTCGCGTCCACGGCGTCAGCCGCCCGAACCCGTCGCCACCCGGAGAGCGCCCGACACGACTAGGGAGCGAAAAAATTACTTTGAAACAGCGCAAAAATGCGATAATCGGAACATGAGTGAACCTTTTGCAGTACGCGGGCGCATCGTCACGCCGTCTTCCATAATCGTTGATGGAGCTGTCATTATTGACGGGGACTCCATAGTGTGGATGGGAGAAGCGCCCCAAGCGCAGGCGGCAGGTTACGGTGCCGAGGTCGTGGCCGCACCTTCCCCGACTGACGGGCGCTACATTTTGCCGGGTCTGGTCGACACGCACTGCCACGGAGGCGGGGGCAGCTCTTTCCCCACCGCCACCACGGTGGAAGCCATGATGACCGCGGTGTGGGAGCACCGGGTACACGGCACCACCACCCTGGTCGGTTCACTCTCGACAGCTTCCCCGGAGGACCTGCGCCGACAGGGTCAGATGATGGCCGATTTGTGTGACGCGGGCGAACTGGATGGGATTCACTTTGAAGGTCCGTTCCTGGCGTCGGGACGCTTGGGTGTGACCGGGATGCTCCCCGGAGACTCCCCCGCCGATTCCCTCCCGACCGAAGGGCTCAGCGCCAAGGAACGCGAGGAACGGGCTCGTGCCGTCCTGGGGTCCCAAGATTTTGCACAAGTCCAGCCGCCAAACCCGGCCCTGACCCGCGAACTCATGATTACCACCCGCGGACACACAGTGTCGATGACGCTGGCTCCGGAAGGCAAACGCGCTATCGGTTCCGGTTCCGTGGCGGAAGTTTTGATTGAAAACGGGGCGGTTCCCGCCTTTGGACACACGGTCGCCTCCGCCGAGTTTATGCGCGGAGCCGCGACCTGGACGCGGGAAAAGCTGGGGCTGACCCCCTCGGAAAAGCTGCGTTGCCCCCGCTACGTGGTGACCCACTTCTTTAACGGGATGCAGCCCTTCCACCATCGCCATCCCGGCCCGATGCTGGAGCTGCTGGCGGACGCGGCCGGAGGCGGCTGCATTCTGGAGCTGATTGCGGACGGGGAGCACGTGGACCTCAGTGCCGTGCGCAACGTGTTTGAGCTGGTCGGACGCGATTCAGTAGTGTTTGTCAGTAACGCGACCGCCGCCACGGGTATGCCCTCGGGCGAACCGAACTCCGACCCGGAAGATCCAAACTTGCACCTGGTAGACATCGTACGCTGCGCCTGGAAAGGCGCGGGAATCCCGCTGACCGACGCGGTGTACTGCGCCTCGGTCCAGGGCGCCCGCATTTTGGGCCAGACCAACATCGGCGAAATTGCAACGGGCAAACGTGCGGATCTGCTGGTTACAGACGAGAATCTCTATCCGCTTTCGGTGTATCGCTACGGTACCCTGGTGGCATCCGTACCAAAGAATTATTCGGATTAGCCCGTGCCCAGTCAGCGAAAGTCCAAACGGCGCGGTCAACCCTATCGCCCCTTGGATATGCAGCGCCTCGCCAGCGTCCCGCGGGTCGTGACGCGCGGCGGGCAGGAATATCACGTCCAGCGTCTGACAGGTAGCGCCGGCCAGAAATCTTACGTCTGCCCCGGTTGCGGGCACACCGTTGCGGCGAATACCCCGCATATCGTGGCTTGGCCGCTGAACGCGCCTTTTGGAGTGGACACCGGGGTGGGAGCGCGCCGCCACTGGCACAACTATTGCTGGGAATCCGGCACTACCGGGGGCTACTAGAGCTGACTCCGTGACACCCTAGCCCGGACGGGGTCGGCACAAGCGGGGTGCGTGGCGTTTCCCGGGTCGTCTGGCGGGGTTTAGAACAGCCGATTTTCGGCATCAAAATCCAAGCCGCGCATTTCATCGTAATCCAGCACGACGCAGCGAATCCCGCGGTCTGTAGCCAGCGTGCGAGCCTGGGGTTTAATCTCTTGGGCAGCAAAAATCCCGGTGATGCCCTCCAGGTCGGCTTGCCGGCCCAGTAAATCCAGGTAGCGGGTCAACTGCTCGACCCCGTCAATTTCGCCGCGACGCTTCACCTCCACCGCCACCGGACGCCCTTGTGCATCACGAACCAGCAGGTCAACCGGACCAATGGGAGTGGGCCATTCCCGGCGCACCAAAGTCCAGCCCTCCCCCAGCCGCAGTGCGACCTGTTCCGCCAGCAGCTTTTGCAGATGCGCCTCCACCCCGTCCTTTTCCAGTCCCGGGTCGACCCCCAAATCACACACGACATCTTCATAGACCGCGGTGATGTTAATCAGCAGGGCGTCCCCGGATTTGGCCTGTACTCGCCACGTTTGCGGGCCTTGCGGGGCATCGGAATCTGCCAGCTCAATGTGCAGTTGGCAGGGCGGGCTCATCCAGTTCAGGGGCTTGTAGGAACCGCCATCGCTGTGAATCAGCACTGAACCATCGGCTTTCACCATCAACAGGCGTTTCGCCGCGGCCAAATGCGCGTCCAAACGTCCTGAATAATTGACTTCACAATCCGCTATGACCAGGCGCATACTGTTAGCCTAGCCGAACCGCGCGAGGCAAGAAACTCAGTAAACCATCTGGGTACGCGGCGGGGAGGATTCTTTCCAGCTGATCAAGCCGGAATAATCGTGTTCATCCATCGCCAACCAAAAATCGTCCGGCTCAGAAAAACCTTGACGCGGCGCGCGGCAATGCAAGATAGCCAGGGTATAGTCCGACCCCGGCTCGGTGTCTACCGCCGATTCCAAAATCTCAAAATCCGCCCGTTCCCAACGGCGATTCGAGCCCCAACGCAGGGAAATGACCCGATACCACTTCAGAAAATCCTCGGAATAATGGCACACCCCGGCTCGCCACGGATCGGTAGTATTAGCCCGCCACGCGACGTTGAAAGAACCATCATTTTGGGCCTTAAACCGCAAGCGCGCCAGGAAGTAAATCGCCAGCGCGCAAACGAGGAACAGCACCAGGAGCAGACTGGTAAACATCACACTGGTTGCGGTACCCATGATGTTCCTCCTCACTCCCTAGAGCCGCCACATTGAAGCCCGGCTCTGCAGCCAATGCCCAAAGTGGCGGGCATCTCAATGACGCCGCCACTGCTATCCCCAAGTCGCCTCGGAGAAATACCGCAGAGCCTTATGGGCAATCATATCCCAATCGGACTGATTCGCGGAAGTTGATTATTTTAGTCTGCCGATGCGGAAGCCTAATCCGCAGAGCTGGCAGCCAAGCTGCGATCCAGCACTACGGTCACGGTGTTATTATCCACCGAGGCGAAACCGGCTTCGACCGGGAAGTTATGCGAATCCGCTTTTCCGGTCGAGCCCGGCGCGTCGACGCGCACCTGGCCGGCCCGCAGCACGACAAACAGCGGCTGGTGGCCCGGCAAGACCCCCAGGTCACCGTCTGCGGCGGGCATGATGACCTGGGACGCTTCTCCCTGATACAGGGTGCGCGAGCGGTCTACCACCGCAACTTTCAGCGTGTCTGCCATGGGTTATCACATTTCCTTTTGCAGTTTCGCCCAGGCCGCTTCGAGGTCCTCGATACCGCCAATATTAAAGAACGCCTGTTCGGGAATGTGGTCGTACTTGCCTTCGCAAATCCGCTTGAACGCCTCGATGGTTTCGCTCATCGGCACGGTCGAGCCGGGTACGCCGGTGAACTTTTCCGCCATGTAGGTGTTTTGGGACAGGAACTGTTCGATACGACGTGCGCGCGCCACCGTGACCTTGTCCTCTTCGGACAGTTCGTCCACACCGAGGATGGCGATGATGTCTTGCAGTTCCTTGTTCTTCTGCAGAATCTGTTTGACCTGGGTCGCGACCTCGTAGTGTTCCTTGCCGACATAGCGCGGGTCGAGGATACGCGAGGTGGAGGCCAGCGGGTCCACCGCCGGGTACAGGCCGCGGGACGCGATGTCACGAGACAGGTTCGTGGTCGCGTCCAGGTGCGCGAAGGTCGTGGCCGGAGCCGGGTCGGTGTAGTCATCCGCCGGCACGTAGATGGCCTGCAGGGAGGTAATCGAGTGACCACCCGCGGAAGTAATGCGCTCCTGGAGCTGGCCCATTTCGTCAGCCAGGTTCGGCTGGTAGCCCACGGCGGAAGGCATCCGGCCCAGCAGGGTGGACACCTCCGAACCGGCCTGGGTGAAACGGAAGATGTTGTCGATGAACAGCAGCACGTCCTGGTTTTGCACGTCACGGAAGTATTCCGCCATCGTCAAACCGGACAGAGCCACGCGCAGACGCGTCCCCGGCGGCTCGTCCATCTGGCCGAAGACCATCGCGGTCTTGTCCAACACGCCCGCGTCAGCCATTTCGTGAATCAGGTCGTTGCCCTCACGAGTACGTTCGCCCACCCCGGCGAACACGGACACGCCGCCGTGGTCTTGGGCCACACGCTGAATCATCTCTTGGATCAACACGGTCTTGCCCACACCGGCACCGCCGAACAGGCCAATCTTGCCGCCCTGCACGTAGGGGGTCAGCAAGTCGATGACCTTAATGCCGGTCTCGAACATCTGCGTCTTGGATTCCAGCTTGTCAAAAGCCGGAGGGGTGCGGTGGATGGACCAACGCTCCTTGACGTCCAGAGTTTCGCCTTCTTTCAAGTTCAGGCAGTCGCCAATCACGTTAAAGACGTGACCCTTGGTGATGTCGCCCACCGGTACCGAAATCGGGGAGCCGGTATCGACCACCTTGGCTCCGCGCACCAAACCGTCAGTAGGCTTCAGGGCGATGGACCGGACAATGTTGTCGCCCAAGTGCTGAGCCACCTCCATCGTCATGGTCTGGGTCTGGCCGGCTTCGGTGCTGCCCATGCCCGTGTATTCCACGGTCAAAGCGTTGTACATCTCAGGCAGTTGATCCGGGGGGAACTCCACGTCCACAACCGGGCCAATAACCCGGGAGATACGACCGGTTCCTGGGGTTTTCTCACTCATTTTCGTTTCCTCTAATCGGCGTTTGGTAATCGGTTATTTCTTAGAATCTTGGAGCGCGTCAGCACCGGACACGATTTCCGTAATCTCAGTGGTGATGTCGGCCTGACGAGCCTTGTTCATGTCCAAAGTCAAGGTGTTAATCAAGTTGGACGCGTTATCGGTCGCGGCGTGCATGGCGTTTTGACGGCTGGCCAGCTCGGCGGCGGCGGCATGCAGCAGGGCGGTGCGAATCCGCGACTCGACATACAGCGGCATGACGGTCTCGAGCACTTCCTCAGCGCTGGGTTCAAAGTCATACAGCGGCATGACGGACTTTTCGTCCGCTTCGTCCAAACCCATCCCATCAATCTGGACCGGTTCGTCGGGGTCGATGACTTTAATCGGCAGCATCTTGCGCACCTGGGGCACTTGGGACACCATCGAACGGAACTTGGTGTAAACCATGTACAGCTCGCACACCCCGCCCTCTTCCGGTGACTTGAGGAACGCCGCCAAGAGACTCTTGGCGATTTCCATGGTGCGTTCCTCGCTGGGCTTATCCGAATCCCCGGTCCATGCCCGGCGCACTTCCGTACCGCGGAAGTTGAAGTAGGACAAGCCGCGGCGACCCGAGACATAGACCACCGGGTCTTTGCCTTCGTCACGCAAACGTTCCAGCAGACGCTCGGTTTCCCGCAGGATTGACGCGGAATAAGCACCAGCCATGCCGCGGTCAGAGGTGACCGCCAGAACCGCCACGCGGTTCGTGTCGGTGCGTTCCGTAATCAGCGGATGATCGAGTTTGGCGTGGGCGGACACGGCCGCGACTGCCGCCGCGATGGCCGAGTCATAAGTGGTGATGGATTCCGCCCCGGCGCGAGCCTTGCCCACGCGGGAGGCCGCAATCATCTCCATGGCACGGAAAATCTTTTGCAGAGTCTCAGTGGACCTGATTCTCTGCTTGAGAGCCCTTTGCGAACCTGACACTTTGCCCTTCCCTTACGTTCTGTTCGGTTACTTTCGTTGCTGACCAGCAGGTTTCCCGCTGAGTCGGGCGCCTTAGCGCTTCTTAACGATTTGTTCCTCAGACTGCTCCGCCTCGGCATCGCCATCAACGGCATTCAAGTTAGCCTGGGGGACCAAGTCGTAAGACTTGCGGAAATCCTTGACGGCAGTTTCCAAACGCGCCACCAGTTCATCGGGCCAAGCGCCCTTTTCCTTGATTTCGTTCAGGATGCTGCCCTCGTTACGCAGGTAATCCAGCCAGTCCTTTTCAAACTGAAGGACTTTGTCGGTCGGGATGTCGTCCAGGTAACCGTTGGTGCCAGCCCAGATGGAGCACACCTGTTCCTCAACGGGATAAGGCGTGTACTGGGGCTGCTTCAACAGCTCCATCAGCCTCTCGCCGCGAGTCAGCTGCTTGCGGGTCGTGGCGTCCAGGTCGGAAGCCAGCATGGCGAAAGCCGCCATCGAACGGTACTGCGCCAACGTCAGCTTCAACGTACCGGCAACCTTCTTCATGGCCTTAATCTGAGCGTCGCCACCCACACGGGACACCGAAATGCCCACGTCCACGGCCGGACGCTGGTTCGCGTTGAACAGGTCGGACTGCAGGAAGATTTGGCCGTCCGTGATGGAAATCACGTTGGTCGGAATGTAGGCCGACACGTCATTTGCCTTCGTTTCGATAATCGGCAAGCCGGTCATCGAGCCGCCGCCCAAATCGTCGGACAGCTTCGCGCAGCGTTCCAGCAAGCGAGAGTGCAGGTAGAACACGTCACCGGGGTAGGCTTCACGCCCCGGCGGACGGCGCAGCAACAGCGACACCGCGCGGTAGGCTTCGGCCTGCTTGGACAGGTCATCAAACACGATCAACACGTGCTTGCCCTGGTACATCCAGTGCTGACCGATGGCCGAACCGGTGTAGGGAGCCAGGTACTTGAACCCGGCGGCGTCTGAAGCCGGGGAGGCCACGATAGTGGTGAACTCCATCGCACCGGCATCTTCCAACGCGCCCTTCACGGAGGCAATCGTGGAGCCCTTCTGGCCAACCGCCACGTAGATGCAGCGCACCTGCTTGTTGGGGTCGCCGGACTTCCAGTTGTCGCGCTGGTTCAAAATCGTGTCGATGGCGATAGCGGTCTTGCCGGTCTGGCGGTCGCCAATAATCAGCTCACGCTGGCCGCGACCAATCGGAATCATCGAGTCGATGGCTTTCAGCCCGGTCTGGAGCGGCTCGAACACGGAACGGCGCATCATCACGCCGGGAGCCTGCAATTCCAGAGCACGACGCTCGCCCAAGTCCTTGATTTCGCCCAGGCCGTCAATCGGGTTGCCCAGCGGGTCAACCACGCGGCCCAGGTAACCATCACCCACCGGCACGGAGAGCACGTCACCCGTGCGGTAGACCTCTTGACCTTCCTCAATCCCCGTGAAATCACCCAAGACGATAGCGCCAATCTCGCGCTCGTCCAGGTTCATTGCCAGACCCAGGGTACCGTCTTGGAAGCGCAGCAGCTCGTTGGCCATAGTGCCGGGCAAGCCCTCGATATGGGCAATGCCGTCAGCAGTTTCGGTCACGTAGCCGATTTCCTCCGCGGTCGCGGCGGATGGTTCGTACGCATCCACAAACTTGTCCAGGGCGCTCTTAATGTCCTGGGGACTTATTGATAGCTCAGCCATCAGCATTCCTTCTGTTGTCGTTCCATAGGGCCTAGCCCTATCGGTCATATTTTCGTTTCGTATTAGCTTGCCAGCTTGCGCCGGAACTGCTCGGCGCGGGACTTGACCGCGCCATCCATCACCGTGTCGCCCTGCACGATCTTCATGCCGCCCACCAGGTTCGGGTCAATGACTACGTTGACCTCAACCTGTTCGCCGCTGCGAGCGGACAGCAACTGAATGAGCCGGGACTGCTGGGTTTCACTCAGCGGCGTGGCGGTGTAAACCGTCGCCATCCCCCGCTGGCGCATCCGCGCGGCCGAATCCAGCAAAGCCCGCAGGTCTGACGCGAGGCGACCGGGCGCCGCTTTGGCAATCACGGCATTCACCAGGCGCAACGCCAGGGGCTTGACCCCCGAACCGACCAGAGAGTTGAACGTCTCCAGACGCTGATCCAGGGAGGCGCGATGATTGTCAGTCAGGAAGTTGCGCAAATCGCGGTTCTTGGAGACGACCTGGCTCATGGCAAAGATGTCACGCTCGACATCCTCTAGCTGGCCATTATCCTGGGCGGTTTTTAGCAACACGTGGTTTGCCAGCAACCGGCAGGCTTCCTGCAGGTCAAGCTCACTGGACCAACGGCCGGCGGCGAGTTCCAACACTCCCGCCAAGGCCGGTTCAGAAAGTTTAGAACCCAAGATGGTGTGAGCCAGTTCTTGCTTGTCCGGGGCGGTACGCGCCGGGTCAGACAGGTTGCGGGCCAGACGGATGTTGTTTTCCAGCAGTTCAGACAGGGCAAAGTATTCCTCGGCGACCGCGGGGCCAGTCTTCATCGTGGCTTTCCCCAGGGTCTTATCGACGGCCATGACCATAGTGGCCAAGGTCCTTACCGACGAGGCTCTCATTGACTTCCCTTACCTTCTCTATCTTTAAGCCACCGGCTGAGCTTCGAGTTCGTCGAGGAACCGATCCACGACGCGCGAGCTCAGGGCTTCATCCTTCAGCTGTTCGCCCACAATCTTTTCCGCGAGCTGGGTAGCCAAGTCGCCCACGTCCTGACGCAGGGAGGCTTCCGCCGCGGCCCGCTCAGCAGCAATCTGGCGCTGAGCCTGCTCGATAATGCGCTTAGCTTCTTGATCAGCACGTTCCGTGGCGCGGGAGACGATGTCCTCCGCTTGGGCGTTGGCTTTGTTGCGGATTTGCGCGGCTTCTTCCTTTGCGTCACGCAGTTCGGATTCAATCCGCTGCGCCGCGGCCTGCGAGTCCGCCTGTGCCTTGGCCGTGGCATCCAAGCCCTCTTGGAGCTTGTCGGCACGCTCCTGCACCAGTCCGTTGTACTTCGGCAAAGCGACCTTCACAACCACCACCAAGATGACCACGAAGATGACCGCCGACCAAACGATGTCGTAAGTCTCTGGCAGCAGAGGGTTCGGGGTATCGCCCGCCTTAGCTACTAGTGATACTAAAGTGCCTAACATACGTGCTCCTTACCGGAACAGGAAGCCCGTCACCAAACCGATCAAAGCCAAGGCTTCGACGAAGGCGATACCGATGAACATGTTAGTGGTGAGCTTTCCGGACAGTTCCGGCTGGCGGGCAATAGCGTCCTGAGTGTGACCAATCAGAATGCCCAAGCCAATGCCAGGTCCAATAGCGGCCAGACCATAGCCGATGGTTGCGAGAACAAGTGCACTTCCAGTCATGTTTTCTTTCCTTATTTGTTGTTATTCTCACGCCGGTTGGCGCGAGAAGCCTATTTGTTTTTCTAATGTGCGTGTACGGAGAGGTTCACGTACACCGCGGTCAGAATCGCGAAAATGTACGCCTGCAGGAAAGCCACCAGGATTTCAAACAGGGTAAACGCGAAAGCTGCCGCAAAAGTCAGGATTCCTATCGGGGACAGCGCCGAGAGATGCGCAAAGAGGAAGTAGTTCGTGGCGCTCAGGGTCAAAGCCAGCAGGAAGTGGCCGGCAATCATGTTGGCCAGCAACCGGACGAACAGGGTGAACGGGCGAATGATAAAGGTGGAAATCGCCTCAATCGGGGTCAGCAGGAGATACAGCGGCCACGGCACACCCGGCGGGAACAGCGAGGACTTAAAGAACTGGCCTACACCGGTCTCGCGAATTCCGGCGTAAATGAAAACAAACCAGGCAAACACCGCCAACAGCAGCGGGAAGCCCGGTTTTGAGGAACCAGCCAGGTTAAAGCCCGGAATGATACCCGCAATGTTCATGAACAAGACCGAGAAGAATACGGAAGTCACGATGGGCGTGTATTTGCGCCCGATTTCCTTGCCGATGACTTCCTCAGCGATGTTTTCCTGGCAGAATTTGAACCCGAACTCCATCACGTACTGGGCACGTCCCGGAATGAGCTTGGCCCGCGTGGCGTACAGCACCAGACACAGCACCAGCAGCAGCGTCATGATGAGACGAATCATCATGACACGGTCGATAGCGAAAGGAGTTCCGGCGAAAGCAACGACCGGAGGGAACAAGTCCATAATGGTGGGGGCATGGAACGAGTCATCTGTAGCGGGAACCAAATTCGGCATCAATGCCGACATGAGCGTCAACTGCACTCCCATTGTTCTCCTTTGAGTCCTAAATCATGAGTTCGCCTAACAACGTTATCATGAATTTCAAACGGGATATGCACGGGTAAAAACTAGCGTGGGTGAAAAAACGCAAATTTTCACTACGGGGTCGGTTTTTCCCCTTCGGTTTCCGGCTGTGTCGGGGGCGAGACCGGGTCTAACAAGGGCACTTGCGCTTTTGCCAACGCCACCGGAAAGACAATAGCCTGAACCAAAATCATGGCCAGCAGGGTGAAAAAAATTGTTTTTGCATCCAGGCCCGGCAGCTTTCGCGCTACCCCCAGAGCCAGCAAAATGACAATAATTTTTAGGACAAAATCCGCTCCCATGCCCGCCATCATCAAGTCGGGATGATTCAGGGTAAACAGGTGCGTGGCAAACGTCACCGCCACCAGGCCCGCCCCTACTGCGGCACATAAACCCACGGAACGCAGTCCCGCCGCTCCTTCCAGCCACGCCGCTAAACCGGCCGCCACCAGCAGCACCACCAGCACGGCTAGGGAGATCGCGGTCAGAGAAAACTTCACCGCCCGGCGAGTCCGGGGACCCACTTGAGCCGCGAGGAAAGCGGCGGATTGCTCAGGTCGGGGAGTCGTTTCGTTCACGGCTTTACGCTATCAGAAAGGGAAGGGTCACGGTACAGGGCGTGTTCCGGACCGTGGGGCTGGCGATAATTCGGGTTGAACCAGCGGCGCACCCCTTCACGCCAGGCAGGCAGAATCTCGATAGTCGCCACCATTGCCAGCAGGGAGGCTACCAGCATCAACACCAGCACGTAGCGCATCCGCAGCAAAGTCAGCGAGGCCGCACCCAGGGAAAACACTGCCGTCCACAGGTACATGACCAGCACGGCGCGCACCCGGGAACGTCCGGCATGGGACAGGCGATGGTGCAGGTGACCGGCATCGGCTTGGAAGGGAGACTGGTGATGATACAGCCGACGAATCACCGCGGCGACCATGTCAAAAATGGGGATAGCCAGCACCGCCAGGGGCAAAACGATGGGCAGGAAAGACGGAAAAGCCTGGCGGAAATAGACGACTGCCGGGTCGATTTGGCCGGTAACGATGATGGCGGCGGCCACCGTCAGTAAACCCAGTAGCATGGCTCCGGTATCGCCCATGAAAATGGAGGCGGGAGAAAAGTTGTGTGCCAAGAATCCCAAGCAGATTCCGGCCAGAGCCGCCGCCACCGTCGAGGCCAAAGAGGCGTAGGACGCGGCACCCAGCGTGCGCGACAGTGTGTAGGAATAGATGAACAGGCCGGTGGCGCTGATGGCCATCATGCCAGAAGCTAAACCATCCAAGCCGTCCACGAAGTTCACCGCGTTGATGGCAGCCACCACCACCAGCACTGTGACCAGCAAGGACAGGCGAGACGAGCCGATGGTAAGGCCGAAAATCGGGAAGGACGTCAGCTGGATACCCAGCCAAGACATCAATCCTGCCACCAGGATTTGGCCTGCCAGTTTCGTGTACCAATCCAAGTCCCAGATGTCATCGATGACCCCCAGAATCACAATCAAGACGACGCCCACCGCTAAACCCTTGACGTGTTCAAAGCTGGCGGCATCAGCCAAAAATGGCGTGTGCGAGGCGATGGCCAGCGCCGCGAGGAAACCCACCCCCATCGCGACTCCGCCCAGACGCGGAGTGGGAAATTCGTGGACGTCACGCTCCCGCACCGGAGCTAAAGTCCCTGTTGCCAGGGCAAACTGACGCACCAGCGGAACCGTGAGGTACGTTACCGCGGCCGCGACCAGGAATATCAACAGGTAAAACTTCATACGGGCTTTAGTTTAGCGGGTTAGAGGCGGGTTATTTCGCTCCGATGTGACTATAGGGGGAGATATGCCGGGTAGCTGCCAATAATGGCAGCTACTGCCCATATCCCCCGGTATAAGCGCATGAGGTCTCAAGCCAGGGAGGCGAGGATGTCAGCCAGGGGGATATCGCCTTGGCGTATCAAGCGCGGGGAGCCCTGTGCCAAGGTGATGATGGTGGACGGGTGTCCAGAGGGCGAGGGACCGGCATCGACATAAACACTGACCCGTTCGCCAAAGTATTCCGTGGCGGCGGCAATATCCGTGGCAGGAGGCCGAGTGTGCAGGTTGGCGGATGTGACGGCCAACGGGCCGGTGTGGCACAGGATTTCCAACGCCACCGGGTGATCGGGCTGGCGCAACGCAATCGTCCCGTGGGTTTGCCCCAAATCCCAGCCCAGAGCCGGATTGGCGGTCACGATAATAGTCAGGGCACCGGGCCAAAAGCGCTCAGCAAGTACGCGGGCGGCGCGCCGCTGACTCGCGCTAGCCTGCGGTTCCGGAGCCATCAATTCATCCAACGCCGCCGGACCGGAAACCAGCACCGGCGGGGGAAAGTCCTCCCCCCGGCCTTTGGCCTGCTGCAAACGTGCCACCGCCGCGGGGGCAAACGGCACCGAGGCTATTCCGTAAACCGTATCGGTCGGCATGACCAGCAGCTCATCGCGTTTCACCGCCGCGTCAATCGCCGCCAGGTCAGACAGGGTAATCTGCCCGGTCAGGGCATCAACAATCTTCATAGAGCTGATTTTAGTCCCCGTGCCAGCCAAACCGGCTAAACCGGATAAACCAACTCAACCGGCATCCCCGGCCCCACCGCGCTCGTGACCGTGCTCCCAAAAACCGGCACAGCCGGGCAGTGTCTCAGCTGACAAACCCCATCAGCGCCCACATCCGCGGCAGCGCGAACACCAGCGTCAAAGTGGCGGCGGTCCCGACCACCAAGCCCAGCAAAGCCATCTGTTTCACCGAGATTTCCCCGGTGGCATAGGCAATGGCGTTCGGCGGGGTCGAGATAGGCAGCGACATGCCCAGCGAGCAGGCGATGGCTACAGCACAGGCGACCGTGACCGTATCGACCGAATCCCCCAGGGATACCGCCAGGGACACGGCCAGGGGCACCAGCAGGTTCGCGGAGGCTGAGTGGGAGATGACGTTGGCGATAGCGAAACCGACAAAACCGAGCAACGCCACAATCAACACCGCCCCCAGGGAATCCCACGGCACGGAATTGACCAGGAACTTGTCCAGGCCGGTGTTCCCGATGCCTTCACCCATCGCGATACCGCCTGCCACCAGCCACAGCACCGGCCAGTCGATGCTCTTGATGTCCTCGCCGCTCATGACCTTGAGGCACAGCAGCGCTACGACGGGCAGGAACCCAACCACGTTGGAGGAAATCCCGTGCAGGCTCTCGGTCATCCACAACAGAATCGTGGACCCGGCGATGATATAGAACAGAACGGCTTTCGGGGTTTTGTTCCACTGGGAAGTCATTTCAATGTGAATCACGGCATCGCGCGGGATGAACACGGCGCTGAGGAACAGCCACGACAAAAACAGCACCACCAGCATAAACGGCACCGCCATCATCATCCACTGCCCGAAGGACACGTGAATACCCTGGGCGGCCAGGGCACCGACCGCAATGGCATTGGGCGGGGTACCGACCGGGGTACCGATACCGCCCACGTTGGCGGCCAAGGGAATCGACAGCGCCACGCCGGCTCGCGCCCGGCCCTTTGGCAGTGCCGCCAAAATGGGGATGACCACGGTAAACATGGTGGCGGTCGTGGCGGTGTTGGACATAAACATGGACAGCAGAGCGGTAATCAGCATCAGTCCCAAGGTTGTCAGACGCGCCTTTTCCGGGAAAGGTTTGAGCAACACCGCCGCCAGGTTGCGGTCCAGCGAAAACTTTTCAGCGCCTTCCGCAATCATAAAACCGCCCATGAACAGGATGATTGTCGGGTTGGCCAGGGTTGCGAAGTATTCCGAGTACTTGGCGACATGTTCGGCTTGCGACGGGTCGCCGCCGGTGGGGTCAAACGGTGAACCGGTGGACACCAGCATAACCTCCAGCCCGATGACCAGCACCGCGGTGGCGGTCAGGGGAATCGGCTCGGTAATCCAAAACACGATAGCCAGCAGGAAAATCGCCAGCATGCGTTCGCCGGGCACGCCCAGATTCGGGATGTCGACCAGCAGGGGGACGAAGAACACAATAGCCCCCAGCACCAGGCCAATCTTTTCTTTCAAGCCCAGCGGGGCGGATTTTTTGACGTTAGAAGGAGGTTTGGGCCGCAAAGTGCGGATGGGACGTTTTGCGGGTTTCGGGGCGGCGGCACGAGACTGGGGCGCAGCTGCCGCCGGTTCGTTTCCTTCCCGGCCCGCACCAGATGGTTCGATAGCGTTTTCGGATTGCGGATTATCTGGATTACTCACTGATCCTGCCCCTTTGTTCCTCGCTGTTCGATGCTGCGTGCCGGCCACCGGTCAGTCCGGGCGGCTGAGCCCTTTGGTCAGCTCCATCGCCCGCGCCGGATCCAGCGCCGAGAGATAGGGCACCGGGTCAATCCCGGCCAGTTCCACGTAATCGGTCAACATGGTGCGCACCACGTCTTGAAGTTCTTCGGGTTTCCAGGGTTTCGCCACGTACTGATCGAGCCCGGCTTCGTTCACCGCACGCACGGTGTCAGCCAGGTCAGCCTGACCGGTCACCAGGACTTTGCGGGTCAGCTGGGTGCGTTCGTCGGACATCATCTGGCCCATGAACTCGATGCCAGTCGTGCCGGGCAGCCGATGGTCGCACAGTGCCAGAGCCAGGGCATCGCCATCGTTTGAAATCTCGTCGATGACCTCCCACGCGTCAGGCACATCCTCCGCCGGTTCGATGCGTAAAGTGTCCGCGAATCCCAGCAGGTCACGGGTCACAGCGGCACGAACTTCCGGTTCGTCTTCAAGGATTAGGATGGCGAGTTTCATGGTTTCTCCTTCATTGGGGACTTTTCTATTCTTTCACTCCGTCACGGGATTTGGACCAATTTGCCGGAAAACGTCAGAAAACGAGAACCGGCAGTCCGCGCGAAACCGCCCGACCGGGCTGGTGACCCTAGAGCGAGACCGGAATTCCGGTGGTCGGCAGTTCCACGGTGGCCAAGGTGCCCGTGGGGTTGGAAACGTTTTCCAGCCGGATGGTTCCGCCGTGATTTTCCACAATCGAGCGACACAGCCCCAGGCCGATACCCATGCCGAACCTCACTTCGCCGCCTTTGGTAGAGAAATGCGGCTGGAAAATGTGTTCGATAACATCGGGGGCAATGCCGGGTCCGGTGTCGCGGAACGTCACCACGATTTGGTCGCCGCGGGCTTCCGTTTTAATGGTTAGCTGCCCAATGATTCCCGCCAGTTCGTCCCGGTCGGTGGGGCGCTTGCCGACCGCATCGCTGGCGGCCGAAGCCTCGCCGGACATGGCTTCCACCGCGTTCGTAATCAGGTTCGTCCACACTTCGTCCAGCTGGCCGGGGTGGCAAGAAATCCGCGGTAGTTCGCCATAGTGCACGTCGAGGTCGATTTTGTCCAAGCGGTGAGACAGCAGGCGCAGCGTGTCTTGCAGGCCCGTGTTGACGTCGACGTTTTGTACCGGATCCCCATCGGGACGCGCATAAGAGCGCAGGGACGCCACCAGGTCGATGATGCGTCCCGAGGCGGTACGCAGGTTGCGCAGACTGGTGCCGATGGCGGCCGCTTGTTCCAAGGCCCCCAGGTCCGTGTCCGGGTTGGCTTTCATGTCTCTGGCGAGGTTTCGGGCCAAGTCGGTGCTGTAGACTCCCGCCACGGACAGGCGTTCCACCAGGGTTGCGTCTCCCAGGATTTCCAACAGTTCACGTTTGCGCGCCCGGGTTTCCTTGGTGGACAAGAACGGGGCCTCCTCGGCATTTTCCAGGGATTCCAAAGCCAGGTTGCGCCACGTTTCGTCGGGGCAGGTCGACAGCAGCATGCGCATATCCTCGTGAATGTAATCCGCGGCACGGCGAATCGCCGCCACCGGATTATTCAGTTCGTGGGCCACACCCGCCGCCAGCTCACCGAGCGAGGCAAAACGGGCTTGTGCAGCCATTTCCTCCCGAGTCTCGCGCAGTTTGTCCAGGGCTTTCGCCAAGTTCGCTCGCTGCAGCGCCAGTTGATCGGCCAGGACCGCCGTCTCCAAGTGGAGGTTTTCCGCTCGACGCAACCGGCGATCATAAGTGCGCATAAACAAGGCTGCCACCAGCAGCGATACTCGGGAATCCCCGGCAATAATCATGTTCATTTCGTCGAGGGTGAGACTGACCCCCACGACCTCTTCGGTCACCACGGCGGTAAAGAACGCGCCGATTTCCTCCCCGGAGGACAGCATGCCGATGATGCGTCCGGTCGAAGCATGGTGCATCAGCAGATCCCCGCTAGCCGAGGAGCGTTCCAGCGCGATACTGCCGGATAGCGCCATAATAATGCTGCGAACCGGCTGGCCTTCCTCGGTTAGGTGCGCTCCCACCGGGAAGGTAATCCGTTCCTGGGGTCCCAAGATCGTCTCGGCGCGGCGCACAATTTCGGCGATGATTTCTTCGTCGTCCTGTTCGAGGTCAAAAACAAAGCGGCTTTCGTACATGCCACTATCATGCCGGAATTTCGCGGGCGCACGGGTAGGTTTGCGAGCCGAGGATATTTTTCGGGCGTTAATCCTATTAATTTGCCTCGGTGTGCCATATATGGCACACCGAGGCAAATTAATAGTTTTTAGATAGGGTGCAAGCCCCGGGCTACTCGTAACGCAGCGCCTCGATGGGGTCGAGCTTGGCGGCTTTGGACGCCGGATAGTAGCCGAAGAAAATCCCGATACCCAGCGAGAACGCCAGCGAGAACAGCACCCCGCCCAGGGGCGGAATCGCGGGATTGCCCATCGCGTTGGACCCCAGGTATCCGGCCAGGCCCCCCAGGGCCACACCGAGAAGCCCTCCCAGCAGACACACCATCATGGCCTCGACCAGGAACTGCAGCCGGATATTCCACTGGGTCGCCCCCAGAGCCTTGCGAATACCTATCTCTCGGGTACGTTCGGTGACCGACACCAGCATGATGTTCATCACCCCGATACCGCCGACCAGCAAGCTCAGACCCGCGATTACCGACAGCCCCAAGGCAATAGTGGAAAAGACTTTCTTAATCTCATCCATCATCGAGTCCATGGAATCAATCATGACCCCGTAATCCGAGTCAGCCCAGGTTTTATCCAAGAACTCCTGCAAACTGTGCTTCAAAGCCTTTGCATCGGTGCCGGGAATCGGGCGCAGCGTCGCCCAGTTGAACCCCGGTTCCTTAACCCCGCTAATCTCCTCTTCCAAAGTGTAGGGGATATAGAAACTGTCCCCGCTCGGCCCGCCGCCACCGATGAGAGCGTTGGCAGCCCCTTTCATTTGCACCTGCCGGGCGACCCCGATGACTTGAAAAGTCATTTGGGATTCGTCGCTGTCAAACTCGAAGCTCTGACCCACGGCGTTTTGTGCCGCTCCCCCGAACAATTTTTTCGCCAGGGTATCGCTGATAACCGCCACCGTGTCGGCGCTTTCGATTTCACCGGCATCAAAACCGCGGCCGGCGACCATTTCCATGTTGGACCCAATCAGGAAATCCTGGTTGGTGGTTTGCACATCCGCGTCCACGTCTCCGGCCGCGCCCTTAGCGGTGCCGAAACTGCCCATACCTTGCACGCTGATACCTTTAACCTGGTCGGAAAATTCCTCACGAATCTGGTCCAGGATTTCCGGAGTCAGGTATTGGTCATCCCCGTTACTGTCCGCGAAAGCCGAGCCAGACCCGCTATCCCCAGACATGTCCTCATCCTCGGTACTCTCGGAATCCCCAACCACATAAGTGGGGTCGTCCGAGCCGGACTGTGCTTGGCGAGACTTTGCTTTGGCAATATTGTCCTTGGTATCCACCGAGAGGTACATGTCCTGACCCCCCAGGGAACCAAGCGAGTCAGTCACCGCACTGGTCACGCCGCGAGAAATGGTGAGAATCGTCACCACGGAGGCGATACCGATGATGATGCCCAGCAGAGTCAAAATGGCACGCAGCTTGTTTGCCCACAGCCCCGCCAGGGCCAGGCGCACGTTTTCTCCAAAAGTCATTGAGCGCCTCCTTTGGTCGACACACCCTCGCCCAGTACACCGTCAACCATGGTAAAGATGCGCTGGGTTTGCTGAGCCAGCTCCGGGTTGTGGGTAATCAAAACGATGGTTTTGCCCTGCTCGCGGTGCAGCCGATGGAACAGGTCCATGACCATCAAACCGGTGGCGGTGTCCAAAGCGCCGGTCGGCTCGTCAGCCAAAATAATGTCCGGGTCGTTGGCCATCGCCCGCGCAATCGCCACCCGCTGCTTTTGCCCACCGGACAACTCGCTGGGCTGATGGTGGATTCGTTCGCTCATTTCAACCAGTTCCAACAGTTTCAGCGCCCGTTCCCGGCGCTGAGCACGCCCGATGCCGGCGTACATCATGGGCAGTTCTACGTTCTTTAACGCGTCGGTACGCCCCACCAGGTTGAAGTTTTGGAACACGAACCCGATGGAAAGCGAGCGAATCAACGCCGCCTCGTTATCGTCAGCTTCGGAAATGTCCACGTCCCCCAGCAGGTAGCTGCCCGAGGTGGGCCGGTCCAGCAAGCCGATGATGTTCATCAGGGTAGATTTGCCCGAACCGGAGGACCCCACGATGGACACGAACTCTCCCGGATAAATCGCCAGGTTCACGCCTTTCAGCACGGTCAGCTCGTGGTCGGTGCCCAGGAAGAATCCCTTATAGATGTCGCTCAGCTCGATGACCGGCTGTCCCTTCGCCGCCCCCGGCTGTCCGCTACCCTGCCCGGTGGGCGCGGGAGGGGACGCTTGTGAACGCGCCCGACCCTCAGAAAAGACCCCCGGCAGGCTCATGATGTCACTCAACAGTCCCCTCCATCACCGGTGGAGTATCGACATAGTGACCGGTATCCCCAGCCAAGCCGACATAGTTCATGGCGTTGTCCAGCACGGTCGTGCCTTCTTTGATGCCTTTACCCTTGATTGCGGCCATACCGTTGCCTTCTACCAGGACTTCCACCTGGACTTCACGCACCTTTGGTTTCTCAGAGTCGGGATTATCTATCACCAGTACGGACTTCGGGCCATCTTCCCGAGAGACCTCCGGCCCGGACATGTCTCCCGGAGCGGGAGCCGCCACGGACTGCGAGTCCTTATCGTTGTCGTCAAGCGGCATCATCGCATCAACCAAAGCACCCTTCGGCACGGTCAGAGCGTTCTTTTCACCGGCAACAATCGCCTTTACTTTGGCGGTAGACCCCAGACGCAAGCCCTGCAAATCGCCCGTTACCGTGATTTGCACCGGGAACATGACCGAGGCATTGCCGCCCCCGCCCTGTTCGCCGCCCTGGCTGGGCTGCGTGGCAGTCTGGTCGAGCGCAGCCGGAGAAATAAACGACACCACGCCCGTAAATTCCTTATCCCCGGTGGCCGGAGTGGTGAAAGTGACCTGGTTACCCACGCTGAGCTTGGAGACCCCGGATTCTTTAATCTGGGTTTCAATGACCATGTTTTGGTCATCTTCCACCGTCATCAATCCGCCTTCCGGCGTGGCGCCGACCTTGGCGGTTACGGAGGTCACAATGCCTGACATCGGGGAAGTTACGTGCGCCGAGCTAATGTCGGCCCGCAGCTTTTGAATGGCGCTTTGTCCTTCCGCCATGCCCGAACCCGCCGAGGCTTGCGCGGCCCGCAACGCCCGCAGATTCGAACTCACTTCCTGAGCCGCGTGGAGTTTAGCGTATTCCAAGCTGATTTTGGCGTCAGACAGAGCGCCTTGCGCCTTGGCGACCGCCTCGCCGGCCTCGGCTATCTGGTTGTCGATTTGGCGCAGCGCAGCCTGGAATTGGCGCCGTGCCATCCCCAAGTTTTCGTTCGCGTGGCCTACGGAAATATTGGCCTGAGCCTGCTGGGACCAGGCCGACCTGGCACCCTTGCTGCCATCATCAACATTTTGATCCAAGGTGGCGACCTGCGCCTCCAGCTCCGCGATACGCTGGTTGATGGCCTTGATGAGTTCCGCTTGACGTGCAGGGACCAGAGCCGTGTCGGCCCGCACCCGGGACAGTTCCTTCTTGGCCAGGTCCAAATCGGCTGCGGCCGAATTCCGCTCAATGATGGCGATGTCGCGCTGCAGGTTCGCTTCGGAAACCGCGGCTCCGGCCCGACCCGCTTCCATCTTGGCGTTTTCCACCTCTTGATAAGCCGAGCGCAGGGCATTTTCCTGTTCCAGCAAGGCTTGCAGAGTGCGGTTGTCTCTCTCCTGCTTCATTTGTTCGTAGGCGCGCGAAGATTTCACGTATTCAGTTTCCGCTTCCCGCAACGAGGTCTGGGCTCCGCGGATTTCCTGATTCATGCCCTGATCCAGGGCGCTTTTCGCATTTTGATAGTTTTGGGCAGCCTCGTCGATGCTGTTTTGCTGGGTGACGCGGCTTTCGTTCAGCTGTGCCTGTTGGCTAGCCAGTTGCGAATTCGCCTCAGAGCTATCCAACTGTGCCAGCAGCTGACCCTGGTTCACCCGGTCCCCCGCCTTCACGTTGAGAGCCTGTACTTTCGAGTTCAGCGAGGAGAACAAGGTCATGGTCTTGGCGCTTTTCAGCGTGCCGGTCATGCTGATGGTTTTGGTGACGTCCTCCCTGACGACGGTGGTGACGTCCCCGCGATAGACGGCGGTGGGGTCGTACTTGGGAGCCCCCATACCCATCACTGCCGGAATGCCAAACCCGGCAATAGCCAAGACGGCTACCGCGCTCACTCCAATGATGACTTTCTTTTTACGTCCCCATTTACGCCCGGACTTTTTGTTTCCCAACTGCGGTTTTTTCTTTGCTTTCCACCGTTCTTTCGGGGACTTCAGTCCTTTGGCGGGCTTTTCCACACTGTCCCCAGCCGCGGCGGGGGTGACGGTCGGGTCCTCGAGGGGAGTGAACACAGGTTCGTCGCTCACAAATTACTCCTTATTTCAAAAACGCATTTGAAAAACTATAAACTCCCGAAGGCGCTTTTGCCCAGTTGAGAGCGGAAAATCCAGGAAAATCAGTCCGAAGTAGGAGGCTTCGTCACGCCCCGGACACGCCGCTCTCACCCTTCAGGATGAGATAGTCCCAGATTATCTTGCCTCCCCACACGGCCGCCATCAGGGTTACCCCTGATTTAACCCTGACGAGCCCCGAAGCATCCTCCCGAAGTCGCCAGGCCGAGGCTATTTCGCCAGGCCGAGGCTATTCCCCCAGGCCGGCGAAGGTCAGGCTAGAGCTTGCAAGAATCTGGGACGACCGGCCAAGTCGCATCGAGTTTGGGCGTCCCTCAGCCCCAGCGCTTGGGCCGCCTGCACCAGGGCCTCGCCTTGCGACTCGGCGTGTTCCATAACGATAGTGGCACCCGGGGCCGCGACCGCGGCGGCGGCAGCCAAAAATGCCCGCGGCCGCTGTAGTCCATCGCTACCCCCGCCATAGAGCGCCAACTGCGGGTCCTGGGCCGCTTCAGGCTGGGTCACCGGGTCGACCACATAAGGGGGGTTGGTCGCGATGACGTGGAACTTTGGCGTAATATCGGCGCTCACAAGGGCGTCGCGCAGCGTTTGCGGGTCGGTTGCGTCAGCGAGCAGGACCCGCGCCGCGACCCCGGTAAACCGGGCGTTTTCCGCTGTCAGGTCCACCGCCGCTTCTGACACGTCCACGCAGGTCAGCACCGACTCGGGAACCTCGGAGGCGATAGACAACCCCAACGCCCCCGAACCGCAGCCGAGGTCCAGCACCCGCGGAGCCACCCCTTGACGCACCCAATCCGCGGCCGCATCAATGGCCGCTTGCGCGACCCACTCCGTCTCGGGACGCACCACAAACACTCCGGGGCGGGCGCGCAGGGTCAGATGACGAAAGTACATGACCCCCATGACGTGCTGCAACGGGACCCGGGTGGCGCGCTGTCCGACCAGTTCAAAGAACCGCTGCCAGGTCGGCCCGTCCAAGCGCTCGCCGTAGCCGGGCCGGCGACCCAATACGTGCTCCAGCAGCAGGCGAGCCTCACCAAGAGCATTGCCAATCCCGGCCTCACTCAACACAAAAGCCGCGTCATTGAGCGCCGAACGCGCCGCCGCATGCTGGGGTATCTGCATCGGAGTCCTTCCGCCGTCCCGGGCGACACGCATACGGGCTAGTGCGCGGACTTGCCCACCGCCGCCAAACGGGCGGCTTCGTCGGCATCAATAGCGGACTGGATGACCGGGGCCAGGTCGCCGTTGAGCACCTGGTCCAGGTTGTAAGCCTTGTAGCCGGTGCGGTGGTCGGCGATACGGTTCTCCGGGAAGTTGTAGGTGCGGATTCGCTCGGAGCGATCCACAGTGCGGACCTGGGAGGCGCGCGCCTCAGCCGCTTCCGCCTCGCGCTTTTCCGCCTCCAGCTGCATCAGGCGGGAACGCAACACCCGCATCCCGGCCTCTTTGTTTTGCAGCTGAGACTTTTCGTTTTGCATGGAAACGACAATGCCGGTCGGAATGTGAGTAATACGCACAGCTGAATCCGTCGTGTTTACGGACTGGCCTCCCGGCCCCGAGGAACGGTACACGTCAATGCGCAGGTCATTGGGGTCAATCTCGATGTCCCCGGTTTCCTCGGCTTCCGGCATGACCAGCACGCCCGCCGCCGAAGTGTGGATACGCCCTTGTGACTCGGTGACCGGAACGCGCTGCACCCGGTGCACTCCACCCTCGTATTTGAGGTGCGCCCACACGCCTTCCTCCGGGGTGGGGTTGCCTTTCGCTTTGAACGCAATCGAAGCGTCCTTAACCCCGCCGAGGTCAGATTCGGTCAAGCCCAGGACCTGCACCGTCCACCCCATCTTTTCGGCGTAATGCTGATACATCCGCATCAAATCGCCGGCAAACAGGGCGGATTCCTCGCCACCCTCGCCAGCTTTGATTTCCATGATGACATCACGGGCATCGTCGGGGTCGCGCGGGGTCAGGGCCTCGATCAAATCGGAGTTGGCCTGGTCGAAAGCGGCCTCAAGCCCGGGGATTTCTGCCGCAAAGTCCGGGTCCTCGCCTGCCATCTCGCGCCCGGCATCCAAGTCATCACGCGCCTGCAACCAGCTTTGCACCACGGTGTTGACACGGCTCAGTTCCGCGTAACGGCGACCGACCTTGCGGGCATGAGCCTGGTCGGAGTGCAAATCCGGGTCGCTCATCTGTGCCTCGACCTGGTGGAACTCCTCCAGCAGGGCTTCCACGCCGGCAAATTCTTCAGGGAAGTCACTCATTTTTGACCTTTCATTTCGTTTGCATATCTGGGTGTTCACCAGGCAAACCCCGGCAAATAAAAGACACCGGTCGGTAACATGTACCGACCGGTGTCAAAGTTTCGCTATTCCGCAGCGGCGGGAGCCTTAGCTTCCTCAGCCTTAGCGGCCTGCTTAGCAGCCTTTTCGGCGTCCTTCTTAGCTTTATCAGCAGCTTTCTTCTTGGCGTCGTTGAACTTGGCGTAGCGAGCCTCGAAGCGAGCCACACGACCGCCGGTGTCAAGAATCTTTTGCTTGCCGGTATAGAACGGGTGGCAAGCCGAGCACACGTCCACGCGCATCTGGCCCGAAGCCAGGGTGGAGCGAGTCGTAAAGTGATTTCCGCAGGTGCAGGTGACCTCGGTCAAAACATATTCGGGGTGAATTCCCTGTTTCATAATTACTCCTTGGGTTCAAGGGCCCCGGGTCCCGCGGCGAAGGCTTTGGGTGAACCGGAAAGACCAAGGGTCTATTATGCCACAATCCGCAAAGTCACACCAACCGGCGCTACCACGGTCGCTTGGCGATAGTTACCGGTATGGGGACTTCTCGATTCAACGCGGTAATCAGTTATCATAATCATGGCATAGAGGGGAAACCATGGCACAAGATTTTACAAATCCACAGCTGGAAATTCGCGGTGTCGTCAAGCAAAAACGGCGCTGGCCCATAGTTACTGGCGTTAGTGTAGGAGTCCTCGCCCTTGCCCTGGCCGGTAGCGGTTGGGCTTATGCCACTCACTATTCCAATCTGGCCCTGCCTCACACGATGGTAGGAAACCACGATGTCGGAGGCCAGACTCCCGATGAACTGAAACGCGGTTTGACGGACCGCTGCCAGACTCTGAAAGCCACATTTAGCGGCGACGTCCCTGAAACCTCGCTAAGTCTGGGCCAGATGGGGTTGGACTGCGACGTTCCCGGCACCGCCGCGGCCGTGATGAAAGCGAACCAGAACCTGAGCGGAGTTTTGGCCTCCACCGTCAGAGAACGCCAAGTCACCCCCCTTTTCACCCTCGATAAAACCGCCGCCACCCAGGCAGCCCGGGCTTTGACCGCGAAGCGACCCGATACCGTCGTCGACCCGCATCTGGGATTCAACAGCGAACAGGGCTCCTTTGCGGTGCAGCCGGGCAGCGCCGGGCAGGGCGTTGACCCGACAGTCCTCATCGCGGCCGCCGAGAAGACTTGGAAAACCCAGACGAAACAATCTATAAAGGTGAAACTGACCGAAGTTGCGCCGAGCGAAGCGGATCCGCAGCTGGATACCTGGGCGCAGCAGGCTAACTCGCTCATTGCCCCGACAGTGAACCTGATTGGTCGCCGAGTTGGGCACATCATTTCCCCCGCGGACAAAGCCCAGTGGGTCGAAGTCACCGAGAACGGACCGGTCATCAGTCAAAAGCAAGTATTGGCTTGGCTTAAAACGTTCACCGACCAGGAAATCGACGTCAACAACAGTCCGGGCGAACGCACCATAACCAAAGACGGCTACCTTTTGACCATGACGAAAATGGCTCTGGACTCAAAGAAAGTCTCGAACAATGACACCATTGCCGCTGAAATCACCACGGCGCTGAACAGCGGGCAGAACTACCGCGGAGTCTTTGAGATGGAAGTCCAGGAAGGCAAGTTCAACGACACCGTGGTGGACCAAAACCTTCCCCGCCCGCCCTACAACGCCAAACCCGGAGAAAAGTTCATCAGCATCGACCTGACCAATCACACCGTGGCGGCATGGGTTGGCGACAAAGTCGTGTGGGGACCGGTCGAGGCAGTCCACGGATCGCTACCCTCCCCGACTCATCCGGGAATTTTCCGAATCCAAACCAAACTGGTGAACGCCCACATGAAGAACGAAAAAGCCTGGGACGGCCCTTATGACACCTGGAGCCCGTGGACCATGTACTATCACGGCGGCTACGCCGTACATGGCACCTATACCCGCTGGAACTGGGTGCAAACGAACTATGGCGGATCACACGGCTGCGTGAACTTGAAGCCCGCGAAAGCCAAGGAGCTGTTCGACTGGGCGCGAGTGGGCACCCCGGTGGTCATTCACCGAGCTGGGGTTATCTAGGTTTTTCGAAAGGTTCCACGAATGAGCTTCCTCTATCGCCCCACGCATCTGACGCCGCAACACCGGCGTCGGTCGTTGGCGACCAACCCCAGATGGCTCGCGGCCGCGGCCACGTTGCTGGTGGTGGCCGGAGGCGGCTGGCTCGCATTTGGCTACACGCCGCTTTGGAATGAGGACCAGTCCGCCCAAATCAGCGCGGCGCGAGACTCGGCGTGCCAGCGCAACGTCACTCTACGCCTCGGCGACAACAGCTTTTTGGCAAAGCCAGACCAGGTTTGCTCCTGGCTACATCCGGTCCCCCAACCGGTCAAGCAGCTCAGCTCGCAACCCCTGCCCCCACCCCGCTTTAGCACTGACGCAATCACTCAGTGGGTGAGTTCCTGCATCGCCCAAGTCGATAAACCCGCCGTGAACGGAAACCGGCAGGTGGACAGCGACGGCCACCTGGTACGTTTACTCAAAGACCCGGTTGACGGCGCGGTCGTAGACAAACCGGACAGTTTGGTTTCACGCATCGCCAAAGCCCTGGACAAAAAAACAGGTAACGTGGAAGTCGCCACGAAGTTGTCTGCCCGCCAAGGCGGTTTTGACGACACCGTCGTTCCGGCCCCGGCGCTGCCCTACGCGCCCCAGCCACAAGAACGGTGGGTCGATGTGAACCTGACGAACCACACTACTGCCGTCTATGACGGGACGAAAGTCATTTACGGACCGGTGGCCGCGGTGGACGGCCACGCCCAAGCCCCCACGGTGCAAGGGGTTTACAAAGTGTACGCCAAGCTAGAGATGCAAACCATGACCGGGGTGGGATTTGACGGCCCCTACAGTGAGACAGCCCCGTGGATTTCATACTTTTCGGGAGATTTTGCGCTGCACGGGGCACCGTGGCGCTCCACTTTCGTCTATACCCCTGAAAAAGGCTCTCACGGTTGCGTGAACCTGAGCGTGACGGATGCCAAAGCGATTTATGACCTGATAAGCATCGGCACTACGGTCGTGTCTCACACTTAGTCCACGTAGCCGGCGGCCGATTCCTCCAGGTCCCCGCTCAGGCCCGCCCGCAGCGCCCGCCGACCGAAAAACACCACCCATGTCACCAGAGCCACATAGACCACCGCCGCCACCGCAATCTTTACGGGAGTCAGCAGCGCCGACGGGGTCAAGAACGCTTCTTCCAGGCCCGAAATCCCCAACAGGATAATCAGCCCCGCCGCTACCGGCCCGAACTGGCGGCCCGCACGCGCTAGGGACACCATGCGCGGATCCTCACCGGGCACAAACAGCGCCCAGAACAACCGCAAGGCCGCGGCGCAAGCCAAGACAATGCAGGACAGCTCGAGCAGCCCGTGGGGCGTAATCAACCCAAAGAAAATTCCCAAGTCACCGTACTTGGCCATGATGGCCCCGGCGACTCCCACATTGGCGAAGTTCGTCAGCAACAGGTAGACCGGATAGGCGCCGGTAAAGAACAGGGCCACCATCAGGACGGCAATCGTCGCGTTGTTCGTCCACACCTGGGCGGCAAAATCCGGAGCCGGATAGTTTGAATAATAGGCTTTGAAAGAATCCTCGGCGTATTGGCGCAGTTCCATCTCAGATTGCTGGGCCAGCAGAGTCTCCGGATGGGTGTAGACCCAAAAACCGGTGAACGCGGCGGTAATGAGTGACAGAGCCGTGAGCACCAGGAAAACCGGCCCGATACGGTAGAGCGCCAGGGGCAGAGTCACGGTAAAGAACCCGCCGACAGACTCCCGAAACGTCCGGCGCGTCCCCCCGATACGCCCTCGTGCCATGGACACCAGATTCGTCAGATCCAGCACGACATCCGGGTCGGTCGGCACGGAAGTGATAGTCGCCAAGTCCGCGCTGGCTCGATGATACAAGCCCATCAATTCATCGATTTCCGCCCCGCTCAGACGGCGTTTCCGGTTCAGTTGAGCCAGGCGCGACCAGTCCTCAGCTCGCCCTGCGGTATACGCATCGATGTCCATGCTGCTAATTTATACTTAATGGAACAATTTAGCGGAACGAAAATCCGGCCCGACGTGGTCATCACCGGCGAAGCCATCGCTTTGCTGGTGCAGCCGGCTTCATTATTTTTGCGTGTCGTTTCGGCCATTATTGATGCCATCGCCATCATTTTAGGGATGATTATCACCTACGAGGTGCTGTTCCTGATACTGAGTCTGAGCGGTGAAAGTGACGACTTCATGTATTTTTCCAATGAGGCACAAGTCGCCGCGTTGGTTTCGATAGTCACGGCGCTGTGGCTGTTCCTGATGCCGATGACGGTAGAGACGCTGACTCGCGGGAAGTCGTTGGGGCGCTTTATCGTGGGGACGCGCATAGTCCGTGACGACGGCGGTCCCATCACGTTGCGCCACGCGTTCGTGCGTACCTTGATTGGTTTGGGCGAGCTGTGGGCGACGATGGGTGCCGGAGCCATCATCGCGGCGTGGACGAACCGCAGAGGCAAACGTATCGGGGATATTTTCGCCGGAACCTACGCCGTTTCCGAGACTTCCGGGCTGACCCGCCGACCGTTGCTGCTGGCTCCGGAACTTGCCCAGTGGGCCAGCGAGGCCAATGTCGGTGAGCTGGACGGGGTTACCACCGTGACAGCGCGCCGGTTCCTGCAAAGCGCCACCAAGATGGACCCCCTCCACCGCCAGCAGGCGGCGCAAACGCTGGCCACCGCCCTTTTGAACCAGGTGTATCCGCCTCCTCCCCCCGGCACAGACCCGGAGCGATTCATTGCGGCAGTCCTGGTGTTGCGCCGAGATGCCGAATACCACACGAACAAAGCCATCCAGTCCCGACTGGAGAAAAAACTTTCCGCAGTATCCGGTTCCCGGTACGGGATTTAGAGCCGAACTGACCGGTATTTCCGCGGCGTTTGCCCTTGCTTCGCGGGGTCGCGGTTTCCCGCCCGTCAGCAGCGTGGTTAGCTGGTGAGGTGGACGTAGATTTGGCTGGATACGGACAGGTCAGGAATCGGTTCCAGGGCATCAATCCCGTCGCCATCCCCCAGATTGGTGGTGACCAGCTGAGTTACATACAGGTCGGGAGCCTCCACGAGTTGCGGAAGCTCCTCTTGGAGGGGCACGACCACAGTCGTCATGGCGTTGACGACGTGGGTGGCTCCGGCAACCCGGTATTCCATATTTTCAGCGTTAAGGTTCGTCACCAGCAGCTGGCGCTGTGTCGCGGCGGGTCCCATCACCACTCCTCCGCCGGTGGAAAGAGCAGGCAGCCACGCCAGGTCACGCACGAATTTATCTGGGTCGGTGGCAGAAACCGAGCCTTGCCGATAGACTACCGCCCCGGCCGCTACGGGCTGGGTGGCGTTGACGATGACTGCGTAGTTGCCCGGCTGCAGGCCACCCAGCGTGAAATCGAGCACTGCGCCAGGATCCAAATCCAGGTCCTTGCCCCCCGGCAGCGGGAAACGGCCGTTTTCATTCACAACTTCAATGGTGGCTCGCGCCGAATCCGCACCGGGATTCAACAGGCGTACCGCGCCGAGACTCCCATCCATCGCCACGCCGGGAATAACCTGGGTGGTGTGGGGTGAGGTCGAGGCGTGCACCAGCGAGACGCCCCCCGCAGTCAAGCCCAGCAAACTATGTGTCATCAGCGAAGATGCCAGGCCGGCTCCGTTCGCAGTGACCCGCACTACCAGGCGCTGGGTGCCTCCCACCTGGGATTCCAAGGGAATGGCCTGCAGCTGGTGGGCGGGGACGCTGATTTTGTCTCCGCGGGGGAAATCGAGTTTCCCGGTGTCGCCCCACACTTCTACCTTGGCGTCAACCGTATTGGCCGAGGGGTTCATCAACTGCAGGACGCTCGATTCCCCGACCTCGGTCGACCCGCCGACCAGCCAAGATTCCAGCTGAGCCGGCTGACAGGACGCGCTGGCCAGGCCGCGGTAGTCTCCTGAGGAAACCGACTGTTCGATATCCGCCCCGGCTAGGGCCACTTTGCCATCCCACGGCTGGGCGGTGAGGAAACCGCTGACCGGAGTGGAAAAACTGCCGTAAAGCATCGCCGATTTCGGGGTCAAGTCCAGGTCGTTGCGGGGATTTTCCGGAGGCGGTGCCACTTCTTCGGTGTCGTCCGCCGCTGAGTGCGTTCCCCCGGCACGATGCGTTTTGCTCGAGGCCGTTTCCTCCGGTGTCGCAGCGGCGGGCTGCGGGGCGGGGCCTAACGAACCCAAAGGCTGGTACACCGCCTTTTCCGGGACTCGGTCAGTGCGCGCCAACACGGTGGAAGTCATCGACCCCGCAATTTTGGGCGGCGCTAACGGATTGCCAGCTCCATCGACCGCCGCGGGGTTAACTGTGGGCGGCACCTGGGGACAAGCCAGGGTAATCTGGCCGGGAGGCACCGGCACGGGCTCGCCGTAGCGAGGCTTCTGGACGGCTGCCGGTCGGGTCAACCCAACGGCGACCACCAGGCCCGTCACGGCAATGACCAGCAGGGTGGCCAAGAACCAACGCACCCCGTCCCAGCGACTGACCGCCACGTAACGAGAACCAGCCGCCCCCGCCTCTGGCGGCTCCATCTCTGGCAGAGAATCCTCGATGGTTTCCAGTTTCACAATCTCACCTCCGACACCCGACGCAACGGCAGGGCCGCAGCCAGGGCAATCAGCAGGGACAGCAGCAACACCGCGCCCCATAACTGGTAAGGAAGATAAGCATAGGTGATGGTCACGGTGCCGGGATTGGGAGGCAACTGGTAGAGCGCATTCCACTGACCCGAATCTACCGGTTCAATGATTTTGCCGTTGAAACGCACCGTAAAGCTGCTATCGGCGCGTTCGCTGAACGCCAGCAGCCGCCCGGCCGGACCCGCCTCGACGTGGGTCTTTCCACCCCGCACGTTGAGCGCTTGCGCCGTCACTTCGCCGGTCGGCCAGGAGGGATGCCCCCCTTTCCACTGGGCCGGAGCGACCCGAGCCACGCTGACCGCAGCGGAATCGACCAGGCGCCACACCGTGCCGGCCTCCGTGGTGGTAATCCGTTCCAGCGGCGCGGCCGAATCCAACGTGTTGATCAGGGTGGTGGTCGCCGCGTCCTTACTGCGGGGCACGATGATGAAGTTCACATCCAGCTGGGCGAGCTGTTCTCCCAGCTTCGGGGTGGAGCCTCCCAGCACCGACGCCACTGTAGCCTGCAGCACCGCGTCAGCCGCATCGGGGGTACGCGAACCGGTCACGTTGCGGTAGTTTTTCAGTTTCAGGTAGGGGGAAGCCTCAAAAGTCGTGTCGCGCCAGTCCCGCCATAAACCGGCCGTCACCAGGGTGGATTGGTTGGGGGCGCTGGCGACCTCCAAGTTCAAGGCTCGCAGGTGGCGCGAGGAGGACTGACCTTGGGCGACCGTGGCGGGGAGGCTCACATCCCGAAAAGTTGCCAGCGCGTTGAAATCGGACGCGCCGGGAGCAACCATCTGGTTCACCAGCATCGGAGTGGCGCCCAAAACCGGAATCAGCACCGCCACAGCCACCACGGCCTGGACACTGCGGTTACTCCAGTTAGCTATCTCTGCCGGCACCGTCAGCTGCAGACGCCCCACCGAGAACAGGGCGGAAGTAATTAATCCCGCGTGAAACAATGCCAATCCCGGCCCGCTCCAGGCGCACACGGCGTTGGCTCCAGAGACGGAAACCGGGGTGGAACTCGCCAGCCACGCCGTCGCCAAGCCACCCAGCGCGAACAGCAGACTCCAGTGAGCCCCGGTGGAATGGCCCGGAATAATCACCCCGGCCACCACGGTCAACAGCAGCAAAGCCAGGGGCAGGAAAGCAAGGAGTTGCCAGCCGGGCAGGGCAATGGGCAGAGACGTCGCCGCCACGTCCACCGGCCAGGCTGCGAGTAAATCCCACCAGTTCGGCCTCGGGGTAGGCAGCGGCACAGACAGACTGGACAGCCACAGGGGCCATTGGGCGGGAGTACCGACTGCGCGCACCACCGTGGGCACCGCCAACAAAACAGCCGGAGCCAGCACAATCAGGGCGTGGACGGCTTTCAGCCGCAGACGGGCCGGAATTGGGCTCCAGCCCGAGTCTGGCGCCTCGGTTTGCGCCTCGGCAAAAAGCGGGTTAGCGACCCCTTTCAGCATCGCCATTCCCACCAGGAGTACCACCGGGATGACCATAATCACGGACGCACTAACCGTCAGGAAACCGGTGAGGGCGGCGATGCCGACCTGGATAATCGCAGCGGAATGCACGTTGACCGTGACCGGTTCGATTTCTCCCATCACGGTGCGGGACACCGGCATCCCGGTGCCACGAGCTAGAGAACCGGCGAAAAGGGGCACACTCACCGCCAAAACCCACACCGGCAACTGCCCCAAACCCATACTAACCAGCAGATTCGGACTCAAGGCCCAGGAGAGGGCAGCCAGGGCACGCAGCGTGCGGGAATCAGTGAGAACCCCGGTAGCCCACCACGCGCTGAGCCAGGCCAGCGGCAGGGTTACGAAGAGCAAAACCGCCAGCACTACCGACCCTTTTACCCCTACGAAACCCGCGATTTGGCCCAGGCTCGCCACCTCCAGACCCAGGGGGTCCACCGCCCCGACCGCCGAACCGTAGCCCAGACCGGCGGGAATCCACCCGGAGATGAGGTCGGCCCAAAAATCCTGGTTGTTCACCGGCAGGTTCGCCAGCGCTCCGCCGGACACCCCACCGATGGCGAAACGCCAGCCCAACAGCCCTATCAGGGTCAGGGCAGCAGCAACGACCCACACGAGAGTGCGATCCACGGCCTTTTCGGCATAAAAGTTGCGCCGCGCTGTCGCGTCCGGGATTTGCGGGCGGCGCTGGTCTTTGGCGACGCGCCGGGCCGTGGTTTTGGCTTGGCGGATTTGGGAAGATTTCACCTGAAGGGGCCGCAAAGTGCGGGGACTCAATTTGCATTGACGCACCCGCCGCAGCCGGGATTGCCACGCGGCAAAAGGCCGGAACACCGTCACCAGGGTGGATTGCAGTTCTCCGGCCGCGAGCTTGGGCTCTTTCGTGAGGATACGCCAGAAAAACCGCAGCAGGCCGAGTACCAGAACAATCAGCGGGAGGAAGATAAACAGCCACCAGGGCGCCGCCACCATCCAGTTGTGCAGCTGAGCGGTACGCCGGGCGGTAAAGGAACGCTTCGCATCGGACTCCAGCTTGCCGTTGGCTTCCACGTCGCGCCCGGTAGGGTCGAAGCTGCGGGCGGAACGGGCGGGACGCCCTCCGTCGGGACCGCGCAGCCCAAAGTAGCCCGCCATCTTGTGATACACCACAGCACGCGGTGCCACCACGACCCGATACCCGGCCAGGTGTACCCGCCGGGAAAACTCCAGACCATCGCCGAAAGGACCCAGGTGCGGGTCAAAACCGTCCAGGCGGCAAAACGTTTCCCAGTCCACCAGCATTCCCGCCGTGCCCACGCCCAGCACGTCCTCGCGGCCGTCATATTGACCCTGGTCGACCTCGCCGGTGTCCATTTCTTGCAAGCGCCGTCCGGAGCGGGTAGCGCGAATGCCAACCTCCACGATTTGATTGGCTTTGTCCCACAGCCGCTGTTTCGCGCCGACGACTTTGATGGATGAGCCAGATTCCAGGACTTTCAGCTGTTCAGCCAGACAGGAAGGAGCCGGGGCGGAGTCGTCATGCAAAATCCACAGGGCGTGAGGTTTTCCCGGAGCGGGCGTAGGGAAATCGGGCTGAGCTTTGGCTTGGCGCAGCGCCTCGCCCAAGTTGGGGGCGCCGGGAGTTTTCAGGACTTTCGTGCCGGAACGATGAGCCACTCCGGAACTGGAAACGTCGATGACGAACACTTGCTGTGGCGCCAGGGTTTGCCGAGACACCGCCAAAAGGGTCGCCGCCAGGTAGGGTGTCTCCCCGGAAGTGACGATGAGGGCGGTAACTGCAGTGCGCACAGAGTTAAGGATATTACGTCCCTATTGGGGTCAGGACGCGCGACGCTTCATACGACGACGTTCCCGCTCGGACAAACCGCCCCAGATTCCAAAGCGTTCGTCGTTTTCCAGCGCATATTGCAGACACTCGGCCTTAACCGGGCAGCGGGAGCAAACGTTTTTCGCTTCACGGGTCGAACCGCCCTTTTCCGGGAAAAAAGCCTCCGGGTCGGTTTGCGCACACAGTGCCTGAGCCTGCCAGGCCAGCGGTCCATTGAGAATTTCGTCAATCTCTGGGGTTGCATCAGCGAAATCGAGATCGCCTTCACCAAACAGATTCCACAAGGACCCTTCACCTCATTCGCTCTGACAACTTCTGTAAATTTGGCGTCGCGTCTCAGGGACGCCAAAAGCGTTACCTCTAAGTTACACGCGTGTGATTCAATAGTTCAAGTGGTTTCAGGCGCCAAGTTTGGCTCAAGTATGCGAAAATCCACCAATTGCACAGCTTGAACGCAAATGTGAGATATGTCACATAGGCTCGACACGCCCGTGGAACGTTTGCCACAAAAACGGGTTTGGGACTAATTACTGGCTCGCCTCAAGGGATGTCGGTCTGAAGCACGACCCCGGTCCCGGCAGCGTAGACCGGGACCTTATCCGCCCGCACAAACACGACTTCTCCCGGGTGCAGCACCAAACCGGCAGTCGCTCCATCTCGCAAGGTCGGAGTACCTTCGAGGCATAGAATCAGCCGTCCGCCGTGACCGGGCAGCGCCAGTTCCCGCCCGTCCAGGCGGGTCACGGAAAACTCGAAATCGTCCACCGGGGCATAGAACACCTGGGTCGATTCCGTCACCCACTCCGGGGCGATGCGTACCGGCGGGGCGGCGACATAATCCAGGCAGTTCAACAGTTCCTGACAATCCACGTGTTTTTCAGTCAGCCCTGCCCGCAGCACGTTATCCGAGCTGGCCATGACTTCCACCCCCAGCCCGGACAGGTAAGCGTGAATCCCGCCAGGAGGCGTAAACAGTACTTCCCCCGGCCGCAACGTCACCGGGTTCAGCATCGCCGCCACCACCGCTCCGGCATCTCCCGGATAGGAACGCGCCAAACCCATCACAGTACGGTCCACGCGCACGGACGGTGAAGTCCCCGCCTGTAGGCGGTCCGTCATCGCCGCCACCGTGGCCTCGACCTGCGCCGCTTGTGGGGTCGTATGCGGAGACAAGAGCCGATCCACCACCGTGCGGATACCCTCAGGAGACGTATTGTCCCGCAGCATAGACACGATTTGCACCGCTAGCTCCGTGTCCAAGTCAGCGAAGATTTCGATGATGCGCCGGGGCGCCCGAAACCCCGCCAGCGCCTCGAACTTCGTGATCGCATAGATGAGTTCGGGTTTATAGTTGGGGTCCTTGTACAGTCGCTGCGGGGAATCCAGCGGGATACCCGCCAATTCCTCGGCTTTGTAGCGGGCTTCGGCACGCTCCCGGTCCGGGTGGACCTGCAGGGACAGCGGGCGTTTCGGGGCGATGAACTTCATCAGGTAGGGCAAGCGCGGTCCAAAGCGCTCCACCACCGAAGCCCCCAGAGTGCCCACGGGGTCAGCCGCAATCCAGTCCTCCAAAGTCAAGGGGTCCTCCTCGGGCTGACCCGACGCGTCGAGCAGGACCGAGGGCGACAGCTGGTGAGCACCGAACCACACTTCTGCCAGCGTCTGACCGGGCGTACCGATGCCAAAGCGCTCCTGGATAGCCGTATCCGAGCCCCAGGCGTAACGTTTCTCAATCCCTCCGATGCGCTCCACGGCGTTTCCCCTTTCGTTTGCTTGGGATTAATTTTAGGGAGGTTTTCGCCGTTCATAAGTCATTTCGGGAGGCTTTTGGTTGGTAGGCTTGGTTTCATGCGTGGAATTATTTTGGCCGGCGGGTCCGGCACTCGTTTGCATCCCATCACTTTGGGCACCTCGAAACAGCTGGTGCCGGTCTATGACAAGCCGATGGTGTACTACCCCTTGACGACCTTGATTCTGGCCGGGATTCAAGACGTCCTGGTCATCACCACCCCGCACGATGCCCCGTCTTTCCACCGTTTGCTCGGCGACGGTTCCCAGTTCGGGATTCACCTGGAATATCAGGTGCAAGAGGTCCCCAACGGCCTGGCTCAGGCGTTCGTGCTGGGGGCGGACTTCATCGGTTCGGAAGAAGCCGCCCTGGTGCTGGGCGACAATATTTTCTATGGTCCGGGCATGGGCGACCAGCTGCAGCGCTTTAAGGGCATAGATGGCGGGGCTGTATTTGCCTACCATGTCCACAACCCCAAGGCTTACGGCGTGGTGGAGTTCGATGAAAACTTCCGCGCCATTTCTATTGAAGAAAAACCCGCGCAGCCCAAGTCGAACTATGCCGTACCGGGTCTGTATTTCTATGACAATGATGTGGTAGGGATTGCCCGAGATTTGAAACCCAGCGCCCGCGGGGAATACGAGATTACGGACGTCAACCGGGTTTACCTCGAAGCTGGGAAACTGCAGGTCGAGGTCCTGCCACGCGGCACGGCCTGGCTGGACACCGGGACTTTTGATTCCCTGGCGGACGCGACTGCTTTCGTGCGAACCGTGGAAAAACGCCAGGACCTGAAAGTGGGCTGCCCCGAAGAAGCCGCTTGGCGTCGGGGATTTTTGAGCGACGCGGAGCTGGCCGAACGCGCCGAGCCGCTACGCAAATCCGGCTACGGAGACTACCTGCTGGGGCTGCTGGAAGCCTAACGCCCCGACTTGTCAGAAATCGGGGATTAAATCGGGGTTGCTGGTCTATATGACCAGCAACCCCGATTTAATCGCAAAATAGCTACAGCGGCTCCGTCTAGTGGCCCTGTTTGGCGTATTTAGCCTCAGTTGCTTCCTTTGCCGGACGCCACCAGTCCTCGTGGGCGGTGTACCAGTCGATAGTGTCGCGCAGCCCCTCCTCAAACGAGGTAAACCGCGGGGTCCAGCCAGTTTCCTGGCACAGCTTCGTGTTGTCAATCGCGTAGCGCCGGTCGTGTCCGGGACGGTCCTTAACATGGTCGAAGTCGTCCTCGGGGAATCCCATCATCCGGTTCAGAGTTTGCACGACTTCCAGGTTGTTTTTCTCACCGTTGGCGCCAATCAGGTAGGTTTCGCCCAAGCGGCCTTTCTCAATAATGGCCCACACAGCAGTGTTGTGGTCATGCACATGGATCCAGTCGCGCACATTCAAGCCATCGCCGTACAGGCGCGGGCGCACCCCGTCGATGCGGTTTGTGATCATGCGGGGAATGAACTTTTCCACGTGCTGATAAGGGCCATAGTTGTTTGAACAGTTGGAAATGGTCGCTTCCACCCCGAAGGAACGCACCCAGGCGCGCACCAGCATATCGGACCCCGCTTTTGAGGCCGAGTAGGGTGAGGAGGGCCAATAGGGCGTTTCGGGGGTGAACTTGTGGGGGTCGTCTAGCGCCAAGTCGCCGTAAACTTCATCGGTCGAGATGTGGTGGAGGCGCACGTGGTGGCGCCGGCAGGCCTCGAGGATATGGAAGGTGCCCACCAGGTTGGAATAAATAAACGGCGAAGGATCGACCAGCGAGTTGTCGTTGTGGGACTCGGCAGCAAAGTGAACGACCAGGTCAGCTTCCTGCACGAGGGAGTCCACCAGGTCGCGGTCGGCCAGGTCACCGACCACCAGCTTCACCCGATCCAGCCCCGCAATCGAGTCCGGGTTACCGGCATAGCCCAGCTTATCCAACACCGTCACGGTAGCATCCGGGTAATCCTCCACAGTCGTGTGGACAAAGTTAGCGCCAATGAAACCGGCTCCGCCGGTAACTAAAACGTGCATGAAGTTCCTCCTTTATTTCGACGCTTTCCAGCCTACCTTGGCCAGGGTGGGTTTTAAAACCATCTCTGTGCAAAAGTCTACCGCCCCCAGTTATCTCTGGCCCGTCTCTAGCCGGTTTACCGAGGGGGTTAGCCCGCAAAGTTCTCGGCCTGGAGTATGACTTGCTAGACTGAGTGGGTCCAAAAATTCAAGGGGAAAATAGTTATGTCGAATGGTTGCCTGGTCACAGGCGGAGCGGGGTTTATCGGGTGCGCACTGTCCCGGCCGCTCGCTGAACGTTTTGACCGCGTGGTTGCCCTGGACAACCTCCAGCCTCAGGTTCATGCTCAGCAGGTTCGCCCGGCGGCGCTCGACCCTCGTGTTCAGTTGGTGGTCGGGGACGTGGCGGATGCGGCGGTATGGGATAGCTTGCTGCAAGATTTCCAGCCCCAAGTCATCATTCATCTCGCGGCCGAGACCGGTACGGGGCAGTCTCTGCGCGAAGCGACCCGGCACTCTCGCACCAATGTGCTGGGCACCACCCAGATGACCGATGCTTTGGCACGGCGCGAGGCGATTCCGCAAAAAATTATTTTGACGTCCTCACGGGCTGTGTACGGCGAAGGACGTTGGCGGGATCAGGAGGGAAACTTCCGTTATCCGGGAATGCGCACCCACCAGATGCTGGCCGCCCAACAGTGGGATTTTGCTGGGCTGAAACCTACAGCCCAGAGTTCTCACGAGGTGAACCCCAGCCCGGCCAACGTGTACGCCGCCACGAAACTCTGCCAGGAAAACCTTTTGACCTCGTGGTGCGGCTCGATGGGAACCGAGTTCGTCAAGTTTCGGCTCCAAAACGTGTACGGAGTGGGGCAGTCCTTGACTAATCCCTACACCGGGATTGTGTCCATGTTTACGCGATGGGCCAAAGCCGGGAAAGCCCTGCCGGTCTACGAAGACGGAGCCATCATCCGCGATTTTGTCTATATAGAGGACACTGTGGCCGCAATTATGGCGGGCATCGACCAAGGCACGAACCGGTATGCCTACGATATCGGCACCGGTGTGGCCACCACTATACTGGAACTCGCGCAAACCGCCGCAACCTATTACGGGGCTCCCGAACCGGTAATCACCGGAGAATTCCGGGAAGGCGACGTTCGCGCCGGATGGGCCGATATTTCCGCGGCTCGCCGGGAACTCGGATGGGAACCGAAGATAAGTTTGCAGGAAGGCATTGCGAGACTGTGCCACTGGATTGACGGAGGCGCTCTTGAGTAAATCAGACACCAGCCCCACTCCCCCAGCTGTGAAGAAATCCGAGTTTCGCCACACCATGGCTCTGGTTTGGGTGTTGGCAAAGAGAGAGATTTCTGCTGAGTACAAGGGCACGGCGTTGGGAAGGCTGTGGTCCCTGATTAACCCCTTGGCGACAATCGCGGTGTACGCCGCGATTTTTGGAGTCATTTTCCGCGGCGGTGTCGAGCCCGGAATCAACTCTCACGTGCAGTCCTTCGCCCTGTACATCGGGATTGGAGTGCTGTGCTGGGGGTATTTGTCGCGAGTCATTCTCAATGGCATGAACGCTTTTATGTCCAATGCCGGGCTGCTGACGAAAGTGTATTTCCCCCGCTATGTCTTGATTCTGGCCTCGACCCTGGCGCAAACGTTTAATTTCCTGTTCGAGTTGCTGGCCTTGCTAATCGTGTGCGCCCTGGTGGGAGGGCCGCTCGTGTTCCTGTACGTGCCTTTCCTGGTGCCGGTATTAATCATCACCGCGGCCTTTGGAACCGGTTTAGCGCTCATGCTGGGTATTGCCACCGTTTATTTCCGCGATATTTCCCACCTGTGGGAAATCTTTACCCAGGTTTGGATGTACGCTTCCGGGGTCGTGTTCCCGCTCTCGATGCTGGTAGCCGCCCAGGATTCCCTGTATGAAAAAGGAATTAGTTTCAACGGTCAGCCGCTGCCCTTGGACATTATCTTTCGCATTAATCCTGCCGAGCTGCTTTTGGAAGCGTACCGGGCTGTTTTCTATGACTTCACAGCCCCGCCGCTGGAAGTTTGGCTAGGCTCTATCGCCTGGACCCTGGTGAACCTGCTGTTCGGTATCCTCATCTACCGAAAGTTCCAGGCTCGAATCGTGGAGGAAATCTGATGCCATCCGCTGTCTCCCCCCATGACCCGGAAATCGCTATCAAGGTTGAAAACGTCTCGAAAACGTTTCGCGTCTATCACGACCGCAACCAGTCCCTGAAACGCCGGCTACTGTCAGGGCGCAAAAATCGTTTTGAGGAGTTTCAAGCCCTGCAGGATGTGTCGTTAGAGATTCCGGTGGGTTCCACTTTCGGCCTGCTCGGCAAGAACGGTTCGGGCAAATCCACCCTGTTAAAGTGCATCGCCAAGATTCTCGCCCCCAACCAGGGCAGCATCACCTCTCACGGACGCATGGCAGCCATGCTGGAGGTTGGATCCGGTTTCCACCCCGAACTGACCGGGCGGGAAAACATCTATTTGAATGGCACGATTCTGGGGATGAGCCGTGCCGAGATAGACCGTAAATTTGACGAAATCGTGGATTTCTCCGGGGTAGAACGTTTCATTGACCAGCCGGTTAAGAACTATTCCTCCGGTATGTACGTGCGTTTAGGTTTTTCGGTAGCTATCCACGTGGAACCCGAAATTCTGCTGGTCGATGAAATCCTGGCGGTAGGGGACTTGGATTTCCAGGAAAAATGTCTCGACAAGTTCACCCAGTTCCATGACGAAGGGCGCACCGTAGTGGTGGTTTCTCACGCTCTGGATCAGATGCGCACCTTCTGCAGTCAAGCGGCTTGGCTGAATAACGGCAAAATCGTGGCTGTCGGCAACGCTATGGACGTGGTCGATCGCTACGCCAACACCGCCCACGGCGCCGAAAAAGTCGAAGGCGGCGGAGTCCGTTTTGGTTCGGGTGAAGCCCAAATCACCAAACTCGAGTTATTGGGCGAAACCCCGGATAGCTCTCGCCAAGCGCAGCAAGTCAGCCAAGGAGTGCGCGTCCACACTAATGAAAAGGTCACGATGCGTATCCATTATGAAGCCAAAGAGACGATTAAGCGTCCCGTTTTCGGGGCTTCTATCGACACCCGCGAAGGGGTCTGGGTCTGGGGCTACACCTCCCTGGACGATGGGTATGTGCCAGAGTCGATTCCGAAGGGAACGGGCTATATTGACATTGTCGTCCCCCGCTTGCCGCTGCGCACCGGGGCATATTATCTCTCGGCTTCAATCCAGAATTTCGAACTGACGAACATCATTGATGCCTGGCAAAAGGCTGTGGCGTTCAAGGTCACTCCCTGGGCGGGAATGGAGTCGGCGGGAATAGTGACGCTGAATTCGCATTTTGCGAACTTGACCCCGCCGCAACCGATGCTGGAACTGCCCACGCGTGATACGGACTATTGGACTCGGATGACCGGCGAGGACAACTCTGAAGATTCAGGCGAGCCGGAGGCAAACGCCTAACCTACCACTGGCTACCCCAATCAAGTCAGTGTTCACACAGTTACGAGGCTGAACGCGCCTGGCGGCGGATTTTCCGAATCAGGCTCATAATCAGCCGATGAACATGGAACAAAACGAACCCGACCGCCCCCGACAGCAAACAGAGCACCAGGAAAGCCACGTACTTCCACCCTTGTGAAAAATCTTGAATCGGAAAACGATTAAACGCCTCCGCGATAATCACGTGGTGAACCAGGAAGATGGCGTAGGAGTATTTCGAAATCCAGTTCACAATCTGGGTAACGCCCCAGACTTCCAGGTATTTACCGATGAACACCAGAACCGTGAAAGCCGAGATGCCCACCAAGGTCACCGCCAGGCGGTCGGGAACCTCAGCGAAACAAAACACTGCGAGTATCAAGATACCGACCGCGGGAATGAGCGCCCACGGGGAGACCTTTTTCCAGTAGGTGGCAAAGTACATGCCAAACAGCAGCTCTGGGATGCGGAACGGCAACAATACCGCCGTTGAGTAGGGCAGCGGGTGCAGTTGCCAGAAAATCATCGCGGCAGCGTATATCCCCAGACCGAGCACAGCAGTCGCCCACGGATGCTCTTGCACCCCCCACAGCATGAGGGGAAAGACCAGATAAAAGATTACGATGAATCCGAGGAACCATTCCCCCAAAAGGTACATGGTCGGCACCCCGAAGTTAGCCACAAGGCCGTCCATGGCCATAATCGTCAGCGGAAAAGACCGGTAAGGCAGCGGGCCTACATTTGCCCTGTACACCAGGAACCGCAGCGTAAAGAAAACCGCGTAGGCAATCCAAAACATGGGGTAGATACCCAAAAAACGTTTCTTAAAGAACAGTTTTAAATCGAGGGGACGCCGGTAAGTCACCGTCAGGGCAGTGCCAGAAATCATCAAGAACAGGGAAACACCCAAGTCGCCAACATAAATATGGAACGGGTGATTGGTAATAATCCATCCCGAGGCGGTGAAAAAAGGATTGTTGAAATGCGTCAACAAAATCAGCAAAACACTGAAAGCTCGGACGAAATCCAAATAGAACAGCCGCTTCTTTTTGGCGGGTTCACGGGAGTTCGGAGAATCTGAACTGGTCGGGGAAACTTCTGAAAGGCCGCTGGTTTCGTTCATAGACCGCGCTTCCGATCCATGCGTTCCCGGTATTTCCGGCGAATCTCAACATAAGTGTGGCGTGGCAGGAGCTTCCGCAACACCCGCACGTACAGTTTCCCCTTGCCAAAGACTGTGAATGGCAGCTTTTCGTCATGGTTCATGTTTTTCACGTAAAACGCCAAATTCGTCAGTTCGATACGCGAGAACTCATCGGAGAAACAGTGCGCGGAAAAGTAGCCGGCAGACTGCGCTACGTAGGCATAAGCCCGTTCAATCGCGTGCAAGATGGTGCCGTCAGTGTTGTTGGGTTCGGGCGGGAAATCCTCCCACTGCCAGTCCCGGTCATACAGCGGAGCCAAGGCGGCAGGACGGAACCAAAACATGGTACCCAGTGGGGCAATGGGCTCAACGTGTTTCGACAGGGGGACATGGCATCCCAAATCGTTGAGAAGTTCCGCGGTATTGTCATAGTTCAAGCCCCAACTCGTATAGATGTAGGGCGCGAAGTAGTCCGCATGGTTCGGGGGTGGTGGGAACATCATTCCCAAGCGTGGCTCTTGACGGAACTTATCAATCAGGTTGGCCACGTATTCCCTGGTGGCAAACATATTCTCAAAGCACTTCAACGCAAAACCGTCACCAATCGAGCCCTGGCTCAGCTGGGTGACTTTCTTGTCGTGGGCAAAGCACACCAGGTCGTAATCATTGATGATGTCTTTGACCCCCACCAGCAGCGCGGACACGTCGCGGCCGCGATTCTCGATGAGGCGAATAATCACGTTGTAGGGAAGGTCCTGGGTCGCTTCCCGAACTTTCGCCGCTTTTTCCTCACCGCCGACCGTGATGATGATGTCAGTGCCGGCAGGCATAGTCGACACATAGGCCAAAAGTTTGGGCAGTATATCCAAGTAATACACGTGCAACACCATGGCGATTTTCAAATCGGGGGCGTTTTCCACGCAGGGCGGGTTCACCGCGCGGGTGGGGAACACGTAGGTGAGCTTCAGATTGTTCACCAGGTTCATGAGGTTCATGGTCCTCAGCGCATTGTTCCAAATCAGGTTCACATCGTAGTCGGTGTGGTCACGCAGATATTCATAGAGGTCACGAGTGTCCTGCCCGACTGACTGCATCAAAACGTCACGGTAATCGTGAAAGAACGAACGGCGCTTGAAAATCGGGCACCGTTTTTCCTTAATGATTTTCACCGGGGCAAACATGATGGGAGCAAAGTTATAGCCCTGTAAATCCTCAGTGTTGACATACACATCAGATTTAAAACCGAGTTGCTCAAAACGCTTTGTGAAGGGAATCTCGTGTTTCCCGACCGAATCGTCATAATCCTTGATAGTTGGCAAATCGCGCCAATAGTCCTGGAACACCTGGGCGGTTATCAAGGAACGACGATAGGCGTGGAAATGCGACTGGATGTGACGCGGAATGTAGCCTTCCGGGGTCGTGCCAAAAGGATCCATGGGGTATTCATGAAACCAGGTGATGCCCCAGAAATCGATATCTCGCCGGTTCATCTCGGTGAACATCTCTGAGAAAGGATAGACCGGACCCATAATCGTGGCATTGAACATGATGACTTCATCGAACTGCGCCAAATGGTCCCACCCGGTTGTTTCCAGGGCGGTTTTGTAGGCCCAAGCGTCGAGCCCTTCGTTCTCACGCACAATCAGCCGATCCGACCAGGACTCGAATTTCTCCCGACCCGCCTGATTCAGCGCTCCGTTAACCACAATGCACAGTTCATCAAGGTTTTTCCGCATGTCGAGGACCATCGTGTCAACGTAGTCGTCGACCACCCCGTCCTTGTCATAGAAAAAGAAAATCCCGAACCGCTTGGGGTTTTCCGGCATGACAGTCATGTTTCACCTTCCATAATTTGCCTGTTGCTGAGGCGAGCCCGATCCCCAGGTCACCCGGTTGCTTTCACGAAATGCTGGCTGATTCACTAGGAAACGATGGGGGCTTCGCCCGCGGCCGCCAGGATTTCGGTAATCTTGTCAGGATTTCCCCACTCGCCCGGAGAATCATAAGGGCGGTCGGGGTAGGCACCATAGTCGAGGGTGATGTCGAGATTGTTTTCCTTAATGTAGGACTCCACACGCTCAGCGAGGGACTGCGGTTTGCCAGTGCAAACGTTGATGATGCCGTCCACAGCGTCCTGAGTGGCAGCAACAGCAATCTGACGTGCCAGTTCGTCTACGGTGATGAAGTCGTAAAGGTTCTTGCCCATAGTAAAGGGAAAGTGCTTTTGCCCGGCCTGGCCGGCTTTCAACAGCTTGGAAAAAATCGAGTCGCCGCGTAAATCGTCACCGGTGATGTAGTAGGCACGCAGCCACTGCACCTGAACATCATGCTGTTTAGCCGTCAGGAAAGTGAACTGGCGCAACGCATTTTTCGCAATGCCGTAAAGCGACTCAGGGTTGCAGTTAGCGGTTTCATCGATAGCGCCTTCCCAATAACCCACTTCGTGCATGGTCCCCATGGTGGCGAAGTGCTTTAAGCCGCCTTTAAAGAGGTTCTCGGTGAAATGCATATGCGCCGCGAGGTCATCGATATGGCTGGCGGAATTGTGTTTGAACCCATCGCGCCAAGCCATGTGCAAGACGATTTCGGGACGGCCAATCTCATCATAGATAGTCGGCGACCCCGAAAAAATATCCGCCTGCACCACGGTAGCCCGCGGGTCAATCCCGGAGGTGACGCGGTCTATGACTGAAACCTCATGACCGCGCTCTAACAACTTCACGACAACGTGCCGACCAATGTAACCGCCAGCACCAGTAACCAGAATCTTCTTTCCCACGCCCCAATGCTACCAGCGCCATACCCGGCTTACCCAAATAGCTCCCAGTTTCGTTAGACTAAATGTGTTGGATATTCCAGGAGGAATCTTGAGTAAAGTCGCTGTCGTAACCCGTACCCACAACCGCCCCTTGTTCCTGGCTCGTGTCTTAAAAACCGTCGCGGAACAAACGTTTCAGGATTATGTGCACCTCATCGTGAACGATGCGGGCAGTCCAGAGGCTGTCAGGGCTGCCGTAGCGCAGTTGCCCGCAGCTCAGCAATCTCGGGTCGAAGTCATTAACAACGAAGTGTCTCGCGGCCGCGAGGCAGCGGTTAATCCCGGCCTTTCCCGGGCTGGCGAACTGGGCGTGACCTATGTGGCAGTGTTGGACGACGATGATAGTTGGGAACCGGATTTCCTCACGGACTGTGTTTCTTGGCTGGATAGCAAGCCGGATTACGTTGGGGTCGCTACGCGCACCACCTTGGTTTACGAGGAAATAAACCGGGAGGGTAGCGCTGTCGTGGAACTTCGCCGCGGCCCGCTGGCTCCAGATAAACATACCGTTGCTTTGGAGGACATTCTGCAGGTCAACTGGGTGCCCCCGGTTTCCCTGCTGTTCCGCGCTGATACGTTGCCGAAACTCACGGGTTGGCGCGAAGATTTGCCGGTTTTGTCCGACTGGGATTTTTTCCTGCGCATGCTTTTGTTGGGACCGGTGGGATTCATCGACTCGCCCTTGGCGAACTGGCATCACCGGGCTAACGCTGTCGGCGATGATGGCAATTCGGTGGTGGTGGCCGCACAGGACCACAATGATTTTCACGCCATCATCCGAGACCAGGCTCTGCGCGAAGCGTTGACCTGCACCGCGTCCCCGAGTCCGCAACCCGATTTGAAAACTTTGGCCCAGCCGCTTTTGCTGGCACATTACGCCAAAGCTCTGCGAGAAGAAAACGAAAGATTAACCCAGGAGCTTAAGGAGCTACAGCTCCAACAGCGGGAGCGCAACGAGGAAATCGTGCGCTATTTTGACGAAAAAACAGAACGCCTGAGCGCTCAGCTCGGAGAGGTCGGCGAATCCGTTTTGCTGCTGCACGAGCGGATGAACTCGATGGGTTTCAAGGCGCGGTGGCGCCGTCTATTTCATCGCGGCTGATTGCTTTCGCAGGCCTCGATTTTATACACCGTGGCTTCGCCGAGCTGCGCGACCGGAGTGAAGCCTCTGGTCACGTCCACGTTGTGCAGACCCGGGTAGGTAAAGTCACCTGCGGACACTCCCGTAGCATCGGCGTAGTAGTGGGTGATGCGTTCCTGGCGAATAATGGCGCAAACCTTGGGGTTCGTGCCGATTTCGCGGAAGTGGTCGGCCAGGTACTTGCGGTTTTCGTCAAAGGCCGACCCGGACAGCTGCAGGTAATAGGTCGGTATGCCCGTGACGGCGTACAGGAGACCTTCTCCAGCGGAGGGATCGCCGATGACCAGGGAGTCTTGCGGCAGCTGAAGGTTAGACATGGCAGAAAATTCTTCGCTCGACACCCACGGAGCGTGGAACTGGGAACCGGGCACGAAGGCGATAGTGGCCAGCAGTACTCGGTCAGGATAGAACCGTGGAGCTATCGGAGCGGCCGCCAGCCCAGTGAGCAGGACCATGGTGAGGGAGGCAACCCCGACACGCGCCGCGAGAACTCGTGACGGCACTGCGCGGGACAGAACGACCGCGAGTTCTCCTACCCCTCCCGCCGCGAATACGGGCAGGAACACAGCAATCCCGGATCCGATACGGTCATAAGCTCCGTACCACAGGCTGGTGAGGATGCTGAGCGGCCCCAGCGGCACTTTTGTGGCCGCCACCAGGACCAATATCCCGGCAATAATCGTCACCAGCCGCAGGTCGCGGCATTTTGCGGTGTACCAAAACAGGCCTAACAGACTGAGCAGACCCAAGGGAAGTGGCAGCCACCAGGGGTCTTGATAGATTTGGCTCAGGCCCAGCATGGCCGCGAGCGCCCGCAAGGTCTCCAGATTGTCCCCGGCTTGGGTGGCCCGCGCCCCGATTCCCAGCCGAGTCAGGCCAAAGGGCACCACCAGTCCCCCCGCCAGGGCTGCTAAGACAACCCCCAACCACCACCACGGCTTGAGCTGGCGTTTCACGACCGCGTTCAACAGGCAGGCGAACACGGCCAGACAGAGGAAACCGAAAATGGAGGGGTGGGCATGGATGGCGGCGAAAACCACCAAAACACCCAACACGGTCTTGGGAAAAAATCGCTCCCAGAGCCGCGAGAGGGTGACGTCCGGGGCCTCGCCCGCATGCCAAGTCGCCAAAGTATCCACCGATCTCAGGACGACCCACAGAGCCAGGGGCCACCACATGACCGCCAAAATGTAAGGGTAGAGGGATTGCAAAACCCCGAGGTAGTAAGGAAAAACCAGAGGCCAGGGGCTCAGCAGTACCGCCAGGGGGACACTGGGGTGGCGCTGGCCAAAGGCGTATTGGGCCAGCAGGGCGACTCCGAGCGGCCACGCGGTGAGAGTGAGGGCCATCAGCAGGGCGTTGGATAGGAGCGTGGGGGTGGCGTAGGGGACAAAGAGGCTCAGCAGCGTCGCCCACTGAGCCGGATAGTACGCGCCCTGGCGGCCGGGATACAGCGAGTCCAAGGCCCCTTTCCAGGCGGCGTCGCCGCCCTCGGCCACGACCCGCACCGAGGAATAGTGGAACATCGCATCGAAGGATTGTGAGGGAGACGCTGGCATCGGCAGGGTTTGCACGAACGGCAGCAGCTGAATAATCCCGGTGGCCACCAGGGCCAGGACCAGCGAAATCACGAACCAGACCCGCGACACAGAGGCATCGGAGGACACCGGGCGCGCCGGCATCTGCGCAATCATGGCGTGTCCTCCCCGCGGCTGGTGTCTCAGGGAATACATCCGTTTAGACCAGACTGCGGCCACCAGGAACACCAGGAAAGGGCCGACTACCTGCAGGTTCCACGGAATATGCAGCCAGGCCAGGACCTGACCGAAAACGGCCAGAATACCGGCGGTAATCGGAGCGCCCAGAGCGAGGGCGGGCAGGAGGCGAAAACGCGCGGCCAGGGCCAGGAGAAAACCGGGAAGAATCAGGAAAACCGCCAATACGGCTATACACAGCAGGAACGCGGTCATCGCGCCGATCCCGATTCTGACGCAAGAGACTCGCCTGACGCGGGGGGCGCGGCTGTCATCGGGGCGGGCATTCGACTCAGACCTGCACGCAGCGCCCGCAGGATTGTTGCGGCGCGCTGAGCCCGGTCACGGGTCAGTCGCGGGGCAAACACCAGGTTGAAGGCCACAAATTTCGCCAGCCACACCGCGTAACCCAGCCGCCAAGTCGCCGGTATCGGGGCGATGCCACGAATCAGCCAGCACGTGTTGCGTACCAGGTAGAACACTCGGAACGGCGAGTGAACATGTACGACTTGGGCGCGACCCGGAATCTTCACGACATCGTCGCCGAGCTGGTGGTCAATAGTCGCGCCGGTCACCAGGACGGTGCCGCGGCCAGCCGCGTTGGCTCGGGCGGACCATTCCAAATCCACGTGGTCAATGAACATGTCTGCGTTCATCGGTCCCACGGCTCGCCAGGTTTCCACCGGAATGTACAGCCCGGAGGCAATGAGGAAAGCCGCGGGCAGTATGCCCCCGCCGGAGAGATCCGCGGATGCCGCCCGCAAGGTCGTATCCGGGTAGCGGCGCGGCCTGAAGCGGGTAAAGCGGTAGGCCAGTACGTCTCGTTTACTCGCATCGGTTTCGCGTTGGTCAAAAGCCAGGCCGCCCAGCGCCCCGATGTTGCCGACCAAACGCCCGTAAGCCTCCTCGATTTGCGCCACGTAGTCACTGGCGAACACCGAATCGTGGTCAAAGAACATCAGCGCGGTGGCACCGTGACGGATAGCATGGCGGGCGCCGAGGTTTTGGGCCGCCGCGATGCCGAGATTACGTCCGAGTTCCAACACCACTACCCCGCGTTTGGTCCAAGACTGCCAGTATTCGTGCAGTTCCGCAGGGGGTTCCGGGGTGTTGTCGACTATCAACACCCGTTGGACCTGGGTTTGTAGCGAGGCGATGACCGCATCGAGCCGGGTCGTATCGGGGGCATAAGCCACCCCGATTGCCCACACTTTTGAGCCAGTCTGACCCACATAACCTCCCAAACGAAAAGGAATTACGCGCCCAAAGACGCCACGTAATCCAAAGTCGCCCGGTAGTCCGGCAGTAAGCCCTGTTCACGAGCCTCGGCCAGGCTCGGCGCGGCCGTGTCCTTTTCCGAAAGAATGACTTGCAGCGGCCGGCCCGCCAAGTCGCGATCCGGCCACTTCAGCGCCACCTCGGGGTCAACCGGGGAAACCCCGTGTTCGCGCCCCGGATTGTAGCCCGCAGAACACAGGTAAACCACGGTGGAGTTGTCCTCCAGCGCTACGAAACAGTGCCCCAAGCCCTCCGAAAGGTAGATGGCCCGGCGATGTTCGCCCTCCAGCAGCACCGAATCCCACTGACCAAAGGTGGGGGAACCCACGCGAATATCGACCGCGAAATCCAACACGGCACCGCTCGGACACATCACGTACTTGGCCTGGCTAGGCGGCACTTCCGCGAAGTGAATCCCGCGCACCACCCCGGCTTTTGAAATGGAGCAGTTCGCCTGCACCAGGTTTAGCGGATGTCCCACGACCCCGGCGAACTCGTCCATCTTGTACATTTCCATGAACGCCCCGCGTTCATCGGGGAACTGTTTGGGGGTAATCTCCCAAGCGCCGGGTATTTTTAGTTCGCGGTATTCCATCGTGTATTCCCTCCCTAGTCGGTGGCCGTTTCAGCCAACAATAGTTTAGTGGGTTTTTCCGCGCCCGCTAAGCAGCTCAGGCCGGTTAGCGGGCAAATCCGCTGGCGGCCATTGTCTCGGCGTAAACCTCGTCGTATTCCGCAGCGATGGCGGTCGGCGAGTAGCGATCCCCGACAGTTTCAGCGACTTCGCGGGGCTCCATCGTGGCGGTAGCAGCCTGCAGCTCTTGGCAAGCCTCAGCCCAAAACTTCGAGTTCTTTTCCGTCACGATGCGCACGACCGGTTCGGTATCCTCACTAATCCACTGCAAATCGCGGGCGCCTTCACCCAAGACCAGGGGCCGACCCGCCAGGAGAGCCTGGAGGGCGGGCACATAAAAGTTTTCCTCCTTGGTGGGGCCAATGAACAAATCCGCGGCGTTGAGGGCTTCTACCACTCCGACCTCGTTGGCGGAGACAAAACGCACGTACTCCTCCAGTTTTAGTTCCTTAATCTTTTCCTGACTCCGAATCTTTGCAACACCTTCACCGACCCAGGTCAGGGTCGCGTCCACCCCGGCGGCGCGTAAGGTTTTCACCGTGCGAATCGCCACTTCCGGCTGATGCTTCGCGTTGACCGCACCAACCGAGACCAGGTGCAACTGACCCGCCACGCGCGGGCGAGGGACAAACTCGTTATCAGCGGGAACAGAGCTTTCTACCCCCTCGAGTGGCGGCAGCGAAGGATACAGCGGGGACGGCACAATGTAGGGCACCGCGGCGGTGTAGGACGTGTAGCGCCGGGAGGCAATATCCTCGAGCATTTTTACCGCCGGGGCTATCAGACCGTCGGGACGCAGTAGGATTTCCTCCACCGGCAGGATTTCCTGAGGCCAGTCAGTTGGACTGGTCAGCTGCCACGGCTCAGTATGCACCCAGGCACAAGCCAGCTGTTCTTCCTCCCGCTCGGGCAACCCAAATGGAATCAAGGAACGCAGATTCATCGTGTGAATAATGTCGAAACCGGGAGCTAGGGCGTATACAATCTGAGCGGCACGTTCGAAGTCCTCCGGGGCGCGCATCGCATTGGGAAAACCCCGCACTTCCACGTTGGCGTCCAGGTAGTGACTTTCCTCACTACCAGCCGCTTCAGAACGTAAATGCACCACCGTCACCTGGTGATTCATCCCGATAGCCTGGGCATTCATGCGCACAAACACGCCGGTGTTGGGAGATTCAATCGTGGGATATTCAGTAGTAACAATGGCAACCTTCATACTGTCCATTATGTCTCATTACTTCGGCCGGGTTGCCGGTTCGGGGTTACTCGACGGTATTGGCCTGACAAGAGCGGGTGGGGCGAGCCCACGAAGCTGGCGGGTGGAGCGAGCCCACTAGCGCACGTGTCCGGGGCAGGTATCGTAGTTGACGCGATACAGGCGCTGGCCGGTGAACTCGTAATCCCCCGTATCGACCACGTTTTCCGCAATCTTTCGAAGCATGTGCTGGGGCGGGCGAAACTTTACATTCGGTTCTTTCCACATCCAGATGTAGGTGCCGTATCGCGAGCCGGCCGCAAGGGTATCGTTGTCCGAGTAATAGTGGGTCACCCCTTGTTCCTTTAGATAGTCACAAGTTTCGGGGGAAATTTGGCCGTCATAGAGGTCTTTCGTGACTTCCAGGGCTCGACCGGTGGGGTAGCTCATGGCGGGACGCACCACGTGGACTCCACCCAAAATCCACCAAAACGGGGTGCCAATCTGCGGAGCGCCCCAGATGACGGCATCGCGCGGCAAAGTCGGAGCCACCCGCTCGATGAACGCCTGTTCTGAGGCTGTGACCATCGTGCCGCGAACGATGACCGCCGGATCGTAGGAACCGTCGATAACCGTGAGGCGTCCCCCCACGGTCCCTCCGCATCCGCTGACCAGCACCACCGCGGCTAGTGACCACGAAAACCACCGATAGGCCTGCGGGCGCGACACCCAACGAGGCATGGCGACGAGCCGTTCCAAACCGCGCGACAGGGCTAGTGACCCTAGGGGATAGGCACACATCAACACCAGCGGGGCAATCCGACCGGACTGCAGATACCACGGCGCCGTGAGGTAGTATCCCGGCCACACCGGCCCGGCCGCCAGCAGGAAAAACGCCGTGCTCATGACTAGCCCACCTACCAGCCACAACAGTCGGCGCTGACGTACCAGCCACACGCTTGCCACCACCGCTGCCACCGTATAAATCGCGCCACCGAGCCCGAAACCCGCAAAGAACGGGCCTTTCGGGTAATCCACCAACAGCCGCCAGGTCATGTCCCAAGTGTGGTTATGCGGGTTGGCAAACTTCGACATGGAAACCAGGCGAGGCACCATCACCAGCCAAAACCCGACTCCCAGCACGGCTGCAATGGCCAGCGGCACGAACAGCTTTACCCCTCGGGACACCTGCCAGCCTCGCCACCAGCGCCACCCCAGCACCAAAGCCGGCAGGAACATCAGCAGCACCAGGTTGAACACCGCAGCCGGGTGGGTGCAGCCCAGACCGGCCAGTCCCACCAGCCAACCCAGGCTCATCCACGGGGCGAGCTGGGAGGACAGCAGACTGCGGCGGAGGCTTCCGCGGACTTTTTGCCCGCAGCGCCGTGCCGTTTGGCTGGCAGAAGGGGTGTCTTCGGGTGTGTCGGGAGAGGTTCCGGCAGTGTCGTGACGCGGATATTTCACCGGGACGGGGCGCAGACGATAGATGGCGACAGCGAAAATCACCATGCCTGGGGTGGCTATGAGCGAGAAGGTGTAGGGCGGGGTGGCCAGGTTCGCCACGTAGTTGGCGGTGAAAGTGGAGCTGGTGGCCGCACCCAAGGCAGTCAGGGCCGCGGTGGTCCGGCTGACCTCGCCCGCACCTTTCCAGGACGTCAGCGCCAATAGGGCAAACAGCCCCAGCAGGGCCGGCCACAGCACCAGCACGGCCGTCATCGCGCCCGCGTATGACTGCAGCGGGGAGCCGGGCAGCAGCGCCACCAGGTTATGGAAGATATTCGGGTAATACGCCCCGACCCCTTCGTTCATGGGAGCCAACGTGACCCAGGGGCTAGCGGAGGCAAACTCGCGCGTGTAGCGAATCCCGGACAGGTGAAACACCACGTCCCAGGTTTGGGGCACCCGCGTCGCCAAACGGGTAGCGACCAGGTAGGGCAGCGCCGACAGTGCGGCGCAGCCAGCGAAAACTGCCCACAGACCGCCAGAAACGCCGGTAGAAGGAACTCGGGGCCAGACGGCTCTTGACTCTCGGCGCAACGTCCACAGCCTACCCACCACGAAAGGTAGACAAATGAGCACCAGCAGCGGCAACGCCAGCCACGCCCGCCACGGCAAGTGCAACCCGATGGCAATCCAAGTCGCCCCGGCCCACACTCCCAAGCTCACCGCCGGAGCGGCCACAACACGCAAAGCCCCGTGCACCCCCAAACCCCACAGCACCGTCAGCCCCGGCGCCAGCAGGTAGACCAGGGCTACCAGTGTCGCGCCGGCCAGTACCAAAACGTCAGTCACCGTGGGTGACTCCTTTCGAACCAGCGGTTGGTGGAGTGCGCAGGAAAGCATCGAGGATTTCGTCGATGACTTTCGACTGGGATTCAAAAGACAGCGGGTCAGCGGCGGTGGCGGCGGCTTGCTTGTAGCTGGTGATTGCTTGGGGGGTCAGACTTTGCAGGGCAGCCACGATGCTGGGCACACTGAAATCCTCCGAAACCACCCCGAGCCCGTATTCATTGACCACGTTGACCATTTCGACTGTTGGCCCGATGGCTACCGCCAGCCGAGCCTGGACAAAGTCGAAAAGTTTATTCGGCAAGGTCAAGCGGGCGTTCGTGTGCGTGGGGGGAATCCAGAAAACGCCTACATCATAAGCATTGAGGGTGGCCGGCAGTTCAAAGGGTTTCACCGGGTCATGGAAACGAATCCGCGGATTACCCCCCGCGACTTCGCGCAGTTTTGCCAGGTAAGCTCCTCCGTCTCCGGCAGGAACCAGGTACAAATCCAGGGTGAAACGCGATCCGGCTTGGATGGTGGCCTCAATCATGGCTTCGATGTTGCGCCCGAATACCGCCCCGCCGGAATGCACCAGGCGGATGACGCCGTCAGGTACGGGCGTGGGGTGTAAATCCGCGTAGGGAGCCGCGTTCATCAACAGGCGGGGTCGCACCCCGTAGTGGCTCTCATAAAGTTTGGCGATTTCGGTTCCGACCGTGGTTGCGGCGGCAGTTTGGGGCAAATATTTCCGGCAAATGTGCTCCATCAGGGGTTTGACCAAGATTCGCCACGAGGCAATATGCGTGCGCTCCCCCGGAGCCCATTCGTGGAGGTCAGCCCACACTGGAGCCTGGTTGCGCCGGGCGATTGCGAAAGCTAGGGGCAGGGCTCTGGCATCGTTGGCGACGATGGCGTCAAAAGTCCGGTCTGATAGAGCCCGTAGCGCGTACCGGTTTCCCGGTGCCGCCAGTTCCGCCTGGTTATGCAGGTGCAGAGCCAGCTGCAAAACTCCCAGTGGGGTTTGCGGCAAAGATTTCGCCGAGTCGGGCACTTGGATATGTTCACTCACATAGTCGGGCTTTGGCCCGTAGCCCAAGCTGGTGACGTGACCATGTTTGGCAACCACGCTAATCTCGCGCAGTACTCGCGCGTCACTTTCAATGTTTGAGAAAGAAATCACCAGGATTCTAGGGTCATTGGGCATGGTCACATCATACCGCCCGAAGGAAAAAACAGCGCTGGTATTATCGTTTCATCGAGAGGAGTCAACGTGAGTAAATCCAGTGTGGATTATCTGCGGGTCTTACACTTGGGCGACCCAGCGCATACCGCCACCCTGCTGACTCACGCCGCGAACGAAACCGGACGAGACTGGCGGGTACTACCCCTGGCGCAAAGCCCACAGGCAGCGAGCCCGGTCGCACGAACGGTCGGTCGAGCCTGGCGTGGAGCCTGGTGGGAGGCGCGTTTCTGGGGTGCGAAGTTGGCTCGTCCCCGTATCCATCTGCATTCGGCGATGGCGCTGCCCCACGTGGGTTGGGCTTTGGGGGATTACGTGTTGCATCTGCACGGCACGGATATTCGCACCCGCCGCTACGAACCAGCTTTCACCAACCGGATTCATGACGCGGTAGAACACGCCCACCAAGTGTTTTATTCCACTCCTGACTTGCGTGAACATCTCACAGATTGGCGGGGGGAAGCGCGGCTGATTCCGGTTCCGGTGGACCTGGATTGCCCGGCCGCGATTAATCCTTATCGTTGTAAAGCACGCTCCAATGGTTCCTATGTTTTCTTTGTTTCCCGGTGGGAAGCCGTGAAGGGCGGAAACACACAGGTTGAGGCCGCTAAGTGTCTGCGCGCACGGCTGGACCAGTCAGTTGCCCTGGTCGGTTTGCAATGGGGAGACTCGCAGCTGATGGATGCCGCACGGGAAGCCGGGGTCTGCCTGATTCCAAAACTACCGGGGGCGCAATACCGCCAGGTTATCCGGGACGCGGCGGCCTGTGTAGGGCAAACTGCCGGGATTCTCAGCGCCTCTGAACTAGAAGCGCTGGCGGAGGACGTGCCGCTCATCGCGCCATTGAATCCGTCTTGGTATGACGCCTCGCACCCGTCACTGGTTGATGTTCCTGTCTTGGGCGGAACCGCCTTGGATCCCACGGACAGCGAAACCATCGCGGAACTGACGCTAGCGGCGCTGCAGACTCCGGTCTCACAGCGCCAACCGACCCGTGACTGGGTGCAGCGCTTTCACTCACCCGCCGCTGCCCTCGCCGGGGTTCTGGAAGGGTATCGCGCCGCGGGCTGGTAACGCGGGCTCTAGGCGTCTGTCGCCAGTTTCGCGTTGGCAAAAGCCGCGGTCGCGTCGCTGTCCGTGCTGGCGCCGCCACCAACTCGCAGGTAGCGCGCGGCGGGGAAACGCGAGGGCGTGAGGATACCGCGGCCGTCAAAAATCACTTTCGCTCCGGGCAAGTCCGACTCGGACAGTTCCCGGTATTCGGCGTGGTCGGCCTGGAGGATAGCCGCCTCGACCGGCTCGCCCAGGTGGTAGGGCTCCCAGCCAAACCCGCGCAATTCCTCGTCACTGAACATCGGGTCGTGTACCACCACGTGCGCCCCGCGCTGCGAAAGCTCCGCGACAGTAGCAAACACGCCGGAAAACGCGGTTTCTTTCACGCCGCCACGATACGCCGCCCCCAAAACCACCACGGTAGTTCCCGAAAGCGCCGTACCCCGCTCGTCCAGGGCTTGTGAGAGACGTTCCACCACGTAAGCCGGCATTTCCGAGTTTGCCACCCGGGCAGAACGCACCACCGTTGCGTCAGGGTCGGTCGAGAGGTAGAGCCGGGGATAGACCGGAATGCAGTGTCCGCCCACGGCGATACCGGGACGGTGAATGTGGGAATACGGCTGAGAGTTACAGGCGTTGATGACCTTCATCACGTCAATCCCGGCACTATCAGCGAAACGCGCGAACTGGTTGGCCAGCCCGATGTTGACATCCCGGTAGGTAGTTTCGGCCAGTTTCGCCATTTCGGCTGCTTCGGCGCTGCCCATATCCCACACGCCGTTCGGTTGGGGCAGGTCGGGGCGCTGGTCAAAGTCCAACACCGCGCGATAGAACTCAATTCCACGCCGGGTGCCTTCCGCGCTCAGACCCCCCACGAGTTTCGGGTAACGGCGCAGGTCAGCATACACCCGTCCGGTGAGAACCCGTTCTGGGGAAAACACCATCCAAAAGTCCTGGCTCTCGCGCAGACCGGAGAGTTTTTCGAGCATCGGCTGGAAGCGGTGACGGGTCGTGCCCACCGGCAGGGTCGTTTCGTAGCTGACCAGCGTGCCGGCGGTGAGGTTTTCCCCTACCGAAGTCGTGGCCGCGTCCATAATCGTGAGGTCTGGCTCCCAGGTCTGGTCGTTGACGAACAGCGGCACTACGATGACCACCGCGTCAGCTCCGGGAATCGCCTCGGCATAGTCCGTGGTGGCGTGCAGCTGTCCAGCCGGAACCAGCTTGGCCAGGTATTCGCCCAGGTGAGCCTCCCCAGGAAACGGCTCCTTCCCACTGTTGATGGCGGTAACCGTGTGCGGATTGATATCTACCCCCACAACCTGGTGACCCTTTGATGCGTATTGGGTCGCCAGCGGCAGGCCTATCTTTCCCATTCCCACAACAGCGATTTTCACGGCGTTTCCTTTCTTTCGCGGCACTTACGTGGTACCTGTGCAGCATCGCAGCGCAGACTTGGCACCATCTGTCCACGGTTGATTCTACGCTAGACTGACACCATGAGTGCTGAGCTTCCCGCGTCCCCGTCCGGGTCAAACCCGGAAAAGCCGGGGAACCCCGCGGAAAATGAGGCTTCGGCCGCACCGCTCTCGACCGCAGACACCTCCGGACTGCGGGCTTGGTTGCGTCACCACCGGGTCCTCACCGATGTGCTGACTATGCTGGGTGGCACCGGCGGGGCTCAGTTGATTACCCTGCTGGGTTACCTAGTTTTGGCCAGGATTTATACCGACAGCGATTTCGGCGTACTTTCCATCATTGTTTCAATCGGCTCAATCGGCGCGGTGCTCGCGGCGGGACGCTACGATCCAGCCATCATGCTGCCGGATACTGACCGGGACGCGAAACAGGTCGTGCGCCTGTCGGTGACGATAAACGTGATTTTTTCGGTCATTTTCCTGGCCGGGAGCCTGGTGGCGACCTTTGCGCTGAGCCGGGTCTGGCCACAGGTCGCCCCGCTGCTGATTTTTGCCGCCCTGTATGTCACGGTTACTTCCCTAAGCTCCATTTGGACGTTTTGGTTGAATCGACTGGGGGAATATCGCCAAATTTCAGCCAACCGGCTGTTTAGCGCCGTGGCGCAGGTCGGGTTACAGATTGGAGCCTGGCTGGTTGGTTTGGGCGGGGCTGTCGGGCTCATCGGCGGGCGGATTTTCGGTGTCCTGGCCGCGACTATCACCTTGGGCTATCGGGCGCGAAGCAGCCGGGCGGAGGTAGACAAGACCCCGGGAGCACGTCGGCGAGCCTTGCGCCGCTACCGGAAGATGCCCCTGTTGAACGGGCCGTCCGCTATTGCGGACGCGGTGCGGGTAAACGGCATCAATCTGATGATTGCGGCGATTTTTTCCACCGCCATGCTGGGGCAGTTTTCCTTCGCGTGGCTCATCGTGCAGGCTCCGGTCGCCCTGATTAACGGCGCGGTGTCGCAAGTGTATTTCCGTGAGCTGACCAATACCCCACGCGGTCAGTTGCGAGCGATGGCCGCCAGTGTCACGAAACGCGGCGCTTTGGCGGGTCTGGTGCCGTTTGCGGCTTTAGCGGCGCTATCCCCCTGGCTGATTCCGCTCATTTTCGGGGCTCGCTGGGAGATGGCGGGGCTGATTGTGACGATTTTATGTCCGTGGCTCTACGTGAACTTGGTGACGTCCCCGGTTTCCAACATTTTTGTGGTTACCGAAACGCAGCAGGTTTCCCTAGTGTTTTCCCTCGTATTTGCTGCGGTTCCCCTCGGGTTGCTGGGGCTGGCGGGCTGGCTCGGCTGGGGCATCCTCGCCACCTGCGGGGTTTTGAGCGCCGCCATGACCGTCATGCTGGTCGTATTCATCGGGCTCGCCCTGCACGTCGCCACCCGCTTCGACACGGCAGCGGCCTAATCTCCGTCCGGCTGACCGGGCTCGCTGGGCTTGCCCAGCATCCGCGCGACCTCGTTTATTACGAATGAGGCCACTATCAGTGCGGTTCCTAAAGGCATTAAAAACCAAGAGCTAATCGAGCTGAGGAACGACATGAACATGTATACGCCGTCAATAGGACGCTCTTCTGCCACAAATCCCGACGTGAACTGGGGTTGAACAAATTGCATCACCACCGCGAGGACAACGACAACAATACCCGCCACCAAATACTTCCGCGCCCTGTTTTCCATGACTCCCCCTTAACTTCGGTCAGTAAAACCGCAGATACACCCCGCGGCTCCATCGTCACGGTGCCTTAAATCTAGCATTTGGGCAGTGGGCAGTCTAGACCATTTTTACAGACCGGATTCAGCCTTGAGCTGCGCGTTCCACCAGGACTTTTACGGCTTCGTGTGCGGCGGTACCGGTTCCGTAGGGGGTGGCGGAGGTTGGTTCAGGCAGGGGTCGGGTCGCCGCCTGGACCAGCGAGGCTGGTTCGGCCAGCTGGTTCCAGCCCAGCTCTACGGTTTCCACCCACTCGGTTTGGGGCCGCACCGTGGTGGCCGGAACCCGCAGCAAGAACGCTTCCTTTTGCAGCCCCCCGGAATCCGTAACAATGTGGCGAGCCTGCAGCGCCGCGGCCACCAGCTGCGGATATGCCAGCGGTTCGTGCAGGTGAATGGCCCCGCGCGCCAGGTTCACGCCCGCAGCCTCCGCTTTGGCGAGCAAGCGCGGGTGGGCCAGCAGCACGACCGGGAACGGCAGGTCCGCGAGAGCCGCCACCACGGCCTCGAGACGGCTCGGATCGTCGGTGTTTTCGGCTCGGTGAATGGTGGCTAGGGCGTACTCGGAAGCCGCCAAGCCGAGTTCGGCGGGGAGAGGATTCGCAATCTGCCCGGATTGGACCCGGTCGCGAATCGTGAACAGTACGTCAGTCATCACGTCTCCGACCAGGACCGAGCGGCCCTCCAGGCCTTCTTCTGCCAGGTGGCGCATCGCGACCTGGGTGGGTGCCAGCAGCAAATCCGCGGCGTGGTCGGTGAGCACCCGGTTGATTTCTTCGGGCATATCCCGGTTAAAGGAACGCAGCCCGGCCTCCAGGTGCGCGACCCGCTGGTGAATCTTTACCGCCGCGAGCGCCCCGGCCAGCGTCGAGTTCGTGTCCCCATAAACCAGCACCCAGTCCGGCTGCGACTCACCAATGACCGGCTCCAGCTCGGCCAGCATCCGCCCGGTTTGCACCCCGTGACTGGCGCTGCCCACGTTGAGATGTACGTCGGGACGCGGAATCTCCAGGTCTTGAAAGAACACTTCGGACAGCATCGGGTCGTAGTGCTGGCCGGTATGGACAATGACATGTTCCACCTCTGCCTGGGCGCATGCCGTCGCAATCGGTGCCAGTTTCACAAACTGGGGGCGCGCCCCCACAATCGACATGATTTTCACGTCTCTAACTTACCAAGCCTGGGGCATCTGTACCTAGGCACGAAGCTAGCGAACCCGCGAAAGCGCCGCACAAAACTAGTGACGTATCCGCGCCAAAACGACCCGAGCCGCGTTCTGACCGGTCAAACGCAACGAACGGTGCTCCTGTACCCACTTGCGTGTCTCACCGGTCCGCAGCCGACCCTCTAAAACACTGGTCAGAGCCATTTTCAGGACTTCGCGGTCATAAGGCAGGGCCAAACCTAACCGGTTTTCGGTGATGTCCGCGCCGGCTGGGCCCGCACCCACGTAAATGACCGGCGTTCCGCAAGCCAGCCCCGCCAATACCTTGGTCGGGTAGGCGAAATCGTAGCCCAGCCCAGGTTTGATACTGACCAGGCAAGCCCGCGCCTGACGCTGCCAGGCCGCGGCCTCAACCGGGGGGACCTGGTCGAACAGGATTCGCCCCGGCTCCAGGCGCTGGGCAATATCGCGCATCGCGGCAAAAGAACTGCCCTGCCCCAAGAACAGCAGGCGGGCGCGGGGAAACTTCGGGGCAACTTCGGCAAACGCCTGGGCAAAAATTTCCGCCCCCTGCCACTCCGAAGCCGTCCCGGCATAAACCAACCAATCCGCCTGTGCGACCTCATCGGCACTCAACCCCGCCACCGGCTGCGGGGCGGGGCCGAGGGCGGTAAACACCTCGGTATCTATCCCGTTTTCCACCACGGCCACCCGCCGGGCTCCCAGCTCCTGACAACGGGCTGCCACCTGGTCAGACACGGCGATAACCGTGGCGGCTCCGCGCAGCGCGAAACGTTCCACCGCCCGCAGAGCCCGCACCACCCAGGCCGGGGCGCTGGTCTGGGCCGCATCTGACCAAATATCGGCCGCATAATACACGTAAGGACGGCGTTTCCAGGCTGACAGGACGCGCAGCATCGCCCCGGTAGTCGGCGGCGGCTCACTGACATAAACCCTGGGGCTCGGGGCGAACAGCAGCCGGAAAAACGCGGGAATGTCAAAGCTCATATAGGGCAGATAGCCGCGAATATACCCGGTTTCGTCACGTTTAGCCTGGACTCGTTGGATGTGCAGCAGGTCGCCCGCGCCGGTTTGCGTTTCGACTTGCGCCCGCGCGTCGCGGTCAGTGCCAGGGGCGGGAATCGTGGTCAAGACATTGACGGCGGCCCGGCGTTCTAGCAAGGCTTTCACCAGGGCTTCGAGCCGAAAGGACGCCGCGGCCGGCTCCGGGGCAAAAATCCGGGAAACCACGGTGACATCAGGACGTGCGCGCATAGCTCCATTCTTTCCAAGTTTTTCCGGTCACAAGGGCGGATTGGCCGCGTTTTTCGGTCTGTCGAAGTGCGGCATTAGGGCGCCTATTGTTACGTCAGTCTGCCAGGCACGGCGCAGCAAGGGGTTTTTGCAGGTCTGATGACGGACAAGCGTCGGTGTTGCGGCGGGCGGTCCGCAGCCCTAAAGGTCGACCGTTTGTCCCGTGTCTCGCGACTGAACCATCGCCTCTAACACCCTGAGAGTCTGCAGCGCGTCCGTGAGCGGCACGATTCGGCTGGCGTCCCCGTTCAGGGCGGCCACAAAGTTCTCGTGCTCCACCCGTAGCGGTTCGCGCTGATCCAAGGCGTACTGAGTCACTTCCCCAACGCTGACCCCGCGAACGTTCGCCACCTGATCCCATTCCACAGCTTTCGTGCCATTTTCATAGAACGTCAAAGTGGAGTTCATCGTGTCCGCGACCAGCGCCCCCTTTTCGCCGGTGACGGTGGTCAGGCGCTCTTTGAAAGGACTGAACCAGTTGACGATGTGGTTCACCAGCACCCCGTTTTCCAGCACCCCGGTGGCAAACAGCAAGTCTTCATGTTCGCGCCCAGATTTGCGTGCCGTCCGGGCGGACACGGATTGGTAGCGCGAACCCGCAATCCACGCGGTCAAATCCACGTCATGAGTCGCCAGGTCTTTGATGACCCCCACGTCAGAAATTCGGGCCGGGAACGGGCCTTGGCGCCGCGTGGCAATCTGGAATACCTCCCCGAGTTCGCCGGCGGCAACACGCTTTTGCAGCTCGATTAAGGCCGGGTTGCAGCGTTCTACGTAACCGGCGGCACCCACCAGGTTGGCTTGCTGGAAAGCGGTCACGATTTGCTCGCCTTCCGCAACCGTGCGGGCCAGGGGCTTTTCGATGAGGGCCGGGACACCCGCGGCGGCCAACTGCAGCGCCACTTCCAGATGAAAAGCCGTGGGCACTGCCACGACCGCAGCCTCGATACCGGCCTCAATCAGGGCTGACACGTCGGGAAGAACCTCTAGTTCCCCCGCCACCCCGAACTTGTCGCCCGCCGGATCCGCTACGGCGACGAGGGATTCGCCAGGAGTCTCGCGGACGTTGCGGACGTGGTGTCTGCCCATCGATCCAATACCGATTACTCCAACACGTTTTTCTTTCATGACTTTCCTATCTGCTTTGAGTTCCGGCTAAAACGGTCCCCCGGACCGTTTCTAAACGCCTCCACACCACCACGCGGCGCCCCCATGCTAACGCACCGGCGCCGCGCCCCTCGATCCAATACCGATTACACCAACACGTTTTTCTTTCATGACTTTCCTATCTGCTTTGAGTTCCGGCTAAAACG
>ERZ1031127.10-NODE-10-length-90424-cov-14.179663_pt1 | contig 90424 bp, 75 predicted proteins | sample MGYA00518224_ERZ1031127 | MGnify/ENA primary metagenome ERZ1031127 (study PRJEB33718, sample SAMN03159757) | human skin metagenome | collected 2014-05-20 | study: EMG produced TPA metagenomics assembly of the PRJNA266117 data set (Human skin bacterial metagenome... | reverse complement strand
GATCTACACCTCTCTATTCGTCGGCAGCGTCAGATGTGTATAAGAGACAGGAAGGGTCAATGATTCCGGATTCAAACTCGTCTCTGGCGGCGGCCTTGGCACGAGTGGCTCAGGCGGAGGTTAGTTTCGCCGGCCTTTGCGGGGACGACGTGGCACAGTTTCGTGAAACCTTGCGCCGGGTGGCAGACACGAGTGACTTGGTCATCACTTCGGGCGGGGTTTCGGCCGGTGCTTATGAGGTGGTGAAACAGGGCGTTAGCGACTGGGGATTCCATTTCGCACGAGTTGCCCTGCAGCCGGGTAAACCCCAAGGTTACGGTTTCGTGCAGGCGAGCGGGGGGCGTCGGGTACCGGTGCTGACCCTGCCGGGAAACCCGGTTTCGGTTTTCGTTTCTTGGTACCTGTTTGCCCTGCCGGTGCTGGCGAAGCTCGGCGGGCGTGATCCGAAGCGGGAGCACGCGTGCCGGGAGGCGACCGTGGTGGAGGCGTGGACTTCTCCACGGGGTAAAGTCCAGGTCGTGCCCGTCCGTTTGACGCCGGGACAGCCGGGACAAACCCCCACGGTTCAGCGCACCCACCCCTTGGGATCGAAGTCGCACCTGGTGGCCTCGCTGCATAAAGCGAACGCTTTGATGATGATAGACCGAGATGTTGAGACTGTGGCCCCCTGGTCGATTGTGAAAGTCCTCGAAATCTGAGCTCAGAGCAGTTTTGATAGTTGCCGGGGTTAGGGCTGTTCGGTAATGGTGAGAGTAGCGGACAATCTGAGTATCAGGAGATGCTTGGCGCAGCCGGGAACCTATGTCCGTACTAAGTCTTTGTAGGGGGCAAATTTTGTGCAAAAAATTCAGAAAAGGGTATCTTTTCTAGCGCGGCAATGCTAACCTGAGATTGTATCTGATGTGTTTGGCTTGATAGTCAGTACACATTGAACAAAGGAGCTGGTTATGCTGCAGATTCCTTTTGCGGCTTTGGCTGATGTTGGTCTGTGGGAAACCCGGTTTACCTCCCGGGTTGGGGATTCTGGCGCGCGGTCGGGGGCGTTGCTGGCGACAGAATCTAAAGCGAACCAGCCGATTGAGGATAAAGTCGAGATTTCCCGTCGAGATCGATTGCAGGAACAACTGTTACGCGGGTTGAACATTAGATATTCCTATGCTCGAACCCCAGTCGAAATTACTGCCCAGGACATGGAAGATGTCATGGCTCAGTGGGCCAGTAAAGCCAACCTGTCGCTTGCTGACGTCGAATTTATGGCTGTGGCCTATGCATACGCGCAGGACAACGGATACGACATTTCCAACGCTATCCAATTTGAGAATAATTACAGTTTTTGGGCTGGAGTGAATCGCCATACGATTGGTGACCGGCCGGCAGGTCGGGAAGACAGAGCATTTGCGTATCAGTTTATAGGCTCGACCGCTTTCGAGACCAGCCGCCTTCCTAAGGATTTCTTGCTGATGTCATTTGATCCGTTACATCCCACTGCCAAAGGTAGAGATGCCCGATTCGTGGCAGATATGGCGCGTTATTTGTCTGATGCGCCTCAGGCTAGCTTCGATAGCGACGCACAAATAGCTGATATCCTGTTCCAGGACTACCGTGCCCGATTGGGTCGATAATTAAATAAACTTAAACGTTATGCATAATCGATTGGAGGATTTATGAGGACGCGATTTGTTGCAGTTGTTTCTTTCATTGCCTGCTTGTTTACTTTGGGGTCGGTAGGTTCGGTTTCTAACGCTCAGATTATTATTGATTTTAAATCCTGGAGTGCTTCACAAAAACCTGTAACCATTCAAGGGTCGGATGAATGGGTTGCGAATACCCTCTTTCATCTGGCATATCCAACCCCACCGTCCCACCCTATTACCTATGTTGAGTACCGGGCGACCAGTTATTCAAGCGGTGGCGGAGGCAATCCTACCGATGTGATTATGGTATGCTATGTGAGCCCTTCTGGAATGGAGTCTGATTGTATTTATCCAGATATTATGGTCGGCACTACTGTGGCATTCGCCGGTCAGTCAAGCCTAGGACAGATTAGAATTTACCATAAACGATTTGGTGGTTTATACCCTGCATATCCGTCGGGCAATGATTCCGTTACCGTTCATTGGTAAGATGCAGGGGGATTTCCTTAGATGAATCCGTGGCGCCGTGGTCGATTGTGAAAGTCCTCGAAATCTGACCTCAGCGCGGTTTTGAAAGTTGCCGGGGTTAAGGTTGCTTCCGGTTTCGGCGCCAATCGTGGAGTGCCGCGATGCCGACCGCCAGGAAATACAGTGCCAGCAGGGCGGAGGCCTGCAATATGACGGGCCACGGGGTTGGTAGCGGGTTGGCGATAGCCGAGAAAATAAACGCCACCATCGTCGCCCAGCGCCAGCCTTTTAACATGGTGCGGGCGCTGAGCACCCCCAGGAAATTCAGCATGACCAAAATTTCGGGAATCAAGAAAGAAATCCCGAATGCTAACACCAGGCGAATATAGAACTTGATGTAGGCATCGGCCTGCAGCAGCATCGCCGAATCCGGGGGTGTAAATGATGACAAAATCGATACGGCCCGCGGCGCGGTCCAGTCGCCGAATACCGCACCAGCAGCGAACAAAATGACTCCGGCCACACCAAAAATCAGCATCCAGAACCGTTCCCGGCGACGCAGACCGGGCCAGATGAAAGCCAAAATCTGAAAAATCCACCACGGCGAAGCAATCAGCACCCCCAACCACAGGGACACGCGAATTTTCAGGTCAAAGGCCGCGCCGATGGTTTGGAAGTTCAGGTTGGCTCCGGCGACGTCTTTCATGGGGGCGGTGATGTGCGCCAGCGCGATTTCATACAGGAACCAGCCGCCAATCGCCGCTAGGGTGATACCCACAAATGACCAGATTATACGTTTTCGCAGCTCAGCGAGGTGAGCGGTCACCGTCATGACGCCTTCAGAGCGGGCATCACGATTCTGGTCAGAGGGTTTCTCAGTGGGCACTTGAGCGGTTACTTAGCGGCATCGTTGCCTGAGGCCGGGTCAGTTTTCGAGGAATCGTTGGCGGCATCATTTTTGCTCTCGATAGCTTTTCCGTCAGCCTTGGTGTCCTCGGTCAAATCGTTGAGTTCTTCCTTCAGGACTTTTGCGGATTTGCCCACGTTGCGAGCAATCTCCGGCAGTTTCGAGGCGCCGAAAACCACGACCAAAATAATGATGACAGTAATCCACACTACGGGGCTTACGCTGAACAACATCACATGCGCCGGAACCATTAATCTCTCCTCTGCATAGGGCTAAATCAACACAAGTTTATCAGCTTAAGCGGGCTTTTCTTGACTGGGAGTGGCCGGAGGAGCGACTGGAGGCTCGGCCTGTGGGGTAGCAGGGGAATCGTCAGGTTTAGGGTCTAGCAACGGTTTGGGGTTGTCCGGGGTTTTTTCCGGCACAAGGCCCGGTGTGGCGGCTTTCTCGATACTGGTGGCCTGTTCCATCCACAGCTGCATTTCTTCGGCCACCGCGTCTTTAATCATCTTGCGCGGGTCGTATTCGCGCGGATCAAAGTTTTTTAAATCAACATTCAAGCCGGACTTGGTGAAATTTGCCTCTTCGCGCAGCCGGGCGGACCACGCCCGCAGCCACTCAATCACTCCTTTGAACCACAGCAGGGCTTGGGCGGCGTGCTTCGGACCGATGACGATGACGCCCACGACCAAAATGAGCAGCAGCTCCGAACCGCTGATTCCAAAAAATTCCACCTAACAATTCTAGTAAGGGAAACGATTTCCTGCATATATTAAAAGGGTCAGATGAGGAAACTTGCGCCAAAACGGGGACGTCCCCGGGGAGACTTGTGATGGAAAATACCCTACCTATGAACCACTTGAACGAACGTGGCGAGGCCCGCATGGTGGACGTGTCAGCGAAAAGTGAGACGTTGCGCGAAGCGCGGGCGCAAGCCATAGTCAGCGTATCGCCCCAGGTAGCTGCTGCTTTACGGGATAATCGTGTCCCGAAAGGAGACGCCCTAGCAGTGGCACGCATCGCCGGGATTCAGGCCGTGAAACGCACCCCGGAGCTGCTCCCGCTGGCCCACCCCTTGGGAATCGACTACGTAGCCTTGGACATCACTCAGGAGGGCGACGAGGTCATTTTGCGCTCCACGGTGAAATGCGTGGAGCGTACCGGCGTGGAGATGGAGGCCCTGACCGCGGTCACGGTGGGGGCGTTAGCGCTGGTAGATATGCTGAAAGGGGTGGACCGCCAGATTACCTTGCGCGAGGCTTTCGTGACCTATAAATCCGGGGGGCGTTCGGGGACTTGGGAGCGGGAATCATGAGCCACGCTGAACAGTCTTTGCCGCCACAGACGCCGGCTTACGTCATTACGGTTTCCGATTCTGTTTCTGCGGGCGTGAACCCGGATCGGTCCGGCCCGCTGGCGGTGGAATTGCTGACGGCACTGGGATTTGCGATGACCGGACCGGTGGTAGTTCCCGACGGGGTGGACTCTGTTCACGAGGCCGTGTCGGCGGCGTGTCGCAGTGGGGCGCGGCTGGTCTTTACCACGGGCGGAACGGGGATTAGCCCGCGTGACCTCACTCCCGAAGCTGTTGAGGGCCTGGTGGCGGCTCGTTTGACTGGTGTGGAAGCGGCGCTCTTGGAACGTAACCGGCAGGCTGCGCCCCTGGGTATGCTGTCTCGTCCCGTAGTGGGGATTTCCACGCGGGCAGCGGGGGCCGCTCTGGTGGTGTGTGCCCCTGGTTCTCCGGGCGCCGTGCGTGACACGGTAGAGGTCCTCACGCCGGTGCTGGGTCACGTTCTGGCAATTTTGGACCGGGACACTTTCACGTCAACAGAGTGATTTTTTCAGTGAATATTCAGCCAGGTAGGAGTACAATTTTGGGTGCTTCGGTTAGTGCTAACCCTGGTTACAATTCGGAGATTCGTCCTAGAGCAGGAGGCAGTTGGCTGACATGAAAACCACGATGAGGTTGGTTGGGGCAGCGTGTGTAGCAATGACGGCAGTGGCGCTTTCGTCATGTGCGTTAGCAGGAAAACCGGGGGCGATCCAGTCCTACGATTTTAATTCCATCAAACCCGATCCGGTTATCGCGGCGATGGTGCCGCAGGCAAACCGGGATACGCTGCGGGTTGCGATGGAACTGCATTATTCCCCGGCGGAATTTCTCGATGACGCCAATCAGCCTGTGGGCTATGAGGTCGATGTCTTGAAAGCTCTCGCTAAGGTAATGGGCGTCAAAGAAGTGCAATTCATTGACGAAGATTTTGACTCCATCATTCCCAAAGTTAACGAGGGTACCGATGATTTGGGCATGGCCGCTTTGACATTGAATAAAGAGCGGCTCCGCCAGGGCAATATGGTGTCCTATGTTGAGGCAGGTTACAGCTATGCAACCCAGCGAGATAACCCGAAGGAATTTGACCCGGTCTCGCCCTGTGGATTTACCGTGGCGGCCCAGTCGGACACCACGCAGGCCGATACTTTGCAGGCGGCCAGCGATCAGTGCGTGTTAATCGGTAAGTCGCCGGTCACCATCATCACTGAGTCGGATCAGGACAAATTGATTTCCCAGGTCGACCAGGGAAGCATTGATGCCATCATTGGAGAAACGCCCATTTTGGCCTATAACCAGGCAAAATACCAGAATTTTGAGATGTTCGGGGAGCCCTTCGAGACGGCTCCGCAGGGTCCTTTCATCGCGAAAGACAATGTGGAGTTGGCCAAGGCGGTGCGCGCTGGTCTGCAAAAAATGATGGATACGGGAATGCTTGCGGATGTGCTGTCTCCCTGGGGTGAAGATACTATAGCGCTGCATTACGCCACGCTAAACCCGCCGATTGCCTGAAATCCCTTTCAAATTTTTCTCTCTGGGATACTATGGAACGGTAGAGTTGTTGGCGATGCCCCTTTTCAGGGGAGGAAAGCAAAGGCAATGAAACTCATAGTGAAGATAATCTCGGCAGCAGCGGGTGCAGCTTTGTTGGGAGCAACGCTTACTTCTTGTTCCGGCTCGACCAGTTCAGCGGAAGTGAAATCCTATAACTTCGATTCAATCAAACCAGATTCTGAAATCGTGGCGATGGTGCCGCAGGCAAACCGGGACACGCTGCGGGTCGCGATGGACATTCCCTATTCTCCCGCCGAGTTCTTCGATGACAACAATCAGCCGGTGGGCTACGAAGTCGATGTCTTAAAAGCCTTGTCGAAGCTGATGGGGGTGTCGGAACTGAAAATTGTCGATGAAGAATTTGACGCAATTATTCCCAAAGTTAACGATGGCACCTATGACATCGGCATGGCATCCATGACTCTCAACAAGACCCGAATGGCTCAGACCAATATGGTTGCCTACATTAAATCGGGATATATCTATGGCACCCAGGCGGGTAACCCGAATAATTTCGATCCCGCCAACTCTTGCGGATTGAAAGTCGCCACCCAGGCAGACACCACGCAGGCCGATACTTTGCAGGCGGCCAGCGATTCTTGTGTGAAAGCTGGAAAACCGGCGATACAGATTGTCTCTGATGCCGACCAAGATAAGTTGGTGCAACAGGTTGCGGACGGAACCTTGGATGCCATCATCGGGGAGAGCCCGATTATGGCTTACGCCGAGTCGAGGAATCCGAAGTTCGCCACTATCGGTGAGGCTTTCCAGGTGGCGCCGCAGGGCCCGGTCACTGCGAAAGACAATCCTGAGCTGGCCAAAGCCATTCAAGCCGGTTTCCAAAAGATGATGGATACGGGAATACTGAAAGATGTACTTGCGCCCTGGGGCGAGGAATTCATCGCGCTCAACTACGCAACCTTAAATCCGCCGATTGCTTAATTTTCTTCAGGGAGGAAATGAAAATGCGTTTTTCATCAATGATTAAATTCACTATGAGTGTTGTGCTGGCGCTGACTATTTTGGGCGTAGCCGCTCAAATTGGCACTATCATCGCAACAGGTCAGGTCAATCGGGCCCAAGACGAATCTAACCGGCGTAATAACGGGATTGCCTACATAGAGAATGCCCGGACGCATATGGCGGATAATGCGCGAGTCTATGTTATATCCGGCCTGGAAGAAGCCATGATGGATTACTTCAACCAGGTCTATGTGAATCGCGATTTAGAGTACGGAGCTAGCCTCATCGCCGACAACGGTGGTACGGAAGATGAAAGCAAGCTGGTGCAGCAGTCTTCGGAAGCGGGAAAAATCACTCAAGAAACTGAGACTCACGCCATGGCTTTAGCTGCTTTGAGTCGCGGAGCTGACTTTAGCGCTCTGCCTAACGATTTGGAAAACTTCCAATTCTCGCCTGAGGAATTGGCTATGGATGCGGAGGCGCAGCTGCAAACAGCCTCAGACCTGGTGTTTGGAGAGACCTACTCCAACTCGTACAAGTCCGTGATGTCGCCTTTGAATATGTTGAATCAGCTGGAAACCGGGGCTGCCAATGCGGCCGATACGCAAATGGGTCGAGCTGCTTCCCTGCAAAAGGTCACCATCTATATTTTGATTGCGATATTTATTATTTTGGCCGTGGTGGTACTGCTGTTCCTGATTGCGGCGCTACGAACGGTCCGGTTGCCTTTGTCTCGGCATACTGTGGCTTTGCAGAATCATGATCAGTATGATTTGGGTTTTCGGTTGCGTGATGATACGGGTGTGCCGGAGATTCGGGATTTGGCGAGGGCTTTTAATGGGCAGAATGATCAGGTTAATGAGTTGATTGGTGAGGTTAGTGGTACTTCTGTGGGGTTGCAGGAGCATGCTGGTAATTTGGCTGATACGGCTGCCCAGTTGGATGAGACTGCTCAGGATACGCGGGCTCGGGCGGCGGGGGCTGCTGAGCAGGCGCAGTTGTTGGCTACGAATATGGATACTTTGAGTGCGGCGATGGAGGAGATGCAGGCGGCGATTCGTCAGATTTCTGAGTCGGCTACGTCGGCTTCGCAGATTTCCGAGGAGGCGGTTGAGTCTGTGGGTTCGGCGACGAAGGTTATTGATACGTTGGGTGAGTCTTCGCAGTCTATTGGGGAGATTACGAATTCGATTACTTCGATTGCGGAGCAGACGAATCTTTTGGCGTTGAATGCGACTATTGAGGCGGCTCGTGCGGGTGATGCTGGTAAGGGTTTTGCGGTGGTTGCTGGTGAGGTTAAGGATTTGGCTGCGCAGACTGCGGTGGCTACGGCGGATATTTCTGAGCGGGTGAGTTCTATTCAGGAAGACTCCACCAAGGCTGCTGAGGCTATTACTCAGATTAGTGAGATTATTTCGCGGATTAATGATTCTCAGCAGACGATTGCTTCGGCGGTTGAGGAGCAGACGGCGACGACGAATGAGATGTTTGGTGTGGTTCGTGGGGCTGCGCAGACGACTCAGGATATTGTGGGTTCGATTGAGACGGTTTCGTCTACGGCGGAGAGGTCTGCGGAGGGGGCGCGTACGACTTTGGAGGCTGGTCAGGCCGTTGCTGATTCTTCCAGCCAACTAAGCAAACTCGTCTCCCGCTACCACTAGCACAACCCGAGTGTTCTCCCGGATTAGCTACTGAAAATTTACCTGGAATTAACTTTCAATTCCGCTATATTCAGGTCGGATAGCTGTTATTGTTTGTATATTCAGACAATTTGGTGTTCGAAATCAAGGGAGATGCGTATGCCAGCCCGCTGGAAGATTTTGTCCGTTTGTGCTCTTGCTTGTTTGAGTCTTTCAATTGCTGGTTGCGGTAGCGGTCCGGCGTCGGATTCTGGCGGGGTCGAATCCTACGACATCTCCAAGATCAAAGCTGATCCTAAACTTCACGAGATGTTGCCGCAGGATAAGCGCGATTCCTGGACAGCGGGCGCATTCATGCCGTATTCCCCGGCGGAGTTCTTTGATGACAGCAATCAACCCATCGGCTACGAGGTAGATACCTTGAAAGCTCTGGGCAAGCTGATGGGCGTGAAAGATGTCCAGTTCAAAAGCGAGGAGTTTAACTCGCTGCTGGACCGGGTCAACGATGGCACCTACGACCTGGTTATGTCCACTCTCACCCTTAAGAAATCACGGATGCGCCAAGTCAACATGGTTTCTTTTGTAAACGTGGGAGTTATTTACGCCGTAGGACCAAACTCAGAATTCGACTACACCAATCCTTGCGGCTTCAAAGTGGGTGCGCGTACTGACACCACCATGATGGAGGCCTTGAAAGCGGCCTCGGATACCTGCGTTGCCGAAGGCAAGGAACCCATCAAGATTGCTGAGGACCAGGACCAGGAGGTGCTTAATTCTCAAGCGGCCGAGGGGACTTTGGATGCGGTGTTGGGTGAAGAGCCCAGTATGCTCTACGGACAGATTAAGTTCGACGGTTTCACCACGGTGGGGCAAAACTCGGATGTGGCACCGCAGGGCCCAGTGTTCGCCAAGGATGACGAAGCCTTTGCAAAGGCCGTACAGGCGGGGCTGCAAGAGATGATGGACACGGGTCTGTTGGTTGATGTGTTAAAACCCTGGGGTGTGGAGTCACTGGCTTTGAACTACGCCACCTTGAACCCCCCGCTGATGTAAGGAATTGATGATGAATTTTCGATTTTCGTCAATGGTAAAAGTTGCCTCCATACTGGTGGTTCTATTCTGCGTCCTGGGTTTGGTGGGAGACATCCTGGCTGTAATCTCTACCCGGGAGGTGCAAAGCGCGCAGCGAGAAGCCTCGTCTCGCTCCGCGGGCGTCAACCTGCTGACCTCGGCGAACAGCGACTTGACGAACTTGTCGCGAGCCTACGTGGTGGGCGGACTTTCAGCGGATCTAGCTGATTACACCAATCAGCTCTATATCAAGCGTGATCGTGAGTATGGGGTACGGTTGCTGAACGAGAACGGCGCCACCAAGGAGCAGCTTGACCTGCTGAAAGAGGCTTTGGAGGCCAGCAAGATACGAGATGACATTGAGCTGCACGCCATTGCTTTAGCCGCGCTGGCTCGCGGCGAGGACATGGCGGCTATGCCCGCCACGGTGGAGAACTATTCCATTCCGGCCGAGGAGGAGTCCCTACCCGCCGAACAACAGCTCGCTCTAGCTTCCGAACTGGTTTTTGGCCGTGACTATTCGTTGGCGTCGGCTTCCGTAATCGAACCGGTACGAAAGATTGGACATCTGGAGGCCGGTTCTCTGGAAGCGGCAGGTTCCGCGATGCAACGTGCTAACGTTGGTCAGACCATCTCTCTGTTCGCGCTGATGGTGGTGTTTTTCCTACTCGGCGCGGTCGTGTTGACCTTCCTGATTCTCCTGGCTCGCCGGGTACGTCGGCCTTTGTCTCGGCATACTGTGGCTTTGCAGAATCATGATCAGTATGATTTGGGTTTTCGGTTGCGTGATGATACGGGTGTGCCGGAGATTCGGGATTTGGCGAGGGCTTTTAATGGGCAGAATGATCAGGTTAATGAGTTGATTGGTGAGGTTAGTGGTACTTCTGTGGGGTTGCAGGAGCATGCTGGTAATTTGGCTGATACGGCTGCCCAGTTGGATGAGACTGCTCAGGATACGCGGGCTCGGGCGGCGGGGGCTGCTGAGCAGGCGCAGTTGTTGGCTACGAATATGGATACTTTGAGTGCGGCGATGGAGGAGATGCAGGCGGCGATTCGTCAGATTTCTGAGTCGGCTACGTCGGCTTCGCAGATTTCCGAGGAGGCGGTTGAGTCTGTGGGTTCGGCGACGAAGGTTATTGATACGTTGGGTGAGTCTTCGCAGTCTATTGGGGAGATTACGAATTCGATTACTTCGATTGCGGAGCAGACGAATCTTTTGGCGTTGAATGCGACTATTGAGGCGGCTCGTGCGGGTGATGCTGGTAAGGGTTTTGCGGTGGTTGCTGGTGAGGTTAAGGATTTGGCTGCGCAGACTGCGGTGGCTACGGCGGATATTTCTGAGCGGGTGAGTTCTATTCAGGAAGACTCCACCAAGGCTGCTGAGGCTATTACTCAGATTAGTGAGATTATTTCGCGGATTAATGATTCTCAGCAGACGATTGCTTCGGCGGTTGAGGAGCAGACGGCGACGACGAATGAGATGTTTGGTGTGGTTCGTGGGGCTGCGCAGACGACTCAGGATATTGTGGGTTCGATTGAGACGGTTTCGTCTACGGCGGAGAGGTCTGCGGAGGGGGCGCGTACGACTTTGGAGGCTGGTCAGGCAGTTGCTGATTCTTCCAGCCAACTAAGCAAACTCGTCTCCCGCTACCACCAGTAAGGGCGGGTCTGCAGCGGTCTAAAGCATCCCGACAAACGTTCCGCACAGAATCTTGGTAATCATTGCTACGGGATAAGCCATGGCGTAGCCCAGGGAAACCCGAGGGTCGGTGTTGGTTTGGTCGTTAGCGAATCCCAACACCGCCGGCTGGGTTTGGGCGCCGCCCATGAAGCCGGAGAGCTTCGTGCCTCCCATTTTGGCTACCAGACGCATCAGGATGAACAAGGTGAGTCCAAACACATTGGTGACAATGAAGCCGAGAAGCAAAATTCTCCACCAATCCCCGCCGGTGAAAGCGGTTTGAATGGAGCCTCCGGCATTCGTTCCGGCCTGGGCCAGGAACAGCAGCAGACCGATTTCACCCAAGACCTGACCCGTGGTGTAGGGCAGAGTCGTGACAAATGGGCCGATGCGCCCCACGCGGCCCATAATCAATCCCATAATGATGATTCCGGCGGCATACCCGATGTTGAAGTATCCGCCTCCGGGGTTGGGAATGGGAATCTCACCAATGAGGAAACCTAGGGTCATCCCGATGCCCAGCGCTACCGGGTTGAGTGAGGTGAGTCCGCGGGTGGAATCGCCCAGGTATTTGGTGATGACCGAGATGCTTGATTTCGGCGCCACCACGCGCAGTCGGTCGCCAAGCTGCAACGTAAAGTCCGGGTAAGCCACCATGTCTACGTCTCCGCGACGGACGCGGGAGACAGTGGCACCAAAACGGTCGCCCATGTTTAGCTCTGCGATAGTCTTGCCGGCTTTGGTGGCGTCGGAAAGAGTAATGCGTCGGTAGTCGAGGTAGGTGCGGTCGGTCTGCAACGAATGAGAAGACGAGTGACCCAATTCTTCGATAATGGTGTGTACGGAGGAGGCCTCGCCCACAATCGTAATCAAATCGCCGGGGTTGAGCGTATCAGACATATTGGGGCGGGTGATTGGCCCCTGTTCGCCACGGCGCAGACGTGAAAAAGCTAATTTTTCGTTGAATCTCTCATAAATTTCGCCTAAGCGGGGCTGGGTGTCGATCTCCACCCGAATCGTTTTGGACACGACAGGACTGGGGGCGTCCCGGTCATTTTTGCCCTTTTTCAGTGCCAGGGAGGCGAAAAATAGCATTCCAAGGACACCGTAGAGGTAAGCAATAGAATAGCCGACCGTGGCGGTGGCGATATCCCCGGATGTTTCCCCTCCCGCCTCGAGCATCGGAGTGTTCGTCAGTGCCCCGGAGAGGGTTCCCACAATTTGGCTGATTGGCATTCCCAGCAAGGTGCCGATTCCCACCGCGACAGCACTGACTCCCACATAGGCTCCGACCAACAGGAGGATTGATTTCCAGGCAGTTTGTAGGGTCGCAAAAAAGTTCGGACCAGAGTTTGAACCAATACAAAATGCGAACAAAGAGAGTCCCAGTACGGCGATTTCTTTCGGAATCATGAGCTTTATGCCCGAAGCACTGGCCCAGGCGGAGACGCCGATAGCGAGGAACAACACCGCGGCTGCGCCCAGAGAAACACCTTTGACTTTGATGTGCCCAAAGGCCATGCCTATTCCCAATAAAGCAGCTAAAAGGACAATTGGGTGGGCTGCGAAAAATTCGAACAAAATGTCCTCCAGAGACGTAGTGATAAATCAACCTTGTGGTCGGGAAAACCAACAAAGTCAGTCTATCAGCGCATACTGAAAGAATCGTCAGCGTCGACATTAAGAACGGGGTGGGTGTCGACAATTTCCTTGTCTTGCAGCCAATTTCGATCCGTGAGCATCCGGGCTGTGGAAAGGCCGATGCCAATGGCCAAAATGACCACGGACACTTCGCTAAGGGAGGCGATAGCTCCTATCGTATTTCCTTCGTTGAGGTGTACTAAGGCTGAATAGAGAGGAACGCCGGGAACCATCAGCACTGCTGCCGGAACGGACAACGAGACTCGTGAATAGTTAAAGTTCGACAGACGGGAAATAACGTCAGCAAGCAGACCGATTGTCAGCGCCTCCAGCCCTACCGAAAATTGCCAATTGAATCCCGATTCCGCAACGAAAAAACGCAACGGATTAACCAGAGCGCATATCAACCCGGCATAGACGCACAGTCGCCGGGTCGAATTGAACAGCATGGCAAACCCGGCAGAGGCCACAAATGAACAGAATGTTCGGGCGAAGTACAGCCAATGCCCCTCCAGAGGCGGGTTCACCGCGGGGTCTACCGCCCAGTGGAAGGTTAGGGACACAATCCACACGCTCGCTCCGGCTGAAATAATCAACATCAAGGTATAAACCAGGCGCGGTATCCCAGCGGAAAGATCCAGGCGTACCAAATCGAGCATCGAGGTAATGAGCGGGAAACCGGGAACCAAAAACAGTACCGCGGAGACAATTCCCACCCGGAATCCGAGAGGATCAGCTGTTATCCAAGGCGGTATAGTCGCCAGAACCGCTGGTGAATAGGCGCGCTGCAGCATCGTTTCCAGTAGCACGGCGCAACCGATGTAGACCAGTGAGGCAGCAAAACCGGCGGTCATCCAGACCGCAAAATGATTAGTTTTCTTTGCCATCATTATCCGGCGCACGCTTTGCCCGAATCCCGCCGCTACACCAGCCAGAACGCACTCGATGAGCCCGCCGCGGTTCAGGAAACAGAAACAGGCACAGGCAAATCCTGCTGCCAAAGTGTTAGCAATCTTATTGAATTCAGGTTTGTAGGACTCAATGCGATCCATGAGCCGGTTTGCCTCGCTGACGGGCGTGTCCGGTTTAATGTTTTGGATAAACAGGCGCAGTCGATCAAGTTTGGCCGCGTTGGTGCCAAAGTCCCTCTGTTCCGAGATCTCGGTCCGGGAAAAAGGGCGCAGATAGACGGTAGAACTGATTTCGCCAAAGGTGACTTGGACGTGGTGTTCATCGGCTCCCAACGCGGTAGCCAGGCGTGCCATAGAAATCTTAATCCGGTACGCAGAAGCCCCGCAGGACTGCAGCATATGGCCTAAACGCATAGTTGTGCGGGACACTTCCGTGAGTTGGATACGAATCTTTTCGTACTCAACCATGCTCTGGGTATTGACTTCAATAGGCTCGTCAGCAGCTTTTTTCTTGGGGGTAAAGGCGTGGTCGCGCTCGCCACGCAGTCGTTCCAAGTGCTTTGACAGAAACATTGCGGTCTGCTCTTTCACGCGTCGGGGAAAATTTAGATTCAATGACACAAACAGATTTAACCATCTGGTGGACGCCATTAATCAGGACTAAGGGCACAGCCAGCGGAAATGATGAGGCTACCCTAAGTTTGAGAGCGCCAGCTACCACTGCTTCCGGCTTTCTGGCGGGGGTATAGCCCTGTAAGGAAGTGTCTCATTATTCGGTTCAGAATCCACATAGTGAGATTTTCCCCTTGCGGGTTTCCATCCTTTTAGCCCCAGAGTTACAGTTGGGTGCATGAGCGAACCAGAAACGAAATCCATGGGAGCCTATGGCCCCGAGGAGACCCCCAATGAAATTGATCCCGCCGCTCGCGGCGAAGTCATGACCGGTGCGAAAGCTGTCATTCGTACCTTGGAGGAACTGGGAGTGACCGATATTTTCGGGATTCCCGGCGGGGCGATTCTCTCCACTTTCGATCCGCTGTACGACTCCCAGAAACTAAACTTCGTGCTGACCCGCCACGAACAGGGCGCCGCCCACGCTGCTGAAGGCTACGCGAAATCCACCGGGAAAACCGGGGTAGCGCTGGTGACTTCGGGACCGGCCGCCACGAACCTTCTGACCGGTCTGGCTGACGCCATGATGGATTCGGTCCCGGTGGTCGCGATAACCGGCCAGGTCGGAGCGGAGTCTATCGGTACTGATGCCTTCCAGGAATCCGACATTGTCGGTGCCTCAATGCCCCTGACGAAACACAGTTTCCTGGTCACTCGTCCCGAGGACATTCCCTCCCGCCTAGCGGAGGCCTTCTTCATTGCTTCCTCCGGGCGACCCGGACCGGTTTTGGTGGACATCACGAAAACAGCCCAGAACAAAAAAATGGCCTTTACCTGGCCTCCACCGATGGAGCTCCCCGGATACAAACTGCCTGGCAAGCCTTCCAAACAGCAGGTCGCGGCGGCGGCCACCGAAATCGCGGGGGCGCATCGACCGGTGCTATATATCGGCGGCGGGATAATTGCCGCCGATGCGACCTCGGAGCTGAAAGAATTAGCTGATGCCACTGGGGCTCCCGTAGTCACCACCCTGACCGCGCGCGGAGCCTTCCCGGATGACTCTCCGCAGCATATGGGAATGCCAGGGATGCACGGTTGCGTGTCCGCGGTGCTGTCGATGCAACAGGCGGACCTGTTGATTGCTCTCGGTACGCGTTTTGATGACCGGGTTACCGGGGACGTGAAATCCTTTGCTCCTCACGCCAAGGTCATCCACGTTGATATCGATGCGGCCGAAATCTCAAAAATACGTCACGCGGATGTTCCTATCGTGGGAGATCTAAAACCCGTCATCGCCGCGCTGTTGCGGGCCTTGCCGCAAGCCTACAAACAGTATGGCCGGCCGGACTTAACCCCGTGGATGAAGTCCTTGACCAAACTGAAAGACAAGTACCCCGCGTACTTCGACGATACACTGGACGGCCTGGTCAGCCCGCAGAAAGCTATCAAGGTGCTTGACGAGGTCAGCGACGATGACGCAATCGTGGTCACCGGGGTCGGTCAGCACCAGATGTGGGCATCCCAGTTCATGACCTACCGTTACCCGCGCACCTACATTTCGTCTTGCGGTCTGGGAACGATGGGATTCGGCGTACCCGCCGCGATGGGCGCAAAAGTCGCCAATCCGGATCGGGAAGTCTGGCTCATCGACGGAGACGGCTCATTCCAGATGACGAATCAGGAACTGGCCACCTGCACCCAATCGCATATCCCGATAAAGGTGCTTCTCATTAACAACTCCTCGCTGGGAATGGTACGTCAATGGCAGACCCTGTTCTATAACGAACGCTATTCTCAGACCGACCTGCATGACGGAGCCCGCAACCTCGATGAGGCAAACCGGGTGGGAATCCCCGATTTCATGCTTTTGGCGAAAGCCTACGGAGCTGAGGGAATTCGGGTTACTGACCCGAAAGACCTGCGAAAAGCCCTGGAGAAAGCTCACCAGATTGACGACCGTCCGGTCGTAGTCGAGGTGCTGGTCAGCCCCGATGCCATGGTGTTCCCGATGGTTCCCGCCGGGCAGACCAACGACAAAGTCATTTATGCCCCTGACAAGACTGTGACCTGGGAGGACTAAACATGAGTATGACGCATACCCTGTCGGTGCTTGTCGAAAACAAGCCTGGCGTTTTGACCCGCGTGGCGGCGCTGTTTGCCCGCCGTGCCTTTAACATTCAATCCCTCGCGGTGGGAGAAACTGAGAAACCCGAGATTTCGCGCATCACCATCGTGGTCGATGTTTCCGAGGTGTCCTTGGAACAGGTCACGAAACAGCTGAACAAGCTGGTGAACGTGCTGAAAATCGTGGAGTTAGAGCCCGAACGAGCTGTCGAGAGGGAACTCATGCTCATCAAAGTTTCGGCTGACGACACAAACCGAACCGCGGTACTCCAGATTGTGGACCTGTTCCGGGCTCATGTCGTGGACGTGTCGCGGGGCACCCTGGTCATCGAATCCATTGGTTCTCCGGCAAAACACGCGGCTCTGTTACGCGAGTTGGAGCCCTACGGAATTCGTGAAATCGTCCAATCGGGCAACGTCGCGATTGGACGTGGATCGAAGTCCATCACCGATCAAATTTAGGGGCAAATTAACCGGATTTTGCCTACTCTTTGCACGGAAAACACCCTATATCTTTTTCAATGAAACACCTCTACAATTACTAAGGAGAAAAAATCATGGCAGAAATTTATTACGAAGACGACGCTGACCTGTCGCTCATTCAGTCTCAGAAGGTGGCCGTAATTGGTTACGGCTCGCAGGGGCATGCCCATGCGCTGAACCTGCGCGATTCTGGGGTCGACGTGGTCGTGGGCTTGCGCGAAAGCTCCTCCTCACGGGCAAAGGCCGAGGAACAGGGCTTGACGGTGAAAACCGTGGCAGATGCCGTGAAAGAAGCCGACGTGGTCATGATTCTGTTGCCCGACCAGGTGCAGAGCAAGGTCTATGCCGCCGAAATCGAGCCGAACCTGAAGCCGAACGCCGCTCTATTCTTTGCTCACGGGTTCAACATCCGTTTCGGATACATCAAGCCCGGTCCCGGCCACGACGTGTGCATGGTGGCTCCCAAGGGTCCGGGTCACGTGGTGCGCCGTACTTTCGTTGCCGGTCAGGGCGTCCCCGACGTTATCGCGGTGGAATGTGACGCATCCGGACGCGCTTGGGAACTGACAAAGTCCTACGCGAAAGGCATCGGTGGGACCCGCGCGGGCGTCATCAAGACGACCTTTACCGAAGAAACCGAAACCGACCTCTTCGGCGAACAGAACGTGCTGTGCGGCGGTCTGTCTAAGCTCATCCAGTACGGTTTTGAAACCCTGGTTGAGGCCGGATATCAGCCAGAAATCGCCTACTTCGAGGTGTGCCACGAGATGAAGTTGATTGTCGACCTCATCAACGAAGGCGGCCTGTCCAAGATGCGCTGGTCGATTTCCGACACCGCCGAATACGGCGACTACGTCTCCGGGCCACGCGTCATCACCCCCGACGTGAAGGAACACATGAAAGGTGTCCTGGCGGACATTCAAAACGGCTCCTTCGCCAAGCGTTTCATGGACGACCAGAACTCCGGTGCCGCCGAGTTCAAGCGCCTGCGCGCCGAGGGCGAAGGCCACCAAATCGAGAAGGTCGGCCTGGAGCTGCGCAAGATGTTTACCTGGAACACCAACAACGACACCGATTACGTGGAGGGCCACGCCGCTCGCTAATCACCTAGTACAGATAAGGACATCATGATGAAAAAGTTAATCCCCATTTTAGCGTTGACATCGGTTGCCGCTGTCTGGGGGTCAACTTTTTTTATGATTCACGATCACGTCTTGGAGGAAGTCCCGGCCCCGGACTTCCTCACCGTGCGCTTCATAATAGCGGCGGTGGCGGCCTGTCTGCTGTGGTTTAAAGAACTGCTCGCAGCCGACTGGAAAACACTGGCTCTCGGCTTCGGGCTGGGGGTGTTTTACGGCCTGGGTCAACTGTTCCAAACGTGGGGACTGAACCTGACCACCCCTGCCACCTCGGGTTTTATCACCGCCATGTACGTGGTCATGGTGCCTTTCGTGGCGCTGATTCTGTTCCGGGAGCGTTTCAAGCCGGTCACCTGGCTGTGGATGCTGCTGGCCGCTCTCGGCTTGGCGGTGCTGTCCCTGCAAGGACTGTCTTTTGGAATCGGGGAGCTCCTGACGCTGCTGGGAGCGGTTTTCTTTGCGCTTCAGGTTGCCACCCTTGGGGTTGTTTCCCCGGGGCGTTCCGCCGGAGCGCTGACCGCGATGCAGATGGTGGCGACGGCGGTGGTGAACGCCTTCCCGGCTCTCTCCGACGGGACACTCACCATGCCGCCCAACGCAACCGTCTGGGTCGAGCTTATCTATATGGCCCTGATTAGTGCCCTGGGTGCCCTGTTCGTTCAGACTTGGGCGCAGGCGCGAATGTCCTCCACCCAGGCCGCCCTGATCATGTCCTCTGAACCGCTCTTTGCCACCCTTTTTGCGGTGGTGTTCAGCGGTGAAGCCCTGACGTGGCGGCTCCTGGTGGGCGGCACCCTCATCATGATTGCGATCGTGGCGGCCGAATTGGTCGGGGTTCACCCCCAGGAGAAGGCTCCCACCCGGGCCGGGGACGACAAAGCCGCCGGTCAGCCTGAAAACCAGACTGAAAAGACCGCCGATTTTAGACATGAAAAGAAAGTAGGAGTTACGTCATGACGAGCATCGATTTGGCCCTGATTCCCGGGGATGGCATCGGCCACGAGGTCGTTCCCGAGGCCGTGAAGGTCCTCAAAAAGGTCCTCGAAGGGGCGGGCGTTGGCTTGAAAACCACCCTCTACGATTTGGGGGCGGCTCGTTACCATCGTGATGGGGTAGTTTTGGATAATGCCACGGAACAAGCTCTGCGTGGCCACGACGCAATCTTGCTAGGGGCGGTAGGCGATCCTTCCGTGCAATCCGGGGTGCTGGAACGCGGGCTGCTGTTGAAGCTGCGTTTCGACTTTGACCACTACGTGAATCTGCGTCCTTCCAAGTACTATCCGGGCGTGCCGACCCCGCTGGCGAATCCGGGCAACATCGATTTTGTGGTGGTGCGCGAAGGCACGGAAGGCCTGTACTGCGGTAACGGTGGGGTGTTGCGTCAGGGCACACCGCACGAGATTGCCACCGAAGTGTCCGTGAACACGCGTCTCGGCGTGGAGCGGGTCGTCCGTTACGCTTTTGCGCAGGCTCAGGCACGCCGCCGACATCTGACTTACGTGCACAAGCATAATGTGCTGGTCAACGCCGGACACTTGTGGCGCCGCTGTGTGGAAGAAGTCGGGACGGAATTTCCAGAGGTGGAAGTCGACTACCTACACGTTGATGCGGCCACTATTTTCCTGGTCACGAACCCGGCCCGGTTTGACGTGATTGTGACCGATAACCTGTTCGGCGACATCTTGACCGATGAGGCCGGGGCAATCACCGGCGGCATCGGCTTGGCGGCGTCGGGAAACATCAACCCGGAAAAAACCTTCCCGTCTATGTTTGAACCCGTTCACGGTTCCGCCCCGGATATCGCTGGCCAGGGCAAAGCCGACCCGACCGCCACTATCGCGAGTCTGGTCTTGATGCTCAACCACCTGGAATATCCCCAGCTGGCGGCGAGCATTCAACGTGCTATCGATGCGGATATGGCCGACCGCGCCGCCGCGTCTGCGGCCGGGACACCCCTGGTACGCACCACCAGCGAAATCGGCGACGCGATAGCCGCCGCTCTCTAGGGCTGGTGACCACGAATCCCCGAAAACCCTAAAATCCTGGGCACGGCGTGCCCCGAACCACTTTTACCTATCAATAACCCAATGAAAGAAGAACAACAACATGAGTAATCTCGAAGAACTCGCGAAACAGCCGCTGCCTAACGCCAATGAACTGGCGGGGCGATTCCCGCACCAGCCTCATGACCATAGGGCCGACGAAGCCACCTACCGTGAGGTGATGGAAAAACTCGCTTTTGGCCAATCCTTTAGCGATTACATGGCACACGCGCTGTGGACCAAGGACGGCGGCTGGCAGGAAAAGGAGTTGCGTCCCTACGGGCCGCTGCCGGTGTATCCGGGAACCTCGGTGTTGCATTACGGTCAGGCGGTTTTTGAAGGGTTAAAAGCGTACCGCCGGGCTGACAACACGATTTGGCTGTTCCGTCCCGCTTTCAACGCGAATCGGTTTAATCAGTCCGCGCGCCGTTTGGCGCTGCCGGAAATTCCGGTTGAGGACTTCGTGGGGTCTTGCGTGGATTTGGTGCGTGCCGATGCCCGCTGGGTGCCCGTTAAAGACGGCGCCACCCTGTATCTGCGTCCCTTTATGTACGCCTCGGAGTCTTTCCTGGGGGTGCATCCGGCTCACGAGGTGACCTACCTCAATATCGGTTCGCCGTCCGGGCCCTACTTCGATAACGGCTTTTCGCCTGTTTCGATTTATGTGTCTGAGGATTACCACCGCGCCGGACCGGGCGGTACCGGTGAAGCCAAGACTTCCGGTAATTACGCGGCGTCTTTGCAGCCCCAAGAGATTGCGGCGGAAAAGGGTTACGCACAGGTGTGCTTCCTGGACGGCGAAACGAACACCTATATCGACGAACTGGGCGGCATGAACGTCTTTGTGGTGTACCACGACGGCAAAGTGGCGACCCCGCAGCTCACCGGGTGCATCTTGGAGGGCGGTACCCGCGGTGCGATTATTCAGGTTCTGGCTGACGAGGGCATTACCGTCAGCGAGGAACGCATCGCCCTGCACCAGCTGTTGGACGACATTCGCGCCGGTAAGGTCGCTGAGTTCCTGGCCTGCGGGACGGCCGCGGTCGTGACCCCGATTGGCAAACTTGGCGGGAAAGACTTTGAGCTGGAGGTCCCCACCGGCCCGATGACCAAGCATATTCACGACGTCATCACCGGTATCCAGTGGGGACGCCGCGAGGATCCCCACGGCTGGTGCTACCGGGTGCTGTAGTTTGGAAAGCTGAACGATTTATTAACTGCCTTATGGGATTGTCGCTAAGACAATCCCATAAGTTGTTACAGTCATGAGAATAGTGTTTTCTAAATCCGAGAAATAGTGCCTAGTAATCCGGCACCTTAGGTATGGTCGTTCGGGGTTTCCTGAAAGAGCAAGAGCTAACGCAAAACCGCAAAGTTGGCAATCAACTCAGAATGGGCAGCTGGAAGGGGTAGACGTAGACCTGCTGGTTAGAGGCGGCGATGGCACCGCGGATGCTGTGCCACAAGGTCAGAGCGAACACCGCCAGCCACAGAACCAGAGCCACGGGATTAACAGGATAGTAAAGAAAGCAATCCACCCGGCGATACCAGCAATCCACATGGCGACATTAAAGTTAAACGCTCCAGCCGCAGCGACGCGCACCGCCGGGGAACTGTCCTTTTTCACCAACCAGACGATGAGCGGTCCCAAGAATGACAGCCAGCCGGCGGAAACAGCCATAGCGATGAGTACAGAAAGATGAGCGAACATCGCCCACAAACGTTCATTTTCATTCACTCGAATATTTTTTCATTCCGTGGAAACACCCGCAACCGGAAACACGATTCCCCGAATTTGGAACCTTTCCCTTTCCCTACCGACACCTTATTAAAAATAATTCTGAGGTTAGGCCTAAGCATCATGAAAAATCCGCTGGTGGCGAGACTCAGCTCAGCCTATTGGGGAGGCATCCCCGTCACGACACGCTGTTTCGGAGTGAGCCGCTTCTTAGGTAGCAGCGGCGCTTTGTCACCTTCCAAAGTCAGCGGCCAGGCGTTGATCACGGCTTGGGCGAACCGACGGGAACGTTCCGAGTTTCCAATCGTGTTGCAGTGTACCCCGTCGCCGGTGATGAACCATTCCGGACGCATGTCCTGGTCCCATGGATAGACCCACATATTCGGGTAGCGTTTCTGCTGGTGGTAGAGTTCTGTGTTCCAAGCGTCCATAACATCTTTGGTGTACCACCTGGGTGATCCGTTCGGGTTCACCACGGTCGTAATCCACAGCACCGGGTATTTCGGACCGATAATGTCCATAGTGGTTCGAATATGGGTGTCATAGTCGGTGCCGCCATAGACATTCATGTTCGCGGCATCGTTCGTTCCCAAGGCAATCACAAAGCACGAATCCCTATCAATCCCACCGGCGAGAATTTCGCGGATAGAGTCGTTACCGGAGGGGAAGTCCTGAAAACCCTGATTGGTGGCACGTGCCCCGAAGCTAGAGTTGGTAACCTTCGTGGCTCCGGTGTCCGCGTAGGTTTTGGCGGCATTGTCCGCCGGGTTGAGTACTCCGGCATCAGTGAACATCGCTAGGGAGGTGGAATCTCCCACATGGATGATTTGGTGGCATCGGGTGCGGGTCGCCGCGAGGGCTCGTGCCTGAGCCGCTTTGCGTTCCCGTTCCGCTTGAGCCTTCGCCAAGGCTGCCTTTTTTGCCTCGAGTTGGTCGTGATAGCTCGTGGCAGCTTCCGTTGGTACTCCGACCAGGGCAAAGATGAGGAAGAAAGCAAGGGGGAAAGACAACAGGGCGTGAGGTAGGGAGCCTCTGCGAGTCAACCACCGCCACAGGGGGACAAAGAATCCGTTGCGGCGAATGGGATCTTCGACCAAGATCCAAGACAATGCGGCTAGGCCAGTGGTGGCTCCAATGATAATCAAGGCCCTGACGATAACCGGCACCACCTGCAGAGGAGTGTAAAGGAAAGCAATAAGTGGCATATGCCACAGATACATGGCGTAAGACCTCTCCCCAATCCATGCGAGGGGACGCAGCGCAAAGAGCTTATATATCTGCGTGTAGCGGTTCGAGATGGCAAAAAGCAGCGCCGCGGTAGCCAGCGAGAGGACTACCAGTAAGCCGTTGAACAAGGCTGGTGAGGAATCAGGAACAAAGATATAAATGGCCAACACGGCGCCCAGACCAAGCCACCCCACAACTTCAGCTAAGTAGCGATCCTTTCGAAAGATGACCCTGCCAATGAGGGGACGTGTCGTGCTTGGGTCAGTGGGCTTGATCATGGCGATGGCGAGGATGGCGCCCACCAGCAGACCACCCGCGCGAGTATCGGTGCCTTCGTAAAGGCGGGTGGTATCCATGCCGAGAGAGTACCCGTAGGCTAGCCATGCAAAAGAACCTACGGCGAGTATTGAGGTGAGGGCTAGGAGCGGGAGGCGACGGCCGCGGCTGATGACCAAGAACAAGAGCAGCACTAGCGGCCAGAACAGATAGAACTGCTCCTCGACAGACAACGACCACATGTGTTCAAAAGGGCTCTGGGAGAACTGGTCAAAATAGGAATCACCCCAGAAAATGGTGGCCCAGTTATTGACGTAAAAAATGGCGGTGAGCCCGCCGAGACGATAGTCCGGCCAGTTTTCGGCTTTAAAGAACGGCGTGAGTGCCCAGATGACCAGCACCGTGAGGATGACTGCGGGCATGAGTCGGCGCAGGCGGCGCAGCCAAAAGGTCTTTAGCCCCAGGTTTCCCCGGCGATACCAGGAACGCATGAGGTTACCGGTGATGAGGAAACCCGAGATGGTAAAGAATACGCCCACACCGGCCAGACCGCCGGGCATCCATCTGAATCCAAGGTGATAGCAAATCACACCGAGGACGGCGAGGGTTCTCAAGCCATCGATGCCTGGGTTATAGCGTGATTCATTACCTATCGGTTTTGGCATAGCGGTTGCTATAGTACCCTTTCCGGGGCGCACAAATTAAATCAAGGAGATATTAAATCAATGAGGTATATGGCAGTGAAATTAGAACTCAATTAATCTCTCGCGGGTGACTTTTGTAACATAGGGGCATGAAAACGACGACCCAGCCGATAGAGATATACGACACCACTTTGCGTGACGGCGCCCAGATGGAGGGCATCTCGCTGTCCGTCGCGGACAAGCTGAATATCGCCCAAGCCCTTGATGACCTGGGAGTTAGCTTTATCGAAGGCGGCTGGCCCGGCGCGATTCCGAAAGACACCGAGTTCTTTGCCCTCGCGTTGTCGAAACTGCAACTGCGCCATGCGACCCTGGCCGCTTTTGGCGCCACCCGCAAGGTGGGTACCAAAGCTAGCGAAGATCCGCAGGTGCTGGCACTGTTGGATTCCGGGGCGCCGGTCATTACCCTGGTGTCAAAATCAGATTTGCGCCACGTCACGGATGCTCTGAAAACCACCGGTCAAGAAAACTTGGCGATGGTGCGCGACACGGTGCAGTTTCTGGTCAAGGCTGGTCGGCGGGTGTTCGTGGATGCCGAACATTACTTTGACGGCCTGACCCACGATGCTCAATACGGGCTGAAAGTGCTGGAAGCTGCCGGACAAGCGGGGGCGGAAACCATCGTGCTATGTGACACCAACGGGGGCAACCTACCCTCGACCATCGGCACAAAAGTCGCTGAAGCCCGCGACTATCTGGACAAACATGGCCTTGAACAGGTTAAAATCGGGATTCATACCCACAATGACACGGGGTGTGCCGTGGCGAACGCGATGGCCGCCGTTGAGGCCGGGGCGGTACAGGTCCAGGGCTGCGTAAACGGCTACGGGGAGCGCACCGGCAACGCCGACATCCTCACCCTTATCGGCAACATTGAAATCAAAATGGGCCGCCGCGCCCTACTGAGCAAAAACGGTCTGACCGAGCTGACCCGCACCTCACACCGGGTGGCGGAAATCACGAATCTACAGCCATCCAAGCGTCTGCCTTACGTGGGGGATTCCTCGTTTGCGCACAAAGCGGGTCTGCACGCCTCGGCTATCCGCGTGAATCCGGACTTGTATCAGCACATTGACCCCGCAACGGTCGGCAACGATATGCGGATGCTGGTTTCCGAGATGGCAGGACGAGCTTCGGTCCAGCTGAAAGCCAAAGAGATGGGCATTGACCTGTCCGGGACGCCTTACCTGACCGGCCGGGTGGTGGAAGCGGTGAAGGAAAAAGAGTCCCACGGTTACGTTTTCGATGCGGCTGACGCGTCCTTTGAGCTGCTGGTGCGGGCCCAAGGCGGGGACTTGCCGACCTATTTTGAGGTGGAGACGTGGCGGACTTTGGTGCAAGCCGGTCGGGCATCGCTGAGCGAGAACGGTGAAGCGGAAGCCGAAGCCACCGTCAAGCTACGGACTCGTGACGGGCGCAAAATCGTCACCGGGGAAGGTAACGGCCCCGTAAACGCGCTGGACCACGCGCTGCGCCAGGCGTTATCCCAAACCTACCCGGACATCACGAATTTTGAACTCATCGACTACAAGGTGCGGATTTTGGACACGACCTTTGGGACGGACGCGACCGTGCGTGTGCTGATTACGACCACTAACGGCGACATCCAGTGGACTACAGTCGGGGTGGGCGAGGACGTGATTGAAGCGTCCTGGGAAGCCCTCGTCGAGTCTGTGACCTGGGGTTTGATGCATCTCGGGGTGCGTCCTAAAGTCTAGTTTGCTCGGTTTATGCCGTATTTTTCACAAGTTTCCCCGACTGAATTTCCGGTCGGGGAAACTTTTTTTGGGGTAAAACCGTTGCATTGGCATAAAAAAGGCCGGAAAAAGCCTAAACTGATAGCGATGAACAGCGATTATGTACTATGTCACGATGATAAATCGGTTTATCAGACACGGATACTTTTATGGAAGGCGGCGTTCTTAGATGTCTAAGAAAAAGGTGGCACCAGCACAGGCTGATGCCACCGTACAGGTTGGCGAGAGCCTAAAGACTAACGGTAAAAAATTCCCTTTGGGAAAAAAGATGTTCTTGGTCAATATGACTGCAGCTATAGCAGCGATTCTGCTGTTAGCGGTGGAATGGATTGGACTTGGCATTGCAAACTCTGACGTCTCCCAAAAGGCTTCCAGCTCGGTAACTTCGCAGGAGATTACCAAACTGGCGGAGGAATGGCGCTCCGCGGAATTCCTCTGGTCGCAGGGCATCTATACCGCTCTGCGCGGTGATCCGAACGCATTGCAGACTTTTGGGGAATATCTCCAGAATCTTGATGCCTTCAACCAACACGTGTCGAATTTCCCCACAGAACAGCTCAGTGCCCAAAATCAGGCCACTTTTGAGACGATAAAATCGGATACCGCGTCTCTCAATTCCATGTTGACTAAGGTCAGCGGGTCCGTAACTTCACTGGATGGTCTGCGTGGCGCGGTGGTAGCCGAAGTGGACAATATCCGTAACGTGTCGACCTCAATCAGCGATAATATCGGGAATCTGAGCGAGGACCTGAACGTCCAAAACCAAGCCGCTAGTGCCAGGATAAAATTTATCCAGCCCCTGACGATTGCGGCAATCATCGTTACCGGTGTGGTGACGCTGCTCATCATGCTGTTATTGAACCTTAAGATGTCGCGAGGCTTCGTGAAATCGGCGCAGGAAAGTTCCGCTGCCTTGAATCAACTTTCCCGCAAAAACCTGACTATTCACCCCGCCAAACACACGAATGACGAAATCGGACGTTTGGCGGACAAGCTCGTGGTGGCAGCTGAAAAGTTGCGTAACATTTTTGGTCAAACCGTGACGACAGCCGAGGAAGTACATGTCACCACGCAAAAGATGGTGGGTGACGGTCATGACCTCATCGGCACTATTGAACAGGCCAGTAACGTGATTACTTCCGTTGCGGCTGCGGCCGAGCAGGTTTCTACGAGCATCGCAACGGTGGCAGCAGCTGCGGAGGAAATGGGCGCCTCGATTCGGGAGATTTCATCGAATGCCAATGAGGCTGCGAAAGTTGCTACGGAAGCTACTGAAGTCGCGGCGCAGACGAACGAAACCGTGACCAAGCTGGGTGAATCCAGCCAAGAAATTGGTGAGGTCATCGAAACGATTACAGCGGTGGCGGAACAGACCAACCTGTTGGCGCTCAACGCTACTATTGAGGCGGCTCGAGCCGGTGACGCTGGCCTCGGGTTTGCGGTTGTGGCGAGTGAGGTAAAGGACTTGGCTGCGGAAACCACGACAGCCACCGCTGACGTAGCCTCACGGATTGAACAGATTCAGGTCGATACCGGTCAAGCGGTCGAGGCCATCAACCAGATTAGTGACATCATCGCTCAAATCAACGATTTCCAGGCCACTATTGCGGCGGCAGTGGAAGAACAAACTGCCACCACCAATGAGATGACCAAGTCCATTTCGGAAGCATCCTCCGGATCGACCGAGATTGCGGCCAATATCAACGAGATCGCCCAAACGACTAACAACAGTGCTGCTAACCTGCGTGATTCTGTTGATAGAGCGGAAGGCGTGGTGAATCAGACCCAAGATTTGAACCAGCAACTTAGCGAATTTACCTACCGGGAAGGACAGTGAGAATCATGACTCAGACTAATCCGGTCAACCAGCTAGGGGAGCAGGTAATGAATAATCAACCGAATGAAACGACGAAACCGCAAAAGGCTTACAAGCGCACCACCCTGTTGAAGCGACTGTTCAGAGGAGCCTTGCCGGGGTTCGTGGGAGTGCTCATCTTGGGGCTAGCCTGCGTGATTACTATGTCTCAGACTAACCTCAGCACGAAAGAGTACCTAGAGGCAGCTACCAACTCGGAAAATCTATCTTTGATGGAAGCTGAGATTTATCAGATGGGCCAGCATCAATACGCTTATGCACGTTCCATTTTGGAAGGTCAGCCCGACGAGGAGCAAGCCAAACAGCTGCAAGCCACCCAAGATACTTTGGAAGATAATGTCCAAACGGTTATCGACACCACGAACTCTGACCAGGTGCGTACGGCAGCTCAAGAAATCATGAAATCTTCCGCTAACCTGCGTGAGGTCGTGGCGCAATCGACTTCGGAATTGCAAGCCACTCAAGGACAGGATTCCGCAGTCTTGAACACGGTCCTCTCCCAGACCGTCAGCGATATGGTCGCTCAGCAGGATCAGCTGGCGCCGTTGCTGAAGCAAGAGCTAGATCAGTCAAAGAAGGACATGGAGGATCAGCGCCTCCAGGGACTGATTTTCCAGACCATTGTCTTGATTCTCTTGGTGGTCTTAGCGGTAATAATTATGGGTAAAGTGCGTCGCTCTATCACTCGTTCCGTGGAATCTGTAGAAACTGTGGTGAAAGGTCTGACTCAAGGTGACTTGACGCGTAGTGCGGTCATCAATTCCAATGATGAGCTGGCGGATATGTCGCGGGCGGTGAATCTATCCAATTCGACCTTGCGAGAGGCCTTTGGGTCGGCGGCTCGCACTTCCGAGGCAGTTCGTTCCGAGTCTGAGACAGTGGTTAATTTGACCTCCAAGACTGCTCAGGCTGCCGCTGATTCGGCCGCACAGGCTACCGCTGTGGCAGGCGCGGCGGAACAGGTTTCCTTCAACGTTCAGACCGTTGCTGCGGGTGCAGAAGAGATGGGGTCGGCTATCCGGGAGATTTCGTCTAACGCCAACGAGGCGGCGCGGGTTGCCCAGGAGGCGACCGAAGCGGCCGCGGTGACCACTGAGACTGTTGAAAAACTGGGCAAATCGTCAAAGGAAATTGACGATGTCATCCACACCATTACCGCTATTGCGGAGCAAACCAACCTACTGGCACTGAACGCCACTATTGAGGCGGCGCGTGCCGGTGAAGCGGGCAAGGGCTTTGCGGTAGTTGCCGGTGAGGTGAAGGATTTGGCGGCGGAGACGGCTAAAGCCACGGATGACATCACCGGACGGATTGCCAAGATTCAAGATGACACGGATTCTGCGGTGACGGCTATCCGGCGTATTTCCGAGATTATTTCTCAAATCAACGACTTCCAAACCACCATTGCCGCCGCGGTCGAGGAACAGACCGCCACCACCAATGAGATGGCGCGTTCCGTGACGGAGGCGGCTTCCGGATCTTCCACGATTGCCACGAACATCGGCCAGTTTGCCGGGGCTGCCAGCCAAGCGGTGGAACCGTTGAACGCCCTGGCTGCAACCGCTTCGGACTTGCAGTCCAAGGCCGCGGATTTGCGTGCGGAGCTGGGCAAATTCAAGTATGAATGAGCGCAGTTGGGTGGCCCGTCCGACCCGCGAAACAACTCAATAGTGGGGTGAAACCTCACGCTGGTGCCCTCCTATGGCTTAAACTTGATTTATAATCACCATGCAGCCAGAGGAGGGCATCAACGTGATTGGTTCGGTCCAGGAGTTTGCTCGCCTGTGTACTTCGGATAACGAAGAGGACTTCATGCGGGCGATGACGGACGTGGCGCCGACTTTTATCTGGGAGGAAATCATCCGTAAACGCCCGGATTTGGCTGAATACGTGGCGCAAGCACAGAATTTGCCCGACACCGTGTTTGAAACTATCGCGCTTTTTGCCCCCTGGCGAGCTCGCTACCTGGTCGCGATGCAGGAACGCACTCCCGCCTATGTGCTCGCTAAACTCGCCAAAGACGGCGATAGTCGGGTGCAAAAGGCAGCGGTGGCCAATGAATTGACACCGTTGAAAGTTATTGCGGAGCTGCGTGAGGACGCGAACGAGGAAATCTCCCAGCTGGCTCGTCTGACGTGGACTGAGCGGGCGGAGAAACGCGCCGGTAAACATTCTGGACGTCCCGAAGCGACGTGGGATGTACCGCAGCCGCCGGGAAATGCCGAACCTGAGGCGGACGAAGCTGCTCGCTACAAGTCGTATTTTGACGAGCTATGTGCTCAGCGTGGCCTGACTGAGGATGATGTGGTACGGGGGTTCGACCCTCGCGATCCCCAACTGCCGCTGTCTCCCGAAGGCCCGTGGGTGGTCGCTCCCTGGGGTGATGAAGGATATGTGGTTGGTTCACAGCGCGGTGCCGAGTTCGCTGCCTACGAAGTTTTGCCTGATCTGGAAGCGGCGGTGTCCCTAGTCTCCCGGTTAGTGCGAGAAAAACCGGAAACTGGTGAACTGACGACGAACGCAGCTGAGCGCGGTCACCGCACCGCCATCGGAATTGACGCCCGCACGATTTCCCGCGGCGGGAAACCCGGCTCCAACGAACTGCGTCCCGGCGACATGCTGGACTGCTTTGACGATGATAAAGCCCAGTTCTTGTTTGCTATGGGAACGCCTTTGGCGCAGCGGGGGATTCGCCTGAACAATGAGAAACCCTACCGAGTCTTTGAGGTCATGGCGCCCCTACCACTGGCGGTTTTGGAGGGGCTCACCGCAAAGACTTCGAGTAATCCAGGTGGCGGCGCGATAGTGGTTTTGGATAAACCTCTGCGGTGGTATCTGGACCACAACTTCCTGCGTGAACTGCGTTAATTTCTCATACTGAGACAGTAATTTCGTAAAGTGAAACCCGTGGTACTATGGGGCTATGTCGCAAACCATGCTGCTGTTGCCTAACCGCGTAGGGCTCTAAATCAGCCAGGCCCCCTGCGCGGAGTTCTCGCTTGCCTGGCAACTAAGATTAAAGCAACAGCAGTAAAGGATTTTCACCATGCGTACCTCTGGATTCACCAATCGCCAGCAAACCTCCGGAATGCCTTACGGCAAATACCGCCCGTTCCTAGAGACGAACCCCATCTCACTTCCCGAACGAACCTGGCCTAACAACCGGATTACGAAGGCGCCGCGCTGGTTGTCTACCGACCTGCGGGACGGCAACCAAGCCCTCATCGAACCGATGGACTCCGCGCGCAAGCGCGAAATGTTTGACCTCCTGGTGCGCCTGGGATTCAAAGAAATCGAAATCGGTTTCCCGGCCGCTTCCCAAACCGACTTTGACTTCGTGCGTTCCCTAGTCGAGGACGACGCTATTCCCGAGGACGTGACCTGCTCAGTACTCTCGCAATCCCGCCCGGAACTTTTGGAACGCACCCTGCAAGCCATTAAGGGATACCATCGCGCTACCGTACACCTCTACAATGCGACCGCCCCGGTCTTTCGCCAAGTCGTGTTTCACAACGATAAAGCGCAAACCATCGAGATGGCGGTGTCCGGCACTCGTGAAGTCATCGCCGGAGCGGAAAAGATCCTCGGGGACGACACAATCTTTGGCTACGAATACTCCCCGGAGATTTTCGTAGACACCGAAATCGACTTTGCTCTGGAAGTCTGCGAAGCGGTGATGGAAGTCTGGCAGCCCGACAGCGAGCGGGAAATCATCTTGAACCTGCCTACGACCGTAGAACGCTGCACGCCCAACGTTTACGCCGACCAAATCGAGTACTTCTGCCGCCACATCTCACACCGTGAACACGTGTGTATTTCGGCCCACAACCACAACGACCGCGGCACCGGCATCGCGACCGCCGAACTGGCCCAGATGGCCGGCGCTGACCGGGTCGAAGGGTGTTTGCTGGGTCAGGGCGAACGAACCGGCAATGTTGACCTGGTCACCTTGGCGATGAACCTCTTTAGCCAAGGCATCGACCCGCAACTGGACCTGTCCAACCTCGATGAAGTCCGCGAGATTGTCGAGGGCTGCACCCGTATGTCCACCCCGCCGCGGCTGCCCTACGTGGGGGACCTGGTCTACACGTCCTTCTCCGGCTCCCATCAGGACGCCATTAAGAAAGGCTTTGCCGTGCGCGAACAGAAAGTCCGGGACGCTGGCGGAGACGAAAACCAAGTCATCTGGGAACTGCCCTACCTGCCTATTGACCCTCACGATGTGGGTCGCAACTACGAAGCTATCGTCCGGGTAAACTCGCAATCCGGCAAGGGCGGTATCGCTTACCTAATGAAAGAAAAGCATCACCTCGACCTGCCGCGCCGCCTGCAAATCGAGTTCTCGAAAATCGTGCAGCGCACGACCGACCGTTTCGGCGGTGAACTCGAGGCGAACGACCTGTGGCAGATTTTTGCCGATGAATACTTACCGGCGTCAGAAGCGGGGATTGACTCGCGTCACTGGGGGCGGTTCTTCCTCGATGGGGCGCACGTTTCTTCCGTTCCCTCGCCCTCGGGTGGGGACACGGAAGTCTCCATCGCGCTGAACGACCGCGGCGCGAAGCTCCAGCTGGAATCGTTCGGCAATGGTCCTATTGACGCTTTCGTCCATGCCTTTGAACAGATGGGCATGGAAGTGCGGATTCTGGATTACGTGGAGCACGCTTTGAGCGCTGGGCGTGATGCCACCGCCGCGGCTTATGTCGAGGCTGTAGTGGACGGCGAGGTGCTGTGGGGGGTAGGCATTGATTCTTCGACCATTCGTGCCGCTTATAAGGCCGTGATCTCGGCGATTAATCGGGCGCAGCGCCAATCCCAAGTCACGGATAGCTCCGTTCCGTTTCCCTGAAGATTCAATCGCTAGGGTTCACCGGGAAAGCTCTGACCTGGTAGGTTCGCGTTCGAGAATCCAACCCGCAAGTTCAGGGTATCGGGTGGTGATCGGTAAGGTAGACCGGGACAAAGGAGTAAATCATGTTCGTGCCCAATGTCACCGCGGTCGGAGGGCTGCTGTGGCTCAGTGCTATCGTGGCTCTGCTCCCGGTAGCGGTGTTCTTTGTGCTGGTCGGAGCCGTGCGGATGCGTTCTCACTGGGCAGGAGCTATCGCCCTGGGGCTTGGTTTGCTCGTGGCAATAGCGGGGTTTCAGATGCCGGTCGACATGGCTGTAGCGGCCGCCCTGCTCGGGGCGGAAAACGGCTTGATACCCATCGTGATTATCGTGATTGCGGCCGTGTGGCTGCACCGTCTGATGGAAGCGACCGGGCGTGAAGCTGATTTGCGCAAGGTTTTTTCGGCTGTCGGTCAAGGGGATTTGCGTATCCAGGCCATGCTGATTGCGCTGTGTTTCGGGGGTTTGCTAGAGGGGCTCTCCGGTTTCGGGGTCCCCGTGGCGGTGGTGACCGCGCTGCTGTTGGGGCTGGGATTCAAACCGATGAAAGCCGCTGTAATCGCCCTGGTGGCGAATACTTCCCCGGTGGCCTACGCGGCGTTCGGCGTACCGATAACGACCGCGGCGGCCCTTCTGAGCGGGCATGACCCCATTCAAAACGCTGCTGACATCACGTTTTATGTGTCCTGTACCGAACCGGCAATTGCTTTCGTGATGCCGTTCGCGCTGAGCCTGTTGATTGATAAGGATCACTTCCGCCATATGTTCCCCCTGGCTTTCGTGATGGGCTTGGTGGAAGGCATCGGACAGTTCCTGACCTTGCGTTTCGTGTCCTTTGAGTTGGGCGGGGTACTGCCGCCCATAGTGACGTTTCTGGTAGTGGCGTTGATGGTGATGGTGTATCGTCCCCCGGTTCCTCCCGAGTTCGTCACGGAAAAGCCCACTGACCTGCGCGTAGGGCGGGTGGCGTTGGCTGTGATGCCCTATGGCTTAGTTATCGTGATTCTCTCCGTGGGGCGAATGGTGCCCCAGGTCGCCAAGGTTTTGACCGCGACGGATTTGCACGTTGCCTGGCCCGCTTTGGCAGGTCGGGTGGCCAGTCCGGATAATCCGAGCGTAGCGGGAAACATCGGCAACATCACCATTCCGATACTGTCCCAACCGGGAGTGTTGATTGCGGTGGCGGCGCTGGTGACCGGGGTGGTGTTTACCCTGGTTACCGAAGGTGGGAAGTATCCGCTTGGGTTTAAACAAATTGGTGCCAAATTGTGGTCAGCGATTTATTCCATGCGGTATTCAGCGGCCACTATCCTGGAAGTGATGGCGCTGGCTTACTTGATGAACATTTCCGGCATGGTTTTGACCATCGGGACCTTGCTGGCGGGAACCGGGACGTTCTTCCTGTTGCTTTCCCCCATGATTGGCTATCTCGGCACAGCGATTTCCGGCTCCACGACCTCGGCAAACGCCCTGTTTGCCTCCCTGCAAGAGACGACTGCCCTCCAGATTGGTCTGCCCGGTGCTTTCGCCGTGGCGGCTAACACCGCAGGCGGGGTCATCGGCAAGCTCATCGCCCCCCAGTCCTTGGCGATTGCCGCCGCCGCAATGGGCGAACCCGAGAAAGAGACCGATTTGCTTCACGAAGTACTCGGCTGGTCTTTCTACCTGCTGCTTTTCGCAGTGTTCATCTGCTTCGTCTGGGGCATGATTTTCCTGGGCTAGCCCGCTAGCTTTCGCATTCCTGCCAATTCTAGAATCCAGTACTGCTAGCATTTACCGCAAAGGATTCGTAAAACCGGGGGTGTACAGATGCATAAATGGCAAATCGTCTTTTATCTGGTGTTGTCTGTTTATGCGTTCTATGTCCTGTTTTTTCGAGGAGGGACTTTAGTCGTTGCTTTCGCGATCCTGTTGATTTATTCACTGGTTCGTGACCTTCCGAAAAAAGACCCTTGGAACGATTCACGATCCCCGTTCTTCCGTAAGGACAACAATGACAGGCTCTAATCTGTCCTCGACGAAAGAATGGTGGAGCGGAACCAGACTCGGAGGACGGAATGAGCCAGGGAGATTGGGTCGCGAAAGAGTGGGAACGGGATTCTTCTGCTTGCCCGTGGGATAATAATCCTTGATGAGAACTTTTCGAGATGCGGCTGTTGTTCTGCGCACCCAAGACCTGGGGGAAGCTGACCGCATCGTGACCCTGCTGACCGAAAACCACGGACTGTTGCGTGCCGTGGCTCGTGGGGTACGCAAAACGAACTCTCGCATTGGGGCGCGACTGGAGCCTTTTGGAGCGGTCGACATCCAGATTCGCTGGGGTAAATCCGGTCTGCACCATATCGAACAAGTGGAAATCCTCGCACCTTATGGTCGCAGCCTCGCTAACGATTACGCCCGCTACACCGCCGCCAACCTGATGGTAGAAACCTTGGAGCGTCTAACCGAGGACTCTTGGACTAATGAGCGGTACTATCACTTGACCGTTGGGGCTTTACACGCTTTGGCGACGGGGCGTCACGAGCCGTCTTTGATTCTGGATTCATACCTGTTGCGTCTCATGTCGTTGGCGGGCTGGGCGGCAAGCTGCTGGGATTGTGCGTCTTGCGGGGCCAGGGGGCCACACGTTTACTTTAATCCCAGCGGCGGCGGGGCGATGTGCGTAAACTGCAAGCCTACCGGGGCGCGACCGGTTGATTCTGAGACGATGCGCCTGTTGGCGGCTTTGGCTGTCGGGGATTGGCAAACTGCCCAAGACAGCGAATGGATGGCTCGGGCTGATGCTCATTCCTTGGTTACGGCGTTCGTCCAGTGGCATGTTGAGCGCCGTCTAAAATCCTTGTCCTTGCTGGAACTCGCCTAGGTTATTACGTGGAAAAATCCTGGGTTCGTCGCATCACCCCGCCGGGGCAGCATCCTGAGTTACCGGCGGGATTGGCGCGCGCGGCTGCTGCGCACGTGGCAATCATCATGGATGGGAATGGACGCTGGGCGAACGCGCGGGGTTTGAATCGTACCGCCGGTCACGAGGCAGGGGAGTACGCCCTGATGGACACCATTGCGGGAGCTGTAGAGGCCGGGGTGAAATATCTCAGTGTGTATGCGTTTTCAACCGAAAACTGGAAACGCAGCCCGGCAGAAGTGAAGTTCCTGATGGGGTATTCGCGCCGGGTGCTGCGGGACCGACGCGATGAACTGAACGCCTGGGGAGTCCGCGTACGGTGGAGTGGACGGGAGGGTCGCTTGTGGAAATCGGTCCTCACCGAACTACGGACGGCAGAGGCACTGACCAGGAACAACACCGGCACCCAGCTGATTATGTGCCTCAATTACGGAGGACGAGCGGAACTCGCTGACGCGGCAAGGAAACTTGCCCAGCGAGTGGCAGCGGGAACGCTAAAACCCGAGCGTATCTCTGAGGCTGTTTTCGCTCGGGAACTGTATCTGCCGGATGTGCCGGATGTTGACCTGCTGATTCGCACTTCCGGGGAGCAGCGCACCTCGAACTTTTTGCCGTGGCAGGCGGCTTATGCGGAGCTGGTTTTCGCCCCCGAGCCGTGGCCGGAGTACGGGCGAGCGGCTCTGTGGCGGGATTTATTGGCTTACCAGCACCGGGATCGCCGCTTCGGCGGGGCGATTGATAGGCCGCAGTGACGATTAGTCCGAGCGTAGCGGGTGGGGCTTGCACGAACGACCGTTTTCAACGCGATATTTAAGCGTGAACCATTCTCAAAAGCTCTCAACCTGCGGTAATAAATTCCAGCTTAACCCAGAATCCGGGAAACTGTGTCCGAAATCGGTCGTTCGTGCACAGCCTGACCAAGACTGAACCCGGTTTTCCCTGACCTCAACACGAGCACCCGTAGAAACCACTCCATCATTCATACCAACAATATATTTTCGCGCTCAAACTATATGAGGCACCACATCACCTACGCGCTCAAAATACATAAGGTACGCCGAAGCCTTGAACAATCCGGAATATTTCTGTATCATAGAAGCAGTGTTGGTGTCAAATTTAAAGGAGGATGTTATGAAACGGGTGTTTTTAGTGCCGGTAGTGGTGGCAACTTCATTGGCTCTTGGTGTCTTGGGGGTAAGCTCGCAGGCTTTTTCAAAAGAACTGGAACCTGGTATCGACGATTCCCTTCCAGGATCATCTTTCACGCAGAGTGTATTGGGGTTCAAAGCCGACGGGGACTTGAGGATTTCTGTAGCTGACGGGGAAATCTATAGCGATTCCGCTTCTGTATCTGACCCCAAGCCCGGAATATTTCAAGTCGTATATGACGTGGAACTGGGGCACACAATTGCTTCCATAACTAGGGATTCTCCACTGCTGTCAGCGCGGAATGCCTCGGAAAATTTTGAGAGAACGGGGATTCATCCGCGCAACGTTCCACTTCGGGAAGTTCAGACGGAGTTGCGGGTATCGCGTTACACTTCAGCCCAGATTGAGCAATCCTTAGCGTCTGTCGAATCATGGTTAATGCATTTTCCCACTGATTCCGCATGGGAATATGCTCCTCTAACTGACAGAATCAAGGTTTATGCTGATTTGCGAGCCTTGGATAAGGAATTAGTTGAAACTTCAGTTCCAATCACTTTGGTAGATTGCGAAGTGGGACCAGCTGGGACTTTGAGGGATTCAGATGCCTCTGATTCATCCTCACTGCCACAGAATCGATGGAGTGCTCCTGCGTCACAGGTATACAACTATTACAAGGATGTACCTACCGATGAAATATATGCAGTGCAATATGACGTTAATTCAGGGCGAACTATGGCGGTTATTCCTGCTGATTCTAAGTTGTTGGAGGCAAAACAGAGTATTGAAGCATTGAGCGAATCTGGATTTCATATTCAAAAGGGTTCTGTACCACCTGAATCTATTGAGATGCGAATTTCTAAGTATTCTTTTGACCAAATAAGCCACACAAACAAAATAATTTGGGAATATGTCGAGGAGAATAATATCTCTGCTGCTTTTGAGTATGATGTTTGGAATGATGCGTTCCTTATTACAACAGATGTCTCAAAAATTAATCTGGGGCAGCTGCCACATACCCCTCTACCGTTAATTTTAGAGGACGGTGAGGTCTCTCCGGCTTATTTTAAGGAAGGTGCTACAGCTCCTTTCAATGGAGGCGCCACAATTTATAATCCCTCAAACTCGCGTTGCACTAGCGGTATCCCCGCGCGTAATTCTGCTGGAACACCTGGTCTTTTTACCGCGGGGCATTGCTTTTCTGGTGGCGAATCAGTATGGACTTCAAAGCGCCATGACAGTACACGCAGACTCGGCCGGGTTTCCCACACATTTGGGTATCCCACTGTCGATGCGCAATTTATTAGTACGGGCGCAAGCTACTCGTCGAGTATCACTTCGTGGAGTGGAAGAAACTATCCTGTAGTGGGTGTTTATGATCCTCCTGTTGGACAACGGATTTGTTATACGGGATCCTCCAGTGGCGTGCAATGTGGCAACTATGTGGTGAGTAAAAACGCGACGTACTATTTCAGTAATCCGTACGTATCATTCTCAGGTGCCATAAGAATTGAAGGAGGACAAACTGTACAACACGGTGACTCGGGTGGTCCTACCTACGGAACTTTTGGGCAGGATGCAAAAGTGACGGGTTTGGTTTCTGGATTTGCCGGTTCTTCAAGCTACATTCAGCCCTGGACACGGGTCGCCAGCATCTATAACGCCAGCTTGTTTTGAATAAAGAGGTGTTTTGTTTTCTTTCTTATCCCAGTTTATGTAGGCAAATGGTATCGTACTGATGCTAGGCGGTAGTTTTGCATCAGACTAAACTGATTGCACTACACATCTATACTGTGTGCTGTTCTAATAAATATTTTTAGCTATTAATGGATGAGCCTTCGGTTGGAGGTGGCTTCAGAGCAATGCAATGGGTGGATGTGGATGAATCGGAACTTTCTCTCTTGAGCTCTCGCTAGAACTATGTTCCCAAGTTGTTAATCTTGGTTTAATTTCGCTTTATTGTGCTTCTTTTCCCTTAGATGAACAGCGAGGGATCGATGTTCATATCGGGACTGACCGGTTTCTTGGGATTACGCAGTTTTGCCGGCACTCCCAGGGCGATACGTCCAGGCGGAACATCCTTGACGACCACGGCGTTGGCGCCGATTTTGGCGCCGTCTCCGATGTTGATGGCGCCCAGAATTTTCGCTCCGGCACCCACCATGACCTCATTGCCCAAGGTCGGGTGGCGTTTGCCCTTGTTCATGGACTGCCCGCCCAGGGTCACCCCGTGAAAAATCAAGCAATCCTCGCCAACCACCGCGGTTTCCCCAATGACCACCCCGGTGGCGTGGTCGATAAAGAGTCGGCGTCCGATGGTCGCGGCCGGGTGGATGTCCACCCCCGTTATCAGGCGCGCAAATTCCTGAATCAGGCGCGCAATCATTTTAAAACCATTGACCCAGAACCGATTGGACAGTCGGTGTGCCCACAGGGCGTGAACCCCCGGGTAAGTCAGCGCGACTTCCAGGCGTCCGCGCGCGGCAGGGTCGCGTTTCAAGGCCGTGTCCAAGTCCTCCAACAGTAAATCCCGCACGCCGAGTTTATAGGCGGGCAGGTGCCGTGGCGGGGTGGTGTGTTTCACGAAAGTCATCAGGACGGGTACTTCCTCTGGTTGGTTGAACGACCGGACGCTAACTATTCTAGGCTATCGTTCCCGAGGTTCGTTTCGGGCGGCCGGTTCTGGCAAGTTAAAGTGCTCTGTTTGAGCCAGTCCGGGCCAGCCTGGGCTAGTTTTGGTGGTTCGGGTGGTCCTGTTTATCTCGTCAAAACTGCACAAGGCCGGTGGGCTCGATCTGCCTGACTGCCGCGGTTCCTCAGTCGCCCAAGTGCGCAAATAGGACGGTGGACAGGTAGCGTTCGCCGGTGTCGGGAAGCAGTGTTACCACGGTTTTGCCGGCAAACTCAGGTCGCGCGGCCAGTTCGGCAGCGGCCGCTAGGTTCGCCCCGGAGGAGATTCCGACCAATAAACCTTCCTGTGTAGCAGCTTTCCGCGCCATCTCGATGGCATCATCCGAGTTCACCGTCATGACTTCGTCAACGGTTGCACTATTGTAGTTTTCCGGTACAAAGTTGGCGCCGATACCCTGAATCTTGTGGGCGCCTGCCTGACCTGTGGACAGCAACGCCGATTCTGCCGGTTCTACTGCCACGACCCACACTTCTGGGTTCTGTTCCTTGAGATACTTCCCGACCCCGGAAACCGTGCCGCCGGAACCGACTCCAGCCACAAACGCGTCAATGTGTCCCTCAGTTTGTTCCCAAATTTCGGGACCGGTGGTGCGATAGTGAATCTCAGGATTGGCCGGATTATCGAATTGCCCGGCGAACACCGCTTCGGGGTGGTTCGCCAAGTAGTCCTCAGCAGCTTCAACCGCGGCGGCCATGCCCCCCGCCGGGTCGGTCAGCAGCAGCTCTGCCCCGTAAGCCTTCATCAGCTGCCGACGCTCCACGCTCATGGAGGACGGCATCGAGATAACGACTCGATACCCCAGCGCAGCCCCCACCATGCACAGGGCCACCCCGGTGTTACCGCTGGTAGCCTCCACGATAGTGCCCCCCGGCTGCAGCTCTCCCGAGGCCTCGGCAGCGCGAATGATCGCCAAGCCGGGTCGGTCTTTTACCGAACCACCGGGGTTCATGAACTCCATTTTTGCCAGCACGTTTGCGCCAATCCCCGCGGGCAGCATCCGATTAATTTTCACCAGAGGAGTGTGGCCGATAGCTGCCGTGACGTCGTTCGCATAAGTCATAGTTAACCCTTTAGATTCCTTTTTCTCAGTATTCTGTTCGTTTCCCTGACGGGAGCCGTCTATTACAACCGTGAGCGCACGACTTTTATTCCCGAGTCGCCAAAAGTTACCGGCGCGCCGAGCTGGGCGGCGAGAGCGGCGGCGAGTTCGTCCTGGGTGCCGCCTTCCACCGCTAGCTCAAATGTGACCCGGTTTGACCAGGTCACGCTTAGGGGCTTGCAGCTTTGCGAGTGCAGCCAAGACTCCAGGGCAGCCGCCCGGTTCGCGGCGACATCAAAGGACACCACGGGAACGCACTTGACTTCCACCCTTCCCGCAGCCGCGATAGCCCCCTGCGCCGCCTCGCTGTAGGCTCGCACCAAACCGCCCGTTCCCAGCTTTATCCCACCGAAATACCGTGTCACCACCACACAAACATTTTGCAATCCGCTGCCCTGCAGCACATCGAGCATGGGACGCCCGGCAGTACCGCTGGGCTCGCCGTCGTCGCTGGAATGTTGGACTGGCTGGACCCCGTTTTCCCAGCCTACGGGCAAATAGGTAAAAGCGGAGCAATGATGTCGCGCGTCGGGATACTGTTTCCGCGCGGCTTCGATTGCCTGACGAGCTGCGACTTCATCTGCGGCGCTTCGTGCCACTCCCAGGAAACGCGACCGTTTGATTTCCAGCTCGAAATATCCCGGTACGTCCTCAGCTATGGTCACGTAGCGTTGCGTCATACTTTTACCTCACGATGGCTCAGTTTGATAAAATCATCGAATTGTTGCTAACATTGTATGTCTTGTGAACAATCACTAATTGAAAGGAGCGCAGGGCAATGGCAGTACCCAAGCGCAAAATGTCCCGCGCCAACACTCGTACACGTCGTTCTGCTTGGACGGCTAAGTTGACGCAGCTTGATAACGTTAAAGTTCAGGGTCAGGAAGTCGCGGTTCCGCGTCGCCTGGTGAAGGCTTACCAGACTGGCCGTTTGACCGTCGAAGACTAACGAGGTCGATATTCGCGACGCCCGGCCCTGGTGCTGGGCGTTACGTATTTAATTATTTCATAAGTCTTTTTGGGCAGTTTTCCGGGTACGCTCGAGGATGGAGGCAGCATCGTGGTGGACTTGAGCAGGGTCGAAGTCGTTTTGCTGGATATGGACGGCACCCTGACCGATTCTGTGTCACGTATTACCGAGTATTTTGCGGCTTTGGATCTGGAGCTGCACGGCCGGATGCTTCCGCCTGACGCTTACAAGAAATACGTGGGTCCGCCTCTCGCCGATGCCATGCGGGATATGGAACCGGATGCTGATGAGCAGCGGGTGGCTTTTATGGTCGCGCGATACCGCGAAATGTATTGGCCTAATGCCATTGATGTGCCTCTTTATCCCGGTATTAAGGAAATGCTGGAAAAACTGCGGGCGAGGGGATACCGTCTGGGAGTGGCGACTACTAAGAACCAACAGATGTCATTGGAGATTCTCGAGCATCTGGGGATTGAAGATTTCTTTGAAGTCGTTTCGGGGGTGATACCTGGTACTTCCCGGGTGGATAAACCTGCGGTCATTGCTGCAGCTTTGGAGCGGTTCGGGTTGAGTGAGCCGCAGGATACGCGGCGTGTCGTGATGGTGGGGGACCGGTTCTATGACATCGAGGGCGCTCAGGTTAATGGGATTCCGGCAATCCTGACTACCTGGGGTGATACGGCTCAGCCCGGTGAAGAACGCGGGGCTGTACAGGTTGTCTCGACACCTGCCGAGTTGCTGAGCGCTTTGGGTGTCCACCCGGGAAAGAAATAGGCAGCCTTGAAAGCTACGCAGATGTCTACAATCTCCTGGAATGCCGAGGGACCAAACCTGGTGGTGGCGGGGGATAACCTGCCGATATTGCGGGGTCTGCCGGACCAGTCATTTCAACTTATTTATATAGATCCTCCGTTCAACACGGGGAAAGTGCAGTCGCGTCAGTCCCTGAAAACGGTGCGTACCGATGCGCCGGTTACCGGTTCTCGAGTGGGGTTTCAAGGCCAGACTTATGAAACCGTGCGTGGGAAAGTCACCGCCTACAACGATAGTTTTTCGGATTATTGGGGTTTCTTAGAGCCGCGCTTAGAGGAGGCATGGCGTTTGCTGACCCCCACCGGGACGTTATACCTGCATTTGGACTATCGCGAAGTTCACTACGCAAAAGTGTTGTTGGATGCGCTATTTGGGCGGGATTGTTTCTTGAATGAGATTATTTGGGCGTATGACTACGGCGGGCGTTCCAAACGGAAATGGCCAGCCAAGCATGACAATATCCTCGTCTACGTTAAAGACCAAAAAAGGTATTATTTTGATTCTGAGTCTGTGGACCGCGAACCGTATATGGCTCCTGGCTTGGTGACCCCGGAGAAAGCCGCGCGGGGCAAGCTCCCGACTGACGTATGGTGGCATACTATTGTTTCCCCGACAGGTAAGGAAAAGACGGGATACGCCACCCAAAAACCCGAAGGGATTTTGCGGCGTATCTTCCAGGCTTCGAGCCGTCCGGGGGATTGGGTATTGGATTTTTTCGCAGGTTCCGGCACGACCGGGGCGGTCGCGGGTCAGCTGGAGCGTCGCTTCGTGCTGATAGATGAAAACCCGGAAGCGATTGCGGTTATGCGCCACCGGTTCAACCGGGCGAACATTTCAGTTGAGTTTCTATCGGAGTAAAGGCTCGGCTCGTGAACTTGGAATTACCGAAAATTACCCGACGGCGCAGTCCCGAAGTGCTGGCGCCGGCGGGAAACTTGCGGGTGCTGAAAACCGCGGTGGATTTCGGAGCTGACGCGGTGTACTGCGGCGGGGCAGAGTTTGGGATGCGAGCCGCTCCGAAAAACTTTACGTTAGAGGATTTTGAACAAGGCGTTCGCTATGCTCATGCCCGCGATACTCGCGTGTATGCCACCGTGAATATCATTCCTGGCAACTCTGAGGTGGCGGGAATGAACGCTTACCTGGGGGCGCTGGCGGACATCGGGGTGGATGCGCTCATTGTCACGGACATCGGTATTCTCATGGCAGCGCGGCAGATTGCTCCGCATACCGAGCTGCATATTTCCACGCAAGCCGGGGTGATGAATTATCAGGCTGCCGCCGCTTTGTATGAGCTGGGGGCAAAACGGGTTGTTTTGGCCCGCGAGATGAGCCTGCCGGAAATTCGAGAAATGCGCGCCAAGATTCCCGCTGACCTTGAGATTGAGGCTTTCGTGCACGGTTCCATGTGCATGGCATTTTCGGGGCGCTGTTTGATTTCCAAATACACCACGGGACGGGATGCAAATCACGGAGACTGCGCCCAAAGCTGTCGATGGAAATACCATGTGGTTGAGGAAAAACGCCCCGGCGAGTTTTTCCCCGTTGAAGTGACCGAGGGCGGCACCTACCTGTTTAATTCTCAGGATTTGAACATGCTGGCACACGTTGATGAGGTCATTGCCGCCGGGGTTACCAGTCTGAAAATCGAAGGTCGTGCCAAGGGAGAGTACTACGTCGCGGCGCTGACCAATGCTTATAAAACCGCGGTCACTACCTACCTGGACGGAAGGGGAAACGTGACCGAACTGGCTTGTGACGGCGCTTTTGCCCTGCCCGAATGGGTCTTGCAGGAACCGTATAAAGTAACTCACCGAGAATACGGCACCGGCTTTTTCTACCCCGAAACACCTGCGACAGAAAGTGTTACCAGAGGAGGGTATATTAGTGATTGGCTTTGGTTGGGAACTGCGGTAGATTACGACGCTGCCGCGCAGCGCCTTACGGTGCTGTCTCGCAACAAGATGGTGCCCGGACAGCAGGTTGAGTTCCTAGTTCCGGGAACCGAGCCGATTCTATTCGAGATTCCCCCCGCGGGGATACGCGACGAAGCGGGGGAAACAGTGAGTGAAATCAATCACCCGGCCCACGAGTTTTCCTTCCCCTGTGAGCGGACGATTCCGCCCGGTGCCATGCTGCGCGGAAAAGCTCGCTAATGCGGCTGCGCCGAGTGCCCGGGCGGTATGTAAAATCGGGCGGCCTTTTTGGAAATAGAGTTCAATCTGGGCTTGGGCTAGGGTGTAAGGGTGCATATTGAGTATCAAAATGATTTGAAACCCGGTCAAGCCGAACTCTTGGTCCACGACTTGCTGGAAGTCTCTTTCGGACCCGAAGAACTGGGGGATCCCGGTGATGTGATTCAGCAGCTAACAGGTGGGGAACTTCAGGTATTCTCCGCGTGGGACGGTTCGCGGCCTTTGGGTGCGGCTATCGGTTGGCTCGCCACCGCAGAAATCACGATGCTCAGTTGGCTGGCGGTCAGCCCTCTGACTCGTGGACGCGGCGTAGGCTCTGAGCTGTTTCACCAGGCTATTTCGCAGTGGGAATCGCGCCACAACCCTCTCTTGATTCTGGGAGAAGTGGAAAATCCTCACCAGCACGCAGCCTCTGAACAGTACGGCGACCCGCGTCGGCGGTGGGCGTTTTATCAACGATTGGGCGCTAAACACCTGAACTTTCCTCTTGAGATGCCCCGACTCAGCCCGGACGTACCGGTGGGCGAGGATATGTGGCTGGTGAGTTTTGCCGGCCGGGCGCACGGCGCTATTGACCCGCAAACCGGAGAGCTTTCCGGCCTGGGAGTAGGCGGTGCCCTGCGGGAATTCCTCGGTGCCTACCTGGAAGACAGCGCCGAGACTCGTGACGTGAGCGGCAATTATCGTCCGCCGGTGGAGAGAATGTTGGACGCAGCCGCGCAGCTCGACTAGTTTCAGGTCTGCGGAAACTACGATAGCTCCGAGGATTTTCCGTACGTGACGTGGTCTAGAGCATGGGGTCGGCGGTGAGAATTTCCGCGACTTCGGTACGTGTGGGGGAGTAAGCTCCGACCTTGCTGACCGTGAGTCCCGAAGTGATGGTGGCTCGGTGCAGAGCGGCCTGCACGTCACTCAGCCTCGCCTGGCGCAAACGCTGTTTGGCAGACGCCGAACCGAGCAGTCCGTCGTCTAGTAGCCCGGAAATCAGTCCCGCCATGAAAGAATCCCCGGCACCTACGGTGTCAGCAACCTCGATATTGAGCGGATCAACCACCAACATATCCCGGTCATTAGCACACAGCGCATAGGAACCCCACGGTCCGCGGGTAGCGACAATCAGACCCGGCCCCATCTCTTTCCATTTGTGCAATACGGACTCGAGGGTCACGTCGTCGCCATAGAGCCAGGCAATGTCCTCATCACTGGCTTTCACCACATCGGCCAGGCTGATGATTTCCTCGATTCGAGGACGTACTTCCTCGGGGCTGCCCATCAGCGAAGGTCTAATATTCGGGTCATAGCTGACGGTTCCCCGGATTGCCATAGATTTGACCGCGCTTATTACCGCAGAAGCGCCGGGCGCGAGCGTAGCCGCGAAACTGCCGGTATGCAGATGGCTAATCTGAGTTGCGTCCGGCAACGGTGGTACTTGCCAATCCAGCTCGAAGTCGTAGGTTGCCCGACCGGCGGAGTCGATATGGGCGTTCGCTATCGGCGTTTTCTCCGCGTTAGCGCTGCCTGCGACAATGTCTACCCCGGCAGAGCGCAAATGTTCTTCGAGGCTGTGACCGCGGGCATCATTCCCCCACCAAGAAGCTAGTGCGGTGGGGTGGCCCAAACTCGCTAAACCGCACGCCACGTTTAAGGGGCTGCCGCCCACCTTTTCTTCAACCTCTCCGGCGCGCTCAATGACGTCAATAAGCGCTTCACCCAAGCACAGTATCGGCAAACACGTTGAGTTCGTTTCTGTCATGATTATCACTCCACACCTAGTAGATCGAACATTCCTGCCAGCAGAATCCCCTTCGTTTCCGGCATAACTTTCAGTACTCTCAGCTTTTGAGCGCACATACCAATCAAGAATACTAGGAATGACCAGCCGCCGCCCGGAAATGTAATCCCGGAAACAATCCGCCTGAAGTTATGGTGACTTTTCGGATTTTGTCATTAATGCTGCTGTCGAGAACTAATTTGCCAGCTTGAAACGGCGTTCGAAGCTATGAGGAAGTCATGGAATGGACCTTCCTCAGCAGTTAGCTCGGCTACCGAACCAGCTTGTATGACATGTGCCCCCGAGGAATCGTCGGGCTGCAAAAATACGACCTTATCAGCATCTCGAATGGTCGAGAGTCGATGCGCGACAACAACTACAGTTCGACCCACAGCCAGGTCACTAATTACTTTGGTGATGGCTGATTCATTCTCGCTATCCAATGCAGAAGTAATCTCGTCTAGCAACAAAATCGGGGCGTCTTTTAAGAAAGCGCGAGCAATTGCCACTCGCTGACGCTCCCCACCGGAGAGGCTTTGACCAGCTGGTCCGACATTTGTTTGCCAACCATGGGGCAAAGCCTCGATGACTTTATCCAGTTGCGCACGTTTGGCAGCCGATTCAAGTTCGGCGTCACTCGCATCTGGTTTAGCTATCCTGAGGTTTTCCGCAATGGTCATATCGAACAGATAGACATCCTGGAATACAAACGAAATCATTTCCATGAGGTCTTTGGTGGGTATATCTCGTACGTCTGCGCCGCCGATTTTCACGGAGCCGAAATTGGCATCCCAGAACCTGCCAACCAGACGCAAAATGGTTGATTTACCAGCTCCAGAGGGGCCCACCAGAGCCGTAATCTGTCCCTGTTCAGCCACCAGATTGATGTCATTCAAGACCTGGCAATCATCCACGTAGCGGAAAGAAACTCCCTTGAACTCGATGTCTTCGCCCTGAGGATGCTTTTGTTGAGTTGCGTTCGGCTCGGGAAGCGGTCTGGCATCTATAATCTCGGTTACGGAGTCGAGGGCTACATTTACGTTATTCAGCTCGGAAGCAATCAAAGCGGCTTTCGTCAAGGGGTATAGCATCCGGGCGGTAATCGCCATAACCGCCAAGAACGTGATGGGGGTAAGGGCGGTTTGGTTCACCAGGCATACTCCCACACATACTATGGCGGCAAAAGCGGTGTGCACCACATAGGTGAAAACCTGCCCTGGTCGACTTTTGATTCTCAGCCCATCGAGAGTTGCTTTCGAATCTGCCTTCAGTGCGGTAGTAACCGGATCCCAAGAACTGGATCTACCCGTAGCCCGCAGGACAGTCTGGAGCCGGGCAAATTCAATCAGTCTGCCAGCGGCTTGCTGCGCAGAACGATTTTCTAGCTCGTTTGCCTTGGTGAGGGCAGCTTGCATACCTCGCCAGATGAGATAGAGCGGGATGATTACCGCGGTCATGATTAATGCCAGAGGCCAAGAAATGAATGCGGTGGCAATAATCATCACCAGCGGCACAATGAATGAGTTACAAAGCGTTGGAATCACGAGTGAGGCAAAGTGTGACAGCGTGTTCACCTCTCGGGAAGTCGCATTGGCGACTGCCGCCTCTCGTTTTGCGTTGAACCAACCCAGCGGAAGTCCCAGTACGTGCTCGGCAATACGAGAAATCATTGTGTCGCAAACTACAAAGACACTAATGCGATACGATGAAAACATGGCAACCGCGTCGACGATAAACGTTGCCAGTCCCAGAACTGTCAGCACAATTAGCCAAAACACAGTCTGGTCTGAACCGGAATAGAAACTCTGCATGAACCAGATTGTGACCGAAAGCGTCAACCCCTGCAGCACTGCAGAGGCTATAAACCACGAAATTATGGTGCGAAGCTGTGCGCCGTCAGCGATTTTAGTCATTGATTTCCACATATATTGACCTACCTCACCATCTGAGTCCGCCACATCGTGGCATATCGCCCGTCTTTTTCCATTAATTCGTCGTGGCAACCACGCTCGACAATCTGACCGTCTTCTATTACCAAGATTTGATCCGCATTGCGGATTGTCGCCAGACGATGCGCAATAGCAATTACCGTTTTACCCGTGGTTAACTTCGCGAGAGCTTCATGTATTTGCTGCTCGGAGCGGGGATCAGCTTGGGCTGTCGCCTCGTCAAGAATCAGAATCGAAGCATCCTGCAGATATGCCCGAGCCAGAGCCACACGCTGTTTTTCACCACCGGAGAGGAACCCGCCCTCGTCACCCAAAATCGTGTCATAGCCATTTGGTAGCTGCATGATGCGCTCGTGAATACAGGCGGCTTTCGCGGCTGCTTCTACTTCCGAGAGACTGGCGTCAGGTTTGGCTAGCGCAATGTTATTAAATACGCTGTCATGAGCGAGCGCCACATCTTGCAGCATTATTGCCACAGAACCGAGCAACAAAGTATTACTGGCATCGCGCACGTCAACCCCATTGACCAAAACTGTCCCGCTGTCCGCTTCATAGAACCGGGCAATCAGCTTTGCCAACGTTGACTTGCCGCCACCTGAGGGACCGACCAGGGCAGTGACCGTGCCCGGCTGGGCGGTGAAGGAAACCTCTTTGACAGCTGGCGTGTCAGGCTCATACGAGAAAGTGACGTCGCGCATCTCCACTCTGCCCACGTCAGACGCATCGCCAGCAGTTTGGCTACCGAATTTCATTGGCTCCAGAGAAAGTAATTGGACAGTACTCTGCGCCGCGAGCCTCGCCTCGTAGAGATGCTGTGACAGACCGATTAGCGTGGCTAAGCCATCGGGAACACCCGGTGCAATCAAAAAGAACGGCAGAGTATCGGCAATCTGCATCCAACCGTTCTTGACGAAAATAACTGTCAACAGTGCCACAGTCACAAAAATCACTGCGGGACGAAGTAGCGCACTGACGCTGGAAACGGCCTTGCCTGATTGCGAAACCCAGCTATATGAGATGCTGGAAAATTTTTCTCTGGCCGCATTGAACTTAGTTTTTGTGGTGTCTACGGCTTGAAAGTTTTTAATCTCTTTGATGCCTTCCAGCATTTCCACAGTGGCATTAGCCAGACCGGTTTGCGCCTCCCCGAAACGCGCGGTTAGGTCGCCATACCCGCGCATATTAAGTACGTAAATTAGCGAAATTACGGCAATCCAGAGACCAAACAGCACCAGGCACACTCGCCAATCCACCCACAGTAGGTAGCCGAACCCCGCGACCAGAGACACAACCGCATTCGTGGTATCCCCAGGTAGGTGTGCCACCATGGTGTGTACGGCCGCGGTATCGTCACAAACCATCTTTCTGATTTGCCCGCGCGAGTAGGCGTTTACCTGACCCAGGGGCAAATTGGCTAATGCGTCAACAACTTGTTGACGCATCTTATGGCGAAGTTTCGCCTCGGAGAGGTGCGTAACGCCCAGACCTGCTACATAGAGAGACTGTCCGACAAAAAGTGAGATGACAGCACCAGCAGCCCAGAACCAGATGTTTCCGGTCAGACCGTCTCTAGTAACACTGTGTAGCCAAATTAGAGCCATTTGGTGCAGCGAGATGTACGGCATTATGCCTAGTATTGCCCCACATGCGGTGAGCAGACCGGAGACAATCATCGATGTTCTTGCGGGTTTAATTAAGTCTGCAACAGACATCTTTTTCATGTAGAGCCTTTCAGAAAAATAGACACAATATGGTGGTCACGATCCAGATTGCGGCCACCAGCACCCAGTCGTGTACTCGCCAAGGGGCGGAAATTAACTCGGTACGTTTAGGAAAAGCGCCGAAACCACGAGAATCCATCGACAACGCGACTCTCTCACCGTGTTGAACCGCAAGAATCGCCAACGGAACCAGCGAGCCTGCCCAACGCGCTACCGGTGCAAAAATCCCGTAGCGCTGTCCGACTTCACGCAGAGATTTTGCAGTTCGCAGTACTTTGAAGTCGTTCTGGAAGCGAATAATAAAACTCACCGCCGCGATACCGGCGGAAGTGATTCGGTAGGGCACTTTAAAAGTCTGGTTTAAGCACACCAGTATCTTTGTCGGGTCGCTATAGATGCCCGAAAGCAGAACTAAAGCTACCAGGGCTCCAATTCCGCTACCGGCGGCATAGTTCGTGCCAACATCGTTTAGCCTTGACGCCATAGAGAGAACGTCGTTGTGAGAGAACATCCAAATCATAAAGACAGCAACTAGCCACGAACCGAGAATGCTTCCCCAGGTACGTGTCCGGTTTGCTCCTGCCAGCAGCATCGCCAGGCTGGACACGGAGAGCAGCGAAAAATTAACCACCGGATTTTTGAGGACGAATATCGTCACCATGAGTGGCGCGAGTGCGATAAACAAAGTCAGGGGATTGAAGCTGTCGAGAAGACCGCGAGTTTTGCGCTGCGGGGTGGCAGTCGGAGCTGTCACCTGTGAGGAAAATGGCAGTGCGATTATGTGTGAGCAGTATTTTTGGGCGAGCTCCAGATCATGCGTAGCCATAATGACCAGATGCCCTGCAGAGCACAGTTGCTGGATGAACTCCATCAACTCGCAAGTGTTTGCCCAGTCTTGTCCGTAAGTCGGCTCATCGAGAACGATTACTTTGCGTTGCTCCGCCACCATCGTAGCAACGGAAAGTCGGCGCTGCTGACCACCAGAAAGCGTTAGCGGATGCTGCTCGCTGACCGCTTTCAGATGGAAACGATTCAAAAGGTCGTTGATTTGGGAATCCGTTACCTTTCCGACGCTCAGTTCTTTGCGTACGGTGGCTGCCACCATCTGGTGTTCAGGATTCTGAAACACATAACCTACCTGGTGACTGCCCTTTTTTAGGGGGATTCCCGTAACCGAAGCATTGCCCTCGAAACGCAGGAGACCGGCAAGGGCGGAGAGCATTGATGATTTTCCGGCACCGTTTTGTCCGATTACTGCGACGAAATCGCCAGCTGCGAACTCTGCGCTGATACTTGGACAGCGGCGCGGTACCGAAAAGTCATTTAGCCTCAGCAGTGCCCCCGGTCGCGCGGATACCGGCCCTCCGGTCTCGTGCCATTCCGAGTTGTCCCTCATCCAGTACTTAACTTGATTGCCACAAAACTCGTTTAGCTGAGGCAATTCAATGCCGGCTTCGGGGCAGGTCAGTGCTTCCTTGTGCCCCGAACGAATCGCTCGCGGCAACCAGATTCCGCAACGCGCTAATTCCTGAGTGTGGTTTAAGAACACTTCTCGAGGTGTCCCCGCCGCGATGATTTCACCTTTTTCGTTCAACGCAAGCACGGAGTCACAGATTGGCAGCAACGGATCTAAATCATGGTCAATCACGATGACGCCGATGCCCTGGTGAACCAGCTGTTCAATTAGGTCATAAAAGTCTCTACGTCCAAGGCTGTCAATCGTAGAAGTGGGTTCATCCAGAACCAGCAACTTCGGACGCATTGCCAGCACCACAGCTATTGCCAGACGCTGACGTTGTCCACCAGACAAGGTCCAAGGACTATCATGTAGCTTTTCGCACAAGCCGACCTGCGCAGCAGCCTGTGCCACCCGCGATTCAATCGTATCTGGATCTAGACAGAGATTTTGTAGTGCAAACGCGATGTCATCATGCACGCTCCGCGTGATTACGGCAGCATCGGGGTTCTGCCCCACATAGGCAACCTGCCGGGCGATAAACTCTACGCTGGCATCGGCGATTTGTGTCCCATACAATTCGACACAGCCTGAATACTCACTTGGTAAGCAATGCGGTATTAATCCACAGATGGTCCTGACCAAAGTGGTTTTACCGCAGCCCGAGGGGCCAATGACAGCACAAACTTGTCCCTCCAGATAGCTCAAATCGACATCAGACAGAACCCACTTTCCTTGACCGTAATAGTGAACACTAAGCCCCCGAACATTCAGGCTCTCTTTAACCTGATTGCATGTCTGATTAAGCACGGTTAGCCACACCCACGCCTGCCTTGTTCAACAGGCGAGTAATGCCTACAGTTACCAGCCCGCCCAACAGGGCTGAAACGACAGAAGTAACCACATATGCCATGCCAAACGGTATCCCTATAGCTTCCTTGAGTAAAGTCAAATAGAGGAGTCCATTCAACAGACCAAAAACCCCTGCAGAAATCATGAATGCCCAAGTCTTCCACTGGCGGTAAAGCATTACTGCGAGGGGAACTTCGATGTACAGTCCCCCTATCAGATTTCCGATTATCGCCACGGGGCCGGAAGGCGTAACGAAAATACAAATTACGCCGATAATGAGGGAGGCTAGCATGGTGGCACCCGGACGGCGAACAATAGTCGAAGGCAACAGATAGGGGATAACCCAAAACCCCATGATGGAACAGGCAATCAAAACGCCCCGCGGGGAAGTAGCAAGCAGTGGTGCAATGTAGTTCAGTGGAAGCAAAATAATTAGCCCAACCACTGCCAATGCAGCTACGGTCATCAAATTCCGTGTTCCGAGTACGGAGTTTGCCAATCCTGTTCTGGATGAAGTGTGTACAGTTGGCGTTGTTTGTTCAATAATTTCAGTCATAGCTCTTACCAAAGCCCTCTCAGACAATGTTTAACAAAAAATCATTAATTAGGTTAGCCTAACCTCGCCAAATTTGAAAGTACAGGTTTAACTGGGGTTTTAGGTGTAAAAATTTGGTATCAGCACAGTTTTACGATGCGGCTCATGCGACTGCGTCGCTGCCGTTTTTCTGTTTGATGTTTCGGTGGCGCAATGCCCACTGGGCATTGCTTTTATGCCGCATTCACCGTTTTCGCGACGGCTCATTCTCGCTTCGCTCGATGCCGTCGCGCAATTTGTTTGATTCCTGCTGGGGCTTATTTTGTGGAGCGGGCGACGGAGGATTTTTAGGGTGTTTCGGCTAAAACGGCACATCGGTGCCGTTTTTTAACGCCTTCACCGTTTTTCTCAGCGGCTCATGCGACTGCGTCGCTGCCGCTGAGCGAACTTGTTCGATTCCCGTCGTAGTCCGCTAAATGTTGAAGATGCCGAGCAAAAAGCTCGGCATCTTCAACAGAGCGGGCGACGGGAATCGAACCCGCGTAATCAGCTTGGAAGGCTGGGGCTCTACCATTGAGCTACGCCCGCGTGTAAATGAGTCTACCGGGTCTGATGGGTTTCCTCCAACTCGAACTTTCCGGTACTATGAACTGTACCTTTCCGGGGTGTAGCGCAGCTTGGTAGCGCGCCTGCTTTGGGAGCAGGATGTCGCAGGTTCAAATCCTGTCACCCCGACGAGCGAGCGCCACATGAAAGTTTACTTTCATGTGGCGCGAGCGAGGAGGGGTATGCAAGGCGAGCGGAGCGAGTCCTTGCTAATCCCCCGACGAAATGGTGTTGGTTGGGTATGCAAGGCGAGCGGAGCGAGTCCTTGCTAATCCCCCGATGAATTGTTTTTCTTTTCTCGTTTCAGTTGTGTGCGAGGAGGGGTATGCAAGGCGAGCGGAGCGAGTCCGTAACTAAGCCCAATTCCCCTCGGGCCGCGGCAAAATAAACCACCCGGCTCTAGGCACGCATTCCAAGTTGACCGTCCCGTACCCCAAGCGTTCCCCATCGGCAATAGGAACCAACCCTTCCATCTCTAAGCTGACTTGGCGAGCCTCGTGAAAAGTCACCCCGGGAGCGCCGGCGAATTTCCCCCTCTTGGCAGCCAACAAGGGGCGGAGCACCTTCCGGCGGGGCATTGAGCTCAACGTCGCTATTGAGAAAACCCCGTCGTAGCTGGAGGCTTGCGGAGCCACTACCACGCCGCCGCCGTAGCATTTTCCATTGGCGACGGCGCATAAAGTCAGGTGATGCTCGCCCCAAACCACTCCGTCTAGGCTGAGACGAACCGGGCGGGGATGGAACTTCGCCAGAATAATTAACAAGGACAAGATGTAGCGCAGGGACCCGTGCGGCCAGCGCATTTCCTGGGTCTTGTCCGCCACCATTTGGTCAAAGCCTACGCAGGTTATGGTGGACCACCAACGGTGACGCTCTTCGCCGTGCAAATCGGTAAAAGTCGCGAGTCCCAGGTCGGTTTGACTAACGAAACCATCCGCGATGATGCCCGCGGATTTACGCGGATTCAGCGGAATCCCATAGTGTCGGGCGTGATCGTTGCCCGAACCTGCCGGAATAATTCCCAAAGGCTTGTCCGAACCAACCTGTTCCTGCAGGACCAGCGAAAGAATCCCGTCTCCACCGGAAACGACGATGGCGTCCACCGTGGAATCAGCCGCAGCCCGGCGAGCCGATTCCCGGGCTTGTGCCGCAGTATTACTTGGAAAATCAACAATCTCCAGACCGCGTTGCTCCAGTACTTTCCGGGCTACCCGAGCAGTTTTGCGGGCGCGGCCTTTGGCGGAGGCCGGGTTCAAGATGAAGGCGATACGGCGGATGTTACGAGTTTCTTGCCGATAGTGCCCCTCCGAGGGCGCGGTTTCGGGACCGTCCAGAGGCCGGTCTTCCGCGTTAGCGCTGTCTGGAGGCCGGTGTTCTGACATGGCTTACTCGCAATTCGGCGTCTTTACCGGAAAATCACGGTGCGGTTGCCGTTCATCAACACGCGATGCTCGGCGTGCCACTTCACAGCTTGAGCCAAGACTCGGCGTTCCACGTCCTGCCCTTGTTTACGCATATCGATGGCGGTAAACGTGTGATCCACTCGGGAAACGTCCTGTTCAATGATGGGACCTTCATCCAAATCCGCCGTGACATAGTGCGCGGTCGCCCCGATGAGTTTCACACCTCTGTCGTGGGCCTGGTCATACGGCTTTGCACCCTTGAACGACGGCAGGAAAGAGTGGTGAATGTTGATGATGCGTCCGCTCATCTCCCGGCACAGTTTGTCAGAAAGAATCTGCATATAGCGAGCCAGCACCACCAGTTCGACCTTTTCCGCGTCGACCAAGTCCAGCAGCTGCCGTTCCGCTTCGGGTTTATTGTCTTTCGTGACCGGCACCAAAATAAACGGCACTTGATAGAACGTTGCGATGGGAGCCAAATCGGGATGGTTGCCCACGACCGCTTTCACATCAATTGGAATCGAATGATCACGCACACGATAGAGCAGGTCGGACAGGCAATGCCCCTCTTTGGAAACCATAATGACGGTGCGCAGCGCCCGCCCAATTTCGTCCAAGTCCCAGGCCATCTGAAAATCGGCAGCTAAAGCCTCCACCCGGGCGTTAATATCGTGAACGCTGGGAACATCCATCTCCACTCGCATAAAGAACAGTCCCGTGTCGGTGTCTGCGAACTGGGCCGATTGAATGATATTTCCCCCCGCGCCGGCTACCATGCCGGATACAGCGTGGACAATTCCGGGGCGGTCGGGGCAGGAGAGGGTGAGCACCAGCTTTATGGTTTCGCTCGACTTCGTTTCAGTCATGGTTCTTAGCATACCTTTTACGCGCGGTTTCGTTTAGGACTGAGCCGACAAGGGGTGTGCTTCAGCGGGGTCTTTCACAAGGGTCTGCGGTGAGGCTGGTTTTTCTGATTGGCTGTTAAGTTTCCGCTGCTTAGGTGATACCGGTGGCCTTAGACGATAACGGTAGTGAGGTCCAGGGCGGAGACTGGCGAAAAATCCGACTGGCTGGGGGCGTTCGTATCCGCAATCGCCGCCGTGATGGCTGCGATTTGGGCGCCGTTGTCGGTACAGAACTTCAGCGGGGGAATCCGCAGGGTGACATCAGCACGCGCGCATTCTTCCGTCAGCCATTCGCGCAGTCGGGAGTTCGCGGAATATCCGCCGCCTACCACCAGGGTTTTTGCCTCGAAATCGGTTAGCGCCCGCATAGTCTTGCTGACCAGGGAGTCGTTGACGGATTCCGAAAAACCGCGGCAAATATCCGCTACCGGCAACCACGGTTTGCCCTCGCGAGCAGGGGCGAAATCCTCCGTAAAGTCGGGGCGGTTACGTACTTCCGGGGCGGCTTCAAGCTGACCCACGTAGCGAGCCACCGCAGTTTTCAGTCCGGAGAAAGAAAAATCATAAGGGTGGGTTTTTGCGTATTTTGCTCCGGCCAGACCGCGCGGAAAGTCAATCGCCCCAAGGCTGCCTTCGCGGGCCAGGCGATCCACGTGCGGCCCTCCCGGATAGAGCAGTCCCAGCACGCGCCCGACCTTGTCAAAGGCTTCCCCCGAAGCATCGTCAAGGGTGCCGCCCAGTTCCTTGATTCCACCTTCAGCCGCAAAATCAGTGATGAGCAACAGGTTTGTGTGTCCACCGCTGACGACCAGTCCCACCGCCGGTAGTTCCAGTTCGCCGTTGACCAGCTGATCCACCGCCAGGTGACCGATGACGTGATTAACCCCGTAAAGCGGCTTACCAGTAGCGGCTGCCAGGGCTTTTGCTCCGGCGATTCCTACCGCCAGCGAACCAATCAACCCCGGACCAGCGGACACGCCAATCTGGTCAATGTCCGCGAGCTTCACGCCCGCCTCGTCTAATGCCTCACTGACCACGGGCAGGAACGACTCCAAGTGCGCCCGCGAAGCAATTTCGGGAATGATCCCGCCGTAGCGGGCATATTCATCCATCGAGGTCGCGACCACATTCGCCAACAGCTGGGTTTTGCCCGCTACGATGGCGGCTCCAGTTTCATCGCAGGTAGATTCGATTCCTAAAGTCAGTTTTGCACCGTTAAACACGCCTACATTTTAGTTGCTTTTTCCTGGCGTCTAAATTTCCGCGCAGCGCCGACACAGAATAGCCCGGTGTCGGCTACCCAAGCGCGTGGCGATTAGCGTCAAGTCCTCGCCGTTCTTCTCGGTTGTGGTCAGCAGTTTTCGGCGCAGCTGGGCGGGGGACACATCGGCTCCGCGTTTCTTAATTTCCAAAGACCTGAGTGGTCGCGTTTTTAGCGCCGTGCGAATCTTTTTTTCGTCCAAAGGCAGGACTTCCAGAACCTTGAACCAGCCACCTAGTTTCGTGTCAGCTACTTCTGGTGCAGAATACCTGGTCAGATAAGCGATTTTTTCCGATACCGTTTTTGTGTATGTTTTATCTGCAACTTGAGCCAGCAGTCCCGCCCGAATAATCGCATCGTCGGGTTCAAAAATCCATTCCCCCAGTTCGTCTTCAGATGCAATAGTCTCGCTTAGCCGGGCAGGTGCGTTGCATGGGGCAGCGGTTTCATCGTGCAGTGCAGTCACAATCTTGCCGTTCTTGTCCATCAACAGAGCGGAGCGTCCCTGTCGGCGAATCAAGTCGCCCAGCCAGATTCCCGCCTCCACGAGCTCGCCTCCCACAGAAATCCACTGAGTTTCGCTCTGCGCGGGCAGGGTTTGATAGTTGATTCCGGGCGCAATCTTAACACCAAGGTTTCCGTGCGGAATTTCGTCATACCAAGCGAGAATACGGGAGAGCGGGGGTTTCCAAGACTCCGGCTGGAGTCGCCTGCCTGAGGTATCGCGCCGGGCGGGATCCGCGAACGCGCCGTCCACCCCTTCGGCACGCAACTGCTCCCAATCCAGCTCCAAAATATCTGCCTGCGTGACCTGGGCTTCGGGATAGGCGCGAAGGTTCATCAGAGCTGCCGCCGCGGTGGCTTCATCGAGTTCAAACGCCGTGACCAGCAGCCCCAAACCGGCCAATGCCAAGGACTCAGTCCCTAACCCGCAACCCAAATCAGCGACCTTGTGACAACCGGCATCACGAAAACGCCCGGCGTGTACGGCAGCCACCGGTAAACGCGTGGCCTGCTCCAAACCGTCTCGGGTGAACAGCATTCCTTGCGCGAAATCTCCGAATTTGACCCGCGCTGCCTCGCGCAGCTCCAGCTGGGTCAAAATAGCTGCCACCAGCTCCGGCGCGACACCACGTTTCCGTAAACCGACACTCAATCGGTCTGCTAGCGCCGGCGTGTAGGGTCCCAGGGTTCCCAAGGATTCCAGCAATTGGAATCCGTCTTTGCTCAACACGGGCACCAGCGAATTTACAGCCATAGTTCAATCCTAAGGGTGACCAGAGCCAAAGCGGGAACCTCACGGGACGGCGCCAAAACAGTGCGACACGAAAGCGACTTAGCACTCGGGTTGCGAGAGTGCTAAATGCGACATAAAATATAAACCGACTGGCAGGGTGCCACCCGCGACGGCGCTCGGTTGGTGAAATATCATCAGGAACTTAGAGAAAGGGCAATCGCAGTGTCGGTTTGCATTAAACCTTTGGAAGATCGGGTTGTTATCAAGCAGCTGGAAGCGGAAACGGTTACCGCTTCGGGGCTGGTCATCCCGGATATGGCAAAAGAAAAGCCGCAGGAAGGCACCGTCGTGGCGGTAGGCCCCGGTCGCGTTGACGACAAGGGCGTGCGTGTGCCGATGGATGTCAAGGAAGGCGACAAGGTCATTTACGCCAAGTACGGCGGCACCGAAGTCAAGTACCAGGGCGAGGAATACGTTATTCTTTCTGCTCGCGACTTGCTCGCTGTAGTTGAGTAATCGATATACGCTCTTTGAAAAGGCCGGACGTATGTCCGGTCTTTTCTGTTAAGTTATAGATTCACCCGTCCCGATCCTCCCCAGCGCGGCGACGCCGAAACCGTAGGAATAGAGGGGCACCGGGGATACCTGTAACGCTTGCTAAACAGCCCAGTCATCTCAGCGCGCCAATCTCTTGACGGGTTTCCGGACCACTACTACGCTGGAAGGTATGACTAGGAAATTAGCATTAGTTCGTCGCCCCAGCCCTAAAATGGCTGATGGCATTGTGACACACATTGAAAAGTCTGCCGTCTCTTATGATCTGGGTTTGCGCCAGTGGGAAGGCTACGTCAAGGCACTCAATGATAACGGGTGGGAAACCGTCGAGGTCGAGCCCGCTCCGGATTGCCCTGATTCGGTATTCATTGAGGATCCTGTTTTCGTCTACGGGGATCTCGCTATCATCACTCGCTCTGGAGCTCCGGAGCGTCGCGCTGAGGTTGCGGGGGTGGAAAAGGCTGTTCGGGACGCTGGGTACCGCGTGGCTTACATCAAGGAACCCGGCACCGTAGACGGGGGAGATATCCTGAAGTTTGACGGTAAAGTCTGGGTCGGACAAACTCCCGGTGGCCGCACCAACGAAGAAGGGGTGCGCCAGCTTGCCGAGTACTTGAAGGAATTCGATGCGGAAGTCATCCCCGTGGAAATGACCAAGGTGCTCCACCTCAAGAGCGGCGTCACCGCCTTGTACGACGGCACCGTAGTCGGCTACAAACCGCTGGTGGACGACCCGACCGTGTGGGACAAGTTCATGGAAGTTCCCGAAGAACCCGGTTCGCACGTCGTTCTGCTCGAGGATAACAAGATTCTGATGTCCGCTGCCGCGCCCAAGTCCAAGGAACTCTTTGAGAGCATGGGCTACGAGGTGGTCGCGGTAGACATCGGCGAGTACGAAAAGCTCGAAGGTTGTGTGACCTGCCTGTCCGTACGTCTGCGCGGTGAGGTAGGCTAGCGGGAAAACTGGACTTTTCGCCACAATCCGGCGCATCCGAAATATAACGTTTCGGTGGGCGGACCAGGCGATTAGGTTTACGGTTATATAGACACTTTGGGGGCTGAGCCAGTGGCTCAGCCCCCAAAATATATGCAATTTCTAGCGGCGGATTCGCCCCCGCTCGGGCTCTACAGGTTTTAAGCGGATTTAGCCTCCCGTTCCTTCCAGTAAGCGGCGCGTTCCTCCTCAGTCATGCCACCCCAGATGCCGTAAGGTTCGTGGGCATTCAGAGCGTAACTGCGGCACTGTTCCAATACCGGGCAAGTCGCGCAAATCGCTTTGGCCTGCGCGGCACGCCGCCGCCGGGTTCCCCCGCGTTCACCGTCTGGATGGAAGAAAGCCGCCGTCCCCAAATCCTTACAGGCAGCTTCATCCTGCCATTCCCAAGATTCAATAGTCGGAGCGGGGAGATACGTTACATTACTCATTTTCTTCCTTTCCCTCGCGGTGTTTTCTTACTCTTCAAGACTAGGGGGTGTGTCGGCAATCCAGCGTCCTACCACAGGACGATTTAGGCTCGCCAGACCGTCCTTCAGTAGTAGTGAACTGAAACCTGAACCCAATTCGAGCGAGTCACCGGCAAATCCGGCTTGAACTGCGATTCCCACCCCGTCAGCACTGTTAGCGCGAGAGCGTTAGAATAAACATCAGCATTAAAAGAATTATTCCCAGGTATTTAAGGAAGGCATATGAGCGAAATCACGAATCCCTTGCAAGACCTTGAAAATGGTGTTGAACCGCGGTTTTTAACCGGTTTGACCTATGACGACGTGCTGTTATTGCCTGAGGTTACTGATGTGATTCCCGCTGAAGTGGATACCTCCACTCGCTTTTCCAAAGAAATCAAGCTCCATATTCCCCTGATTTCCGCCGCTATGGACACTGTGACTGAATCGCGGATGGCGATTGCTATGGCGCGTCAGGGCGGCATAGGTATCTTGCACCGTAACCTTTCCATCGAGAGCCAAGCCCAACAGGTGCGTCAAGTGAAACGCTCCGAGTCGGGCATGGTGACTGATCCCGTCACCATCGGCCCCAGCGCCACCATTGAACAGCTCGACGAACTGTGCGCCAAGTATCGGGTATCGGGCTTACCCGTCGTGACGGACGACTACGAATTGCTGGGTATCATCACCAATCGTGACCTGCGTTTCGTGCCCACCACCCAGTGGGGCATCAAGACAGTGCAGGAATGCATGACGCCGATGCCGCTGATTACCGGGCGCACCGGCATCTCTCGCGAAGAAGCGATGAAGCTGCTGGCGGAAAATCGGATAGAGAAACTGCCTTTGATTGATGAAAACGGCAAGCTGACCGGCCTCATTACGGTTAAGGACTTTGTGAAAACCGAGCAGTTCCCGCACGCTACCAAAGATTCCCAAGGTCGTTTGGTGGTGGGCGCCGCTATCGGCTACTGGGGAGACGCGTGGGAACGCGCTCAGGCCCTGGCCGAGGCAGGTGTCGATGCCCTGATTGTGGATACCGCAAACGGCGGGGCCAAGCTAGCTTTAGAGATGATTACGCGAATCAAGAACGATTCGGGTTTTTCCGGGGTGCAAGTTGTGGGCGGTAACGTCGCCACCAGGGAGGGCGCACAAGCCTTGATTGATGCGGGTGTTGACGGTGTCAAGGTCGGTGTTGGTCCGGGGTCCATTTGTACCACTCGCGTGGTGGCTGGGGTGGGGGTGCCTCAGATTACCGCCATTATGATGGCTGCAGAAGCCTGTGACCGTGCGGATGTGCCGCTGATTGCTGATGGCGGTTTGCAGTATTCCGGCGATATTGCTAAAGCCTTGGTTGCCGGCGCTCAGACGGTGATGCTGGGTTCCCTGTTGGCTGGCTGTGAAGAATCCCCAGGTGAACTCGTGTTCATGAACGGTAAACAGTGGAAGCACTACCGCGGGATGGGTTCGCTCGGGGCCATGAGTTCGCGCGGCCGCAAGTCCTACTCAAAGGATCGTTATTTCCAGGCCGATGTCTCTAGCGACGACAAGATTGTTCCCGAAGGCATCGAAGGCCAGGTTCCCTACCAAGGTACCCTTGGCTCGGTGGTGTATCAGCTGGTGGGAGGGCTGCACCAGTCGATGTTCTATACCGGGGCGCACACCATTGAGGAGCTGCGCCACCGGGGTCGTTTTGTGCGTATCACCCAGGCAGGTTTGCGGGAATCTCATCCTCATGATGTTGAAGTCACCGTGGAAGCCCCGAACTATCAACGTCACTAAGGCCACAGATTTTCGCCTCTAGGGTGTGTGAGAGACTTTGGCTATGCATGAAATGAACCACATGAATACCCCCTGGATTCATCAGGAAGTCTTGGGATTCGACACGGAAACGACCGGTGTCTTTACGTCTCGCGACCGTATCGCTACGGTGTCGCTGATACGCAGGATAAACGGCGAGGATTCGCCGCTGTACTGGGTTATTAATCCTGGCGTTCCCATGCCTCCCGCTGCCGGTCGGGTTAATGGTCTGACTGATGAATACTTGCAGGCTAACGGGGTTGAGCCGCGAGTTGGACTCGAGGAAGTTGCGGGTATTATCGCGGAAACTATGCGGCGGGGAGTGCCCGTAGTCGGTTTCAACGTCACCTTCGATTTCGCGATTCTGGAAGCGGAACTGAAACGTCACGGTTTGCAAACCTTACGCCAGCGCCTGGAAGGGCAGTTAGAACCGATAGTCGATCCACTGGTACTGGATCGAATCCTAGATCGCTATCGGAAAGGGAAACGTAACTTGGCCTCCGTCTGCACCGCCTACGATTTACCGTTGCGTGACGATTTTCACAACGCTCAAGCCGATGTTGCCGCGACTTTGGATTTGCTCTGGGCTATGTCTGAGCGATTCCCCGAATTATTGGAAATGGGTCCAGGGGAAATTATGCAGTTTCAGGCGGAGGGTCATAGCCAATGGGCTCAGAGTTTCAACGAGTTCATGTCCGCGCGAAAACCGGATTTCCACCCGGTATCCTTGCATTGGCCGCAGTTCTAGCGCCGCCAGCGGGTGTGTCGGGTTAAGAGTAGGGGAGTATAACCAGTGAAATCGACCGAAAGGTCCGAACAGGCAGCGCGCCCGGTGGTCAACTTTGTGGCTGCTGGCGAGGGCCGTTTTTTTGATATTTTCATGACCTTGTTTGTAGCGCTGCTGCTCATTTCGAACATCTCCGCCACCAAACTCATCGGCGGACCGTGGGGATTGATTTTTGATGGCGGAGCCGTCATGTTCCCCTTCACCTACATCCTGGGGGATGTCCTCTCGGAGGTTTATGGATTTCGCGGGGCTCGCCGGGCCGTCCTGACCGGGTTTGGGATTTCCATCTTGGCATCGGGCCTGTTCTTCCTGGTTGCCAAAGCGCCGCCGGCCAGCGGAGACTTTATCACTCCTGCTTTCGCTCAGGTTTTCGGGTTCGTTCCGCGTATTGTGGCGGCTTCCCTGGTGGGGTATGTGCTGGGGCAGCTGCTAAATGCCCTAGTGCTGGTGCGGATAAAAGGCCGTACCGGAGAGCGTTTCCTGTGGATTCGCATGATTGCCTCGACCCTGGTCGGGGAGCTGGTGGACACCCTCGCGTTTTGCACCATCGCTTTTGCCGGGTTGATTTCGGGATCGGAATTTTTCAACTACGTGCTGACCGGTTACGTGTACAAGTGTGCGTTGGAAATCATCATGTCGCCGCTCAGCATTCAGGTCATCGGGTGGGTGAAACGCGGCGAGAAAAATTATGTACCGATTGATACAGAATTGTCTACCGCGCAGTCCCAGTGCGTGAATAATGGACCAACTGGTACAGAAACTACTTCGACGGAACTTTCTTAACCTGGGGTGATGATTGAGTGAGTGAAAACTTTGAGGTTGTGGCTCGTCTGGGTCAGCTGGGGCGAGCGGGAGTTATCCATACTCCACACGGAGACATTCCCACCCCCGCTTTTATACCGGTCGGTACAAAAGCGACGGTGAAGGCGCTCATCCCCGAGATGATTCGGGAACTGGGCGCGGCGGCGGTACTGGCTAATGCGTACCACCTCTATCTGCAGCCAGGCCCGGAGCTTGTCGATAGGGCCGGTGGTCTGGGGGCTTTTATGCACTGGGATGGGCCAACTTTCACCGATTCCGGCGGATTCCAAGTCCTCAGTCTGGGTGCAGGATACAAGAAAGTCCTCAGCCAAGAATTCGCCGCCTCAACTCGGGAGCGTAGTGCCTCGCGCGATCACGGTAACCACGAACGTTCCGGAGACAAACGCAAACTCTTGGAACAGGCCGAAGAAGCCGCGGAACTGTCGCCTCCCGATAAACGCCAAGCTCACCCCGGCTTAGCGCGCGTTGATGATGACGGCGTTAATTTTCGCTCACACCTGGATGGAACCAAACATCGTTTTACCCCGGAAATCTCGATGCAGATTCAGCACCACCTGGGCGCCGATATTATTTTCGCTTTCGATGAGCTGACCTCCCTGCTGCATTCCTACGACTATCAGGTAGTTTCCTTGGAACGTACCCGAAAATGGGCGGAGCGCTGTCTGGCGGAACACGAGCGGCTTACCACGGAACGTGCCGACAAGCCTTACCAGATGCTGTTCGGAGTTATCCAAGGAGCACAATGGGAGGATTTGCGCCGCCGCGCCGCACACGACCTCGGTGGAATGGAAATCTCGGGGCGTTGCTTTGACGGATTTGGCATCGGAGGAGCCCTGGAAAAGGAAAACCTTGGCGTGATTTGTTCCTGGGTGTGTCAGGAGCTGCCCGAGGATCGCCCGCGTCACCTGCTGGGAATCTCAGAACCGGAAGATTTCTTTGCCGGCATTGAAAACGGAGCTGATACCTTCGACTGCGTCTCTCCGTCTCGCGTGGCCCGCACCGGAGCGGCATATTTGCCTACCGGCAGGACGAATGTGGCACGGGCAGCTTTCCGAGAGGACTTTGGCCCTCTCCAGGAGGGCTGTGGCTGCTATACCTGCACAAACTACACTCGCGCCTATCTCCACCACCTGCTGAAGGCCAAGGAAATGCTGGCTTCGACACTGCTGACCATCCACAACGAGTACTACACCGTTCACCTGGTCCACAGCATCCGTCAGGCTATCATCGCTGGTGAGGATGCGTATCGGGACTTTAAACATCGGACGTTAAGCCAGCTGGGTCGGGAGTAATTGTTGCGGCAGGGGAACGCCGGGAACTGGTCTCTGGCGCTGCCAGCCGCTCCCGCTCGAGGTGCATTTTGGTAGGCTGAATCCATGAATGAAGAAGTCCAGATTGGGCGCGGCAAACGGGGACGTCGAGCCTACTCTTTTGATGAAATCGCGGTAGTGCCCTCTCGCCGCACGCGAGATCCTCGTGACGTGTCGCTAGCATGGCAATTTGACGCTTATTATATGAAAGTTCCGGTCATGGGTGCGCCGATGGATTCGGTGATGAGCCCGCAAAATGCCATCGCCTTGGGAAAGATGGGAGGAGTCGGGGTCCTGGACTTGGAGGGGCTATGGACCCGATACGATGACCCTCTGCCACTATACGAAGAACTGGCAGAACTCGACGAAAGTGGAGCGAAAGCCACCGCTAAGCTGCAGGAAATTTACACCGAACCCATCAAGCCGGAACTAATGCGGGCTAGGTTAGAGGAAATCAAAGCTGCTGACGTCATTGTGGCCGGGGCTATGAGCCCGGCAGGCACCCAAAAACTGTGGGAACATGTGGCGGATTCAGAGCTTGATTTGTTCGTGGTACGCGGTTCTACCGTGTCCGCGGATCATGTTTCCTCCCAAGCAGAACCGCTGAACCTCAAGCAATTCGTGCATCAGTTGGACATTCCGGTCATCGTTGGGGGTGTCGCCACCTATACCGGGGCGCTGCACCTGATGCGTACCGGTGCGGCCGGAGTTCTGGTGGGATTCGGCGGGGGAGCCGCCTCCACCACTCGCCGCACCATGGGTATCCACGTGCCGATGGCGACGGCGGTAGCGGATGTAGCGGCGGCACGGCGGGACTTCTTGGATGAATCCGGTGGCAGGTATGTCCACGTTATCGCTGATGGCGGCATCGGCTTTGCGGGAGACGTGGTGAAAGCCATCGCTTGCGGGGCTGATGCGGTCATGTTGGGCAGCGCTTTGGCCAGGGCTTACGAGGCGCCCGGACATGGCTGGCACTGGGGAAGTGAGGCGCACCACTCGACCTTGCCGCGCGGCTCCCGGGTCAAAGTCGGCACTGTCGGCACCTTGGAGCAGGTTATGTTCGGTCCTGCCGACAATGCTGAAGGGACCCTCAACATGATGGGAGCACTGCGCCGGACGATGGCTACAACCGGTTATACCGACGTCAAGGAACTCCAGCGAGTCGAAGTGGTCACCAGCTATTGAGCACCTCCCGCGTAGCCCCAAAAAAGCCAGGTAAAACCCAGTTTGCGACATTGCAAACTGCTGCGGGTCGCCGCGCTAATCGCGTGGTGCTGGGGCTGTTTTGGCTCATGACCCTCGGCCTGATTACGGTGTTTGTCGCGACGGGGCAGATTCTGGACTCTTACCTACACCCCGAATGGTCCTTTCCGGCCACCTTTTACTGGGTGCTCGCAATTGTGGGCATCGTCCTGGTATTTGGGGCAAACTTTTCGTTGACGCGGCGCTCGACCCGGTCTCAAATATGTGAGGAAAACCACGTTCGACAAGCTCTTTTGACAGAGAGTTTTCGCACCGGACCCGCGCGGATGAATCAGGAAAGCGCCGGAAAGGTTGTGGCATTAGCGACCGAATCAGCCGAAAAGTTTACCCGGTATCGTCAAGGGTTCCTGCCTCAGGTGCAAGGCTCTTTCAGCGCACCGGTGCTGATAGTGGCGGCGATGGGGATTTTTGTGCACCCTTTCCTGGCGCTGTTGCTGGCGCTGTGCCTGCCGTTGGCAGCTGGGACGGTGTGGCTTTTTCAAAAGCTCTTTCGGCGTTCCTCGGCGAAATCTGCACGGGCCCGGGCGGCTTTAGCGGCAAACTACCTGGAAGTGTTGCAGGGACTCACAACCCTGCAGCTACTGGGGGCAGCAGGCCGGATGGGGGACAAACTGGAGACTGTCGGCGAAGAAAATCGGCGAGCCACCATGAGCCTGCTACGTTCCAATCAAGTCATAATTTTTGTACTCGATACAGTGTTTTCGCTGTTCGTCATCACGTCTGTGGCCGCCCTGTCAATGTACCTGGTGTCTCTCGGGGAGATGACCTTGGGTAAAGTGGTGACAGCGCTGGGCCTGGCGATGTTGCTGTTGGAACCGATTGACCACTTCGGGGCGTTTTTCTATGTAGCGATGGGCGGACGGGGAGCCGGGCGGGCCATCTCAGGATTCATGCACTCGCGGGCCAGCCATTCGGATGCCAGCTGCGAGGATGCCTCCGTTGATTTTCACGGTGATACTGAATTTACGGATGGGGGCGTTTCGGCGTCGGGAGTTGCTGAGATTCCCGCGGTGTATCTGGAAAATGTGGGGGTGTGCTACGGGAATCAGCAGGTCCTCCAAGGGGTGAACCTCAGAGTGCCTTCCGGCGAACGTGTGGCGATTGTGGGGGATTCTGGACAAGGCAAAACCACCTTATTGAACGTAATGAAGGGATTTTTGACTCCAAGTGAGGGCCGGATAGAGGTCTCCGGGAATACCGCTGACTTGGCGCAACGCTCGGCGCTGGTCAGCCAAAATACCTGGCTGTTTACCGGCACCGTGCGGGAAAACCTACAGATGGCAGCCCCGCAGGCGTCTGATACCGAATTGTGGGATGCTTTGCGAGCGGCGCATCTTGACGCTGAAATCCAACAGATGCCCCTGGGGTTGGACACTGCCTTGGGCGAGAACGGCATAGGCCTTTCGAGCGGACAGAAACAGCGTCTCAGCTTGGCACGGGCCCTTGGGAGCGGTCGAAAAATTTTGTTGCTGGATGAAGCGACTTCCCAAGTTGATTTGAATTCTGAGCGAAAAATTTTGGATGCTCTCCAAGCCCTGGGGCATGACTATACTCTCATCATGGTGTCACACCGCGGGGCTCTAACCACGCTGGCAGACCGCGTTTTGCTGGTCGAATGCGGAAGGCTGGTGGAGCGGTGACACCCCTGAACAACGCATCAGACTCAAAGAACGCCGCGCCGTTCCCACCGGCGGAGGGCCAGGACAGTTCCTCGTCCACAACGCGTCCTTCCGCACTAGCCGCGGCAGGGCTGCGGACAGTCGTCCGCTGGCTGCTATCCTCGACTCGCACAGTGTTGGGACCGGTAGCCGCTTCCACCCTTGCCAGGCTGGTCGATCAAATCCTGGGCATAGTCCTGTTCGTCATACCGGCAGTATTGGTTACGAACCTGGTGATGAGCAGTGTTGACTGCGGTTGTGTCCGCAGCGTGTCCGCCAATGTGGGGGGACTGTTGACAGTGATGGTGGGGACCGCTCTTCTGAAAGGTTTAGCTCGCTACCTGGAACAATACTGGGGCCACTTGGTTGCCTTCAAGGCCTTGGAGCTATTGCGTAACCAAGCCTACCGTGCCATTTATCCCCAAGCCCCCGCCATCGTGACTGATAACCACAGCGGAGAACTCATGGCGCGGCTCACGAAAGATATAGATCGTATCGAAGTATTCTTTGCTCACACTTTTGCCCCCGCGATAACGGCATTTCTGGTTCCCGGCATTGTTACCGCGGTGACCTTTGCAGTCGCACCCTGGCAATTTGGCGTAGCCGTGGCAGGAATTCTCATCGTAGGACTTATGATACCTTGGTACGGTATATCTTCTGGGCATCTGGCCGCGCGCAATAAACTCGCAGCTCGCGGCCGTGTCGCCGCGGATGTCACCGACTCGCTGGGAGGCTTGGCGGAAGTCGTGGGATACGGCCTGTGCGAAGCACGTCTCGCCGGCAGTGAAAGGCTGGGCGAGGAACTGGTCCGTGCCAGCCTGCGTGAGACCAACAAGTCAGCATTCCGCGGCGCGTTCCTCTCCGCGTGGCGAATGGCTGCGGTGCTGATTTTGCTGGCGGTGGGGGCTGCACTGTATCAGTCAGGCTCACTGGAAATAGCTGCCTGGATAGCGATAATGTTTGCGGTTTTGCGCTGCTGGGACGGGTTTAAAGCCGTAGTGGACTTCGGAACCGAACTGAATACCTCCCTGGCTGCGGCGCGACGTGTCTACCAGCTGACCTATGCCGGACTGGAGTTACGTGAGGGGCAGGAAAATGTGCGGCAAACTACCCCGTTGGCCGTGGAATTTAGCCAGGTTAGCTTTCGCTATCCCGAACCAACCAACGCAGCCCCACGGCTTGACGCAGCACCGGGGACTATCGAACAAGTCAACCTCAAGTTAGCGCCGGGCTCGTGGACCGCCCTGGTGGGGGCGACGGGCGGTGGAAAGTCGACCCTGGCGCGACTTTTGCTACGTTTCTACGACCCTGATGCGGGAACGGTCCTCCTGGACGGGCGCGGTTTGCGCGAATACCGCCTCGCGTCCCTGCGTGAAGCGGTATCTCTAGTCAGCGCTGAGTCAACAATTTTCGATATGACTATCGCGGAAAACTTACGTCTGGCCAGCCCGCACGCCAGTGATAGCCAACTGTGGTGGGCTTTGGCGATGGCGGGAATGGATGCGGAAGTGAAAGCAATGCCGGGGGGATTGCAGCACCGTGTGGCTACGCGAGGGGCGGCCCTCAGCGGGGGACAATGTCAGCGGCTTTCCCTGGCTCGTGCCCTCCTGCGCCAATCCCCAATCCTCATTCTGGACGAGCATACGGCGCACCTGCCTGCACCTTTAGCTTCCCGCATCAACGACAATCTGCGCGGCCTCACACCGCGCCCCACCATCTTGGAGATTACACACAACCTGGATCAGATTGCCCAAGCCGATTGGGTTGCGGTGCTGGATCTGGGCCACATTGTGGAACAGGGGAAACCGCAGGATCTCCTGGCGAATCGGGATTCAGCACTGTGCCGTCTGTGGGGCCAATAAATGCCGTAACTCGCCGCTCACCTGCGCCATTCCAGACCCGGCTGGCGCGAATAGAGAAAGCTATTGAGCGGACAAAACAGGACAAAATAGGGAATCGCATTACTTAACTTTTGAAATAATTGTCCCCGCGATGGCAAAAGTGAGCCGGTTTCTTAAGTTATTGTGAATAAACCCTGTATAAATCCAGTTAATTTGCGGTGTATGCTAGAGACTGTCGGTGTTCTTCGCTGACCATGCCAACTTCAACTCAACGCAGAGCAGGAAACAACATGAACAAAGCACAACGATTTAAGCGGCTCGCCATAACCTTTACCGGGGCGGTAGCTCTCGTCGGAGCGAGCCTGGTAGGTGTGTCCGGACTGACACCCCAGGCGAATGCTTCCGAAAGCAATTACTTGATAGGCACCGGCATCTCGGATGTGACCGGCGCTATTGCGGAGAATGGTGCTTTCGGCTACGCCTCGCACCAAGAGATGAAAGGCCTGCAGCAACGGGTGTATGCCCATGCCTTTATCGTCGCTGATCAGGTTACCGGCAAGCGCGTGGTTTATGTCAGCGTCGATACCGGCGGCATTTTCAACGCGGTGCGGGTACGGGTTTTGGACAAACTGAAGGCAATGTATCCCGGCTTGTACGATGAGGGCAACGTGATGATTGGCATCACCCACTCGCACGTGTCGCCGGCAGGAACCTCCACCGATAAACTTTATGAAATCGCCGCGGAGGATAAGACTATGCATGGGTTCAGCCAACAGGTTTTGGATATCACCGTGGACGGCATCGTCAACGCAATTTCGAAGGCACACAACAACCTCGAGCCTGGAACCATCGAGATGAAGCGCACTAACGTCCACGGCATCACCCGGAACCGCTCTCTGGCGGCGTACCTGCAAAACGATGACGTCAGCAAGTACGACGACTCGGTAGAAACGACGATGGATCAGCTGGAGTTCACTTCCACCGCCGGTGAGAAACTCGGTGTATTCAACTGGTTCTCAACTCACGCCACGTCTTTCCCGATGCACTGGGACCTGTATTCCGGCGACTCGAAAGGCTACGCGGAATACCTGTATGAACAGAAGTTCGGCACTGACCCGAATCAGGACAAGACCTTTGTAGCGGCCTTCCCCGCTTCGGGTACGGGAGATATGGTTCCCGTAGCGGGAAACTCGTCCTCCACCCCGGAATTCGTGGGAACCTCCGATGATTACTACAACGCTGAAAAGCATGGTCAGGAACAGTTTGATGCGTCTTGGCAGCTATGGAATAGTCCCGGAGACGCAGTTAAAGGCGCCGTTGACTCTCGAGGACGCTACGTCCAGTTTAGGAACTATGTCGTCAACGCGGATTATACGGAAGGCGCCGGAGACCAGACCCTGTGCATCCCGGCTCGCGGCTATTCCTTTGCTGCAGGCGGCGAGAACGGCCCCTCGGGAATTCCTGGAATCTATGAAGGTATGACCAAGGACAGCTTCTCGATTCGCGACGTGGTCAACAAGGTCGATCAATCCGACTTGGGCGGTTTGGTGCGCTTCGCCTTTGCCTCAATTTCTTGGACGGGCAATGATCCGTGCCAGGCCGAAAAGCCGGTTTTGCTCCCCGACGGCAAGTGGGGATGGGCTTCAACCGTGGTGCCGGTACAGTTGCTGCGTATCGGCAATGTGGCTATCGTCGGTGTCCCGACTGAGACGGGCACTATGGGCGTGCGCCACCTGCGGGAATCTGTGGAACAGATTTTGGCACCGCTCGGCGTTGAGAAGGTCATCTTTTCCGGGGCTACGAACGATTACGCCGGTTATGTTTCCACTCGTGAAGAGTACGCTGCCCAACATTACGAGGGCGCTTCCACCGAGTTTGGTCCTTACGAGTTGGCCGCTATACAGCAAGAGGTGGACGGCTTGGCCCAAGCTATGGTCGACGGCACTGAGGTCAGCAACGATGCTTGGCCCAAGGTCAGCACGCGAGGAAAGGTCAATCGTGCTGGGGTTGTGCTGGACGACAAGCCGTTGCGTCAACAGTTTGGCCAAGTGCTGATTCAGCCCTTCGAACAGTACCAACCGGGAGAAACCGCTAAAGCCGTGTTCCGCGGGGCACACCCCAAGAACAACTTGCGCGTGGGCGGAACCTTCCTCAAGGTGCAGCGTCAGGCCGAGGACGGGACCTGGCAAGATTACTTGACGGACCGTGACTGGGACACCAGTTACCGGTGGGAACGTGAAGGCGCCAGCTATTCTCGTACCACGGTCGAGTGGCGGATTCGCCAAGGCACGCCGGCCGGAACCTACCGGTTGGTGCAGGACGGCGACTGGAAGAACGGTTGGAATCACCGGGTTATTCCCTACGAGGGGATATCTAACCCGTTCACCGTGAACTAGGACTAACGAAAATTACTCCCTCTGGTCCGGGCAGCTGGTTTCCGCCGGCTGCCCGGACTTTTGATTGTGGCAATGTGGGGAATCGACAACAGTTGGTGGTGCAACCGTGGGTGCGGGGCAGGGTTAGGCCTCCGAACCGGGCCAGTGTCGCAGGGAATCGGGCAGATGCGGGCGGGACTTGATTGGCAGACGTGATACCACGTTCAGGTAAGATTCCTGAACCAGCACTTTCAACAGTTCCAGGTCGACTTCCGCGCCGGGGTACACGCTGATCCAGCGGTTTTTGTTCATATGCCAGCCGGGAGTGATTTCCGCATAGCGCTGGGTCAGTGCCAGGCCGTCCTCCGGCAGCACGGCCAGGTTCACGACCGGGGTGTCGTGGACTTCCACCATCACCACGAACCACTTTCCGCACACTTTTACGGCCTCCCACTGCGGGGAATACACCCAAAGCTCAGGCTCGGGCAGCTCTAACGCCGCTGCCCGAGCCTGATCCCACAATTCCTCGGCTTTCATACGTCCCCCGTGACGTTTAACTGGTTTATTCACCCTCAAATGTAGTGCTTCTCGGTTATTTTGTGTGTCTTTATGGCATTTTTGTGAGAGTTCCGACAGGGATTCAACTAGGCCGTGTCCGCTACGATTGCAATCATGATGCTGCACCGGGTGAGGTAGCGCTGGATTCTCGGGGAATGAGGCTGGATACATCACATGTATAACTGCGTGCGGGTTTACCAGCTAAAAATTCAGTTAAGAGGTTTGCGGCGACCACCGCGTAGAGCGAAGGATCACGTGAAACTGCCGTAATGGCGGGGGAAGTGACTCGGCAAATGGGAGAATCTTCGCAAGATGCCAACAGTACTTGCTTTCCAATAGTTAGTCCGAGTTTGAGACAGGCGTTGACCCCTCCTACGGCTAAAACCTCGTTGTCATAGATGATAGCCGGCAGTCCTTCCAGAGGTGAAAGGAGGGATAGTGTGGATGAAAGTCCCTCGTTTTCGGTTGAGTTAGCGCAGATTACGCTGCCAAAATTGATTCCGCTCTCATTACCGTAATCCTGCAAAGCCTCACAGCGGCGCTTGGTGTGCAGGAGCGCTTCGTTGCCGCCCACATAGGTGACACTGGTAGCTCCGCACATTTTGAGATGGGTAGCTAACGTTGCAATTAGGCCGAATTCATTTGTGACCAGGGAAGGGAATCCTTCCACTTGTTCCCCGACGAATACACCAGGAAGGTTAAGCTCTTCGAGGAGGCGCGCGCGCGGATCTTGTGAAACCGGATCGGTGATAACTACACCGTCTACACGACGTTCCTTGGACCACTTCCGGTAGATTTCCAGCTCCTGGTCCATCGTGGTACAGGTCTGGAGAACCAGGCTTAAACCGGCGGCGGTGAGCTGCGATTCGAGTCCCAGCAAAAAATCGAAAAAGAATCGTTCGGAAACATAGGATTCACGGGAACGTGCGATGACATAGCCGATAGCTTCGGCACGGGCTCGTGATAGTGCCTGTGCCAGGGGATGCGGAACCCACCCTTTTTGGTGTGCTATCTCTAAAATACGTTCCCTGGTTGAGCGAGAGATTCCAGGGCGATTGTTGAGGGCAAAGGACACTGCTGTGATGGATACCCCTGCCTCACGTGCAATGTCATTAATAGTGAGACGCTCCACCTCAATCACACAACTCTCTGGAACTGGAAAATTAATTGAAATCCTTGTACTAAAGCGTTTTAGTAGCTACCATAGTACCAAATGCTACACGGAAGCAAAGGTGCTTAGATATGCATGAGAATCCAGAAATTCTGATCCAGCGGGTGAAACGTACGTTGGAAGAACGTTTGGTTCCTGCCATATATAGTCCTATATCCCCGCTACGAGTTAGTGCCTGGCGTGTTCCTCGCGAAGGGGAGGTCATTGGTGAGCCAGTTTCCTTTTCTGATATCCCAGACACTTTCCCCGAATTCGCAGTGGGACAATCCTGGGGAAGCGCTTGGGAAACCACTTGGTTCAAATTTCAGGGCACGGTTCCGGCTGTCGATTCCCTGAGCTGTCGGGAAGGCGATGTGGTTGAAGCGCGTCTGGACTTGGGATGGTCTGATGTTTCGGCAGGATTTCAAGCGGAAGGTTTGGTACGGGATATCGCAGGAAATGCGATTAAAGCGGTTAATCCCCGTAACCAGTGGGTTCCTCTGCCGGTTGCGAAGCACGTTTCCCAGGATTTTCAGTTTTACGTTGAAGCTGCAGCGAACCCCTTGCTTTTGGACATTCCCCCATTTCAGCCCACCGATGAGGGGGACAAACTCACTGCATCTACCCAGGATATTTATACTCTGCACGCTGCTGACGTCGTGATTCGTCACGGTGATATTTACGATTTTGTCTTGGATGTGTCCATTTTGCTGGAGCTAGTGCAATCCGCTGCGCAGCTCACCCATCGAGAATTAGAAATCCTGTTCGGTATTTCCAGTGCCTTAGATTGTCTCGATTTTCAACGCTTGTGCGACACTGTACCCCTGGCTCAGAAGCGTCTGCAACCTCTGTTGGATCGTCCCGCCTTGCCCCGTGAGCACGAGCTTTTTGCGGTAGGACACGCACATATTGATTCGGCTTGGCTGTGGCCATTGCGGGAGACAAGGCGTAAAGTTGCGCGGACCCTGGCGAATGTTGTCCGTTTGCTAGAAGACGGTCATGAAATGGTGTTTGCGCTTCCGGCGGCACAGCACGTGGCTTGGTTAGAGCAAGATGAGCCGCAACTCTTTGAGCGAGTAAAAGCACTCGTGGCAAAGGGAAAAATTGTCCCGGTGGGAGGCATGTGGGTGGAGCCTGATGCGGTTCTGCCCGGAGGAGAAGCCTTAGCTCGGCAACTTGTAGAGGGCTTGAACTATTTCACAGAAAAATTTGACGTGAGCTGTCAAGAGATTTGGCTCCCCGATTCTTTTGGTTACACAGCGGCTTTACCGCAGTTAGCTCGCTGTGCAGGGATTTCGCGGTTCCTGACCCAAAAAATCTCTTGGAACCAAACCAATATATTTCCTCACCATACCTTGTGGTGGGAGGGTATAGACGGTTCGCGTGTCTTTACACATTTCCCTCCTGCAGATACCTATGGCTCAGATGTGACCGGAGCTCAGCTACGTCACGCGGTTGAAAACTTTAAAGAAGCGGGGAGAGCAAATTCCTCAATGCTGCTTTATGGCTATGGGGACGGCGGGGGCGGCCCCACTAGGGAAATGTTGGAACGTTTGGCGCGAGTGCGGAATCTGGAAGGATTTGCCAAAACTCACCATGCGACGCCACAGGAATTCTTTGATCAGGCTCAAGCAGAATATGACCAGCCGCCCACCTGGGTCGGAGAACTCTATCTGGAAAAACATCGCGGCACTCTGACCTCCCATGTCAGTGCCAAACAGGGGAACCGACGCAGTGAGGCACTATTGCGTGAAGCCGAATGGTGGGCAGCAACGGCCGCAGTACGAGGGCTACTGGACTACCCATACCAGGATTTTCAAAAGCTGTGGCACCAGGTATTGCTTTGTCAGTTTCATGACATTCTCCCCGGCAGTTCTATCGCCTGGGTTTACCGAGAAACAGCGGAAATTTATGCCTCGGTGCGGCAAAGTTGCGAAAGTATTATCGAGAAAAGCCTGCAATCACTCGGGTCTGCGTCACCTACGAAGGCAGACCAAGCTGGTAATGAGTCCGCTAACAGGGACAAAGCGACAAGTACCTCGCTATGTTTGGCCAACGCCACGTCTTTCCCGATTCTCTCGGTTCCCAGCGGGGCAGGCGCGACGGTGGAACCGCCTGCAAATGACTTGCAGATAAATCGGGAGAAACACGAAATCTCAAATAGCTACCTGAAGTTGCGTTTCGATGAATCGGGTCGTTGTGTTTCCTTGCAGGATCGCCAGGGAGTGGAATTTATTCCCGCCGAAGCCCCGGCCGGAATGTTCCAGATACATCAGGATTTCCCCAATCAGTGGGATGCTTGGGACATTGACTACTTTTATCGGGGTTCACTGTGTACCCCATGCATGTCTGCCCCTGAACTGGGGCTGGAGGAGGACTTTGCCTGGGTACGTTCTCGGATGACATTTGGCGATTCTGAAGCTGCGATTACCTGGAAACTCGGTGCGCACAGTAGAGCGGTCGATATCTCAGTCGAGGCAGACTGGCACGAACAGGAAAAACTGCTAAAACTCGCTTTTGGGGTGAATCTTCACACAGACCATGCCCAATTTGAAACGCAGTTTGGTTACCTTACCAGAGCAATCCATGACAATACCTCTTGGGATGCGGCCCGCTTTGAGGTTAGCGCGCATCGCTGGCTCCGCCTCGAAAATGCCTCCCTAGCTCTAGCGATTGCCAACGATGCAACTTATGGTTGGGACATTACTCGACATCACCAAGACCGGGGAACCTATCAACTGGTGCGTGCAACCCTGGTGAAATCAGCCAAGTACCCTGACCCTCAACAAGATCAGGGACATTTTACTTGGAACTTTCGGGTGCGTCCGCAAGCCACTGTGATGGAGGCTATCAGGGATGGGCAGGACATTAACTTGCGACGGCGCTACTACCATGGCAACCCTATTGCACCTCTTGTCAGTGTGGAAGGAGCAGTAGTGGAATCAATGAGCCTTTGCCCTGATGAAAGTGGGGATTTGGGGTTGCGTATCTACGAGGGGACCGGAGGTCCGCAACAGGTGCGGATACGTATTCCCGAGGCTCAGCGTGTCTGGACGACGGACTTGCGCTATCAACCCAGCACAGAAGCTCCGGTCTTGCGTCAGGTGGACGGGGAATACCTGCTTGAACTGGGCGCATTCCAAATTGCAACTTTGAGAGCCAGCTTTAGTTCCTCTCAATCAGGGGAGGTTAAGTCGTGAGTTTGCAGACGGAAAAATCCTCGATGAGATTTGGAGTGAATTACACCCCACGGGAAGGTTGGTTCCATTCCTGGTTGGATTTCGACCCGGGGAAGGTTAGAGCTGACCTGGAACAGATTGCTTCGCTGGGAGTGGATCACATTCGAGTGTTTCCTCTTTGGCCGTTGTTGCAGCCCAATCGCAGCCTCATTCGAAGCCAGGCCATCGACGATGTTGGTACCGTGGTGCAGATAGCTCACGAGTGTGGGCTGGACACGACTGTCGATGTGCTACAAGGACATCTGTCATCCTTCGACTTCCTGCCCTCCTGGGTTACAAGCTGGCACGAGGTGAATGTTTTCACTGATGAAGCGGCAGTGTCTGCTGAATCGCAACTGATTCTCACTTTAGGCAAAGCCTTACGGGAACTGCCGGGGTTTAGCGGTTTAAGTTTAGGAAATGAATTTATCCAGTTTGCCGCACCGCGTCATCCGCACTCCCAAAAAATAACTCACGAGCAGGCAGAGAAGTGGTTGGAAACGCTCTTTTCACAGGCACAACGTGTTGCGCCGGGTAAGACACACACCTTTTCTCATGATGATGACATTTGGTTCGATTCGAAACACCCGTTTGTTCCTGGCGATGCGGTGAAATTCGGGGATAATATTACGGTTCATTCCTGGATCTTTGGTACCGTGGCACCACATTATGGCAAGAGCGCCGTGGAGTTGACTTGGTTTGCGCGCTACCTGTGCGAGCTGGCCGATGCTTGGGCGCGTGCCTACGGTATCGCTCCTCGCCCGATTTGGTTACAGGAGGTTGGCGCCCCTGAACACTGGATAGAGCGAGAGGACATCCCGCAATTTGTCAGGGACACCGTGCTGAACCTACGCGGCGACTCACGTTGTGGGTTGAGTCCGAACCTGCGGGCGATTACCTGGTGGTGTTCACATGATGTCAACTCAGATCTTGCTGATTTTCCGCATTTCGAGCATAGCTTGGGATTGTTCGACCAGCATGGTGCCGTAAAGCCCGTTGGTCAGGCCTTCGCTGCGGCCATTAGAGAGTGGGGTAACCCCGGCCCCGCTCGCTCCCGTGAGTCCCAAGAAATCGAACTGGGTACTCACAACCGGCAACTTTTAAATGCGGACCAAGAATTTTTTGCTAACTGGGTGCGGTGGGCTAGAGAAGGGCAGGTGAAGCGTATAGATATCAAGCTAGTGGAGGATTAGTTCCAAACCACATTTCAACTGATTTATTCCCATATACAACCACAAGGAGAAACATGAAATTGCGCAACATTGCCGTACCAATTGCGGCCCTTTCCCTTTTGCTAGCCGGTTGTACCGGTGGCGGCGCCTCAACCGGAGCTGCTGGAAGCGACCAAGCCCAGGAAATAACTTTCCAAACTTGGTCCCTGAAGAACGACCGTTTCACGCCGTACTTTGAGAAGTTAGTCGCAGATTTTGAAAAAGACAATCCCGGAACCAAAGTTAACTGGATTGACCAGCCTGGTGACGGTTATGAGGACAAAATCTTGCAGCAAGCAGATTCCGGCGAACTGCCTGACGTGATTAACCTTCCGCCAGAATTCGCCTATAAGTTGGCGCAAGTCGATTTGCTGGTCGACTTGGAAGCCAAGGATGCCAAGAAACTTGATGAATACGTTGATGGCGCTACTAATGCGTACCGTTACCCCGATATCAAGGGACAATACGGTTATGCTTGGTACCTTGGTACGGATTTGAACTGGTTCAACACGAAAGCCATCCAAGAGGCGGGACTGGATACGACTAATCTACCTACCGACTTGGATTCTCTGTTTGACATGGCCAAGAAGGTTGCTGCCGCAACCAATGGAGAAGTGAAAATGATTGCGGACGTACCGCGAACCGGTACCCTATCCTCTGCTGGCGTGAAAATTATTGAAAACGGTAAATTCGTGTTCAACTCGCCGGACGCGGTGAAAGTAGTGGAACGTTATAAGGATGCCTATGCTGCAGGAGCAATGCCCCCGGAGGCTTTGAATGCCGATTACCTGGGTAACTCTGCGTTGTACAAGCAAGGTAAGACCGCCTGGACCACCGCTTCGGCCGGATTCCCCTCCGAATTGGAAAAAGAAGCTCCGACATTGCTGGAGAGTACAGTTTCCACGCCGCGCATCGGCCATGCTCCGCTGTTTATTCAGGGAATTTCCGTGTCCGCTAAGTCAAAGGCTCCAGATCTGGCAATGAAGTTTGCGCAGTACGTGACGAATAACACGAACCAAATTGAATTCCTGAAGATAGCCCAAGGATTCTTCCCCGGCACCAAGGAAGGTAATGAGAATCCGGACAGCTTTACTTCGGTGATTGAGATTCCGTTGCAGAAAACTGCTACTGAACAAGCTGCAGCCGCTATCGGTGATGCTACTCCAGAGTATCCAATTCAGTTTACTTACGATATGGACAAGTACCTGCAACAGCAAGTAGCCTTAGCTGTCAAGGGTGACATCCCGGTTCAAGAGGCTTTAGATAAAGCCGCAGATTACGCAAATAAGAACCTCGGGAAGTAATTTCTGAATATTGCGAAAAGAGCGAGGTTCCAGGCGACATATCAGGAGATAAGATGAAGCCCCCACACAGGTATACTCCCTACGTGCTGTTAGCACCGGCGGTGATTTGGGTACTCGTGTTTTCAATTTGGCCTTTTTTGAACACAATCTACCTGTCTTTCACCAACGCTAGACCGTTGCGCACCCCCGAGTTCACTGGGTTGACCAATTACCTGCAGTTATTTGCTGACGAGCGTTTCCGTTACGCCGTGGTCACCAGTCTGCTCTACGTAGTGATTTGTGTGCCGTTGCTGACTTTCTTGCCGCTGTTCCTCGCCTTGTTGGTGCAGCGTAATGTGCCTGGAATCTCGCTCTTTCGTACCACCTACTATTTCCCAGTTATTGCCTCAGTAGTGGTGGTTGGTATCATCTGGAGCTGGCTGTTCGACTCGCGCGGCCTCGTTAACGAAACCTTCCAGTTCCTAGGGTTGACGCAGTCCCCCGTAAACTTTCTGATTAACCGCTGGCTGATTATTGTCTCGGCTGCTCTACTAACGGTATGGAAAGGCCTGGGCTACTATATGGTGATTTATCTCGCTGCCCTAGGTAACGTCTCCAAGGAGCTGCACGAGGCGGCCGCCATAGATGGCGCCGGCTGGTGGCGGCGCTTTTGGAATGTCACCGTGCCTGGAGTCCGGGGTGCCATGATGCTGATTTCGGCGCTCATCACCGTGGCAGCAATCCGGGTATTTACTGAGATTTACGTACTCACCAACGGTTCTGGCGGCCCGGGCGGACAAGCACAATCGTTGGTGATGTTAATTCAGCAAACCGGAAAAGGACTAAATGGCAATCTCGGTTTCGCCTCGGCTGTTTCAGTAATTTTGTTCCTATTGACCATTGGACCGCTATTGTTCGTGGCTTGGATCAACCAGAAAACCGAATTTAAGGAGCTGCGTCGGGAACGCCGGATTCGGAAGGCGCAAAGAAAAGACATTAAATTCAATAAGGCGGTGAAATCATGAGTAAGACTCTGATGAAGCGTAGCTCTTCCCGTTCTTTTAATAAGCCTTCTCTGCCCAATATGGTGCTTCGCTACGTACTGTTGATTTTAATGATGATAATTTCCGTGGGGCCATTTTTGCTGCAGCTCTCGCTGTCATTAAAGTCAAAGTACGAGGATGTTTATGCATTTCCACCCAAGTTCATTCCGGAACATCCGACTTTTGAGAACTATGCCGAAGTAGCGCGAAATATTCCCGTGTTCGATTACACCTGGCACTCTCTGCTGGTGTCGGTGGCGATGGTGGTGTCCAATGTGATTCTGGCCACTATGGCTGGCTATGCTCTGGCGGCCATGCGTTTTCGTTTTCGTGGCGTAATCCTGGCCTTGATTCTCTCCACGCTGATGCTGCCCGGAGAAGTCACTCTGACCAGCCAGTATTTGACGGTGAAGGCATTGGGTGCGGCTAACACCTTGGTGGGGGTTTTCCTGCCGACTGCCATTACTGCGATTAACGTTCTCTTGATGGCTACGGCAGTGCGCTCCATCCCTCCTGCCGTTTTAGATGCTGCCACGATTGATGGGGCTTCAACGTTACAGCAACTGCGTTACGTGGTCTGGCCCAATGTGAGAGGAATGGCGATGGTGGTAGCTCTCATGTCTTTCATCCAAGCATGGGACGACTTCCTGTGGCCATTGGTGGTTCTTTCAGATCCAAAGAAGTACACGCTCACAGTCGGTATGCAGTACTTGCAGTCATCTTTTGGGACCAATCCCCGAGTGGTGGCTGCTGGCACGGTGATTGCGCTGATTCCTATCATTATTCTCTTTGCGGCCAGCCAAAAGATGTTCTTCCGCGGCGTGCAAGAGGGCGGTGTCAAGGGCTGATAGCGCAGGCATGCGAAAGGCGCGGCGTTTTGAATAATGCTCGCGTTTTATGTACATAAGGTACACCACTTGTTTGAGTCCAGAGTAAAAACTGGATAGAGTGGAGTCCGCGTTGAACCGGTCCGGGCTGTTGGGTCCGGGTATCGCCGGGGAGCTTCGGAAAGAACGGTTGCGTACCATGTACGCGACTCACTAGACTCCGACGGGCAGGCCCGTAACAGCCGTATTGAGCGGCTCACTTGGCCAACTCAATAGTCTGGCCGCACCGATTGGTCGGCACCCAGACTTTTGCAGGACCACGTGAGCAAGCGAGGTGGTACCGCGCCCACCGACAAAGTGTCGCAGGCGTCCTCGTGAATGAACGATTCGCGATAAGGACGAAGATGAGCGAGAAAAAACGCGGGTTCTACCCCAAACACCGGGACACTTCCCTGGACGCCAGCCCGAATTTTCCCAGCCAAGAAACCGAAACCCTGGCATTTTGGGCTGCGGATCATACTTTCCAGGCTTCTGTAGATGCCCGTCAGGCCGGCCAGGACGGTAGCAACGAGTTCGTGTTCTACGACGGTCCGCCCTTCGCCAACGGCTTGCCGCACTACGGACACCTGTTGACAGGCTATGTGAAAGACATCGTGGGGCGTTACCAGACCATGCGCGGCCACCGCGTGGAGCGGCGCTTCGGGTGGGACACGCACGGTTTGCCCGCCGAGCTGGAAGCGGAACGCATTCTTGGCATCGAGGACAAGGAACAAATTGAAGGTCCGGGTGGAATGGGCATTGAGGCCTTTAACCAGGCCTGTCGCGAATCGGTACTGAAATATACCAAAGAGTGGGAAGAATATGTGACGCGCCAGGCGCGCTGGGTCGACTTTGGAAATGACTACAAGACCCTCGACCCCACCTTTATGGAATCGGTCATTTGGGCGTTTAAGACCCTGTATGACAAGGGCCTCATCTACGAAGGCTTTAAGGTGCTGCCTTACTGCTGGCATGACGGTACGCCCCTGTCGAACCACGAACTTAAGATGGATGACGACATCTATCAAAACCGCACCGACCAAACAGTCACGGTAGGGCTGCGCCTGCGCGACACGGATGAGATGGTGCTGATTTGGACCACGACCCCGTGGACGCTGCCCAGCAACCTAGCGGTCGCCGTCGGGGAGGACATCGACTACGTGCGCGTCACGCCGACCCAGGGGGAGTTGCAGGGACAAACCGTCATCCTGGCCCAGGCCCGCTTGGCGGCTTATGAAAAAGAACTTGGGGAAAACCCGCAGGTCTCCGCGCCTTTCAAAGGCTCCGAACTGGTCGGTCTGGAGTACTATCCCATTTTCGATTACTTTGAAGATGCGAAAGCCGCCGCCATCGCCGATGGCACGGCAGACCAGCCCGGACACGTGGGACCGGGGTCGAAAGCCTGGACCATCATCAGTGCTGACTTCGTGTCCACCGAGGACGGCACCGGGCTGGTGCACCTCGCCCCGGCCTTCGGTGAGGACGACATGAACGTTTGCGCTACCCACCAAATCGGGGTGGTCATGCCGGTAGACGGAAACGGGGTTATCACCGCGGAAGTCCCAGATTACGCAGGAAAGAACGTTTTTGAGGCAAACCGCTACATCATCGCGGACCTGCGCGACGAAACCGGCCCGGTAGCGACCCGTGAGGCGCGCCAGCGTCCCTACCTGGTGAAAGTCGCCTCTTACGAACACTCCTACCCGCACTGCTGGCGTTGCCGCCAACCGCTCATCTACAAGGCAGTGTCCTCGTGGTTTGTCCGCGTCACCGAGTTCCGCGACCGGATGGTGGAGTTGAATCAGCAAATCACCTGGACCCCGGAACATACCAAGAACGGTATCTTTGGTAACTGGCTGGCTGGGGCACGCGACTGGTCGATTTCGCGCAACCGTTTTTGGGGTTCCCCGATTCCGGTATGGAAGTCGGATAATCCCGCCTATCCGCGTATCGATGTGTACGGGTCCTTCGAGGAGCTGGAGCGCGATTTCGGGGTCAAGATTGATAACCTCCACCGGCCGTTCATTGACGTGCTAACCCGCCCGAATCCTGATGATCCCAGTGGAAAGTCCACGATGCGCCGCGTCCCGGAAGTGTTGGACTGCTGGTTCGAATCCGGCTCCATGCCCTACGCCCAGGTCCACTATCCTTTTGAGAATCGGGAATGGTTCGAAACGCATTACCCCGGCGACTTCATCGTAGAGTACATCGGCCAGACCCGTGGCTGGTTCTATACCTTGCACGTTTTGGCGACCGCGCTGTTCGACCGGCCAGCGTTCTTGAACTGTATCTCGCACGGTATCGTCCTGGGTGATGACGGGCGCAAGATGAGTAAATCTCTGCGCAACTACCCGGATGTTAACGAGGTTTTCGACAAGTACGGTGCGGACGCGATGCGTTGGTTCCTGATGAGTTCTCCGGTGGTCAGCGGGGGCAACCTGATTGTGACCGATAAGGGTATTCGCGACACAGTACGGCAAACGATTCTGCCAGTGTGGAACGCCTACTACTTCTTTACCCTCTATGCCGGCACCTGTCAGCAGGGCGCGGGCTACGAGGCGAAGCCCGTGGACGTGCGCGACGCCGCGAGCGTCAACGCGCTGCCGATGATGGACCGCTATCTGTTGTCAGCCGCGCGTCAGCTGTTCGCCGAAATGCGCGATGACCTGGATAACTTCCACATCCCGGAGGCTTGCGAACACGTCCGCCAGTTCACCGAGGTGTTGAACAACTGGTACATTCGCATTTCCCGCCAGCGTTTTTGGGACGAGGATCCGGCTGCCTTTGACGTGCTTTACACCGTGTTAGAGGCGCTGATGCGGGCGATGGCTCCGCTGCTGCCTTTGATTTCAGAAGAAATCTGGCGGGGGCTGACCGGTGGGCGTTCCGTACACCTGATGGACTACCCGAACTGGGACGATGCTGTGTACGATGGTGCGCTTGTGGACTCCATGAACGAGGTGCGCGACGTCGTCTCGTGCGCCCACGCCCTGCGCAAGGGCGCTAACCTGCGGGTGCGTTTGCCGCTGAGCCGCCTCCAGGTGGTAGCCGCGGATCCGGAGGTTCTGCGTGACTACACGGCGCTCATTGCCTCCGAGGTCAACGTCAAGTCCGTGGAGGTGCTCAGCGTTGCCGAGTCCGGATTGCAATCAAGCCAGGAACTGACGCTCAACCCCAAGGCTTTTGCCCCCGAGGTGCGCAAACTGACTTCTGCGTTGTTCCAGGCGCAAAAGTCCGGTCAATGGCGCTTGGACGGTGACGTGGTTGTGTTCGAAGGGGTGGAACTCGGTGGAGAGCCGGTGCGCCTCGCGGGTGAACAGTTCGGGCTGGTGACAAAGGTCGCAGCCGAGCCGGGAACCGTCGCCGATGTGCTGGACAGCGGGACTTTCGTGGTGCTGGACACGGAAGTGACTGAGGAGCTGGAAGCGGAAGGCTACGCCCGCGATGCGATTCGTGCGGTGCAAGACGCTCGTAAGAACGCGGGTCTGGACGTGGCTGACCGGATTGACCTGACGCTGGGCGTGCCCGCCGATTACCTCGAATGGGTGAAGACTCACGAAGCTCTCATCGCCGGGGAAACCCTGGCCGTGTCCATGAGGGTCAGCCCGTCGAGCGGCAAGGAACTGGAAATCAATGTGACCAAACACGTTTAGAAATCGGTTCGCAAAATTTCATAACGAAGGGCGGTAATCTCTCCAGATTGCCGCCCTTCAAATTTTAAGTCCGGCACTATTGCGAAGATTTGGAGGATGTTCTATCATGTAGAACATGGTGATGGTGGGATTGCGTGAACTTGGACAAAATGCGTCTCAAGTCCTGAAACAGGTCCAGGACGGGGAAAACGTCGTGGTTACGGATCGGCGACGTCCCATTGCCAAAATCGTGGCTTTGCAAACAAGCCCCCTCGAACAGATGAAAGATGCCGGGTTGGTGCGTCCGGCACTGCGTTCTTGGCGGGAGGTACCCGCAGTGCCTGAATCGAGTGAGACAGCACCGGCCCCAACCGATATTTTGCGGCAAATGCGTGAATCGGAGCGATATTGATGGCCTACTACGTGGACACCTCCGGGCTGGCTAAAGCCATACACAAAGAACCCGAAAGCGATGCTTTTAACAAATGGATGTTGGAGCATGACGCGCAAGTGTACTGTTCAGATTTAGTGAGAGTGGAATTGATGCGAGTGGCGGGCAAGCTCGGTGAAAATGCCAGATTACAAGCCCGGTCCATACTCTCTGCAATTTCTTTGATTGCCATCAGTCCCGCAATATGTGATGCCGCAGGCCTGTTGGAACCCAGCAATGTGCGCAGTCTCGATGCTATTCACCTGGCAACCGCTTTGGTGCTGGGAGACAGCCTGGAGGGATTGCTGACTTACGACGAGAGGATGTCTAACGCCGCAAGAGAGCTAGGTATCCGCTCTTTTGCCCCCGGGCTGGTGAGTGACGACTGAGTTCGCGTTGCGTTGCCGGTTTATCAGTGAGAATGTGTAGCTTGGCGCAAACAGTCGCGATGAACAGCAGACATAAAAAGCTAAAGAAAAATTCAAATTAAAGCAAGAGCAATATAAATCTCAACCGGGGTAAGTTAAGTGTTTGTAAAAAACGCTGAGAATCTGATAGAAATGAAGGTAAGAGGAGCCTCATCTAGGTGGAGGCCGGAGCCAGAGGAATTCCGGCATTCTGTCTAAAATCCCGAGAGAACGAGGCGAAAACACGCGAAAGTGGCGGAGAGATGCGCAAACTTTTTATACTTTACGGTCCGCAGGGGGCCGGCAAAACGACGTTTGTGCAGGAGAATAAGCTCGATGAGTTTTCCGTCAATGCTGATGAAGTGCGCCGCATGTTTTCCCGCTATGTTCCCGCTCTCGATGGCGACAAGGTCTTAATCGCCGGGGAGCATTTGCAGCGTTTGACCCGCCGTATTGTGCAAGAACAAGCCGATAACCTGATGTTCCTGGGCTCTCCGGTCATCATCGATGCTGTCAATGCCTCGCCTCGCTCACGTTCGCAGTGGGAAGCGCTGGCGGATTCGCACGGCTACGATGTCTTAGCGGTGGACTTTACCCAGGTTAGCCGGGAGGAACTGCTGTCCCGTAACCTCAAACGCGGGGGAGACCGGATTCCCGATATTGAGTCATTCTTGGATCGCTTCGATTCCGTTCCGCCGCCGCAGACCATCACTCCGGCGCAGATGCTGGATTGTTTTAAAACTTGCCAGGTTGACCTGGGCAATCGGCCAGTGCGAGTGGTTGGCGATGTGCAGTCTTGCGGGGGCGCCTTGGAACTGGCCGTGGCGGAACTGGGCACTCCAGACGCCAAGTGGATTTTCGTGGGCGACCTGTTTGACCGCGGCCCCGATGCCGGAAAAGTCTGGAAAATCCTGCGCTCCGTCGATAACGTGGTAATCACCGGAAACCACGAGAAATCCCTTCTGAACGCCTTGAAAGGACGAGGCACCAAAAGCGCCACCGAGGAATCTGTGAAACAGTTGCTGACAGCTGGCGCGACCCGCCAACAACTCGAAGATTGGTACCGTTCCACCGTGCCGTTCTATGACTTCCGAGTCGGAGGGACGCCAGCCACGCCCCCAGCTTCCGGTGCTCCGAAATCGACATACGAACCTGAGAAACGCCCGGGGGCGCGCGAATATTTTGTATCCCACGGCGGGGTATATCCCGAAACCATCAGAGAAATTCGCCGCACCGGCTACTGTGATTTACCTGATGATTACTTTATCTTTGGAGTAGGGACGCGCGCTAACACCTACCGGCGGCGCTACGAGTTCAAAAACTTCCCCGAAATGGGGGACCCTGAAATCGTCCAACTGCACGGTCATCGCAACGAAAGCCGGGAAAACTTTGTGAACCCCGGGGTCATCGACCTCGAATCTGGGGTGGAAAAGGACGGTTGGCTTTCGGTTTACGCTATCGATGGCGTTACCGGTGAGGGCCAGATTCACAAGTACCGCGAGCCGCGGGACTGATGACCGCAGCACGCTGGTGATTCCAGTCAAAAGCCTCGGGAAACGTTTATTTTGCGCCGTTTACGTGGTCGGGGCGCGATCCAGTGCGGCCCGTCTCACCACGATCCAGACTGTCGAGAGCTGCTCGCGCGGGCGCATCCAGCTCAAACTCCAGCACGGCAAAGTTTTCCCGCATCCGCTCAACATGATTCGACTTTGGGATGACCACGTCCCCACGCTCTAGAGCCCAACGCAACACGACTTGGGCCGGGGTCCGTCCCAGGCGTTTGGCGGTCTCTATCAAGACCGGGGTGTCAAAGAACCGGCCCCGCGCCAGGGGAGACCAGGCCTCAATGACCCCGCCGTGCGATTTGGTAAAATCCCGCACCGCGTTATTAGCAAACCACGGGTGTACCTCGACCTGGTTGACCTGCGGAAAAATTCCCGTCTCAGTCAGCAGTCGCTGCAAATGCGAAACTTCAAAGTTGGACACCCCCACGTGACGGGCTCGCCCATCCGCCACGAACTCTTGCAACACCCGCCACAAACCGGGATAGTCCCCGCCGTAAGCCTCGGGCATCGGCCAGTGAATGAGGAACAAATCCACGTAATCGGTTTGCAGGCGCTGCAATGATTCGGCGAAAGTACGGCGGGCGACATCCGGCTCATGATGGGGATTGTTCAGTTTAGTGGTTAAGAAGAACTCGCTGCGCGCGATTCCAGATGCCCGCAGGGCCGCGCCAACTTGCGCTTCGTTTCCATACATCTGAGCGGTATCAATGTGGCGATACCCCACTTCCACCGCGTTTTCCACGATTTCTTGGGCATTTTCGGGAGCAATTTTATAAGTGCCGAAACCCAGTTGAGGAATTCTCGCGACCGGGAAACCTGAGCTGTCATCGCCGCACCCGAGGGGAAGCAACGGAACCCCAAAACTGTCCACCATGGCTTGTGACTGCGTCATTTTTCCTCCATTCTGGCGGCGGTGCCGACTGAGAAACGAGACCCGATTACTCGACGGATTTCACCTTATAAATCATCAGCCCGCCAATCACGAACATCACGGCCATAGCGCTGAACAAGACCGTGTAGCCCATGGAATAGCTGGCGATGAGAGTAATGACCGGCACCCCAAAGATAGGGGCTAACACCTGCGGGAGGGTCGCGGAAATGTTTAAAACACCGAGGTCACGACCGGAATCGTCAGTGGGAGGAAGGACTCGGGTGGTGATTGCAAAGCTCACCGCGATGAAAATACCTTGGCCAATCCCAATAAAGATCGCAGCGAGAATCGTCCAGGTCCAAGTTTGCAAGAACGCAAGGATGAGGCTGCCAATCGCCATGGTGACTGAGGAAATGAAGATGAGCCGGCGGTACTTCATCAGATAGTCGGCGACAAAACCGATGATGAAGGCGCTAATCATGGTCAGCACTGCGTAAATCGCGGACAAAATCAGCACACCGGTGATTGGATTTGGGTAATGCAGCACATCTTCGAGGTAATACAGCAGGTAAAGCGTTATCGTCATGAAAGGTATGAACATCAGGAGTCGCGAGAGCCAAGTCCAGATGAAATCCGGGTATTTGCGGGGCGGAACCCAGAATCGCTGGAAAAACCTTGTGATGGTGATGGGGTCGCGGCGGGCACCGAGGAAACGGTCGTTGGCGTTCCACAAGTAGGGGGTCACACAGATGGTCAGTAGCAACACTAAGACAACGTAGGCTGCCACGATGCCCATGTAGTTGCTGATGAAGTTCGTACAAAGGGCAGCCAATCCCACCCCAATCAAAGACCCTAGGGTCTGACCAGCTCCCAACCAGCCGCCCATTTCGCCGCGGTACTCAATCCTGACAGAATCGTTCGGAATGGCGCTGGTAGCGATAAATGCGGCGTTTAGCGCCGCCTGGGTCAAGACCCACGTTCCCGCCAAAGACGCGGGACACCACGATAAAGTCAAGCCTGCGAGCGCGAAAACTCCACATAGAACCCCGCCCAAGACCCAAGGCGCCCGACGTCCGTATTTTGAGTAAGTCCGGTCAGACAGTGCTCCGAAAACAGGAGCGGCAATCATCGCCATGAATGCTCCGCAGCCGGTGACCACGGAGAGAACAATCTCTTTGTGGTCGCGAGCAATCATCGAGGCTTGCAGGCCGATGAGGAGCTGAATGGGGGCGAATAAACAGGCATAAATCCCGACTTGGGTGAGTAGGAGGGCAAATTTCCACCTGGTCTTGGGGACTTCCAGCGGTTCAATCGTTTCCTTCTTGGCGTGAAAAATGCCGGGTGACCAGGAACGCGGCCATCGACGTGGTCCTTGCGTTGCGGGAGTCAGATCCGAAATATTCACGCGTTAAGCCTAACGTTAAAACAGCTGATTACAGGGCGATTTCGGTTATTGCGGGGGTAAAGTTGGCAAATTTTTCAGGGTCAGGAGGTAGAATCCCACGGACGCGAGCTGCGAAATGATTGAAACTGCAACCATCGCGGGGATATTGACGTCATAGAGCGCGCCTATCAGCCAAGACCCGAGGAACCAGGCGATTCCGAAGCCGGTTTCGAAAACGCCGAACCCGGTGGCGCGACGATTCTTGGGCATAATTTTGGCTACCGCGGCTTTCATGATGCTTTCTTGGGCGCCCATTCCCAGCCCCCACAGCACGATGCCAAAGCTGATAAACCAAGGGTTGCCACTCAGGAATACGAATGCTGAAAACGGCGCCGTCAGGAGGGTTGAGATAATTAGCGCTCGCAAGCCGATACGGTCGAACCAGGTTCCAAAAATGAGTGCGGCTATGGCGTCGACCACCATTGCCCCCGCGTAGAGCAGCGCCAATGCCGCTTTCGGGAATGCCGCAGATTTTGCAGCATGCAGAGTAATCAGGGTGAAGTCCGCGAAACCGAAAGCGAACAAGCAGATAGCGGCCATATAGAGGGCAAAAGCTCGGTTGAAACGAAAACTCGGGGCGGTCGCGGAAACGGAGGGCAACGCGCTTGTGGGGGCGCCGTTCGTAAGAGTGCCGTTCGTAGAGGTGCCGACGGAAGGGGTGTCGTCGGTCGGGGCGGGCGCACAAGGTTCTCGGGGCGAGTCAGTCGGGGC
>ERZ1031127.6-NODE-6-length-103281-cov-13.895443_pt1 | contig 103281 bp, 81 predicted proteins | sample MGYA00518224_ERZ1031127 | MGnify/ENA primary metagenome ERZ1031127 (study PRJEB33718, sample SAMN03159757) | human skin metagenome | collected 2014-05-20 | study: EMG produced TPA metagenomics assembly of the PRJNA266117 data set (Human skin bacterial metagenome... | reverse complement strand
AGACGGTGTAATCGTTTTCCCTGAATGTGGTCCCCGCACCTGCGGGGATGAGCCCTCCTGGCTATCGAACTCGAAACGCGTAATATCGTGGTCCCCGCACCTGCGGGGATGAGCCTTAAGGAAGACGGTGTAATCGTTTTCCCTGAATGTGGTCCCCGCACCTGCGGGGATGAGCCCGTCAGCTTACATTCCTCAATCGTGAGTTCTTCGTGGTCCCCGCACCTGCGGGGATGAGCCGAAGTAATCGGCAGGTTGCTGGTTCGAATCCAGGTGGTCCCCGCACCTGCGGGGATGAGCCCCCACCCAACCCCCTACCTGTAGACCGTGAGGTGTGGTCCCCGCACCTGCGGGGATGAGCCCGCAGTCTTGGATTTGGTGCGCGCCACCATCCCGTGGTCCCCGCACCTGCGGGGATGAGCCGACGATTAGGCCGTCTTCCTTGAGTTCTGGTTGGTGGTCCCCGCACCTGCGGGGATGAGCCGTCTATCCCCATGGGTAGATTATTCACTTCCTGGTGGTCCCCGCACCTGCGGGGATGAGCCCGTCAGGTCATCGGTAGCCAGGTGCATAGACTTGTGGTCCCCGCACCTGCGGGGATGAGCCCAACTGGACTGCCAAAGCCACGTACGCCTTTTGGTGGTCCCCGCACCTGCGGGGATGAGCCCATCCCTCAGTCGTGAGTGTCCCCGCATTATGGGTGGTCCCCGCACCTGCGGGGATGAGCCTGCTCATCGAGCTGGGTCTCGCGAAAGAGATTAGTGGTCCCCGCACCTGCGGGGATGAGCCCGAGACCGCGATCCAGGCCGGGCGACGGTTTTGGTGGTCCCCGCACCTGCGGGGATGAGCCGCGAGCTGCTGCATCGCCGCGAAAGGGTCCTCGGTGGTCCCCGCACCTGCGGGGATGAGCCGTGGAGCATTTGGGCAACATTTTCGACCTAGACGTGGTCCCCGCACCTGCGGGGATGAGCCCGTTTCGGCCTCATCATCGGTTACCGGTATCCCGTGGTCCCCGCACCTGCGGGGATGAGCCCAGCGCCGTACTAGTGAGCAGTGGCGGCAAGAAGTGGTCCCCGCACCTGCGGGGATGAGCCCCGAAATCGAAACCCTAAAACTCGAAGAAGACCGTGGTCCCCGCACCTGCGGGGGTGAGCCTAACCCCACCTAGAGGCGGTTTAGGGTATGAAAGTGGTCCCCGCACCTGCGGGGATGAGCCCCTAATCCTAAAATGATTAGCTAAGGGCATGAAGTGGTCCCCGCACCTGCGGGGATGAGCCGTTGGGCGTGAAAGGCCAAGAGATTCTGCGAGCGTGGTCCCCGCACCTGCGGGGATGAGCCGGTCTTCGAGGGCGTCGAGTTTCGCGTTATGGAGTGGTCCCCGCACCTGCGGGGATGAGCCGGAGGGGCATCATGGACATGGACAGCAAACTCGGTGGTCCCCGCACCTACGGGGATGAGCCCTAGGTGCCCTCGAAATGGCGAAAGACATCCTAGTGGTCCCCGCACCTGCGGGGATGAGCCCGGCTGGGTTACGCTAAATTTTAGGGCGATATAGTGGTCCCCGCACCTGCGGGGATGAGCCGTATTTACCCCCATCGTTGCCTGGTCTTTTTTCGTGGTCCCCGCACCTGCGGGGATGAGCCCGTGTACCCGCACCAACATTTCATGAACACGGGGTGGTCCCCGCACCTGCGGGGATGAGCTCACGGTGTTGCCTAACGCGCCTCTGTTCGGCGCTGCTGCCGAAGACCGCTCCAGCTTGCGCCAACGAGTCGTGGACAAACTCCAAACCCTGTTTGATCGCTTTTACGTGCTGTAAAGTTCGTTGCAGTTCGAGTCGGCGCGGTATTGGCCGCAGCTTCTGTCGTGTGCGCAGACTAGGCTCCGAGGTTTCCGCACGCGACGACGTGCACCCCGTCGTCACGTGTGTAGCTAAGTTTCCCTGCGGTGACAACCAGCAAAACTGGCGGGTTATCTGCGCCGGCGGCGTAACGTTCATTGAATTTCTTTAAATGAGTGGCGGCAGTCTCGATGGTGGTATCGCTAGAACCGAGTTTCACCTCGGCTAATACGGTGCGACCTGCTATCTCCAGCACCGCGTCGACTTCCAGGCCGTCCGCACCGCGTCCGTGATAGATTTCTTGGCGACTCATGAACTGTAAATCATGCACTACCTGAGACTCGAATAGCTGTCCGAAGAACTCTAAATCTCTCAGCAAAACGTCTGCGTCGGCGTGCAGCGCGGCCATGGCCAGAGATGGGTCAGCCAGATGTCGTTTCGGGGTTTCCCGCAGGGGGACGCGCGACCGCAGGTGGGGTCGCCATGCCGCCTGGTTTTGCATCGCAAAGATGCGCTCCAAGGAATCGAGGTATTCGCGTACCGTGTCGCGAGACAGTTCAGTGTCGCGTGCCAGGGTAGTGGTGGTTATCTCGGTTCCCACGCCGCGTGCCAGGGCTGACAACAGTCTCTTTACGCGCTGTGGGTCACGATATGTCGAATCAGGCACCCGAATGTCCACAGCCGCGATAGTTTCCAGATAGTCGCGATTGTTGGCGGTAGCCTGCTTGGCGGTCAGCCCCAGATTCCCCGGCCAGCCCCCGAAAGCGAGGCGCGAGGCAATATCCGCAACCTCGAGCTTGCTGGGGCGTGGCTCAATTTTTTCTCCGGCTGGCAGTTTCACCAGCTCGAAGAGGGAAACCGTGCCATCGCTATCTCCGGTCTCTAAGAAAGTCATGGTTCCCATCGTCAGGCGTGCGAAACGCCCAGCTCCGGAATGCTTGGCGGCACCCGCTCCGGGCGCGGTTGAGCCCGTGAGGATGAACTGTCCGGGTTCGCGACGCCGGTCAATTGCGTGCCTAGCTAAATCCCACAAGATAGGGTGGGTCTGCCACTCGTCTATCAGTTGGGGCGTTGCTCCTTTGAGTGCCTGGTCAGGCAGGATTTCGAGTTGCTTGGCCAGCTCTGGGTCGATATCCGCCTGGAGAGTGCTTTGCGCGATTTGCCGCGCGGTTTCGGTTTTCCCGCAGGCTTTCGGTCCGGTAATCAGCACTCCGCCAGCCCGTTGCAGCGCGGCTTTGAGGTCTTGGTCGGCCAAGCGCACATGATAAGGCGTTGAGGTTGCAGGGTCTGTTCCGGTCATGTTTTTCCTGTTCATGAGATGCTAGTCGTCAATTTATTTGGATTACAGTAGTCAGTTTATCATAAAACAAGTCGTCAATTTATTTAGATTCCAGTCGTCAATTTAGTGAGTTTCGATTATTACACTGACTTCGTACCGGTTTCACCAGGCCTTTCTGTCAAAACGCAGTGCGAAAACTAGCGAAACGCAGGAAAGTCTTTCTGGCATCGCAGCGGAAATTGGGTGGGCAAAGAGTCCTATGTCCCGGTGCGGCTTGCCCCTCGCTGTTGCGAATTCATTTGCCGAGTTGAGGTATGCAAAAATGTATTTGTGAGCAAGACATCCCCTTCCCATTTGCCCGTGCTTGGGGTAGGGCCTTTTTACGTTTCTGGAATTTTCGCCGTCACGATTTTCGCAACCATTTTCAACTATTTAGGATGGCTGAGAATCGGAACTATCGATAACTTATGGATCCGAAAACTTTTGATTCTGATTGGCATTGTTTTGATGGTGGAGGCTATAACCGTGTGGTGCCTAGCCGTGTTTGGCTCGCACATGGTAGAAAGCGTCAAAACCGGTCAATTGATGACCACTGGAATCTACGCTTGGGTGCATCATCCTGTCTACACAGCTTTCTTCCTGCTCAACACCGGTTTTCTGATTTTGCAAGCAAACTGGTGGTTGATGGTCTTACCGTTTGGTTACTGGCTGGCGTTAAGTATTTTGCTGAAATACACCGAAGAACGCTGGTTGCAGGAGAAGTTCGGTGCTCAGTACGCCAGATACGCAGCTCGCGTAAATCGTGTATTCCCCTGGCCGCCGCGCGGTTCCAAAGGCTTGCGGTTATCATAAACCGAACTGCCGTCTGGGAATCCCGTCTCCGAGTGCCCTCGAATATACCGCATTTAGTTGCTTGCCAATTTGGTAACCAACCTGTTATAGTTGCCATATTGGCAACTAACTTTGTGGCGGATGTAGTTTCGGCTCAAATTAGGCGCCTGGCACAACCTGAGACACGCAGCGAGGCGGGAAAAGCAATGGAATCAGATAATCCCAGGGAAACCGCGAGCTCTCTAACCCCAGAGGAAGCTCAGCGGATGTTGGCTGAAGTTGACGCAGTCATGGATCGGGTCATCAGCGTGGAGCGATTCCCGAAGTGGTGGCTGGCGGTTTATGCGGTGTTGCCCGCGCTGGCAATTTCGCTGCCCCTCTTAGTGCCCGGCAAATGGTCTAGCCTCTTGGTGACCGTGGCAGGTCTCGCAGTAGCGTGGATGGTGGTCTTTTGGCTGGTGTGGCCCAGGTTGACGCGCACCGGATTGGGGCGAGATGAGCGTCTATTGATGAAGGGAACGTTGAGCCTTCCGTGGATCTTCTTTCCTCAGTTTCACCAGGTTTTTTATCACGAGTTGCAGGGTCACGAGTTGCTGGTCATGGCGTTGGCATTGGCGTTGCCGACGTTGTTTCATCTGGTATGTGGGATAGTAATCCTGCGCTGGTATCGTCGCAGGATTCGGGCGCGAGCCTTTGACTTCACCGAGTCCGAGGCAATCTGGGACTCAGCTCAGCGAGAGATTGACCGCAGACTTCGTGAAATTGACGCTCGCGACCGAGCGCAGCGTGCCGCACGGAGCAACCTTGTGAACCCGTCAACCCCGGAAGTCCCCGAAAGTTGACGCGGGAGACTTGTGAATGAAAAAAACCGCGAAAAACCACCAAAAACCACACGCCGATCGCGAGTCCGAAAACGTGGCGGCGGCTTTCGACGAGCTGATTCACTCGCCGAATCGCCTCAGAATCTGCGCAGCCCTGGCGGCGGTAGCTGAAATCGAGTTCGCGGAACTGGAACGCAGTGTCGGAATCACGACCCAGCTGATGAGCAAGCAGCTCAAGCTGTTGGCTGACGCGGGGTATATACACATGGAGAAACGCCCCGAAACCATCGGGCGACCGCGCACCTGGGTATCTTTCACCCCAGCGGGTAGGCGCGCTTACTCAGGGCATATCAATGCTCTACGCGCCATCACTGGCGAAAGGTGACTATTCGAGGTGAGTCTTCACCCACTCCAGCAGGGCGGGGTAGTCGGCTAGGCATCCCGCCGCTCTCAGAAACAAGGTGCTCATGGAGGGCCAAAATTTGAGCTTTTGAAAGAATCTTCATTTGGCTAGCTCTTCGTACACGTGGCGATTGCGCTCCATGATTCGCTTCGAAGCGGCCAAGACCTCGGAGTCAGCAGCTTCTTGAGGCGTGTCCAGCCGGTTGAACTCAATAATGACGTAACGCGGCTCGTTATTCTTCATAATGACGGCGCTCCCGTGTTGGTCAACCAGCCTGGCAACCTTGGAAAAGTTCTGATTCGCTTCTGAAATCGGCACCAAAGTGGCGGTATCAACGTTCATTTTCTCTCCCCTCAACTCCTCAATTATGCAATTAATTCTAGGATTAATAAATTGTGTAAATCTGAAACGAGACAAAAATTTCGGGGCAGAGCTAAGCTCTGCCCCGAAATGATTTTGCTTTCAAATGGCGTTCAAACCTTGCGGTAGAACCCCTTCATCATGGTGTACTTCATCACGGTACCGATGAGCGCGCCCAGGCGGCCCAAACCGAGACGAGCCGCATGAAGGTCGATGAGCTCGACGAGGTTTCCATCCGGGTCGCGGAAGAAAGCCCAGTCGGCGCCTCCCGCGGAAATCGGCTCATTCATGAACTCCACGCCTTCGCGGCGCAGGCGGTTCACCCAGCCAGGCACGTTGGACACATGGAAGGCGATGTGGGAGTATCCGGGCCGGTTCCAGGTCTCGCGTTCCTCCGTCACCACGGGCGGATCGAACTCGAACACTTCCAGAATGTTACCGGAACGGGAACACATGAATCCCAGACGAACCCGCTTGATGCCTTCTACGTGGTACAACCGCTCGACAGGCTTCAAATCCTCGCCGGTGATTTCCAGGTAGTTCATCAGCTTCAGCCCGAACACCCGGTCATACCACTGGACGGCACGCTCGAAGTTCGCCACGGTCACGCCCACATGGCCCAGACCCCAGTTGATACCGGCGCTAGACATCTTGTTGCGGCATTCCCGCTGCTTGCGTTCCAGGAACTCTTCCTTGCCCAGCTTTTTCAGCTCCAGCGCGTTATCGACAGCAATCTTGGCACCGTAGCCCAGCGCTACCAGCACGCCGAGCTTGGTCGCTTTCCGGCAGGTTGCCTTTAAAAATCGCCTCTTGCGACTAATTGTTTTGGTTGCTTTATTTCGCATAGTCACCCACCGCCATCATTAGTGCACCGAGTTCGGCACCGTATTCGGGCGAACCTTCCATTGACATACGTCCCGAAGCCTGCGCATCCAGAAGGTCATCTGTCTGCAGCAAGGTTCCCAAAGCAGAGGTCACCGAGTCGAAACGCATCGTAAAGAACGCGGCACTGCGCGTGTATTCCCCACGGAATGCCTTTGACTTCCCGGCTTTGATGCGAATATACGCACCCAGTTCGGGATGCCCGTCCACAGTGTACGCATAGACGCGGTCCGGCGAGGGATCCGTCCACGCGTGCACGGCGGGATGCCCGGCCTTATTCAGCTGGCTCATTCCGGTGGTGAGCAGGTAGAACATGCACTTCGTCAGCAGTTTCCGGTCGTCCTCGGTCTTTGGTGCCTCCGTCGCGCCCAGCAAGCTGGACATGGCCAGCAGAGACTTCACGGTTGCAACCAAAAGCCCGGGATTGCCCAGCCCTCCGCGAATCTTGGGCAGGTTCACCTTGCCCTTAAAGAAGTCGTTGAACTTCTCGGGGGAGGGGAACTCGATTTCCACGTTCGGCAGCGGGTGAGCGCCCAGCTTCGGCGTAATGTTCGCACCGTGAATAATCAGGTGTGTGGCGTAACGCTTCGGGCGCCCGTCTATTGACGTGCCCGCTGGGGTCAGACAAGAAATCTGAACCACGCCATCCTTGCCCTTGAAGGCGGCCGCCAAATCCGGCTTTTCGGCGATAATCGGCTTCAACAGCGGAATAACCGCGTTGAGGAACACCACGTTGGCGTACCGAACTTCGTCGTCAATGCTGGGATTGGGACCCATTGGGAACGGCTTGGCTTTCGTTTTCTTTTCACAAGATTCCCCGCACGCCTTATCGGGCTGAGTTGCCTGAGGCGGGGCGGAGCTTTGTTTCGTTTCTTTAGTCATTGCGCGCTACCTTAGAACTCGTCTTCCCAGTCGTCGTCCTCCTCGAAGTCCATGTGCATGACTTCACGAGCGGCGGCCACACAGCCGTTTTCGTCCCAGCCATAGTGGGAGTACAGGTCCTCAGGCTGGCCGATAACCGAGAATTCGTCGGGGATACCGAGCTTCTTTAATACGAAGCCCTTGCGGGTAGTGGCGCCGACATCGGCTACCGCGGTCCCCAGGCCGTTGATGATGTTGTGGTCCTCAACGGTGATGATACGCCGAGTTTCGGTAATCGCCTTGGCGATGGCCTCCTCATCAATCGGCTTCAAGGTGTGGATGTCCAGCACGCGCACGCTCAGACCGTCCTCTTTGGCGAGGATATCGGCAGCCTGCAAGGCACGCCACACGCCGGAGCCGGTCGCGATGAACGTGAGGTCCGTACCTTCGCGCAGGGTGTTGGCCTTGCCGAATTCGAAGGTCGGAATCTCGTCACGGTAGACAATCTGGTCAAAACCGCGGTTCAGACGCAGATATACCGGTCCAACATGGTCGTAGGCAGCCTGTACGCAGTACGCGGCCTCCAGACCGTCAGCCGGACACATGACCACCAGGTTTGCGAAACTACGCAGAATCGCGATGTCCTCGGTGACGTGGTGGGTCGTACCGGCCGCCCCGAAAGACAACCCTGAGTGCGTGCCGATAATCTTCACGTTGAGGTTCTGGTAGCAGATATCGGTGCGGATTTGTTCGCAAGCACGCAGAGCCGCGAACGCCCCGAACGTGGAGACGAACGGCATCAGCCCCGCTTTTGCCAGCCCGGCAGAGATGCCAAACATGTTCTGTTCTGCGATACCCACGTTATAGAACCGCTCGGGGAACTCTTTGGCAAACACGGAAATCTTGGTAGATTTCGCCAGGTCGGCCGAAAGCCCCACGATGGTGGGATCCTGCTTGCCCAGTTGCACCAGAGTCTGACCATATACCTCCGCGGTGGTCAGATTAACCGCGTCAATCGAAGTGTAAGTTAATCCTCCAGCCATGTTTAGGCTCCCTTCACTAGCTCGAGTCGTTTCTGCAGGTGTCGCTTGAGAGATTCGACTGCCTTGGCATGCTTTTCGTCGTCAACAGCGCCGTAGTGCCAGGTGTAGTCGCCTTCCATGAAGTCGATACCTTCACCCTTCACCGTGTCCATCAGCAACATGGTGGGCTTGCCCTTGATGGTGCGCGCCCGATCGAACGCATCGACCAAATCGGGAATCGAGTTACCTTTGACCTCAATGACTTCCCAGTTGAAAGCACGCCACTTGTCCGCGAAAGGCTCCAGGCCCATGACATCGGCGGTCATGCCGTCAATCATGGCGTGGTTGACATCCACGATGCCTACCAGGTTGTCTACCTTGAACTGGCCGGCACTCATGGCGGCTTCCCAGATGGAGCCCTCGTTGCATTCACCGTCGCCCATCAGGCAGTAGGTGCGCCATTCCTTACCAAGCTGACGTGCACCGAGAGCCATGCCCACCGCGAGGGACAACCCGTGTCCCAGCGAACCCGTGGACACCTCCAGACCGGGTACCTTGCCCGCGTCCAGGTGAATACCCAGGTGAGAAAGGATATGTGAATAGGTCGGCAACCAGTCCTTGGGGAAGCACCCCAAGTCTGCGAGGACCGGCCCCATACCCACGCCGATGTGACCCTTGGAGAGCACGAAACGGTCACGATCCGGGTCGTCCATCTTGTCGGCGCTGAAGTTCATCTCGTGATGATACAGAACGGTGAGTACGTCCATGGAGCTCATAGCACCACCGATGTGACCGCCACCTGCCCAAACTACCGTGTCGAGAGTGAGCAGACGCAGCCGATTAGCGATTTCTTCGAGTTCCTTGTGTTCTTTAGCTGATAAAGCCATCTTTCCTCCTTTGCTTAGGCTTGAGCCAGAATCTCACGAGACTTGTTCTTAACGACACCCATCGCTTCGTCTGCTACGTCAACGATGAAGTCGATGTCCTTGTCGGTCATGGCCGTGTTGGTGAAGTGGTTGTGGTGGTTCGTCATGAACACCCCGCGCTTGACACATTCGCCCACGAAAGCCTGATGCAGCAGCAGGTTCGGGTCTGCCTTGCCGTCAAGGCCTTTGATTTGGTGGAAGAACAGGGCAGGCTCACCGCTGAAGTGGTAGTCAAAGCCGTGGTGCTTGGCTACTTCGGTCAGGCGCTCAATAATCTTCACGCCGTTGTCGTGGCAAATCTTTGCCGCGTCGATTTCACGCATCTTGGTGATGCAGGCAATCGCGGCCGCCATCGGCGGGGCGCTCATCCAGTATGAACCGGTGCACATCACGGAGGCGGCTGCGTCCTTGAGGGACTCGATGCCGGTCACAGCCGAGATGTTGTGCCCGTTGGCGATAGCCTTGCAGAAGCACTCCAAGTCGGCCTTAAATCCGTAGTGGTAATCGGAACCCTTAATATCCAAACGCCAACCGCAGCGCACATCGTCAACGATGAGGACGATGCCTTCGCGGTCGCAGATGGAACGAATCTTGTTCCAGTAGCCTGCCGGCGGCAAGACGCTGTCCTCAAAGACCGGGTGGTGGTACGGGGTGGCGATAAAGGCGGCAATCTCGCCCTTATATTCAGCCGCGAGACGTTCCACCGCGGCGGTGTCGCCCCAATCCACCATTAGTTTGTCTTCGACTTCTTTCTTGCCCACGCCGGGGGCGCCCCAACCTTGGGTCCACCCAATCACGCCGTGATAACCGCCGTTGACAGCGATGAACTTGTCCCGTCCAGTAGCGGCACGCGCCACCATCAAGGCGTAGTTCGTGGCGTCCCCACCGTTCTTGGCAAAGAAAGCCCAGTCGGCCATTTCGACCGTGTCCACCATCAACTCGGCCAAATCGACCATGATAGTGCCGGGCTGAACCGCACAGTTCAGGATTTTGGCCTGCTCAGATACGGCTTTATCCACATCGGGATCGTTGTAGCCCAGAACCATTGGGCCGTAGGCACACATCAAGTCAACGTACTTGTTGCCGTCCACGTCCCAGAAGTAAGCGCCCTGTGCTTTTGAGGCAAACAGGGGGTAGGCGCTGATAGGCATGAAACAGCCTTCTGCCGGCCCCAAGTGCCCATAGACGCCGCCGGGGATAACCTCAACCGCGCGCTCGTACCATTCGTGGCTCTTGGTGTGTTCGTAAGTTTTCATCATTTTTGTTTTGTCCTTCCTCACGCGCGTTTTCTAGCTCAAGTAGAACGGCACCATGCCGAGGATCTTGTTCATGTTGTCCAACAGGGGAACGTATCCGCCCAGCTTAATCAGCTCTCGGCCGATAGCGGGATAGGACGCGAGTTCACCGCGCAGGACTTGGCCGGTGGTATCCAAATCGGAAAAGACCATGAAAGCGTGACGTCCGTTCGGGCCCGCAGCCTTGGGCTCATCGCCGTCGACGATGCGCGCGTGGTGGTCGTTGATGACCATGGTCAAAGCCGGACCGTTGGCAATCTTTAATCCGATAGTGCCGTCGCACATGCCCTTAGCGACCTGGACGCCCTTGGGGTCCTGATTGGCAATCTCAGCCATCGCATAGACCGCCACGTGCAACGTCAGCAGGGAGTTAATCCTCGCGAACTCGGGGTCCTGCAACAGCTGCGGGGTCGGCCGCAAGTAGTAGGACAGCCGGTCGGTAATCTCGGTGAACGTACCGGTCAAGTACTTCAGTTTCGTGAAACCCTTGAGCGGTACGGGAATCCCTTTGCCTTCGAACATCTTGTTGACCATGTTCGGCACGGGGAAACCCAGGCTCATGTCAGCTGGACCTCCACCGGGGAAGAACTCAATTTTGCCGTTGCCCAGCTTGAGCCGGACAGAACCGACGTTCGCTGCCTTGAATTGCAAGGTCAGCGGGACATGTTCCAAGAGCTGTTTCGACTTGGGGTCGAGCTCCGGGAGCTTCTCGAGTGTACGCAAAACTGCCTTAAGATTGACGGCAGCCATAGCAGTTTGATTCATAAACCCACCTCATCGTGTGTTTTGTGTTTACCTGGCAAATGCAATTATAGTGTGGAATCCAAATTATGTGCAGCGGTTTCCGGGAGTGTTTTTTCGTAATCTAAACCGAAATGCTCCCATATTTTCGGATTAGCGGTTGCGGTTCGGTCCGGGAGCCGGCACCGAATTCCTCCCCGGAGGTTTGCCAGCTAAACTAGGGCTGGAACCTTCCCGCTGAAAACTCGGAAAAAGCGCGGGACGGCAGAAAAGCAACACCAATAAGGAGCACAAGTGGCATCAACGATGGACTCAGTAATTTCTTTGGCGAAACGCCGCGGTTTTGTTTACCCATGTGGTGACATCTATGGGGGGACGCGCGCGGCGTGGGACTACGGCCCCTTGGGCGTAGAACTGAAGGAAAACATCAAAAAGGCCTGGTGGAACTATATGGTGCGTTCCCGTGAGGACGTGGTGGGCCTAGACTCCTCGGTGATTTTGCCGCCGAAAGTGTGGGACGCCTCGGGCCACCTCAAGGCTTTCACTGACCCGCTCATCGAGTGCCTCAACTGCCACAAGCGCTTGCGTGAGGACGACCTGCAGGAAGAGTACGCCGAGAAACACGACATCGCGAAACCTGATGACGTCAGTATGGATGACGTCTCCTGCCCGAACTGTGGTGTCAAAGGGAAGTGGACGGAGCCTAGGGCCTTCTCGGGACTGCTTAAGACCTACCTCGGCCCGGTGGACGACGAATCAGGCCTGCACTTCCTGCGCCCGGAAACCGCCCAAGGTATCTTTATCAACTTTGCCAACGTGATGACAACCGCCCGGAAGCGCCCGCCTTTTGGAATCGGCCAGATTGGCAAGTCTTTCCGCAACGAAATCACTCCGGGCAACTTCATCTTCCGTACCCGCGAGTTTGAACAGATGGAGCTGGAGTTCTTTGTGGAACCCGGCACCGATGAAGAATGGCACCAGTACTGGATTGACCACCGCTTTGAGTGGTACACCGACCTGGGGATTAAGGCGGAAAACCTGCGGTTGTACGAACACCCGAAGGAAAAACTCTCGCACTATTCCAAGCGTACGGTGGACATCGAGTACGCTTTTGGCTTTGAAAACTCCAAGTGGGGCGAGCTGGAGGGCATCGCCAACCGTACCGACTATGACTTGGGCGTACATATGGACGCCAGCGGTCAAAAACTCGATTACTACGACCAGGCCAATGACAAGCGCTGGATTCCCTACGTTATCGAGCCTTCCGCCGGTTTGACTCGCTCTCTGATGGCTTTCCTGATTGAGGCCTACACCGAGGACGAAGCCCCGAACACCAAGGGTGGGGTGGACAAGCGGACCGTGCTGCGCCTCGACCCGCGCCTGAGCCCGGTTAAGGTGGCGGTCCTGCCGCTGTCCCGCAAGGACGAGCTGCCCGAAATCGCCCAAAATATCGCCGCTGAACTGCGCAAATACTGGAACGTGGAGTATGACGATGCCGGGGCCGTGGGGCGCCGCTACCGCCGTCAAGACGAAATCGGCACGCCTTTCTGCGTCACCGTGGACTTTGATTCCCTAGAGGACCAAGCTGTGACGGTTCGCGAACGCGACACCATGACCCAAGAGCGTATCGGGCGCGATAACCTGGTCGCCTACCTGCGCGATCACCTGCCGATTTGCTAATGGCGCGGCGATTTTCCGCGGCTGAAATACCGGGCGGAGGCATTTTTGGCTCCACAGTGTAAATACCCGCCTCTGCGCATTGGCGGGGTAGAGTTTACGACCCCCATTGCCCTAGCGCCGATGGCGGGGGTGACGAACGCGCCGTTTCGTGACTTGTGCGCGGAGTTTTCCCGTCAAGGTTTGCCGACGGACTTGGATTCCGCGTTCCGCCCGGACGTTGCCTCCGGGACGCTTCGCGGCGTTGAGGGAATGTTTGTTAACGAAATGATTACCGCGAAAGCACTGTTGATGGACTCGGCGCGTTCGTGGGTTATGGCGCAATCCGGTCCCGGGCAAACCGTTCGAGTGCTGCAGCTTTACGGGGTGGTGGGGGCTGACCTAGCCCGGGCAGCTCGTGAACTCATCGTTCGGGACCTGGTCGATGTTATTGATTTGAATTTTGGTTGCCCAGTCCCGAAAGTTACCCGCAAGGGTGGGGGAGCGGCTCTGCCGTGGAAAACCGCGTATTTTGGTGACCTGATTGCTCAGGTGGTCCAGGCTGCACGAGAGGCGTCAGGAGAGACCGGGCGCAGCGTGGACGTGCCGGTCACCGTAAAAATCCGGATTGGGATTGACGAAGCTCACGAAACCTTGCTGGACGCGGGACTCGCCGCGCAGGACGCGGGGGCAGCTGCGCTCACGCTGCACGCTCGCACCACGAACCAGTATTATTCCGGGCACTCTGATTGGTCGCGGATTGCCGAACTGGTCGACGCGTTGGACATTCCCGTGTTGGGCAACGGTGATGTGTTTTCCGCCCAGGACGCGCTGGAAATGTTTGCGCAGACCGGGTGTGCGGGCATCGAAATTGGCCGCGCTGTACAAGGCCGGCCCTGGATTTTTCGTGAAATCACGGCAGCTCTGTGGGGCCAGCCGATTCCTGCGGGACCGACCTTGGGAGAAATCGTTGCGATTATCCTGGCTCACGCCCGCGGCCTGGTGGAACATTTCGGCAACGAACCGGCGGCCCTGCGGGATATGCGCAAACACGTGGGATGGTACTTGCGAGGTTTCAACCTGGGCGGAGCTACTCGTGCGGAGCTGACCCGCATCGAAACATTAGATGACCTGGAAAGCCGCCTGCACGACCTTGTGCAGTCGCTGGGCCCGAACACGCCGTACCCGCAAGCTGCCACCGGAAAACATGGACGTTCGCGCGCCCAGCGCCATGTCAAGCTGCCCGAGGGCTGGCTTGACACCCGCGAAATCGATGATGCGACCGCGCGCATACTTCACTTGGGGGAAGATGCGGCGGATCCTTATGGTGCCTAGTCGGCTGGGTCTAATATTCGTGCAGTGAGTGCAGCTTAGTCAGTCTAGAAGCAAATTCCTCTATAAGGTTGCCTTGATTCAACTGGCCGTGTTGCTGCATTGCCCAGGCGCGCCGATACGGAATTCCCGTGAAATCATGCGCTGAAATCACATTGGCTTCTTCTGGTGGAAATAAATCCGTTCCGCTGGCCTCAATAGCTTGCAGCAGCTTTTGGCAATCTATTTGAAAACTTGGTTTTTTCGTGAATATATAATGGGCTCGACCGAGAGAATCATATACCTCCACATTTGGCGAGTTTACGACCGCTGCGGAAACTACACTCCACCCAAAGGGGATTCCAATAGCGCCTCGAAAAAGGTCGTTAATAACGTATTCATTGCAATATTTTGGCAGGGTGAATCCACCTGGCTGACGCACGAATTGATTCTCGTGTTTTAGGAAATTATCGACGTGCGCGCGCATGATTTCTGTGACGGTGTCAAAATTAATCGCATCAGTGTTTTGGAGGTAACGTCTTAGTTTCCAAGTGTAGACCCCAAGGTTGCTGAGCGTGGTGAAGGCCTCCCGCCAGGAAAAATTTGACCGCAGGGGCTCCAGACGAGAATCCAAGTATTCCTTGAGCTGGCTTTCGCGGGTAATAGGCCGAGTCATATCAGCATAAGGCCAATCCGAATCCATGGCGATATCCATCACCGGGTAGATAGTAGGGAATTCACTGGTTTCAACGGATTCCACAACGTCTACATCATGCCAGCCAAGCAAATCGGCTATGTCAAGAAAATCCAACATGATTGTCTCTTACGCTGGGCGGGCTGAATTAATCCAATTCGGGCATAACGTTGGTCCTAGACAATAGGCGGTAATCAAACCCTGAACCTGTCCTGGTGTTAGCCGTAGGCCCTTAGTCCATGTCTGAGGCAGGATATCGCCCCGACTATTACCTGAACGGGAGTCAAAAAAAGCTCTCGTTTTCATGGCATTTCTCCTTACCCAGGTTTTGAAGCCTGTTCCGTATGGGGGTATTTTACAAACCTCCATGCTCGGTTTGCATCAGACGGTTTTGTAAGAACACGGACAAATGTAGGTGTTATATGGTGAAACCTGGATTGGGTCGGTAAGGTTGAAGTGTGAATGAGATTGGGGTTTATCCGGCGGACGTGCATGAACGCTTTGTGACCGAGACGCATAAACGCGGGGAACGCACCGATTTTGAGCGTGACCGGGCACGGATACTCCATTCCTCCGCGCTGCGCCGGCTCGGTGAAAAAACTCAGGTATTGGGGCCGATTGCCAATGATTTTTCGCGCACGCGCCTGACCCATTCCCTGGAAGTCGCCCAGGTAGGGCGCGAACTTGGCAAGGGCCTGGGGTGCGACCCGGACGTGGTCGATGCGGCTTGCCTGGCTCACGACTTAGGGCATCCGCCCTTCGGACATTCCGGGGAGCGAGTGCTCAATGATTTAGCCAAGGATATTGGCGGGTTTGAGGGTAACGCCCAGACGTTGCGCTTGGTGACCCGCCTGGAGCCGAAAGTTGTCAGTCCGCAAGGCCAGTGGGTGGGGTTGAACCTGACCCGCGCCACTCTCGATGCCATCGCGAAATACCCTTGGCTACGCGGTGAAGGGCCTCATGGTGCGGATTCCCCCAAGTTTGGGGTCTATGCCGAGGACAGGGACGTTTTCCAGTGGCTTCGCGCCGGCGCCCCCGAGAACCACCGCTGCATTGAAGCCCAAGTTATGGACCTCGCCGACGACATTGGCTACTCAGTCCACGATGTTGAGGACGCGGTGGCCCTCGGGTCAGCCAGCTTGGGAGACTTGGAAAACGAAAGAACTTTTGTTGACGTGGTTGACATCACGAGGCGTTGGTACGCGAGTTCTTTCGGTCCGGGCAAGTTCAGTGCGGACGACTTGGCGGCCGCCCACGAACGGCTGCGGCAAATGCCTTTCTGGCTGACCGAGCCGGTGGCAGATTACCGTTCCCAAGCCGCTTTGAAAGACCTGACGTCCCAGCTCATCGGTCGATTCGCGTTAGCCTGTCACGACGCTACCTGCCAACGATACGGGGAACGCCCTCTGACTCGCTATGACGCGGACGTAATCGTCCCCCTCGAAACCCAAGCGGAAATCCTGTTACTCAAAGGCATCGCCGTGTATTACGTCATGGCGCCCCGCGAAACCACTCATGACCACTTGACGCAACAACAAATGCTCTCCGACTTGGTGTGGGCACTACTGGAGCAGGAAGCCACCGGGCAGCGGGTCTTGCAGGAGCCTTATCGAGCCGAGTGGCTGCGCGCGGAAGATCATCATCTGGGTCGGGACGCTGGCCGCCTCCGGGCAGTAATAGACCAGGTAGCGAGCTTGACCGACCTGTCGGCAGCCGCCTGGCATGCCCGTTTAGTGGGGATGATTACCCAACCCGTCTGACCTAAAACTTAGGCTAGTATGATTGCATGGCTTCCAAGTTCGACCCTGATGACCTGCAAAAGGTACGCGAAGCTATCCCCATTGAGTCGGTGGTCAGCGACTATGTGAGCCTGCAGCGTAAAGGCAGTTCACTGATGGGCTTGTGCCCGTTCCATGACGAAAAGACGGCGTCTTTTAGCGTCACGCCGGTGCGCAATTTGTGGCACTGCTTCGGTTGCGGTGAGGGTGGGGACACCATCGACTTTGTGCGGCGCATCGAGGGGCTGACTTTCACCGAAGCTGTAGAGTTTTTAGCCGTGAAAGCCGGAATCACGATGCATTACGTGGAGGGCGCGGCCATCACGAAAGACCACGTGGAGCCGGGAACACGGCAGCGCCTGCTGGAATGCAACCAGGTAGCGCAGGACTTTTTTGTATCCCAACTCGTGTCGCCGGGGGCAGGGATGGCGCGAAATTTCATCGAAGGGCGAGCTTTCACGTCCCAAGACGCCGCCCGCTTTGGCATGGGCTACGCACCTCCTGGCTGGAACAACCTCACCGATTACCTCCGTTCGAGAGGTTTCACCGACCAGGAGATTGTGACGGTCGGCTTGGGCAAACCGGGACAACGCGGCATCTATGACGTGTTTCGGGACCGGGTCATGTGGCCGATTAAAGATCCGGCCGGAGCCATACTGGGTTTCGGCGGACGGCGTTTAGACGATTCAGATCCGCAAGTCCCGAAATACATCAACACCCCAGAATCCCCGATTTATCACAAATCTTCGGTGCTCTACGGACTGGATTTGGCGCGACCGAATATCGGTAAAGAGCGGCGCTGCGTCATCGTCGAGGGCTACACCGACGTAATGGCGGCGCATTTGTCCGGCATCACCACCGCGGTCGCGACCTGCGGTACTGCATTTACAGAAGAACACGCGAAACAGATTCGCCGGTTCATCGGGACTTCCGCGGACAGTGCCTCCTCTCTAAAGTTGCCTGGTGGTCTGCCTCCGCGCGGCGGAGAGGTCATCTTCACTTTTGACGGTGACGCCGCCGGGCAAGCCGCAGCTCTCAAGGCTTTCCGCACCGACCAGGACTTTGCCTCCCAGGCTTTCGTGGCAGTCGCTGACGATGGTTTGGATCCCTGTGATTTGCGGATGCAGCGCGGTCCCGGAGCGGTTCGCGACCTGATTGAGAGTCGCCGACCCCTATTTGATTTCGTGTTAAAGACCATCATCGCGAAATATGATTTGGAAAGCCCCGCAGCCCGCATCGAAGCTATGCGCGCGGCAGCCCCAGTGGTGGCGGAAATTCGCGACAAGGCATTGCGAACCGAATACGTGAAGCAACTGAGCGGCTGGTTGGGAGCTAATGTCAGGGACACCTGGTACGCGGTCAATGAGGCTTGGAAACGGATTCGTTCCCAACAGCGTACTGGTGCCAGTTCCGACCGGTCGTCACGTCCGGGACCGGGAGGACCTGGCAACGCTTCCCGCGGTAGTGGAAACGGTGCCAATCCTGGAAACATGACCGGGGAAACCGTGGCGGGCTCGACCCAGATTTTTCCACAAACTCGGCTGGATCCGGCAGTGGATACCGATCCGATTTGGCGGGTAGAACGCGACGTGCTGATAGCAGCTTTGCAGTTCCCGGGTTTAGCTGCCCAAACTGCTTTTGACACGTTGGATCCGCAGAGTTTCACCCAACCCACTTTGCGCGCCATCTTTGAAGTCATCGCCGCGATTGGAGGCACCGAAGAATATCAGCGCCTGGCTGAGGCCGCCCAAGCAGCGGGTGAACCAAATCCGGGAAACCTGGCTTTGAACCGGTGGGCTGCGGCGGTGAAAGCCCAGGCCGGTCCCGTCCTGGTGGGGGCATTGACGAACCTAGCGACCCGTCCGGCGCCTCTCTATGAAACGAATCAGTCAACCCAGGAAACCCAGTCCGCGGCAGAGTCTTGGGTGCAAAACGCGGTGGAATCCATGGAGCGCAAGGGATTGAACGCCAAAATCGCCAGCCTGAAAGCCCAGTTGCGCCGTCTCGACTCCGGCTCACCGGAAAAGCCAGAAGTGTTTGCAAAACTCATCAATCTGGAAAACCGAATGCGTGAACTAAACCCCGAATTCTGACCTGTTTTATGTACCCGTGCGGGTAAATCCGCACAATTTGCGACCTTACGCCATATTTTGCTGAAGCCTCGGTTCGCTGTTCAGGAAAAGTACCCGGGAGTGCGACCTAGAAACCGGATGCGGGATAGCGAAGTTCCAACTGTGCCAACGGCAGCTGTCCCGGCGCGGACTGTGGACCACCCACTGTGACGAAAGTACCCCAGTTGCCCATCTGCGGACCTGCCAAACGGGTGGGCTGGCCCAGTTCGCCCATCCCAATCAAAATCGTGGGTCTGTGGGTCAGCAGGAAAGTGGTCTTTCCGCCCTGTTGGAGATTTGCCAGTTGTTGGGGGTTTTGTGGTGAAAAAGCCGCCTTAGACACGTCCGCTCCCAAATTGAGCTGATAAATGAGCAGGTCGCTGACTTCCCTCTCGCTGTTAGGGGAAGGCTCCCAACAGTGACGGGACAGGATGACGCTCGTACCGTTGGCGTGAATGTTGCGCAACAGGCCTACCACGCGTTTCTCATTGTCCTCTTGCGTGTGGGGATCCTCGGCCGCGGCGGCGGCTTGTTCCGCGGTCATGCCAATGAAAGGATAATTCGACTCTACATCCACCCAGTCGGCGCACTTCGCGGCCTGCGCCACGAGGCGTTCATAAACTTCCGCGGTAATCGAGACGGGTCCTCCCTCAGTTCGGAAAGTCGCCAAGATGGGCCGTTTAACCTGTTCACGAGCCTGCCGGAGGAGGTTTGCGACTTCGGCAAAGTCATGTTTCGTGCCTTGGAAAGATCCGCGGGACAGCCACGCCCCATCCAAACGAATCTCGACCAGTTCGACTCGCGGATGCATATCGCGGATGAGCCGTTCATAGCCCAGCATCCCCGGATTCACCGAGGTGATAAAAGTGGGCCGGCGCCAATCCGCAAATAATTCCGTCATGGTTCGATTTTAGCCCGGGTAGCTTGCGGCCTGGTGGTGCCTGAACGTAACTTAGGAGAATTCGTCCCACCTGTTCGAAAAATTCGTGGTTTTAAGACGTTTTCTCCTGTTATTAGTTAGCCTGTCGGTGTGCGCCAGTTGTTGTGAAGGAGACAACATGTTGCGTCGTTAGATTGTTGGTTTGGTTTCAATAGTCTCGTGTGCGGAACCAAGGCGAGACAGGCCGTAAAGCGGCAAGTTGAGGGTGCTTTCACCGTGCCCGAATTCGGCAGGTGAAACGCGCACGCCGAGGGGCAAATCGTAGCGTTTCATGAACGCGCCCAGGGAGCGAGCCTTTTGCTTGTGTGAGGATTTCACCTCGAGCGGGATGACTTTGCCGCCGAGTTGCAGGACAAAATCAACCTCGCCACTGGAGGCTTCGGCTGACCAATAGCGCGGCTCCCAGCCGTTGGCGGTGAGCTCTTGGCAGACGAAGTTTTCCAGCAGCGCACCCTTGAACTCGGTGAAAAGCTGGTTTTCCTTCAAGACGGTTTCACCGTCCAGGCCGCTTAAGGCGCCGAGTAAACCGGTGTCAAAGACGAACAGTTTGAAGGCATCACGGTCGGTGTATCCACTCAGTGGCAGTTTCCCGGCCTTGACGCGGTTTACCCGCAGCAACAGCCCGGCATCGGTGAGCCACTGGATGGCTTCCTCGTAACCGCGGGCGCGAGCCCCAGTACGCACCGCAGAGTACACGAATTTCTTGTTCTCGCGGGCAAGTTGGGCGGGGATAGAATCCCAAATCAGCCGGATGCGTTCGGCCAAGTGTGAGCCCGCGTGGGTGGAAAAATCCTCCCGGTAATCGCGCAATAACTTGAGCTGCAGGTTGCGCGCCGCCGTGTAATCCCCGGTGTTAAGGAAGGTTTGGACGACTTCGGGCATGCCGCCCAGGAAAAAATACCGGCGCAGGTAATCCATAAATTTGGCTTGTAGAGGGGAAATTAACGCCCAATCATCGGCGTCCAGGGCGCCTACCATCGGGCCCTCGCCCGAGGCTTGCAGGAATTCGCGGAAAGTGAGCGGGTGAATGTTCAGGTAATCAACCTTACCCACCGGCCAAGACACGCCCTGATGCATCGACACACCAAGCAGAGACCCTGCCGCAATGACAGGAACTTCGGGGTGTTCTTCCTGGAAGAATTTCAGGGCAGTCAAAGCCCGGGGTGTGGTCTGGATTTCATCGAGAAAAATCAGGGTGTCCGGGGTGCCAACCCGTTTACCACTCAAAAGGCTCAGCGCATCCATGATTCGCGTCGGGTCAAGTCGGTCGTTGAAAATGCTGCTGGCAGTTTCGTCATAGAGCAGGTGAAAGTAGGCGACATCGCGGAAACGTATGCGTCCAAACTCGTTTATCAACCAGGTCTTACCGACCTGGCGGGCACCCTGGACAATTAGGGGTTTTCGGGCTGGGTTGTCCCGCCAAGCCACGAGCTGCTGCATGGCGTCGCGTTCCATCCTTGCCCTCCTTGGGTGCGTTGAAAGCCATTAATTTGGCAATTAATAGGATTTTATCACAGGATTTGTGGCAATAACGATGGTTTTATTGCGGTAAAACTGGCATAATTGCTGGCTGTTCGTAATTCCGCAAATCTTGTCGTGGTTGGGGAACGTACCGAATCGTCGAAAACACAACCCGGGGAAAGCGATGCAGGACGAGTGAAGTACTGAGTCGGCACGAAGTGGAGGCTCAAGTGATTCCGAGGCCGAGGTTCGGGAACGTTTTTTCTTTAGTCAGGCTTGCGAAAATCAAAACATAGCTCTGAGGCCTGATGAGCTGGAATCCTCCGGTTTAAAGCCTTCCGGGGAGGGGGACAAAGCCGGGGCGTTAGAATCAAACCGCACAAAAACACCAGAGCAAAGGGGCAACAGTGGCCGTTTTTTTCTATGCTGATATCCTGCCGCACGGCGAGGACACTTATACATACCGCAAACTCACCAGCGAGGGGGTTAGCGAAGTAGAGGGGCCGGACGGGACGAAATTCCTGAAGGTCGAACCGGAGGCGTTGACCCTGCTGGCAGAAACGGCTTTCCACGACATTTCCCACTACCTGCGTACCGCTCACCTGGAGCAGTTGCGCAAGATTCTCGACGACCCGGAGGCGTCGGGTAACGACAAATTCGTAGCGATGGACCTGTTGCGTAACGCGAACATCGCGGCGGCGGGGGTTCTGCCCATGTGCCAGGACACGGGCACCGCCATTATCAAAGGTGAGCGCGGTCAACACGTGCTGACCCCCGGCCCGGACGAAGCAGCGCTGTCCCGCGGGGTTTACAACGCTTATACGAAACTGAACCTGCGTTATTCCCAAAACAGCCCCCTGTCCATGTATGAGGAAAAGAACACCGGCTGTAACCTCCCGGCGCAGGTGGAGCTGTATGCCGAGACCGCCCCGGGACACGAAGCGGAGTACCGTTTCCTGTTTATGGCCAAGGGTGGCGGCTCGGCTAACAAGTCTTACCTCTACCAGATGACCAAGGCGATTCTTGACCCTGAACACATGATGCAGTTCCTAGAGGAGAAGATTCGGTCCCTCGGCACGGCCGCCTGCCCGCCCTACCACTTGGCAATCGTCATCGGTGGCACTTCAGCGGAATACACGCTCAAGACCGCGAAGTACGCTTCGGCGCACTACCTGGATGGCTTGCCCACTCACGGCGGCGAACAGGCGCAGGGGTTCCGCGACCTCGAGATGGAAGCGGAAGTCCTGGAGCTGACTCGCCACATGGGCATCGGCGCCCAGTTCGGCGGCAAGTATTTCTGCCATGACGTGCGGGTGGTGCGGCTGCCGCGTCACGGCGCCTCCCTGCCGGTGGCCATAGCGGTGTCATGCAGCGCCGACCGGCAGTGTGTGGCAAAGATCAACAAGGACGGGGTGTTTATCGAGGCGCTGGACACTGATCCGGGACGTTTCATGCCCGACCCCAGCGAGGCGGAACTTGGCGGGGACGAAGCGGTCGCGATTGACTTGAACCGCCCGATGAAGGACGTCCTCGCCGAACTCACCAAGTACCCCATCAAGACGCGACTTTCCCTGACCGGAACCCTCATCGTGGCTCGTGACATCGCCCACGCGAAGCTCCGCGACCGTCTAGAAAAAGAAGGCGACCTGCCCCAATACTTCAAAGACCACCCCGTGTACTATGCGGGTCCGGCGAAAACTCCCGAGGGAATGCCGTCGGGGTCCTTCGGGCCAACCACGGCTTCGCGTATGGATCCCTACGTGGACCTGTTCCAAGCCCATGGTGGCTCGATGATTATGCTGGCCAAGGGCAATCGCGGCCAGACTGTCACTGACGCCTGCCGCAAGCACGGCGGCTTTTACCTCGGTTCTATCGGCGGTCCCGCTGCTGAGCTGGCCGCCCATTCCATCAAGAAGGTCGAGGTTCTGGAGTACCCCGAGCTGGGGATGGAAGCCGTGTGGAAGATTGAAGTCGAGGACTTCCCGGCTTTCATCGTGGTGGACGACAAGGGCAACAATTTCTTCGAAGGCTTGGACAAGGTGGTGCTCACCTTGAAGGTGCCGCCAAAGAAGTAGTCGTCATCGGTTTTCTAGGGCGGGCGCCTCGAGGGGAGTTATTCTTCGGGGTGCCCGCACTATATGTGCAGGTGGTAACTGTTTTGTCAGGGGAATACAGCGGAAAAAAATGCACCCAACACGTGAATGCACTTCAGGATGAAATCTGGGACTAAATACACATATAAAAACAACTTCCATGCGATACACTATTTATCGTCCAACTCATGAACCCATGAGCTGTGCGTACAACGAAGTATTCGCGGAGGGTTTTTTTACGATGATTATTGGTGTACCCAAGGAAATTATGAGCGGTGAAGACCGCGTGGCTGCTACCCCGGAAACGGTGGCGGATATGGTCGGCAAAGGCTTGACCGTACTGGTCGAAAAAGGTGCTGGGGAAGGTTCTTTCTTCCACGACCCGGAATACGTCTCGGCGGGAGCTGAGATGGTCGACGACCCAGAGGAAGTCTACCAGCGGGCGGATCTGATTTTGAAAGTCAAGGAACCGCTATATAACGAGGCGAAGGGCCGCTCTGAAATCTCCATGATGCATAAAGGTCAATACTTGATTACCTTTATTCACCCGGCTGCTCCGCCCAACCACGAGATGGTCAAAGAGATGGCGGCGCAGGGCGTCATTTCGCTGACTCTGGACGGTGTGCCGCGTATTTCCCGGGCGCAGAACTTGGATGCCTTGACCTCGATGAGTACCTGCGCCGGGTACAAAGGTATCCTCTTGGCGGCGAACTACCAGCCGTCCTTCATGCCGCTGATTCACAGCGCTATCGGGCGGATTGACCCGCTGAAGGTGCTGGTTGTCGGCGTTGGCGTGGGTGGCTTGCAGGCTCTAGCTACCGCGAAGCGTCTGGGTGCGGTGGTGCACGCCGCCGATATCCGCCCGATGGCCTCCGAACAGGCCACTTCCCTGGGTGCTAAGCCGGTTGAACTTGGGGTAGACCCCGAGAAGGCTATCGGTGAAGGTGGTTACGCCCAGGCTCTGCCGGAAGATGAGTTGGTCAAAGAGCGGGCCGCTTTGGCTAAGGTGATTCCCGACATGGACATCATCTTTGCCTCGGCGCTGGTGCCGGGCCATTTGGCGCCGCGGCTCATTACCGAGGACATGGTGAAATCCATGAAGCCCGGTTCGGTCATCGTGGATATTTCCATTGACCAGGGCGGCAACTGCGAAATCACGCCTCCGGGCAAGGTAGAAGTCAAGCACCACGTCACCTTGGTGGGGATTAAGAACATCCCCGGTATGCTGCCGAAGAGCTCGACTTTCATGTTCGCAAAGAACATTGCCAACTTTGTGGACTTCCTGGTGAAGGACGGCCAAATCGTCCTGGATCGCAGCGATGAGATTATCGCCAAGACCCTCACGACTATCGACGGCGAAATTGTCCACGTCGGTGCGCGCGAGGCGATGGGTCTGGCCTAAAGACCCGAGATTGTGACGATTAGGGCGGCCGGCCGGTCAACGGTGAGGTCGCCCTAATCGGTGCCTCGGGGCGGCGTCACCGCCCTGCTCAGCTAAATTTATTATGAAATCCCTGACAAAACCGTAACCCAAGGAGAAAATCGATGACTCCCTTCCAAGGCGTGTTATTGGTCGTGCTGGTGGTGTTTACCCTGGTCGGCTATAAAATCATCAGCCATGTTCCCAGCCTTTTACACACCCCGCTGATGAGCGGCATGAACGCTTTTTCCGGCGTGACCGTGCTGGGCTGTCTGACTGCTGCCGCATTGGCGGTGAGTCTGGGGTCAAAAGCGCTGGGCTTGCTGGCAGTTGCGCTGGCGATGGTGAACATTGTCGGCGGTTTTGGGGTGACTGACCGGATGCTGCGGATGTTCGATAAGAAGCGCAAGCCCGTCGCCGGTGGGAGCGCTCAGCCTGGAGAGGGGGAGTAGTCATGGATAACAGCTTGAATCTGGTGGGGGCACAAGGTCCGAACAGTCTGCTCTACTATGCCATCTCGGTAGTGCTGGTGATACTGGTGCTGGTGGGATTAAATATGCTCTCCAAGGTGCAGACGGCGGTACGCGGCAACCTTCTGGGCGCGTTGGCGATGGCTCTGGCTATCGTGGCGACACTGTGGAACTTCGGGATTCTCAGCGCGGTCGAACTCTATGCTGCGATGCTGGTCGGAGCGTTATTCGGAATCATCATCTGGCGAAAAACTAAGATGATTCGGATGCCGCAAACCGTGGCCCTGCTCAACGGATTGGGTGGCATGGCCTCGATGCTTGCCGGGGCGCTGGCCTTGACCGGACACGCTGATAACAACACTTTTGCCCAGTTCACAGCCGGTTTAGCGGTCGCTGTTGGTGGTGCGACCTTCTTTGGTTCCCTCATTGCAGCAGGGAAGTTGCACCAGATTCTGGATCAGCACCCGAAGGTGCTTCCCGCACACTCCGTGTGGGTGGGTCTGAGCCTGGTGGTCAGTCTGGGTGCCGCCCTAGCTTACGTTTTTCCACCGTTCAGCAGTCCGGGTGTGGCGCAGACGGTGTTGCTCATCGTCCAGATTGTGGCCGCCAACCTGTTTGGTTACCTGCTGGCGGTACGGGTGGGCGGAGCCGATATGCCCATCACGATTTCCCTGTTGAACTCCCTGTCCGGGGTCGCGGGAGCCATCGCCGGCCTGGCCATCTCCGACCTGCTGTTGGTGGCTATCGGGGCTATCGTCGGGGCTTCCGGTCTGTTGTTGACCCAAATCATGTGCCGGGCGATGAACCGCCATCTCATGGATATTTTGCTGGGCAAGACATCCGTCAGCACCGCCGCCGCAACGCCAACTGAAACCGAATCGGAAAAACCAGACGACTCGGCTTGTGCAGGCGAGACTGACACCGGCGACACTGCTGCTGGCGACCAACCGACACCCGCAGTACCTGCCGCGGACCCGGAAACCACTTTCGCCAACTGGGTAGAAAATGCCCAGCGCGTCATCTTGGTGCCCGGCTACGGCATGGCCCTGTCTCAAGCCCAAGCCCAGGTCAAGCGCCTGTTGGACTACCTGGAAAAGGCCGGAAAGACCGTGGACTTCGCGATTCACCCGGTAGCAGGCCGGATGCCGGGGCACATGAACGTGCTATTGGCCGAAGTTGACGTGGACTACGAAAAACTGCGGGAAATGAAAGACATCAACGATGACTTCGCGACCGCGGATTTGACGGTGGTCATCGGTGCCAACGACGTGATGAACCCGGCGGCAAACACCGCGGAAGGCACCCCGATTTATGGGATGCCCGTGCTGAACGTGGGAGACTGCGCCCACGTGGCCATCTTTAACTTCGACTTGAAACCGGGCTATGCCGGGGTGGAAAACCCGCTGTACGCCCGGGCGGAAACAGAACCAGATCGGGTGCTGATTTTCCAAGGTGACGCGAAGGAAACCTTGGCGGCACGGCTGGACGCAATTGGGGCACCGCCGGCGCTGGAGCTGTATTAGTGGCTTTGAGCCCGATTCCGTGAGGATTACGGGTTAGAACACCGGGCGCTCCGTACATTCGGGGCGCCCGGTAGTTTCATTTTTCCTAGATTGAGTTCTGTGCCGTGGATTGCGCAGTTTTCATAATGTGTGCGTCGAGAGTTTTCTTAGAGGGAACCCCAAACAGCAACAGCACACCGAACAGCGACACGAGGGTATAGAACCAGAACAAGCGGATAAATCCCTTATTGAGCTCCAGCTGGAACGTTGATTCGATAGTGTCCGCGTGCGCATCGATGTTCTGAAGATAATCCTGGCGAGCTTGCTCTAAAGCTGGCGGAACGAAACCCATCTGTGCCTTCATGGTGTTGCCTTGCTCATCGAAGGTGTAGTTCGCCAGATCCTTGGACCGTGCCACAATGTTGGTAACATCCGCGCTCTTGAGGCGATTCATCAACCGGTCAGGCACATTCACCATGGAAAATCCGGGGTCAATTGTGTCCTGGGGTGGGGCGGAGGGCTGAGAACCGTCGCCGCTGTTCCCGGGCGGTATTTGGGCCATGCCCGATTCTTGACCACCGGTCGTCGACATTCCGCCGGGAGCTGCAGGCATCGCGGAGGACATGGCGGACATATCCGGTTTCGGCATGACTTCCATGACCTTCCCGGACAGGCCGCCCATAGCGGTGGCGAGTAGTCCCACCATGATCGCCGGAGCCAGGGTAGTCGCCAGAGAACGTGTCAAAGACAGAGTTGCTTGACCGGTGTTCGCGTCACGGCTGGGCACCAGGTGCAAAATCAGGTAGGTCAGGGGTGCGCCCATCAGGAATCCCAGCCCGAAACCCATCACAAAGATGGACAGGCTGGTGGAGAGAAAACCAGGATACGGGGAAGTCCAGAAAATCAGCAGCAGGCCAGAGATAGCGCAGATAATGACCCCGAGGCCCAGCACGAAGCGAGGGCCGAGCTTATCCGTGAGCCGCCCGGATATTGGCGCTGCGAGGCCAGAAGCCAAACCGATGATAATGGTGGGGTAGCCTCCAGCGCCCGTAGGTAGGCGCATGGAGTTCTCGGCGAACTGCGGGATGAACATCACGGTCATCATGAGGGTGCCGGCCACCATGCCAAGCAACAGAGTCACCCCGACTGGAACGTTCATGAAATAGTCAAAGTTGATTAAGGGGTCGTGGACGCGGTGCTCGGTAACCCAGAAAACTACCCCCGTAATCGCAAAAATCAGCAGGGAAACCCAGACGTTGGAATCTTGGAAAGAACCGCTGATATCCGTGAAATCCAGATGTTGGAACATCCACAAGAGGGCAGTGATGGCGACCACGATTAAGACGGTGCCGGGAATGTCCAAGCGGCGGCCGGCTTCGGTACGATCACGATCTAAGAAGAGTCCTCCTAGGACTACCACTGCCAGGGCAATCGGCACGTTGATGTAAAAGATCCACTGCCAGTTCTCGGTTCCGGCGATGTCCATGATGAGTGAGCCAGCCGATCCGCCAATAACCGAGGCAACGCCGTAGACCATGCCGACCAAGCCGAGAGCCATACCGCGCTTTGCTGGAGGAGCTATGGTCCCGGCAGCGGCGGTGGCGACCGGCATCATGCCGCCGCCGCCCACGGCTTGCACCACGCGGGAGGCCAACAACAGACCGAAAGATTGAAAGTCTTGGGCGAGCCCGCACCCTAGTGAACCAATCCCAAACAGGGCGATAGCCAGCACATATATCGGCTTGCGCCCCAATACGTCTGCCAGTTTGCCGATAACGGGGATAGCGATGGCGTAGGCCAAAGTATAGATTGTAAAGACCCAGACACCTGCTTGGTCATCGACCCCCAAACTGTTTTGAATGACGGTACGAGCCGGATTCACGATGCCCATGTCCAAGGCACCCATGAAAATTCCTGCCAGGTACAGAGCCAGAATCAATCCCCAGCGTTCCGGCACAGTGTGTTCAAGCGAAGCCAAACCAGTGGGTTTTTCGTTGTCGTTTTGCGATTCCGGCTCGCCGTTTGGCACCTCAGTTTCGGAATCGTCAAGGGTATGAGTCACTGTCATAAAATTAAGTATATTGATAGTTAAGATACTTAATCAAATTTTATGACCGTCGCGATTATTTTGCCGACGAAGGCCGATTTCTCTGGGAGTTTCGCGGCTTTGGCGGATCCGATGGTGAGGATTTTGTGTGGTGAGAAGCGTCTATCTGGTCGATGAACTCCGCCAGCATTTCCGAGAACTGTTTAATTTCCTCGTTGGAGCGGTTGGCAAAAACGCCATGCAGGTCCTCGTTTACGGAACCGACAAAATTGTGCCCCAGCATATCTCCGGATTCTGCGATGCGCAGCACGGCCCGGCGGCGATCCTCCGGGTCAGTTTGCCGACTGACGTATCCCAGGTTCACCAAGCGATCGACCAAGTAACTGGCGGCGGCGCGGGTGATATGCAGGCCATCGGCGAGTTCTGAGGGGGACAGGGGCTTTCCGGCAATCTCGGAACGCCAAATCAGCAGCAGTCCGTCGCCGTCCTTGCCGTGCATTCCCAAGTCGGCTGAGATATTGGCAATCAAATTGTTAGCGGAAAACACCAAGCGGTGAAACTCGTAAACCAGCTGTTCACTGAGAGCCGAGCGCTCCTTATCGACCTTAGCAACCTCACTCATGCTATTCAGTATATTGACAGTTAAGCGATTTTAACTAAAACTTGCGTGCCTTCGGGCCGTCGACTGTCCGGCCGGCTGGCTGGCCGAGGCTCGTTTCGGCGTAAAAACGTGGGCCCCAGAGGTTTCCGGGGCCCACGCCAGAAAGGTTTTTGAGAATAGAAGTTAAATCAGACGTACGACTTGACGGGCAATCGCCAACTCCTCGTTGGTGGGGACGACCAGCACCAGCACTTTTGAATCATCGCTGGAGATACGCCAGATAGCCTTGGAACGGTCGCGGTTATCGTTGCGTTCGCGGTCAATCTTGACCCCGATGAACTCGAGTTTTTCGCACAAGCGCCGCCGGGTGCGTACATCGTTTTCACCGATGCCGGCGGTGAAAGTCAGCACGTCCAAGCCGCCCAGCTCAAAAGTGTAGGCGCCAATGTACTTCAGCAAGCGCTGCTGATAAGTCTGGAGGGCCAGTAGAGCGTCGGAGTCGCCCTCGTCACGGCGTTTCCACACGTCACGCATATCGTTGTCGCCGCACATGCCTTTCATGCCGGATTGCTTGTTGAATAGGGTGTCGATGTCCTCTACGCTCATTCCTTTTCGTAGCAGGTGGAACACCACCGCCGGGTCGATGTCGCCGGTACGGGTACCCATGACCAAGCCTTCCAGGGGAGTCAACCCCATCGAGGTGTCCATCGGTAGCCGGCCAAGTTCCGCGCAGGCGGACGCGCCATTTCCCAGATGCAGGGTAATTTGTTTCACGGTGTCATCGCCCAGGTAGTCGCAGACCTTGTTGGCTACGAATTCGTGAGAAGTCCCGTGGGCACCGTAGCGGCGGATGTGGTAGTCATGCGCGACCTGCTTATTGAGGGCGTAGCTACGGGCTTTTTCGGGCAGGCCGGCAAAGTAGGCGGTATCAAAAACGGCGATGTGAGGCAGGTCGGGCCACAGCTCCATAGCGGTGTCGATGCCAATGAGGTGCGCGGGGTTGTGCAGCGGCGCCAAGTCGCACAGTTCCTCAATCTTGGCGCGAACATCGTCATTCACGATGGCCGGTCCCTTGAAATGCCAGCCACCCTGGACGATACGGTGACCAAAACCGGATAAATCCACGTGCTGTAAGTCAGGTCCGTGGGTCGCGAACATCTCGATAATCCTGGTCAAGGCTTCCTTGTGGGTCGGAAGAGGGAGAGCCTCGCTGAACTTGTCCGCGTGGACTTCGTGAGTAACTTCCCCCCGGTCGGTGCCGATACGTTCCGCTTGACCCTTGGCCAGGACGTCACCGCTGACGGGTTCGATTAGCTGGTACTTCAGTGAGGAAGAACCGGAGTTAATTACAAAGATAGTTTGATGGCGCATAGTGCTTGTTCCTTTTTCCTTTCACAAGGGCGGCCGCGGGGTTGCTTCCCTCGGGAGGCTAACCTTGGGCTTGGATAGCGGTAATGATGATGGTGTTGATGATGTCGTCCACGGTGGCTCCGCGCGACAAGTCGTTGACCGGGGCATTTAGCCCTTGCAAGATGGGTCCTACCGCCAGTGCGCCACTGGTGCGCTGCACTGCTTTGTAGGTAATGTTTCCGGCATTCAAATCGGGGAAGATGAACGTGTTGGCGTGTCCGGCAACGGGGGATTGAGGAGCTTTCTGGGCAGCCACGGACTCGACTACCGCGGCATCGAACTGGAGAGGGCCATCGATAGCTACTTCCGGGGCGGCTGCCTGGGCTTTCGCGGTGGCATCCCTGACCAGGTCAACCAGTGGGCCAGAGCCGGAGTCAATCGTGGAATAGGACAGCATGGCAACTTTCGGTTCCAAGCCAAACTGAGCCGCGGTCTGGGCCGAAACGACCGCGATGTCCGCCAGCTGTGCTGCGTCCGGGGAAATCGTGACCGCGCAATCCGAATACACGTCACAATGGTCATCGAAAACCATGAGGAAAGCTCCCGAAACCAGTTTCACTCCCGGCTGGGTCTTAATGACTTGCAGCGCGGGTCGAATGGTGTGTGCGGTAGTGTGAGCCGCTCCAGAGACCATTCCGTCGGCGTCGCCGCAGACAATCATCATGGTGCCAAAGAAAGAAATGTCTTTCAAAGTTTCCTTTGCCTTGGCTTCGTCCATGCCCTTGTGCGAGCGCAGCTCCACCAGTTTGGCGGTGTAACGGGCCAGCTTGTCGGCATCGTTGAGGGGAACGATTTCGGCTGCAGAAAGGTCCAGATTGAGCGCGGAGGCTCTAGCCTGGACGGTGTCCTGGTCTCCCAGCAGAACCAAGTTAGCAATGCCCTTCTGGAGGATGTCTGCGGCAGCTTTTAAGATGCGCTCATCGTCAGATTCTGGCAGCACGATTCGTTTCCGGTTTAAAGCAGCTTTTTTAGCCAGTTCGTTGAGGAATGAGGCTTTGAATTCGCTCATGTCCAGCTCCAATTCTTTGGTCAGGGTCCTGAAACCCCCGGTGGGAATAGACTAACTTTAACGATAATCCTACTAATGTTTTTCCTAGACAGATTTAGCACCGCTATCGGTAATCCCATGAAAACTCGACCGGCGTGCAGTGTTGGGGTGTAGCCTTAGTAAAAATTTCACTTAGCGAGATGGCAATTTCAGAAAGGAAGCCGTATGTCCGGTCGAGTTACTCTTCCCATCGAAAACGGAATGGATGATGAAATCCGTCAGATAGCCAGGCTTTGGGGGGCTGATGCAGTACGTAATTCGGATGGAACCAAGTTGCCCCCCATAACTTCTGAACTGGGGGCAAAAATATACGAAACCTATTTTGTGGGGCGTGGAGACAATGATTGGGCTTATGCCCATCCCCAGGATAGGCCACAAATTTTCCTGATGAGTCAACGTTGCCCCGCATTAGGCGATGAACCGCTGCATATCTCTGTCATGGATGGTTACCTGGATAAACAGGTTGAGCCGGATGTCCAAGCTGACCTCCAGCGTTACTGGCAGGTGATTGATCGCACCACCGGGGAAACCCTCCCTTCTGAAAAATGGAGTTTGGCAGGAAGGGGAGCGGACACCCAGGTGCGCATTGAAAAACCTGCAGTTGGGCACGTTTATACGGTAGACTTCCTGGCTTGGCAAAACTGGGATCCGGTGCAAATGTATAACTACATCACGAATCACTGGGAGGACGATCCCCAGCGGATTCGCGAACAACCTTATGACATTCGCAATCCCGAAACTTGGGACTATGCCCAAGCCCACATGGATAAATGGTTAAAGGACCATCCGCACGTGGATGTGGTGAGATTTACGACCTTTTTCTATCAGTTCACCTTGGTCTTTAACAATCGAGAAAAAGAAAAAATGGTCGACTGGTTTGGCTATCTCGGATCTGTATCAAAGCTAGCGTTGGCTGAGTTTGAAGCGAAATATGGGTATGCGTTGGCCCCGGAAGACTTCGTTGACGAGGGTTACTATAACTCGCCTTTCCGGTTGCCTCGCTGGCAATTCCTCAATTGGATGGAATTCCTGGGTGAATTCGTCACCGAGCGGGCGCGCATTATGGTGGACAAAGCCCATCAGTACGGTAAAGAAGCCATGATGTTTCTGGGTGATCACTGGATTGGAACTGAACCCTATGGGGATGATTTTCCTTCCATAGGTTTGGATGCTGTCGTCGGCTCGGTTGGCTCAGCTGCAACGTGTCGGATGATTTCAGACATTCCGGGAGTCAAATATCATGAGGGTCGTTTCCTGCCTTATTTTTTCCCGGATGTGTTTTTTGAGGGAGCCGACCCGGTTCCCGAGCTAGAGGCGCGCTGGTCGCAGGCTCGGCGTGCTATTGTGCGCAATCCTTTGGACAGAATGGGATACGGAGGCTATCTGTCTCTGCCTGTGAAATTTCCCAAGTTTGTCCAGAGAGTCTCAGAAATCACTGATGAATTCCGCTCACTCCACGAGGTTAGTGGGGGAGCCAAGCCAGCGGTGTCCTCGATTAAAGTCGCAGTATTAAACGCTTGGGGTAAAAAGCGCTCCTGGATGACCTCGATGGTGGCTCATGCCAAGCCCTATTTCCAAACTTATGCCTATGAAGGCGTGTTGGAATCGTTGGCGGGACTGCCCTTTGCTGTGAGTTTTATTAACTTTGATGATGTTTCGCGCGGAGCACTCGCAGATGTTGATGTAGTCATCAATGCGGGTCAGGCCAACACTGCATTTTCTGGTGGAGATTTTTGGGCACAACCAGATATTTCTGCGCGAATTCGCGAATTCGTCGCTGCTGGAGGGGGGTTTATCGGCGTCGGCGAACCAACCGCCTGTTTCGTGCCGGGGAGTGGAACGTTCTTCCAGTTGAGCGATGTTCTGGGGGTGGATCAGGAAGTGGGATGGACTCTGTCTACGGACAGGTACGTTAACGTTGCGGACACTAACTTCATCATCGAGGGCTTTGACGCTTTGGACCAACGTAGCCGAGGTAGAGGCTTGAAAGAGATTAACGTGCTTGAACTGGAACCTCAGCCGCAACCTGGACCAGAACAAGCTTTACTTGATATTGGTCCCGGAGTGGGGAGCATCGTTCCGACGGGTGCCCAAATACTGCAATTTATAGACGGTTCGGTTGACTTGGGTGTTCACGAATACGGTCAGGGCAGAGCAGTTTACTTTGCGGGGCTGCCCTATAACAGCGTGAACTCGCGGTTACTGCATCGTGCAATTTATTGGGCTGGTCACGCAGAGGAACGTATTGCTGAGAACTACTTTGCGGACAGACCAGAGGTAGAAGTGGCTTTCTATCCTGAGGTTCACAAGGTTTTCGTGTATAACAACTCGGACGCTGCATGGACTGTCAATGTGATGGGGCCGAAACCTTTCCAAGTCGCTTTAGGGGCGCGGGAATCCCGTTGGGAAACCGTCTGAATTAATTTAGGAAACCCTCCCCAAGGAGGAAAAACTGTGGTTGGATTAAACGTGTGGTTTCCTTGAACCATGCTCCAAGATAACCGAGGAAGGTAGATTAAATATGCAATTAACGTCTAAACTGCGTTTTGCTGTGATTTTTGCTGGTGCTGGAGCGCTAGCTTTGACCGGCTTGACCGCGTGCTCATCCGGAGGGGATACCAAGGGAGGAGATACGGGTGCTTCTGGCAAACCGGTGACGATTAAATACCTGCACCGTCTACCTGACGGAGAAGGCATGACAAAAGTCGATGACGTGGTCGCCCAATGGAATAAAGATAACCCAGATATTCAGGTCGAAGCTGTGAAATTTGACGGTAAGGCTCAAGAACTGATTAAGAAGCTGGAGACTGACGTTAAAGCTGGTACGGCACCGTGTTTGGCTCAGGTTGGCTATGCAGATTTGGCTGAAGTTTATGTGAAACAGCTGGTAGAGGATGTTTCTGGGGAAATTAGCAACTACCGTGATCAGTTTGCTGCTGGGCCTCTGGATTCTATGAGTATCGATGGCAAGTACTTTGGTCTGCCTCAGGATACCGGTCCGCTGGTGTACTACTACAACAAGGCAGCCTTCGAAGAACTTGGTCTGACTGTTCCCACTACAGCTGACGAATTTGTCGAGACTGCCAAGAAAGCCGCAGAAAAAGGCAAGTTTATTGTGGACTTCCAGACCGATGAGGCCGGTAATATGCTTCCAGCACTGAGCGCTGCTGCTGGCGATCAGTGGTTCACGATTGAGGGCGACGCTTGGAAGATTGATACTGCTGGAGCTGGCTCTACGAAGGTGGCCGACTTCTGGCAGAAACTACTTGACGCGAAAGCAACAGCTACAGTGCAGCGTTGGGATGAAGAATCCTGGAAGGCAGCTTTGAATAGCAACCTGATTGGCACAATTGGGGCAGCTTGGGAAGCTCCTCTGTTGGCTGGTGACATGGCTGGCACTCCTAACGAGGGCAAGTGGGCTGTAGCTCAACTTCCGAAATTTGGGGATGAGGCTGCTTCCGGTCCCGATGGTGGTTCCGGTGTGGCTGTTGTCAAGGGATGCGCTGCTCCGGCAGAAGCCATGAAGTTCAATGCTTGGTTCAACACACAGATTGATGCTCTGGTTTCTCAGGGCCTGGTGGTCGCTGCCAAGGGTACTATGACTACTCCCGAGAAGGTTTCTGCATTCTATGGAGGTCAGGATGTGTTTGCAGAACTGGCCAAAGCTAATAGCGCGATGAAGCCCTTCACCTACATTCCGGGTTGGTCGGCAGTACAGGCAAACGCTGAAGTTGCTGCAAAGGCTGCGGATGGTTCCGGTAAAGTGGCTGATATTTTCAGCTGGAACGCGGATACCGCCAAGGCTACGTTGAGCAACCTAGATTTGAAGGTTTCTGAAGAGTAGCGTGTTTTGTTCCTTACGGGACAAAAGCGAAAACGTTGAGTCATGGGTGTTCACTGAGCAATTAGTTTCAGCGAACACCCATGACTCTATATGAACCAAATTGATGGGGAACCAGAATGGAAAAACAAGTTGAGGAAGCAACGCCGGTGCAGCTGGTGAGTTCGGAAAAACAATCATCTTCGTCTCAAGAGTCTCAGAGTAATGGGAAAACGAGGCGAAAGACATCAACGCAGGCAAAAATTCAAATTCGCGCGGGCTGGGCTTTTTTGGCTCCTTTTGTAATTTTATTTGTTCTGGTATTCCTGGTTCCCATTTTTGTATCGATATATTCTAGTTTTTTCCAGCTCAAGACTACCGGTGGGGGCGCGTATGGTGGGGGCGAGTCTGCGAACGTATTTGTAGGATTGCAGAATTATCAATACGTCATTACCTCACATGATTTTTGGCTGGGAATTGGGCGCGTTATTCTCTATACGTGTTTTCAAGTTCCGGTAATGATTATTGCTGCTTTGGTTTTAGCGTTGGTGCTTGATTCATTCTTGGTCAAGCACGTCACTATCTATCGCTTGGGGTATTTCCTGCCTTTCGCAATTCCCGGTGTAGTCGCGGCAATGATCTGGCTTTACCTGTACAATCCAGAGGTTTCACCCCTGGTAAAGGGTCTAGCTGCGCTGGGTATCAACATCAACTTCCTGAGCGGCAACGTTGTGTTAGCCTCTATGGCAAATATGACAACCTGGACCTATACGGGATACAACATGCTGATTTTTTTGGCAGCACTTCAAGCTATTCCTCAGGAACTGTCCGAAGCGGCACGTATTGATGGCGCTAACGGGCTACAAATCATGACTCGAATTAAGATGCCTCTGTTGCGGCCAGCGGCACTGTTGGCAGTATTGCTGTCTATTGTGGGTACTATACAGCTATTCAACGAGCCCACGGTGATTAGCTCGACCCAAACGTGGATGGGTAAAGCCTATACACCAATGATGATGGCATATAACACCACTATGGGATCTCTGACTCCCAGCGGTGATGGCCCTGGCTCTGCGGTGGCAATCGTCATGGCGCTCATTGCCGGTGTATTGGCAGTGGGATATTTCTTTGTTGATCGAAAGGTAGGCGGAAATGATTAAGAACCATAATTCTAAACTGTCGCATATGGTGACCGAACATTCTCCGCAAGGCTTCGACTACATTCCATCTCGAGAAGGAATGCCGCCTCGGGCTATTGCTCCCTCCATGATTTCTCGTGGCATTACCACCTTTATGCTACTCCTGGTGCTTCTCTATTTCATATTTCCGGTCTATTGGGTCATCATCTCAGCCACAAAGACTAACGCTGAGCTTGCTAACACGTTTGGATTGTGGTTTGCAGCGCACGGTGAGAATACTGAGAGTAAAAATCTCATAGAGGCCATTGGGGTTAACTACGACAAGTTAATGAGCTGGACTCGCGGTAATTTTTGGCGTTGGGTTGCGAATTCTTTAATCTATTCCACAACTGCAGCTGCCATCGGTACCCTTATTTCTGTTATGGCAGGATATTCCTTGGCAAAGTTTACTTTCCCAGGAAAGAATTTGTCTACAGGTATCATCATGGCGGGATTGTTGATGCCGGCCGCGCTTTTAACGGTTCCGATGTATATCGTCTTTTTGCACCTCGGTATTTCTAACACCATGGCGTCCATTATTGTGCCGTGTTGCGTGTCTCCTTTCGGAGTTTTCCTCGGCCGGGTTTACGCGCAAACTTCGGTTCCTACCGAGCTTATCGAGGCGGCACGGATTGATGGAGCTTCGGAAGCGCGCATTTTCTTTACCATAGTATTGCGTATCCTCGCCCCGGCTATGGTCACAATTTTTCTGTTCATCTTTGTAGCCTGCTGGAACAACTTTTTGCTCCCCTTGATGATGATTTCAACCGACACTTTGAAACCGGTCACCTTAGGACTTTACGGGATGATGAGCTACTTTAACCCAGAAAAGGGCGCAGTAATGATGGGTGCTCTGTTCGGGGTAATCCCGCTGATTATCCTGTTCTTAGGTCTGCAAAAGTACTGGCAGTCAGGGCTAGCTGCCGGTTCAGTAAAAGGTTGATGCTCGCTCCTTAACCAATGTGGTGATTATTTTTTAGTACAGGACTTTCATTAGAGGTTGAGAGAATAACATGACTTTTGCTTTCCCTGAGCGTGGCGTGACTTTATGCGCTTCACAAGTTGGTATTTCGTTAGATTTTATAGAGGCTCTGCTGGAGCGTATGCATGAGCTCGAACTAAATACGCTTATTTGGGAACTGAAACTCAAATCACCCCGTTGGGAACTTGCGAATACGTGGCATTATTACACCACATCGCAAGTATCGCAGGTGTTAGAATTAGCGCAACGTCTCGGGATTGAAGTGGTTCCCGAGGTAAATGCTCCAGGGCATATGGGAATTTGGTTAGAAAACTATCCGCAATATGCTTTGAAACGCCTCGACGGAAGTGTGGATCCGGAGGGGAGACTAGATATTACCAATCCACAAGCAATTGACTTTTATCTTCAGATTGTTGACGAATACCTGCGCATCTTCCCCAGCCGTTGGTGGCATATGGGAGCAGATGAATACATGATTCACGACTCTTTTGCTAACTATCCATACCTCGCGGAATATGCCCATCAAACTTTCTGCACAAGCGCAAGCGAATACGACGTTTTTAACTCTTTCGTTAATGAAGTTAACCAGTTTGTGAAAGGGCGTGGCAGACGTTTGCGAACCTGGAACGATGGAATACACGAAACTTCCGTCGTGCATTTAGATAACGACATTTTGATTGAATACTGGAAAGATGAAGGTCTGCGTATAACTGATTTTATACAGCGAGGCCACGAGGTCATTAATAACAGCGAGGTTCTGTATTGGTCCAGATCCCATCCACCGTATCGAGTCGATGCCCCTGCCTTATGGGAAAGTAACTGGGATGCCCGCACATTTATCGGTAATCAATATCTATCAGATGCTCTGCATGGTGGAGACCGTAAACATCGGGGCTTGCGGGTCTCAATCTGGCCTGATGAGTCCTTTCGGCAAACTGAGCATGAGGTTTGGGAAGCAATTCAAGATTCCCTGATTCTGGTGGCCGAGCTAGGTAAATATGGCGTCAAACGTAATCATGATTGGCGCACCGTCGGGATGAGTTCCCTATCTGTCCCCACAATAGCGGACAGCGCAGTGTCTCCCGGTCTGTATGAGATACCTGAATTGAACGTTGTGGGAAAGGGGCCTTGGCGAGTCCAGTGCACGCCAGATGGATACCGCACCCTCGAGGATACAGCTTGTGGAAAGAACTTAACCTTGAGATATGGGCAAAAGCATTTGGGCGTGGTTACCCAAGCCGGGGCGCGACCGTCACTGGAGCTACCAGCTGACATGTCTGCGAGCTTGCCCGATGGGTGGGAAGACGCTGAAAGTCGAAATACTCAAAAATGGATAATCAGCTCCGCAGTTCTCAAAAACAGCTCAATCACGTCCCAGACGCATGAGGTTTTTAGCATCAAACCCGCCCTGACTGGACAAATTTTGACTCACAGTGATGAAGGATTAGCGCAGTGGCCCTTCGACAGTCTACGGGGTGATAGTGCGTTCACCTTTCGGAAAGTATCGCTTTAGCGATAAAAACCCAGCTCTGGCATCGTTTGATGCCAGAGCGAAGAAGGGGGCGAAGAAGTTAGTGTGCAAAGAGTGTGTTCTTGAGAGCAAAACGGTCTGCACGGAACAGGTATTCACCATAAGCGGCAATCTTGCCGGATTCGTCATAGGAGATGTTTTGAATGCTCAGCATGGTTGATCCCGTGGGAATCCGCAGGAGTTGAGCCTCCGGGGCGCTGGCCTTGCGGGCGGACACCGCTTGGCGTGCCATCGTCACGACGACACCGCGTTCAGCTAGGGCATTTTCGAAAGAATCACGCTCCAAGGCGGTGGCAGCCGGAGCTATCGAAGAACGAATCATGTCAAACATGAGTCCGGCGGGCTGCCGGTCACTCATGCGCAGTCGGCGAATAGTGGTCACGTTGGTGCCGGGAGCCACCTCCAGTTTCGCGCTGACTTCCTGGCTGGCCGGGGAAGTGCCATAAGACAAGACTTCGGTAGAAGGCTTGTGTCCATCGGTTTTCATCTGGTCGTAAATGGTCGAAAGGACGTTCGGGCGATGCACCCGGGTTGGGGCCACCTGAGTTCCGACACCGCGGCGGCGCACCAGCAGACCGTGGTCGCCCAGTTGTTGCAGGGCTCGGCGCGCGGTGGGGCGGGATACGTTGAGACGTCGCGCCATGGAAAGTTCGTCCTCCAAGCGCGTACCAGGGGTGAGCTGTCCTGAGAGGATTAATTCTTCAATGGGCTGAGCAATTTGATGGTAGAGCGGAACCGGGGAGTTCCGATCAAGTCGGACATCAGCCTCGAAATACGTTGGTACCTGACTCATGGCGGGTCTCCTTTCCCTCGCGCCATAGGTCCTTCCTTTGACCCTACATACTATTGTATCGACAATTATTGGCCTGACATTAGGGAAAACCGTTGAAATATCAACGAATTATCCCTGAATATAGTCTGAGAATTGGGGCGTCAATTTATGGTGAGGAAATGTTTTAGGATTAACTCATGGCTGAAAACTTGCAAGATGGTAAACCCGTGGGACCGGTGTTAGTTGTTGACTTTGGCGCGCAATATGCCCAACTAATCGCACGCCGGGTTCGCGAGGCGAAAGTTTACTCGGAAATTGTGGGACATAACCTGACCGCACGGGAAATATTGGATAAACAGCCTTCGGCCATCATTCTCTCAGGTGGGCCGTCTTCCGTTTACGCGCCGGGAGCTCCTGCTTTTGACCCAGCCGTTTTTCAGGCAAATGTGCCGGTACTAGGCATTTGCTACGGGTTTCAGGTCATGGCACAAGCCCTGGGGGGCACCGTTAGCCCTACCGGAACGTCCGAGTATGGTCGCACCAACTTGGAAGTGGCCCCGGGCAGTCAGTTATTGGATGGAACACCATCTGAACAGGTAGTTTGGATGAGTCACGGGGATGCTGTCTCGGCGGCTCCCAGCGATTTCCAAGTTATCGCGGCGACAGATGATACAAAGATAGCTGCCTTTGAAAATCCTGAACGAGGCCTGTATGGAGTGCAGTGGCATCCGGAAGTTCGGCACAGCGCCTATGGTCAACGGCTCTTGGAGCATTTTCTGCACGACCTGGTCGGGTTAGATCCGGTGTGGACACCGCAATCCATTATCGACACCCAGGTGGCCGAGATTCGCCAGCGCGTGGGTGATGCTCAAGTTATCTGTGGTTTGTCTGGCGGGGTCGATTCTTCCGTGGCGGCCGCTCTGGTGCATAAGGCCATCGGAGACCAACTGACCTGCATTTTCGTTGATCACGGTTTGTTGCGCGCGGGGGAGCGCGAACAGGTGGAGCGGGACTATGCCGCCAACATGGGAATTCGAGTCAAGTACGTCGACGAGTCCGCACGCTTCCTGGGGGCACTGGCGGGGGTGAGCGAACCGGAACAGAAACGCAAGATTATCGGTCGCGAGTTCATTCGGTCTTTTGAAGCGGCTCAACGTGAGGTCGTCGCTGAGGTTGGCGCCAGTGGTGGGGAAGTGAAGTTCCTGGTCCAAGGCACTTTGTATCCTGACGTGGTGGAATCTGGCGGCGGCAGCGGCACGGCTAATATCAAGTCGCATCACAATGTGGGCGGATTGCCAGAGGATTTGAAGTTTGAGCTCATCGAGCCGTTGCGCAAACTGTTCAAGGACGAAGTGCGTGCTTTGGGTCGCGAGTTGGGGTTGCCTGACGTCATCGTGAACCGCCAGCCTTTCCCCGGTCCGGGCCTGGCCATTCGTATTATTGGAGAGGTCAACGAGGAACGCCTGCGGATTTTGCGGGCGGCGGATTTGATCGTGCGCAACGAACTCAGTGCAGCCGGACTGGACACAGAGATTTGGCAATGTCCCGTGGTGTTGCTGGCCGATGTGCGTTCGGTGGGGGTGCAGGGTGACGGGCGCACCTACGGGCATCCCATTGTGTTGCGTCCGGTTTCCTCAGAAGACGCGATGACCGCGGACTGGTCGCGTCTGGATTGGGATTTGGTGGCGCGGATTTCTAACCTGATTACCAACCAAGTTCCCGAAATCAACCGCGTGGTACTGGACTGTACGTCCAAGCCACCGGGGACCATCGAGTGGGAATAAGGATTTATCCCAAGTGAGTGGACGCGCGGTTTTTGTCCCCGAGGACATAACGGGAATCCTGGGATCGATTGCCGTTGTTTCGCAGTGCATTCGTAGCCATTGGAGCTAACGAGAAGGACTGCCTGGACGATGAGAACAAGAAACTGATTTGACGGCCAAGCAATAAGAAAGCCCGCGCTCTGAGTGGAGCGCGGGCCATTTCGACGTTCGGGCTATCTGCCGACTACAGCGCCTCGACGCGAGGCGTTTCCTGGTCGTCCACGACGAATGAGCCGTCGTTCAGCTCTGCGATGCGGGCGTTGAGCTTGCCCAGCAGCTCGAGCATGCGGGGCTTGTCGACCTTTTCCTTCTCCTCGTTGAACCAGCAGGGCAGGTCATGCGAGTCGAACTCGTAATAAGAATCGAACAGTTCGCCGATTTCCCGATTCAACGAAGCTACGATCGGGTCTTCGTGGACCAGCGGCAAGGCATCGGTCTCGATGCCGGTTTCCTCCTCGCAGGTCCAAACGGGTCCATGCAGGAACTCGTTCATGATCTTGATGGTGACCATCACTTCTCCTCTCTGTGTCGGTGGGGATAGGCCGAGACGATAAAGCCAGAGCCATTGAGTGGGAATAGGAAATTCCTTAGTTATGGGGGTATAAGTTATGTCTTTGATAGAATATACCCCTATAAACGTATGATTTGATGTACTGGCTCCAATGAAGATTAGAGCCAGTATGCGTTTGTTTCCTCGTGAAAACTATCTGAAGAAGATCCGCGGCTTCTACCATGACGACGGGATAATCAAGGTCATCACCGGCGTACGCCGCTGCGGTAAGTCCTGCCTCATGCAGTGCATCGCCGAAGACGATGCGGCCGAGGCCGTATCTTCCGTCCTCGACATGTTCCGCCAGCCCGACCCAAAAATCGCCGTCATGAAATACGGTCAGGGCGGACGACATGCTGATCTGCATGGCTGATTCCTCCTTTATGTAGATGACCATGCAGAGAAGGGGCAACCAAGGAGGCGGGTTGCTGATGCGGACTCCCGCATGCCCACGACTACCCGACGGGGACCGTGTTTTCATCTCTGGTGCCCACACTTTAGCACGAGCGAATGTGCTCCGACGTAACTGCCGACATGGCGCGACCGGGATTCGCTCCTCGACGCATCCTTGTGCATATTGCCTTATTGGTTTCGAAACTTTAAAATAATTTAAGTTTCGAAACCAATAAGGAGCGAATGATGACTTGGGTAGACCGCAATACGTACATAGAGCGGCTTTGGGCGCTCGAGGGCACCCGGGACATCAAGGTGGTCACGGGGATGCGCCGCTCCGGCAAATCCGAGCTCATGAAGGCGTTCTCCACCTCTGTTGCACGGAAGGACCCGTCCGCCAACAACGTTTACATCGACCTGCTGGATCTCGACAACGAGCCGCTGCTCGAGTACCACGCGCTGCATCGCGAAATCATAGAGCGGTACAAAGAGGGCGTCCGCAACCGCCTCTTCATCGACGAGGTGCAGCTGTGCGAGGGCTTTGAAAAGGCAATAAACAGCATTCATGCACGTGGCGGATGGGATATCTACCTCACGGGGTCGAACGCGTTCCTCCTGAGTTCGGATCTGGCGACCCTGTTCACGGGGCGCCATAGGGAGGTTCACATCCTTCCTTTCAGCTTCGGCGAATACCGCTGCTACTTTGGCGGGCAAGGGGCCGTCGATGACGACTACGACGGGTTCATCAGGCGTGGCGGGCTTGCCGGTTCCTACGATTACGATGACATCTCGGAGTCGTACGGTTACATCCGCGATGTCTATAAGACCATCCTCACGCGCGACCTTGTTCAGAAGTTCTCGCTGCCTGATTCCACCGTGCTGGAGAGGTTGGCCGAGTACATGATGGATAATTCCGGCAACCTCAACTCGCCCAACAACGTCGCCAATGTCCTCGACGCCAACAGGGTTACCACCAACCACGTCACCGTCGGGCGCTACATCTCCTACCTCCGCGACGCCTTCGTCTTCTATGAGGCAAAACGCTACGACATCAAGGGGAAGAAGTACCTGAGCACGCAGGCGAAGCATTACGTCTGCGACTCGGGAATGCGCTATGCGGTCCTAGGGACGCGCAACATGGACTGGGGTCGCATGTACGAAAACGCGGTCTTCCTGGAGCTGATGAGGCGAGGCTACGAGACCTACGTCGGAAAGCTGTACCAGAAGGAGGTCGACTTCGTCGCGAAGAGAGGATCGGAGCTCGTCTACATCCAGGTGAGCGACGATATCAGCGCCGATTCGACGCTCGAGAGGGAGCTCGCGTCGCTTCTGTCCATCAGGGATGCGTTCCCGAAGGTCCTCATCGCCCGCACGAGGCACGAGCCTTACACCCGGGAGGGCGTGCTCGTGCTGGACCTCGCGAGATGGATGCTCGGCGAGCAGGGGTTCTAAGCGTTACACAGGGGTATCGCGCGATAGGACTCGCAGCGCCGTTCACGCCCGCATGGGAAACGCCGTCGCCATATAGGCGGACGAAAGCGAGCGATTGGTCTCGGGTGCGACGCATTCGCCCGTGTGCGCCACGGTGTGCGTGCTGACATTAAGCTCGCTATATACAGCCTTTTAAAGCTTGCTGGAATATAATTACTGCAACGCGTTTGTATTGCATTTCGAGCGATTTGGAGGTGCGGATGCGGTCGTATACGGACTTCATCGACGGCTCGCCGAGCGAAACCGAAATTCGCAGCTACCTCGTTGACGGAAACCAGGTTTCGGTGACGCTCAGAATACCTGACACGCTGCGTGACGCGGCAAAGGCGGAAGCGTCCCTTCGCGGGATGAGCTTTAGCGCCTTTGTACGCACCTGCATGATTGAAGAGCTTTCAAAGAAAGGCCGGTAGCCATGATTACAGGAGCAACCAAGAGCAAGGTGGACGCAATCTGGCAAAAGATGTGGGAGGGTGGCATCACCAACCCCATCGAGGTCATAAGTCAGCTCACCTACCTCATGTTCATGCGCTCGCTCGACGAGAAGGAGCTTGAGACCGAGAAGATGGAGCAGATGCTCGGAACCGAGCTTGACCACATCTTCCCCGAGACGTACCGCAATTCCTATGGCGCCCAAATCCCCGGCGACCAGCTGCGCTGGAGCCGTTTCAAGGACCTGCCCGCGCAGGAGATGTACCGTGTAGTGAACGAGTTCGCCTTCCCGTTCATAAAGCAGCTCGGCGACGAGTCCGCCTTTGCCAAGGCTATGGAGAGCGCGACGTTCGGCTTCCCGGCGGGTAAGCCCTCCCTGCTCGAGAGGGCGGTCGACGGTGTAGAGGGTCTCCTCTCCGAGTTCGACGACCACGTTGGCGATCTGGGCGACCTCTACGAGTACATGCTCTCGAAGCTCTCGACCGCGGGCACCAACGGCCAGTTCCGCACGCCGCAACACATCCGCAACATGATGGTGGCCATGGTCGACCCCAAGCCGGGCGAGCTCATCTGTGACCCGGCTTGTGGCACTGCGGGCTTCCTCATCTCTGCCGCGGAGCATATCCGCAGCGCCTACGAAAGTCAGATGACCGGCGGCGACTGGGACTCCTACGCCGGTAAGAACGGCGCTGCTCCGCAGTTCTCGGGCTTTGAAATCGACCAGACCATGCTTCGCATCTCGACCATGAACTTGATGCTCCACGGGGTGGACGCGCCGGACGTGCGCTACCTCGACAGCATCTCGAAGAACAACACTGTCTCGGGCAAGTACGACGTGGTGCTTGCCAACCCGCCGTTCACCGGTTCGGTCGATGTGGAGGACATCGACAAGAGTCTGCGCGGCATTGTGGACTCCAAGCAGACTGAGCTTCTGTTCGTGGCGCTGTTCCTGCGCATGCTTAAGATGGGCGGCCGCTGCGCCTGCATCGTGCCGAACGGCGTGCTGTTCCGCAGCAACTCGAAGGCCTACGAGCAGCTGCGTCGCGAGCTGGTGGAAAACCAGAAACTCGAGGCCATGATCTACATGCCGTCCGGCGTTTTCAAACCCTACTCCGGGGTGAGCACCGCGATTCTGGTATTCACCAAGACTGACGCGGGCGGCACCGATGACGTATGGCTCTATAACATGGAGGGTGACGGCTATACGCTCGACGACAAGCGCGACCCCGATGAAAAGCACGATGACATCCCCGACATCCTGAGCCGCTGGTGCAATCTCGGTGCCGAGCGCGACCGTGCTCGCACCGAGAAGAGTTTCCTTGTGTCCAAGAGCGAAATCGTAGAGAACGGCTATGACTTCAGCTTTAACAAGTACACGGAGACCGTCTACGAGCGCGTAGAGTATCCCCCTACCGAGGAAATCCTGGATGACCTGGACGACCTGAACAGACAGATGGCTCAGAGTCTCGCGGAGCTTCGCCGTATGCTCGGTGGTGGTCAGAATGACTAACAAACCCCAATTTGTCGGGGAATGTAGGCGTGTGAAGCTTAATGAGATTTGCGTCAAGGGCAAGTCTTCGTTGCGGCAAAAAGACGTTTTTAACGACGGGCCGTATAGCGTTTATGGTGCTTCTGGCGTTGTCGGGACGACAAGCGATTATCAGAACGAAATCCCTTATGTTGCCGTTGTGAAAGACGGCGCGGGCGTAGGCAGGACAAGCGCCTGCGAGCCAATGACATCGGTTTTGGGAACCATGCAGGCGCTAATCCCTAACTCAAATGTCGAGCGCGATTACCTACTGCATCTTGTGAGGTCGCTGCGACTCGGTGAGGGGTTTTCTGGCTCGACCATCCCGCACATCTACTTCAAGGATTACGGCAGAATCGAGGTTCCGCTTCCTTCCTTGGAGGCGCAGAACCACATCGTCTCCCAGCTTGGATTAGTCGAAGCGCAGATTACGCAAGCTGAAGCTCAGATTGAGCAGCTTGATTCCCTCGTCAAATCCCGGTTTGTCGAGATGTTCGGAAAATGCGACGTGCGCGTTCCGTTAGGGAAGGTGTGCAGCTTTAAGAGTGGTAAAACGCTGCCAAAAGATAAAGAGATGCCATCAGGTGACTTCATTTACGCCAAGGTAGGAGATTTGAGTCTTCCCGGCAACGAAATGACAATTAGATTCAGTCGAACTTATGTGGATGCTGCAACTGCAAAAAACTGTCTCATCCCCAAAGGGTCTGTGGTTTTCCCAAAGAGGGGCGGCGCTATCGGGACTAATAAGAAAAGGGTTACTGGCGAGGATTGTTGTTTGGATTTAAACCTCATGTCTGTTATTCCAGGTGGGGAGATACTCACCGAGTATCTTCTCGCATGGCTTGAGCAAATGGATTTGGCAGATATAGCAAACGGATCTACAGTTCCTCAAATCAACAATAAAGACCTCGATCCGTTAATCATCCCTCTGCCGAAAATGGAGCTCCAACAAGAGTTCGCAGCCTTCGCCTCTCAGGTCGACAAATCGCGATTTGTTGCCCTGGGAGGCGAAAGAAACGAATTCCTTTTCTATTCTTGATGTGGTTGCGTATGTCTGCTAAAAGCGTACAATTGCAACGTGACCTATTCGAATCACATAGCTGCTCTCAACGAGCTCTCCGCCTCGGAGGGTGTCTTCACCACGGCCCAAGCCGCACGGCTCGGAATCACGCGCAACGCCCTGTCCCAAGCCGTGACCTCCGGCCGAGCTGAGCGAATAGCGCACGGTGCATACCGGCTTGCCGGATTGCAAAGCGATTTCACAGACGAGCTTGCGGCTATCTGGAAGCTGACCGATCCAGCCGCGTTCACCCACGAGCGCATGCAGGTCGGCGCCTGGGACGGAATCGTCATCGGCGGAGCGACTGCGGCATGTCTGCAGAACCTCGGCGACTTCTACCTGTCACCGTATCGCATTTACGCAACGCGTAGGATTAACTCCCGCATGAAATCCGCGAGTTTCGCCATCAGAAGAGTCGACCCGGACGACGTGGGCTGGATCAAGGGGCTGCCTGTGACGCGGCCCGAGCGAACGCTCGTCGACCTTTGCCTGGACAACGAAGAATGGTCTTTGGTGGAAGACTCCTTCAACTCCGCGGGCAATCTCGACTACGACCGCCTGGTGAAGATAATCGCCGACCAGCCGGAGAGGAAAAGCGTGCAGGAATCGCTATCGGTGATTCGCGGACTCATGGAACAGCACCTCGACATGGAGCGCGCTGGATGAGATACCAGACTCCAGCGGCACTCGAGATGGCTGCAAAGGCGGCAACCAGACGATTGGCGCTCGACACGGGTCGAGCCATGACCGGCTTCTATTTCCATAGGCTCCTTTGCCGTATTTTCAGCGACCCGCATCACGCTTTCGTGCTTAAAGGCGGCCAGAGCATGCTCGCCAGAACCATGGACGCGCGTGCGACGAAGGATATCGATCTGCTCTGCAAGGAGAGTTCTCTTGAGCGTGCCCTCGAAGAGCTGAAGAGGCTTGCCGCTGCGGATCTTGGCGATTACATGCGGTTCACGCTTAAATCCGCTGACCCGATAAAGGTAGAGGATGAATATCGGAGCGGACTGCGCGTTGTTTTCCAGCCCACGCTTGGCTCGAAGAGCCAACAGCCCATCGCCATCGACCTCGTTGTCGATGAGGTTCCCCTAGACCGTGCGGAACTCATCACCCCTGCGGATAGGATTGAGATCGAAGGTCTGCCGGTATGCGACTATCTGGTCTATCCCGTCGAGAACGCGTTGGCGGATAAACTCTGCGCACTGGTTGAAAGGCACGACAGGAGGGCCTCCTCCCGCGTGAAGGATCTTGTTGATATTGCGGTCTATGCGGTGACATGCTCCATAGATGGAGGAAAGCTGCGGGAGCGCATGCTGCAGGAAGGCGCCGTGCGCGGCATCGTCCTGCCTGAGACGTTCTGTATCCCAGATGAATGGGGCGCGCCTCATGAGCGGCAGTACGAGAGGCTGTGCTCCCAGACCGGCCTGCCCCATTCGCTTCGGAGCATTGACGCGTCAGTAGAACTCGCAGGCAAACTTTTCAATCCTGTGTATGTCGGTTTTGCAGATGGTATGACCTGGAATCCGGTAACGCGCGCATGGGAGTAGGTATCCCCGTCTTCAAGTGGGCAGTGCTTGAAGTCGTTGCCCGTGGCGCACAGCGTCTAGTCCAGCTCGTCTTTCCTGACACGCAGAAGTCTCCCGATCCTCATGGTGGAGATCTTCTGCCGTTCGATGAGCTTGTAGACCGACGTCTTCGATACGTGCGGGTAGTCCGCGATCTGCGGCACTTCCATGAGGCCGTCGGGCAGGTCGTTCGCTTCGGATGCTGAGGAGGCGGCAGGCCCCCGCATCCTCGTCCCGCCATTCTCGCGGCTTTCGGAACCATTATCCGATATTCCGGTGGGTGCCGGGAACGCGTCGCGTGGCATCTGGAGGATGTCGTCTTTCATGGGATGATCTACCGTCCTCTCGTCTCGCATCTGGTGCTCTTGGGTCGCAACGAGACCCAAAGAGTCGCGTCTATTCGACGTAACAAGCAGAGAGATACCTGTTGAGAGTTGTATGTGCAAAGCCACGCGGGGTGTCAGACCACGCTAAGCCACGCTAGGTTACGGTTCGATGCAAAATTCGATTCGGCTATCTACCGCTCAACGCTTCTGCGACTAGGTGTGACAAGCAGGTGTCTATAATAAACAGTAAGTATTACAAAATTCATGATATGCGCAAAATGCGGCATGTTTTAGCCCGACAGCAAGGGAGCTCGAATGGCAAGCAAAATACCCTCAATACTTGGCGTGCATGTATGCAGCGGAGCTTTTAAATCTGGACGTAACATCGATCTCTTTGGAAGCTTGCAGAGTGGAGGAGATAGTCCAAAGCCGGTTCGCGTTTCCATAATTTTCGGCCAGAACGGTTCGGGCAAATCTACGATTGCCCGAGAGATCGCAGCTATTAGCCGAGGAGAATCCGATGGCTATCTCTATGGCGAGAACAGTAGTGCGTTGTCTCTTGCTGATAACGAACGAGCCGGTATAAGGGTGTTCGACGAGGAGTACGTCGAGTCAAAGATCCGAATTAAAGGTGATGGCCTTGATTCAATTGTGATGCTGGGGAAACAAGTAGCGACAGCCGATGCTATTGAGGAGATCGAAAAAAGCATCAGTGATGTAAAAGCAGAAATTGAAGCGTTAGACAGCAAAATCACGGAACTCGAAAATGGTTCAAATTCGGTCAGTAAATTAGAGAAGAAAGCAAAAGAGAGCGTCAAAAGCGCGGGTTGGGCAGAACGCCGTCAGAAAATTACTGGAACGAAACCTAACCTTGGCAAAAATACTTGGATAGATGTACAAAACGCCAAAACAGACGAAAATCGGGAAACGCTAGGGCAGCAGTTTGAAGCCAAGCTCAGCATCTTTGAGAAAGCCAGGAATGCTGGACAAGACGATATTAACTCCGTCCCTTCTATCAACGTTGCACCATACGATGAGGACCATCTCATAGGGCTGCTCAGCAGGCAGATTGACAATCCGGAACTCTCTGAAAGAGAGCAGAGAATCCTCGAGCTAGTGAAGAACGACAACCAGTCTATTGTCGATGCCGCCGTCGATGTCTTTTCATCGGAAGACACACGCGTATGTCCGATGTGCCAACAGGAAGTTTCGCAGGAGCACAAAGAATCAATTGTTGCCAGTATTCGCAAGGTCCTCAATAAAGCCGTTGAGGAATTCAGAGCCGAACTCTCGGCAGCCTCTCTTCCTCGACTTGATGAGACTATCGATATCCCAGATCAGGTCACCGAATCAGCAAAAGCAAACTTGAAAGATGCCTTTCTCGAGGTAAATCGCCTTATTGACGAATACAATTCGCGAATCGAACTTCGCAAGGCAAATATCTATACAGCTCAATTTGCAGATGCATTGGGTTTGGGTTCGGCACTAGAAAAGCTCGAGATTGCGCTCGAGAGCGTAAATTCTGAAATTAACTCTATCAACGATGCCATCAAAGGTAGGAACATCTTAAAGAAAGACCTCCTGAGGCTTAATGATGAGATTAGCCGAACTGATGCTCGCCAGGACATTGAGTCCTGGACAACGGCGAAAGACAACCTCGTCAGCGCCAATGCTTCCAAGACCGATAAGCTGAAGGAGCAAAAGCGGCTCCTATCGGAAAAGAAACAACAGGAAGCAGCATTAAGGCAGATTGACATTGCTATCGACGTTATCAACTCATATCTCGCGAATGTGTACTTCGATTCCGACAGGTTCAAGCTCGTGTTGGACGGCGAGCAATACAAGGTCCTGTCCCATGGACAGCCAGTTGCGCCAGATACTATTTCGACTGGCGAGAGGAATGTCCTGGCGCTTTGCTATTTCTTTACGGAAGGTGGAGAGGGCAAAGAACAAGGTCATGCTGATGACGACCCTCAATATGTTGTTCTCGACGACCCGATATCGAGCTTTGACATGGAGAACAGGGTTGGCGTCTGCTCGCTCATTCGTGAACAAGCAGAATGCATCCTTCAGTCAAACGATGAGAGCAAAATTACGGTTCTCACGCATGACTCCAGCGTTATGCACGACCTGCAGAAGGTGTTTGAAGACATACGCATGCTTATGATGTCGAAGAGCTTCACCTTTAACACTCGCAAGCTTGTTGGTACAGCCATCGAAGCAGTCACTAAGGGAACGGAGTATGCAGCCCTTCTAAAGAGGGCCTACCTTTTCGCAAAATCGGAGACGGAGGATTTGAACGAGTCGTACGTCATCGGCAACATCCTCAGAAGAATCGTTGAGGGCTACGGCACGTTCAACTACGGAATAGGAGTGGAGGAGCTCTTTAGAGATCAAGACCTCTCCGGCCGTCTTGGATCGCATCTTCCCTATATCAAAAGCGCGATGTATCGTCTCATGCTGAATGATGAGAGCCATCTAAGGGATCGTGTGAGCACAATGAACCCTTCAGATAGATTTGAGCGATTCAGCTACGAAGACAAAAGAAGCTGCGCACAATGCGTCTTGCTGATGCTTTACACATTAGACCAGACCCATGTGAAACGGCAGTTAAAAGGTATCTCTATAGCCGAGCTGCAGAGACAAGTTGCGGCGTGGGAAACGAGGTTTTCAGGGCGACTTGCATAGTCAATATAGGCCTATGTAGTCACCAGAAATGCAAATATCGTCATTTCCACAGCTCAAAGCTGTCACTCTTCACTTGGAATTTGTCACTCTTGGGTCCGGGCGAAAAAAGCCCCACCCTGTTGGCACCGTTTCCACCCATCTAGTCAGTTGTGCACAACCGAATTACGTTTTCGCAGGTAAGACGTGTCACTCTTGGGTCGGGGAGAGTGCCTCACCGCCAACACTCCTTTTGCCCGTGTAGTCAATTTTGCGCAATCAAAATGTGTTTTCGCAGTTCAAACGGTTACTCTTCGGTCGTGTGAAAAGACTCTCCCCAAGTGACCACAGAACATGTAGTCACCACTGACTACACGAAAACGGGCTCTGCAACGATAGAGTGGGAGTAAACTAGCAACTCTCCAGATGCGGATTACCATGTCAAGCCCTACGATGGGACTAGGGGTGACTTGGAATGCAACGGTTTGAAAACAACGTCTTTGACACAGCTTTATTGTTTGAAGGCGGGGCCATGCGTGGCAGTTACAGCGGGGGAGCAGTAAACGCCCTGTTGGAAGCGGAAGTGTACGTGGACTACGTGGCAGGAATCTCCGCGGGGGCAACCTGCCTGGTGAACTATCTGGCCCGATTGCCTCAACGCTCCCGGCGCTGCTTTATTGATGTCACTACCGATCCTGCTTTTGGCGGCTGGAAGACCGCCATCAAAGGCAAAGGGATTTTTGATACCCACCACATGTACTACGACATGACTGAGCCGGGGGCAATGCTGGAACTGGATTATGAACGGTTTGTGGCCAATCCAGCGGCGTGGCGTGTTGGGGTGTACAACGCGGAGCGTGGCGAAAATGTCTATTTCTGTGCAGACCAGGTGGACACGGAGCAAAAGCTGACCCATGTGTGCAAGGCTTCGGGATCCATGCCGATCGCCACCCCGGTCACTTACATTGCCGGGGAGGCCTGCATGGACGGTGCCATAGGCCCTAGCGGCGGGATTCCTCTGGATGTAGCGAAGGCCGATGGCTACGAAAAGTTCCTGGTCATCCTGACGCGACCGCGTGATTACGTGAAGGAAAACCGTCTGCCCGATTGGACTTATCGGTCTTTGCTGGCACGCTATCCGCGGGCCGCCCAGGCCTTGGTGGACCGTCCCGCGAATTACAACCGGACCCGGGCGGAGCTGGAGCGCTTGGAGGCTGAGGGCAAGGCCTACGTCTTTTATCCCGAACATATGGGGGTTGCGAATTTCGAAGATGATCCCGCCAAACTGGAAGAAAATTTTGCCGCCGGATACGAACAGATGCAACGTGAACTCCCAAAGGTCAAAGAGTTCTTAGGGCTGTAAAGTCACGTGGTAGATTGCGTGAACTGCCAGATTTTCAACACGCGGTTATGATTGGGGGGTGAAAGATAGCTGGCGGGTATTCACTCGTGACGTGAGGCGGATTATTGCGGTTCCGCGGTCCCTGATTATCGTCCTCGGCATCTTAGTCACCCCAGCCCTGTACACGTGGCTGAATATTTTGGCCTTTTGGAACCCCTATAAGGCTACGGAAAACCTGCCCATAGCGGTGGTGAATAACGATGCGGGTGCGGCATCTGCACTGACTGGCCAGCTCAATATTGGCGACCTCATAGTCGAGCAGCTCTCAGAGAATGAAGATCTCGGCTGGCAGTTTACGGATCAGGACACGGCCAACCACAAAATCAAAGCCGGGGAAGTTTATGCGACTTTTGTCATCCCGAAGACCTTTAGCAAAGATTTGGTCGATATTTTTAGCGGTCAACGTCACCAGCCGACCATCGAATACTATGTGAATGAAAAGAAAGGCGCTATTGCGCCAAAAATTACCGATGTCGGAGCAAATGAACTCGATATTCAAATCACGTCCACTTTCCGGGGCCAGGTCGGCGAGGCCATTGCGCAGGCTTTGCGCGATGGTGGGTTAGAGATTGACGCGAGCGTTGTTGGTGCTCAGGGCAGCACTGTCGACGCCTTGGGCGGTATCAACCGGGACCTGGCTGATGCGCAAGTCGCCTTGGATTCCGCCAGTGCGTCTCTGACGGGTTCCTTAGAGACTATGAAAAAAGTCCGGGCTTCGCTGGCTGCAGCTGACCCGGCATTGGCTGATGTTTCCGCGGCTTTGAGTAACGCCCAAGACATTTTAGGAACGGTCGTCTCCGATGCTTCCGAATTTGCGGCCGTGGCGGGGGAAGCCAGTATCAACGCCCAAAAAGCGCTCAATGAGTCCTCGGCGGCGGCGAGTTCGGCTGTGTCGAATGCTACGAGTAAACTCACCGAAATGGACTTGCAGCTGCAATCCGGCATTCAGCGGGCGAATGCTTCGATAGTGAAAATGCGTGCTCAGATTGAGGTTTTGGAAGAATCCCCGCAGACGCAAAAGCTCGCTGCAGAGTTAAATACCCGGCTGAACGACATGCAGAATCTGCTCGCTACGGTCGGGAAAACTGGGTCAGATGCGGTAAAGACCAGCGAGGATTTGAAGGCGCTGATGAATGCCTATAATCAGGCTCTGACCGATGCGCAACAAGTTACCACCGGTTTGCGTGAACAGTCCAGTCAGGCAGCATCCACGTTAAACGCCCGGGTGACGCAGCTGTCGGCTCAGCTGGGAGCCATCAAATCCGCGGTGGGTACCGCGCGGATTTCCCTTACGGAAATTTCGGCGCTGACCCACGGGGTTGATGTCCAGATTGCAGACATGCAAAACGTGCTCGGCCAGGTGCAGGGCAACTTGAACGGACTGGCCAGTACGGCACGCGGGGCACAAACCGATGTGGCGACTCTGGCCACCGCGCTACGGACGGGAACCTTGGAAACAGTCATTGGCTTGGACCCGACCAATATCGGACGCTACCTGACCTCACCGGTGGAATTCGACCAACAAACGTTCTTTCCCATTAACTCTTATGGTTCGGGAATGGCGGCCATGTTTATCAATCTCTCCCTGTGGATTGGCGCGCTTATACTGGTCATTATTTTCCGGGTAGAAGTCGATAAAGAAGGCTTTGGCTGGTTGAGCTTACGCTCGGCTTATCTGGGACGATTCATGCTTTCCGGTGTGCTGTCTGTAGGGCAGGGATTGATTGTCAGTGTGGGCAGTTTGCTGATGGGAGTTCAGGCGGTCAATGTTCCCGCTTTCATTGCTACATCTATGCTGATTGGGCCGTGTTATTTGGCAATTATCTATGCCTTGGCGGCAGCGCTCAGTCACGTGGGCCGAGCCCTGGCAATCTTGCTAGTGGTGTTGCAGATTCCCGGAGCCTCAGGCATCTATCCGATTGAGCTCATGCCCGGATTTTTCCGTCTGCTTTCCCCAATGCTCCCGTTTTCTTACGGCATCGATGCGGTGCGAGAAACTATCGGCGGGTTCTATGACGGTCGTTTCTGGCATGTTATGGCGGTTTTATTGATTATGAGCGTCACGGTGTTCCAGCTGGGGTTTGTGGGGAGGCGTCGCTTGGGTTACTTCACCCAGTTGTTCTATGACGATTTGGCCCGCACTGAACTGGTTGTGAATGAAAACGTACAGCTGCAAAGCCCCGGTTACAGGTTGAGTAACATCATTGCGCTGCTGGGTAACCGGAAAGAATTCTCCACCCGTATCAGTCGACGTCAGGAAAAGTTCAATGCCCGTTATCCCGCTTTGATTAATGGACTGAGCATCGTGGGGATTTTGGGACTGGTTGTGCTGGGGATGATTTCCCGGCTCACCTCCGCCAGCAAGCCGGTGCTTTTGGGCATAGTAGCAATTTGGGGACTGGTCATTATTGGGGCGCTGGTTGACGTGGTCGCGCTAAAGAGCTCCATAGAACGGGCCGAAAGGCTGTCACATCTGACGGAAGATGAGCTTTTCGAGAGCCTAGCCCGCCAGAGAAGTGCGAATACTACAAAAACCACAAATCGGTCGGAGAGTCTGAACAGCGGACGTTACTGGAGCCGCGGTGAACGCCGCCTGATTACCGCGTCAGTGCGGGAAGATACCGCGGTGGAAGAAAGTGCCGCAGTGGAATCTGTGGAGGGGACCACCGTCGGAACATTGGATGAACCCCGGCGGGAAAGCGCGGAGAACACCCCCGATGAAACCCAGAACGAGACCGCGGACCACTCTGCCGATGAAAACCCGACCGAACCCCAGAATCGAGTCCGGGATGACATCGCGGACCAAAGTGCCGAGAAGCCGACGGGCGAAACCGACACCTCTGCAACCAGCGAGGCGACACGATGAACAAAGTACTTTTTATCATGCGTGACGACTTCCGCCAGATTCGCAGCAGCGTCATGGTCCGGATATTCATGGTCCTGTTGATTACCGTGCCCTTGTTTTTCACCTGGTTCAACGTGCTGGCGACCTGGGACCCCTTCTCAAATTCAGGACGGTTGCAGATTGCCGTGGCCAGCACCGATGAGGGCTACAACAGTAAATTCCTGAACGTCAAAGTCAATGTGGGGGACACGGTGCTTAAGGAACTGGCAGCGAATGACCAGTTCGATTGGGTGCTGACCAGCAAGGATCAGGCTTTGGAAGGTACGCGCTCGGGGAAGTACTACGCGGCAATTGTGTTGCCGGTGGATTTTTCGCAATCCATGTTCACGTTCTATGCCGGCGGGGCTGCCCCGGCGAATATCACGCTGTACACCAACGAAAAGAAGAACCCGCTGTCAGCCAATCTCACCTCGCAAGGCGCCCAGGGTGTCACCGCGCAAATCAACACGACTTTTTCGCGAACCTTGGCTGAAGTCGCTGTGGGCATTGCCGAGGACGTGTCCTCTTACCTGGACACTGCCGACACTCAGGCTGCCTTGGACCGGCTGAGCAACCGTCTCGAAGCCCTCTGTGCACAACTGAATTCCGGGGCGGACACAGTCAGTTCTCTGTCTACCTTGATAGGTTCGGCGGTGCCGCTGGCCAGCGGGGCAAAACAGCTGGCTGCGGGGGTGCAGGATTCTTTCGAGGGGGTTGTTGGCTCCTCATTAGGTTCCGGGGGCAGCGGCAGTGGGGGAACGGACAATCCCTTTGCGGTCGTCTCATCCGGGCTCGACGAAGCTGTGAGCCTGGCGGCAGACAATCTCACTAATTTGCAAAAACGGTTGGACAACTTGCTGGATTCCGCCAATAAAGCCACCCAAAGCAGTGCTGCCACAGTCGAACAGTTGCAGACCTTGTTGGATAAACAAATCACTGGCTTTCAACAGACGCGGGACACAATCGAGCAGTCACTGGGGTCGGGTGGAGCGGATTTGCAGGGGAAAGAGCCGACCGTCGACCGCCTCCTGGCTGATTTGGACGCGGCAATTGCTCGCCAACAAAGCCTATCGGAGCGACTGGGCGATATTGCAGATGACCTGCGCTGGGGAGTAACTCTCGATTCTGACCTGAGGGATTCGGCTCGCCACGCCCTAGCAGACGCGCAACGGGCTATTGACACGGCTCGGTCTAACTATGAAAAAAACTTACAGCCAAAGATTGAAAGCCTGCGTGAGAATCTGAATTCTGCCGGAGAAGATATGAAAGTTTTCCGTTCACATCTCCAGGCGATACAAGCCGACCTGTCGGAAAGCGCGGGCGGGATGATTGAGAGTATGCGCCGCTGCCAAAAGACCCTGGCTGATACCGCGCAAAAGATGCGCGACGGAGCCAGCCGCTTGAACCAGGCTCGTGAACAGATTGCGTCCACCCGGGCGAATGGTGACTTGAACCAAATCGCGACCACGTTGGGGGCTGACCCCAAAGGCTTTGCCCGCCTGATTTCTAGCCCTGTATCGGTACAACGCAATGCTGTGTTCCCAGTCGCCACCTTTGGGGTGGGTATGGCTCCGCTATTTACTGTCATAGCCCTGTGGGTTGGGGCTCTCCTGGCAGGGGTATTCCTGCGCACTGACGTTTCTCCGAATGTGGCGAAACGCTACCTGACCAGTATTAGTACCCAGAAACATCCTCATGGAGCCGCTGGCGGGGATAAGGATGCAACCAAATCGTCCCAGTCAGATAGATTCGGTGCGAAACCTGACGAAACAGCACCGACACCAACTGCGAAATCAGCCGTGAAGGCCGCAGTAAAAAAGCCTGTATTCACCGGGGCACAGGAGTATCTGGGACGTTACTTTATATTCTGGGTAATTGGGATGGCTCAATCCACATTGCTGATGGTCGGGCTGATCGTGTTCGTGGAGATTGAACCGGCGCACCCCTACCTGCTGATCTTGGCGGGCTGGATTATTTCCACCGTCTTTACCAATATCGTTTATACCCTGGTTGTGGCGCTTTCCAATGCGGGCAAAGCCATAGCGGTGGTGCTACTGGTGTTACAGATTTCTGCCGCTGGCGGGGCCTATCCGCTGGAACTGCTACCGCAATGGTTCCAAAACATAAGTCCCTGGCTGCCCGCTACGTATGCAATTAACCTGATGCGTTCGGCAATCGCCGGGATCTATGCGGGGGATTTTGCTTATAACCTGGTGATAATCCTGGTGTTCCTGATTCCGAACCTGGTGCTCGGGCTGGTTTTGCGCCATACGATTGCCGGGCGGATTCACGATATGACCAAAGAGATTGAAAAAACGAAGGTCATGTAGTCGGGGCTATCCTCACGGGGACCATTCGGCATTGTTTCGTTTGTAAATTAACCATCAAAATGCCAGAAGGTCAGAAAACCACAACGCAACCCGAACTACCACAAACAATTCGAGAAATCCTAGGCAAACTCGGTCACTAAAGTTGCACGAGTCGGGTACAGTTGGCGACCAACGGTACAGAGTCGTGACTCGCCAAAATCTATCACTTATCACTTTTACAGATTGTGTAAAGGTGATAAGCTGAGGTTATGAGCAACGTCGCTGATTCTTCTAATTTGGACTCTACAAATTCCGAGTGTTTGGTTCCCCTGCCTCCAATGGATCACAACCTGTGGGGGACCCCTGATGAAGCCAAAGAGCTGTCTGCCTCGGTACAGAAATTGCTGCATAAAATGCTGGGAGTAGGGGAGCTGACGCTGCATCGTCGCACCACAGCACAGACGGAACTGTCCCCGATTCGTCTGAGCGATGCTGACCTTGCATCCCTTGGGGAAATCGTGGGGTCAGGCTACGTCACCACCGACAAAGAGCAACGCATTCGTCGCGCCCGCGGCAAGTCCTACCCTGACCTGGTCGATTGGCGGATGAACCGCGTGATAGAAGCTCCCGACGCGGTAGTCGCTCCGGGAACAGAAACGGAAGTCTGGGAGGTTCTCAAGTTTTGCAGTCAAGAAAAAATCGCGGTGGTTCCTTTTGGAGGGGGGTCCTCGGTCGTGGGAGGGCTCAGTCCCAAGAAAGGCGGGATGCGGGCAGTCATCAGCATTGACCTGCGTCGCTTTGACCAGCTTGAGGACGTGGATTCGGTGTCTTGTGAAGCGACCTTCGGGGCGGGACTCTCCGGACCGCACGCCGAGTTGCTGCTGAGCAAGTATGGTTTGCAGATTGGTCACTATCCGCAGTCTTTTCCCTATGCTTCGCTGGGAGGATTCGCGGCGACACGATCTTCGGGACAAAGCTCCGCTGGGTACGGGCGTTTCGACGAGATGGTGCGGTCGCTGACGGTGGTGACCCCCAAGGGCATTATGGAAGTCGGATGGAAAGCGCCTATGTCTGCTGCCGGCCCCGATTTACGTCACGTATTTTTAGGTTCCGAGGGCAGCTTTGGGATTATCACCAAACTGCGGTTACAGGTGCACAAGATTCCGCAGACTAAACGTTACGAGGCTTTTCGATTCCCAGATTTTGAAGCTGGTGCCGCCGCGGTGCGCGCGGTAGTGCAGGAGGGCTGCGGTCCAACGGTGATACGACTCTCTGACGAGATTGAATCCTCACTGAACCTGTCCAATACCGACTCGATGGGATCGGCTGCGACCAGCAAGGTCGGCTGCTTGTGCTTAACCATGTTCGAGGGCAGTGAAAATCACACAAAGTCCCGCCATGAAGAAACACGGGCGGTGCTCCTGGCTCACGGGGGCACGTCGTTGGGTGAAATGCCGGTGCGTGAATGGGAACAGGGACGCTTTGGGGCTCCGGTACTGCGTGACGGATTGATTGACAACGGAGCTATCTGCGAAACCCTAGAGACGGCTACTGACTGGTCAAACATCACCAGGCTTAAGACCGCCGTGACGGAAGCTCTGACTACGGAGCTGGCCAAAACCGGCACGATTTCGGTGGTTATGTGCCACATTAGCCACGTCTATGCCGGGGGATGCTCCCTCTACTTTACGGTGGTGGCAGCGCAGAAGGGCGATGACCCTCAGTTGCAGTGGTGGCCGGTAAAGCGTGCCGCTTCCCAAGCCATTATCGACGCGGGTGGGACGACTACGCACCATCACGGGGTAGGTACGGACCACCGTCCGTTCCTGAAAGGCGAAATCGGCGCCCCTGCGGTGGAACTTATTCGTGCCATTAAACACGAACTTGATCCGGTAGGGATATTGAATCCGGAGAAGCTGGTGTAGTGATGGAAACTACGTTTGAGCGCCACGAAATCCGGCAGATTGCGCTGCTGGTGAACCCGGCTGCGGGCAAAGGAAAAAGTAGCGCAGCCGCAGAGCTTGCCCGCCGCGCTTTTGCGGAAGCGGGCGTAGCTGTAACGGTGCTGGCAGGAGCCTCCCCCCGGGAGTCCAAAGAACTGATTCGTCGCAGCATTGATGACAAGTCCCTGGATGCCCTAGTGGTGTGCGGCGGGGACGGTCTGGTCAGTCTGGCTTTGCAGGCACAGGCCAAAACCGCTGTGCCGCTGGGGATAATCCCAGCTGGAACTGGAAACGATCACGCTCGTGAGTACCATATTCCACTCGATCCCCTAGGTGCTGTCAAAGTCATTACTGCCGGTTACGCCACACGCACGGATCTCGGTCTGATGCGCGATGATGAGGGTCGAGAGAAGTATTTCGGAACTATCGCCTGTATGGGTTTTGATTCATTGTCCTCAGCTCGCACCAACTCGATTTCTTTTCCGCGCGGGGCTTCGCGTTACGTTGTGGCCGGTTTGATTGAATGGGCGCGGTTTCACCCGCGCGAGACCCGCATTTATGTCGATGGCCAGGAGGTCTGTTCCGGTCCGGTCACTACTTGTGTGATGGGGAATACCAAGTCTTACGGGGGAGGCCTGGAAGTCTGTCCTCATGCTGATCCTCGTGATGGGTTGTTAGAGCTTTCCATTTTAGGAGACATGACTCGATGGGGAATGTTGCGTAATGCTGGAGCCTACGGTAACGGTACCTGGTGGAATTTGCCCCAAGCGCAGACCGGCCGCGGCAGGGTAATCCGCGTCGAAATGCCTGCAGTCACCGCTTATGCGGACGGAGACGCCTACTTCGATTCTGCCATCGAGTGCACAGCCGTTCCTGATGCTGGATATTACTTGGTGCCACGCTCATGAAGACGGCAGGTTTTGATTCCGAATCCTCGCAGCGGGATTCCCCGCCTGATCAAGCAGCTATCGACCAGGCTATTGAGAAGGCTGCTCGAAATATTCTGATTCGCAATGGATTTTCGCGCACCACCATCGCCCAGGTCGCTCGCGAAGCCGGGGTGTCTCGCCCTACCGTGTATGCCCGTTATCACAATGTGAAGCAGCTCGCTGCCGACACTCTCACACGCGAATTGCTGCCTTTGGCACAGCGGCTGCAAACAGTGCCGGCAACGGTGGAAGACTTGGTGGAAATCTTGGTACAAGCCGCTCATGATTTGCAGCAAAATGAGCTGCTAGATGCCATGATTGACCGCGACCCGCAACTGTTGCAAACCTATCAATTCCAACGCTTGGGACGGGTGCAAACCCGATTTATCGATCTGCTGGCGAAAATTTTGGAACAGATGTCCCATAACACTGCACTGCGTGGCGAAGACCCGCTTGTGCTGGCCACAATTGTGGTGGTGGCGGTGCAGACAGCCGCGGTGCAACAAAATATTTTTCGAGCCGCGCGAGACGATACTGACGTGTGGACGAAACAATTAAAAGTGCTGCTAAAGGAGTATTTATTGCCATGAAGTTTTCTACTGCTCTCAATGTATCGAGGCGCCGCGATGAACTTGACGAGGTGGCGAATGCGAAGAACCCGGTGGACTTGGTGATAATCGGGGGAGGAATCACCGGGGTAGGCACGGCCTTGGACGCAGTGACCCGCGGGCTGAACACGGTGTTGATTGAGAAACACGACTTGGGGTTTGGGACGTCTCGCTGGTCGTCCAAACTCGCGCACGGCGGTTTGCGATACCTGGCCAAGATGGATTTCCAGATTGCGCACAATTCCGCGGTGGAACGAGGAATCTTGATGACTCGCACCGCACCGCACCTGATTCACGCACTGCCGCAGGTGACGGCCTTGGGAGCGGATACGAACCTGTTCCAGAAGTCCGCGATACGGCTTGGTTTTATCGCTGGGGATTTGCTGCGTGTTTCGGCTGGGACTTCGAGTCGAGTCCTGCCGCGTTCGCACTATCTCTCACCTAAACAGACTTTGGCGTTGTGTCCTGAGGTTTCACGTACCGGATTGCGCGGCGCTTGGGTGAACTACGACGGTCAAATGGTTGATGATGCTCGGATTGTTTCTGCCATCGCACGTACCGCCGCTGGTCACGGAGCAAAAATTCTGACCCGTGTGGAAGCATTGCAAATGTCCGCCCACGAAGTGCAGATTCGCGACACGCTGAGCGGTCAGACCGGTGTCATTCATGCCCGAGCTGTCATCAACGCTACGGGAGTGTGGGCCGCCGGGCTGGATGCGGACATTAATATCCGCCCGTCTCGTGGTACACACCTGATTTTCAGCGCCGAGCGCCTGGGCAATCCACGAGGTTCCCTCACGGTACCGCTGCCGGGGTCAATCTCGCGTTACCTGTTCATTCTGCCGGCCCCGCACCATCGGGTGTATTTGGGATTGACCGACGAAGATAATCCTGGTTCGATTCCTGATGTACCCGAAACTCCGGAACAGGACATCGATTTCCTGTTGCACAACATCAACTTCGCCCTCGAACAGCCCTTGAGCCGCGACGATGTAATCGGAACCTTCACTGGACTGAGACCCCTGATTGATAGTGGTGAGGGAGGCTCAACTGCAGATATTTCGCGCAAGCATGCCCTGATTCGTTCCCGGGACGGAGCGTTCTCTGTGGTGGGAGGCAAATACACGGAGTATCGCCTCATGGCCGAGCAGTCCTTGGATAGGGTGCTGGCTGAAAGCGGGATTTCGGCCGGAGCTTGCCGAACCAGGGACTTGCCGGTAATCGGGGCGCATCGTCACCCTGACTTCCGGGGAGTGCCACGTGATGCCCTGGGAGGGCTACCCAAGCCTCTGGTTCGTCGCTTCGGGAGGGAAGCGCCGCTGGTGGCTCAGGCGGAAATCGCCCGACCCTTGGAATACTTGGATGGCACCGACGTGACCCGCGCTGAAGTAGCTTTTGCGCTGACTCACGAGGGGGCTATGAATGCTGCGGATATTTTGCAGCGTCGAACCAGGTTGGGGCTGGTGAAAGACGATGCCTCCCGGGTGGATCAGGAAGTCCAGGAAATCATTGCTGAAGTAGCCGAGAAGGAGAATTACGATGTCATTTCCTAAATGGATGCTCATGTTGATTGCGAAGGTGCAGGCTCGTCATCCTCTGGTGGTGGCCAGGGTGATACACCGTTTAACCTCGAAGAAGCATCACAGTTCCCAGAACGTTCCTGCCGGTGCGCCACAACTTCCCAGTAAAGGCACGGCGCATCTGACTCTGACCCGCACTGATGGGGTGCTGGCGGCTAATCGCGCCGCGAGAATCCCTGGTGCTTGAGGGATCCTCGCGACGAGCCGGTACACCGGTTGGTACAGGGGATTGTGAAGGATTTCCCTAATGGTTGTGGAGTTTTCGTAATGCAGTGTCGACAAGTTTCATTTTAGTAGGGTCTGACTGGACCATCCATGGTAAATATTTGTTGGTAATTAGAGCCATCTGTTCATTAAGCGTGAGTGAATTGGAGAAGTTGAGCCGAGGAATGCCGGTGCTAGATTCATCATCGAGATACCAGCGGAGTTGGTTAAGTAAATGTACTCCTTTGACGGTTCCTATATTGCCAAGTTTAAAGCCGTGGAAGTTATGAGTCGCTAATGCTTTAGCAAAAGCATCTACTTTGAGAAATGCTTTATCGTTTCCGATAGACTCAGCGTCTGCGTACATTACGCCCAACAGAGCTTTTTGATTTGAAGACAATGAATTTGCAATTGTGTCGATACGAGATACGTATTTTGTAAAGGTGTCTGCACCTTGCGTGAGAGTAGTTTTACCCAAGGTGTTCGCTGCATCTTCGATTTGTAGACCGAGGCTAGGACCTTCTTCGGGATCAAGACCAGTATATTTGTTATATACACTGGCGGAGGCGTCAAAACGACCTAGAATACGTTTTAACGCATCTGAAAAACCGTCTAAATGAGAAGTATCTTCGAGGCGTGCTGCGGCGATTTGGTAATCATGTTGCCAAACTTTAATATCCAAGCGTGTAGCCCAGCGCCAATCGGATGAGGCATATTTAGCGGCAAGTACATCATTGTGAGGACGGTTCTTACGTTCGTTTGCTTCGTTAATCCTGAGATTATCTTGCTGCATTTGTTTGGATGAAACTGTGCGGGCGAACACTTCTAGCTTGTGAAAAAAAGACGATCCGGTTAAGTCTGCAGCAGTGAGATATTGACCATGATAATCAGAGCGTTGGTTGTTTTCAGTGGGGATGTTCCCTTTTGAATCGCTGAGAGCCTGAGTAAAGAAGCTGATGATATCGGTTTTGATGCCGTTAGCCTCTGAATCGCGCAGAAATAGTCCTTCGCTACCTTTATATCCGGAAATCCAATCCATAGCCACCAAGCTGGCGTCACTAGACGCCGCCTTGGTGGCGACGTTGTTGATGAGACCGACACAATCGTCGGCGTAGCTAGAAATGCGTTCCCTAAATTCAGAGTCGAGAGCTTCTAACAATTTATGTTCGTTAGCTTTATATGTCTCATTGGCTGAGCATGCTTTAAGTATTAAATCCCGGCGATGATTGTAATCTGTGACAAGTTCAGTTAGTGAGTCCTTTGAACGGTGAAGAATAGTATCAATTTTAGATAGATTACTAAAAGCGTCAGCGATAAAGTGCGCTTCGCTGTTAATATCTATAACGTCGCCCAGAATAGCCCGCAAACGAGAATTGCGTAGATTCGACTCTGAAGTAGAATCGATTCTGGTGTGAGAAATCTGCTGAGTGTATATCGACAGACTGTTGGATCCAATAAATATTTCGCTCACGTTTATAACTCCTCGTATTTTCCATTGTTGTTTAGCAAAACTATGGAGTTTTGGGTGGAGGTTACATTTTTCGCTGTTGAGGCGGCGGTGTGCCCTACCTCATTCTGAGAACCTTCTGCAAAAGCGTTGGATGTGCCCAGTGAACACCCTAGGATAAATGCTGCGGCCAGGGTAATTAGGCGACGCGAAACGTTAAACATTTGAAACATCCCTTCTGGTTCACACCAGTAACATAACACCTATTTTACGGCGGGTTATTTCACGTGTAAACACCCTATTTTCGGCGTGTAATGTCGTGAATGTTCAGAGTAACCTATGCTTACACATGTCTAATCAATGGTTTAACCAATCTGTACCCTTAGCCACCAGATGATTAATTTTCCAAAATGCCGTTAGGCTGCGACTATATCGTCGAAAAACTCGATGATGCCCCAGGCCACTTCGTCTTTCATGTCCGTGTAGTTGTGGATTTCGTGGCGATACCCGAAATAGAGCTGCGCCTGGGTCTGGTGTCCCGTATCCTCCAGCCAGTTCACAACCTCCATGAACCCGGTTCCGTACATGCCGATGGGGTCCTCAGAGCCCGCAATCAAGTAAACCGGCAGATTCTTGGGGACCGCCTCGGCCCACTGCGGACCTTCGACCTGTTTCAGCATCTGGGCGAAATCGAGCATGGAACGGTTTGATGTCGGCTTGGTGAAGGCATCAAAAGGATCCTCGGCATGGTCCTTTTGCACGTAAGGATCCTCACAAATCCACTCGTTGCCAATCTTTACACCCTCGGGAATGCGGGCAAAAGAAAAGCCGAAGAACTGCTGGACAATCTCGGGATTGCTCTGTTCGCCTTCACCGGCCGCCACCAGCTCTTGCAGCCGCTCTATCACCGCGTCCGTTTCGGGGAAGCGTCCCGTCACGCCGCACAAGGTGATTCCCGCGAGCTCGTCGCCATATTTCACCATGTAGTCCCGTCCAATCATCGACCCCATGGAGTGTCCGAAAAAGAACAGGGGCAGGTCCGGGTATTTTTCTTTCACAAGCACGGATAGGCGGTGTTCGTCCTCCATCATCGTGTGCGGGCCCTTGTCGCCCCAGTCGCCCCAACGGTCGTTCTCTACAGCGGTTTTCCCGTGACCAACATGGTCGTCAGCAGCCACGATGTAGCCTGCTTCCAGCAGATTGACGATGAGGTGCAGATAGCGGCGGGAATGTTCGCCGAAACCGTGAACAAGTTGGACGATGCCTTTCGGCTGTGCCGCCGGAACGTAAATCCAGCCGTAAACAGTGTCTCGTTCGTTGAAAGAGGGGAAAGTGATTTCGTGCAGCATTGCGCGTCCTTTCGTGGGTTAACGTATCGGGTGGACGCTCCTATCCTCACACATTTCTGGTCGGTCTACGTGGGGTTTAAACGGGACAGAAGTTAGGGGAGCTCCACCATCTTGTGTAGGGAGCGAGCCGCTTCCGTGATGGTGCCGGAGATAGAGGGGTAAATCGTGAAAGTATTGGCAAACTGATCGACCGTCAGGCGATTCTTAACCGCGAGGGTCAGCGGAAAGATGAACTCCCCGGCATACTGCAGACAAATGACCGCCCCGGCGATAGTCCGGGTGCGCCGGCGGGCAAAGAGTTTCACGAAGCCCTCGTCAATGCCGCGCATCCGGGCACGAGCGTTGCGGGCAATCGGGAGCGTCACGCTCACACAATCGACCTCACCGGAATCGACCTGTTTCTGGGTCACTCCCACGGCCGCAATCTCGGGGTTAGTGAAAATATTGGAAGACACCTGGTCCAGGTTCAGCGGCTCCACCGCATCGCCCAAAGCATGCGCAATCGCAATCCTCCCTTGTGCAGAAGCCACCGACGCGAGCAAGAACACGCCGGTGCAGTCCCCGGCGGCGTAGATACGATTCGCGGTCGTGCGCGAAACGCGGTCAATTTTAACGAAGCCGCGCTCGTCGAGCTCCACACCGGCTTCCTCCAGACCCATCTGGTCCGTGTTCGGAATCGCCCCGACCGCCATCAACACATGAGAACCTTCCAGCTCTCTACCATCGCTCAACGTGACGACCACCCCGTCGCCGACCACCCGGGCAGCTTCAGCGCGGGAGTTGGCACAAATATTGACCCCGTTCTTGGCGAAGACTTCCTCGATGAGTCGCGCCGCATCCGGGTCGTCATTGGGTAGCACGTGTTCGCGAGAACTCACCAAGGTGACTTTTACGCCCACCGAGTTAAACGCCGAGGCAAACTCGGCACCGGTAACGCCCGAACCGACCACGATAAGGTGCGACGGAACGGTCTTGAGAGAATAAATCTGTTTCCAGGTCAAGATACGTTTGCCGTCCGGCATGGCTTTGGGAAGTTTACGTGGGCGCGCCCCGGTTGAGACAATGACCGCGTCGGCTTCGAAGCGACGTTCGCCTACCGTCACGATTCGCCGCCCATTATCAGCGGTTTCCGGCAGAATAGAGCCGCGTCCGCGAATCAGCTCCACCCCGGATTCACTCAATCGGTGCGTAATCTCTGCGCTTTGGGTTCCCGCCATGCGTCCCACCCGGTCAAAAATACCCAGCACGTCAGCCGTGTAGGAACTGCCTTCCTCCACAATGTTGAGCTCTCCGGCACGCCGCACGTTATCCATCCACACCGAGGAGGCAATCAACGTTTTCGAAGGAATCACATCGGTGAGAACCGCGGAACCGCCGGGACCCTGTTCCTCAATGAGAATCGTGCGAGCCCCGTGAACACGAGCCTGAGCTGCAGCTTCGTAGCCGCCAGGACCGCCGCCAATGATAACCACTGTTTGATCTTTGCTGGACATGGTTTCATTGTCTCAAAAATCAAATGCGTGCGTGGCGCCAAACCGGGCGACTTGACGGAGTAGTAATCCAGGCAAGCGCTAAGGTGTGGATTTTCGGTATTTTGAGCGTTGATTGTAAAGGTACGTGCCTGAGTGACCGATTTTAGGGGTGGGATTTGTGTTTTATTGACGTCCCAATTTGTAAAGATGCAGGTGAAAGTGATTTGGGTCTTAAAGAATCGCGTGCGAGTGAGGTGAAATCGGTCGTTCGTGCATTTTGTTTTTAATCTGGGTGCTTGCAACCCGCTGCGCGGCTTGCGCACCTTTCCCTAGTTTTGTCACTAGGTCTGGGTGCTTGCAACCCGCTGCGCGGGTTACCGGCTCTTGGTTCTGTTGGTTTAGTCAGGGTGCTTGCAACCCGCCGTTTCACGGCGGCTTGCGCACCTTTCCCTCGTTTTGTCACTAGGTCTGGGTGCTTGCAACCCGCCGTTTCACGGCGGCTTGCGCACCCCTTAGCCGAAGCGGCAAATGCCTGGCGGCTTTTTCGTGGCGGGCTTTGCCCGCCGCGCGCCTCTCTCAACAAGCTGCTTACGTAAGCAAGCTTACGACGCGCTTGTTGACAGAGGCTCCGCCTGCTACGCAGGCACGAAAAAGCCGGTCAAGGCGCATGCCTTGACCGGCGTCGGGGTATTAGCAAGGACTCGCTCCGCTCGCCTTGCATACCCTCCCTCGTTCGCGTCTCAAGCTCGAAAGCTTCGCTTTCGGCTTGGACGCTCTCTCAGTCGGGTGGCTGACGAGATTCGAACTCGCGACATCCTGAACCACAATCAGGTGCTCTACCACTGAACTACAGCCACCATCGCTTGCGAAAAGCAACCTCACTATCGTACCGGATTTTGGCGCCTAGGCGAAACTCGTGTCCCGCCTACTGCGGAAACCGAGTTTGGCGGCAACCTCACCGAACGCGCTTGTGCGCAAACACCATCCGTTTACTTGAAAGGCGAAGTCTGCACAATCCGGGCGGCCGCGGCCTGCAGTTCCTCCGTACGGGGGCCCTCGCCCGCCGGCATCAGCACCGAACGGTAATAGCGCAGCTCGTTCAAGGAATCGATGATATCGCCTAAAGCCCGGTGATTGCCGGTCTTTTCCGGAGCCAGACCGTAAACCTTCGGATACCAGCGCATCGCCAACTCTTTCAAGGTAGACACGTCAATAATCCGATAGTGAAGCCACTTGATGAGTTCCGGCATCTGTTTCGCCAGGAACGCTTTATCAGAATGCACTGAATTGCCTGCTAGCTGGGCTTTTCCGGGTTCGGGGACGTAGCGTTTCACGTACTCCAAAACTTGGCGGCCGGCTTCCTCCACACTCAAACCGCCGTCGAGTTCGGCCAGCAGTCCCGACTTAGTGTGCATTTCGCGTACGAATTCCCCCATGTGATTCATTGCGGTAGCGCTGGGCTTAATCAGCAAATCAATACCGGAATCTAGCGGGTTCAGTTCGGCGTCGGTGACAATCACGGCGACCTCAATCAGCTCGTCAACGTCCAAATCGAGCCCGGTCATCTCACAGTCAACCCACACCATAGGGTCGGTTTTTTTGTTTCCCATACTGTACTTATCTCCCATTCATTAATCGTATCTGGCGGCGATTTGCACCCTCGCCAGCCTAAGGCTCAGTTGCTTTCGTCAGATAAGAATCGTTGCAAAATCGCGTCCAGATCCACCATCGAAACCGCTTTCGCCATGGCGCCGCGCAGAGGAGCGGACGAACCCAAGGCGCTCAAATGCAAGGTGGCGTCGGCTGCGCAATCGGGCAGGGCGATTTCGTTAATGGTCTCACGAACCTGGTTTAAGAAAGCCTCGCCCGCATAGGACAGCTCACCACCGATGACAATCATCTTTGGGTTTAAGATGTTGCACACTTGTGCCAGTACGTAGCCGATGGCGCGGGCGGCTTCGTGAATGCGTCGAGTAGCCCGCACATCGCCTTCCTCGATGAGTCGATAGAGGTCATTCAATGTGTGCACCGGCATCCCCAGGCTGCGCAGCGAAGCCATAATCGCACTGGCAGAGGCCGTCATCTCCAGACAACCGCTGCCCCCGCACTTGCACAACTCATGATGGTTCGGAATCGGGAGGTGCCCGATTTCGCCTGAAATCCCGCCGGTTCCGTACAGGATTTTGCCTCCTGCCATGATGCCCGCGCCGATACCGGAAGAGGCCTCAATATAGACGAAATCATCGACGTCCTTCGCGGCTCCCCACATGTGCTCAGCCAAAGCACCGGCATTCGCGTCATTTTCAGTCAGAATCGGGAAAGGAGAAACCTCTTGGGCAATGTCCTCCAGGTTGATTCCGCTAAGCCCCGGAATCATGGCGGTGTAGTTGGACAAGCGGCCATCCGAACGAACCGCGTCGGCAACGACGATGCAGCCAGCCACAATCTGAGCATTTTTTAGCCCCTTGGCGGCCATCATCGAGTCAAACAGGTCAACCGCCATTTCCTTGTTGATGTTGGCGGTAGTTTCGGGCGGCAGCGGTATAACTCGCGTGTCTACAATCTCGTGATCCAGGGTAACAATTCCAACCCGCACCTGTTCGCGTTCCAGCGACACGCCCGTGGCATAGCCAATATTAGGGGCAAACGCAATCGTGTTGCCGCGCCGGCCGGAAGCGGCTTCTGCCAGGCGTAAAATCTCGGCTTCAGTCAGTTCGCGAACGATGTTAGACACGGTTGCTGGAGCCAAGCCGGTGCGGCGGCTAATCTCGGCCTGAGATATCCCCCCAGCATCGATAATGGCAGCTAAAACGCGCTTTTGGTTCGCTACGCGCAGAGACGAGGGGGAGCCGGGGCCTACAAGGTTTTCCATAGTCACGAACCCCATTTTAGTAATTTTTTTCCTTTAAAAGGTTAGCCTTCCCCAGCAAATACACCTTTCGCTTCGTTTGTGTGCGCTAGCGCCCTCGGTGGGACTCGAACCCACAACCTACGGATTAGAAGGCCGTTGCTCTATCCATTGAGCTACGAAGGCTGGCCGGTTAACCAAAAATCTGTTAACTCGACCAGTTTAGCTTATTTCCGGCATTCTCGCCCCTGTGAATAAACGGGTTATCCACAGGTAAAAAAATCTTGTCTTGGACCATTCGAGTCTTTGCGAAACCCTCGAACTGAGAGCTGTTCTATCTGGCAGCTATCGACAGTAACGAGCGCAGGGGCGTTCGGGAAAGGAAAACAATAATGAGCTCCATGACAGTAACAGTAAGTGGATATTTGGGAAATACTCCTGTCTTGCGCCAGACCTCCGCCGGCACCCACTGGGTCCGGTTCTCTCTGGCCTGCAACGCCAGTTATCGAGACGCCAACGGCAACTGGACCAGCGGGGAAACCACGTGGTTCAACTGCAAAGCCTGGGGGACTTTCGCCGTCAACATTGCGGAGTCACTGCACAAGGGCGATCCGGTCGTTGCCCAGGGACGTTTAGTTCCCGGTACTTACGAACATACCGACCAGACGACCGGTGTCGTTGAAAAACGGCCGGAACTCGCTTTGCACCTGACCCATATTGGGGTTGACCTGGTGCGCACCACTTCGATAAACATCAAGTATGCCAAGGAAATCGCCAGTGATGATAACTGCGCAAAACCGAGCAAATTCGATATTTCCGCAGACTCTCTGAATACCGTGAAAGGTGCGGAATTTGCGCAGACGGAGTCGGACCTCATCGAGAGCGCGGAAATTCTCGACGAACTAGACGTTGAAATCGAAGCCGCCGATGAGGAGTCTTTGGTCGGCGCGGGGGCTGATGGGGTTCCGTTCTGAAAAAGATTCGCGATTTCCGTTAGCATATTGGGGGTGCGGGTTTTAGACCCCACCCCCAATAGACCTCCGGGCCAGATGCTGCTCGGCTCATCGAAACTGTAAGGAAGTTGCATGTCAGAGTACATTTATTCAATGCTGAAGGCCCGTAAGAAGGTCGGCGATAAGCTCATTTTGGATGACGTAACGATGGCTTTCCTGCCGGGAGCCAAGATTGGCATGGTAGGTCCCAACGGTGCCGGCAAGTCGACAATCCTGAAAATCATGGCTGGTTTGGACGAGCCCAGCAACGGTGAAGCTATCCTCAGCCCAGGGTATTCGGTCGGTATCCTGCTGCAGGAGCCCCCGCTCAACGAGGACAAGGACGTGTTGGGCAACGTCGAGGAAGGCGTGTGGGAAATCAAGGCCAAGCTGGACCGATACAACGAGATTTCAGCCCAAATGGCCGACCCGGACGCGGATTTTGATGCCTTGATGGAAGAAATGGGTCAGCTCCAAGAAGCCATCGATGCCGCTGATGCTTGGGACCTGGACAATCAGTTGGAACAGGCGATGGACGCGCTGCGCTGTCCACCGGCAGATGCGGACGTGAAAACGCTCTCGGGAGGGGAGCGCCGCCGAGTCGCCTTGTGCAAGCTGTTGCTGGAAGCCCCGGACTTGCTGCTGCTTGACGAGCCAACCAACCACTTGGACGCCGAGTCAGTGCTGTGGCTGGAGCAGCATTTGAGCCAGTACAAGGGGGCAGTCATTGCTGTCACCCACGACCGTTATTTCCTGGACCACGTGGCGGGGTGGATTGCGGAGGTCGACCGTGGCCACCTGTACCCCTATGAGGGTAACTACTCCACCTACCTGGAAAAGAAACAGGAACGTTTGGAAGTTCAGGGGCGTAAAGACGCCAAACTCCAAAAACGGTTGAAAGAAGAGCTGGAGTGGGTGCGCCAATCCGCTAAGGGGCGTCAAGCCAAGTCGAAGGCCCGTTTGCAGGCTTATGAAGCGATGGCCGCGGAGGCTGAAAAGTCTCGGAAACTTGATTTTGAAGAAATCCAGATTCCGCCGGGGCCGCGTTTGGGCACGTTGGTGCTGGAGGCGACCAACCTCAAGAAAGGTTTTGGGGACCGTACTTTGATTGACGGCTTGAGCTTTAGCTTGCCGCGAAACGGCATCGTGGGAGTTATCGGGCCTAACGGGGTAGGGAAAACAACCCTGTTTAAGACCATTGTCGGGTTGGAACCCCTTGACGGCGGCGAGCTGAAAATCGGGGAAACCGTGAAGATTTCTTATGTCGACCAGGCTCGTGCGGGCATCGACCCGGACAAGACGCTGTGGGAGGTCGTCTCGGACGGGGCTGACTATATCGAGGTCGGCAAGGTCCAGATGCCGTCGCGCGCCTACGTGTCCGCTTTCGGGTTCAAGGGCGCTGACCAGCAGAAACCCGCGGGCGTCTTGTCAGGTGGGGAACGCAACCGCCTCAACCTGGCTCTGACCTTGAAAGAGGGCGGAAACCTGCTGCTGCTGGACGAACCGACGAACGATTTGGACGTGGAAACCCTGGGATCGCTGGAAAACGCCCTGCTGCAGTTCCCCGGCTGTGCCGTGGTCGTCACCCACGACCGCTGGTTCCTCGACCGAGTAGCGACCCACATCTTGGCTTATGAGGGTACCGAGGAAAACCCGGCTCAGTGGTTCTGGTTTGAAGGCAACTTTGAAGGCTACGAAGCCAATAAGGTCGAGCGACTGGGACCGGAAGCCGCCCGCCCGCACCGGGTGGTTTACCGGAAACTGACTCGCGGGTAAGGGTAGCCATACCGGGGAGATACAGAAAAATGTTATAGCACCCCGCGTGTTTGCCCGCTATCAGGGCGGAGCGGTTAGAATTCGTTAAAGTAAATCGTCTGGCGTCGGATTTCGGCGTGTGGCGAAAAGCAAGCGGATTTTTGAGGATTCGATAAAGTGGCCGAAACAACGCACTATCTTGAAGGTTATTTTCCCCAAGTCCAGGACTTAGCCCGTCGGCTGGGGGTGGATACGGACTATTGGGATTTTGCGGGAAACTACCACGAGGTGTCGCAGTCGACTTTGGTTCGGGTCATCGACGCTCTCGGTTTCACGTTGCAAAGTAGCGATGATATCGGGCGTGCTTACGAGTCGATGGACCGGGAATACTGGTTTTCCACCCTCCCGAAAGGGTTGGTGGTGCGCCAGTCCCAAGGGGCGAATATCCCGGTTCACGTGCCTGACGGCACCAGCTTGGAAGTCTGGTTGGAAACCGAGAACGGTGATACTAGGCCGCTGGAACAGCTTGATATTTGGGTCCAACCCCGCGATTTTGGTCCCGAAGGCCGGCGCGGCGAGGCAACGTTCCGACTTCCTGAAGGCACCGAGTGGGGCTACCATACCCTGCACGCCAAGACGGTCGAAGGCGAGTTTGCTCAGCAGGTTGCGGTCGTCCCTGACCGGCTGCCGCTGGGGAATTTAGAGCATTCCCGCTCCTGGGGTGTAATGACGCAACTGTATTCGGTGTCCTCCCGTGGTTCTTGGGGGATGGGAGACTTCCACGATTTGGGCCATATCGCCGAGATCTTCGGACGCCAGGGCGCTGACTTCGTGCTGACCAATCCGTTGCATGCGGGCGAGCCCAACGTGCCCATCACGCCTTCCCCTTACCTGCCCGTGTCGCGGCGCTTCTTGAACCCGCTTTACATTCGCCCTGACGACATCACGGAATATAACCAGTTGGACTCCACCTCTCAATCCCTGGTGAAAGTCGCTTTTGCCCAGGCCTCCAATGAGCTTTTCCCGGTCGATACCGCGAAGCAGATTGACCGGGATCGCTCCTGGAAAGCCAAACGTGAAGCCTTGGAAGTCATTTTCAAGGTCAAGCGCAGCCACTCCCGCGAAGCCGAGTTCCGCGACTTTACGGCCTCACGCGGCCAGGATCTGGAAAACTTCGCCCTGTGGTGTGCCCTGTACGATCGTTTCGGTCAAGGGCCGTGGGACGACGATGTTGCCGATGTCTCCAGTCCTCGCGTGGCGGCGTTGCGGGAGGAACTTGCCGAGCAGGTTGAGTTCTATTGCTGGCTGCAGTGGATTGCGTCTACCCAGCTCCACGCCGCCCAGGAATCTGCGACAAATGCCGGCATGACGATTGGCATCATGAATGACCTGGCGGTTGGGGTGCACAAGTACGGTGCCGACGTGTGGTCTATCCCGGACGCTTTCGTGAGGACTATGAGCGTGGGGGCTCCGCCGGATATGTACAACCAGCTGGGCCAAGACTGGACTCAGCCGCCGATGAATCCCCGTTACATGGCCACCCACGATTGGGAACCACTGCGGGGGATAATTCACCGCGCTTTAGCTAACTGCGGCGCTTTGCGTATCGATCATGTGATGGGATTGATTCGCCTGTGGTGGATTCCGCGGGGAGCTGATCCCAACGAGGGCACCTACGTTCGTTACAACCACGAGGCCACTGTGGGCATCATGCTGTTGGAAGCCGCCAGAGCCCACGCCGTAGTGGTCGGAGAGGACCTGGGTACAGTCGAGGACTGGGTCCGCGACTACTTGCGCGACCGCGGTATTCTGGGCACTTCGGTGCTGTGGTTTGAACGCAACGGCAGTGACTTCAGGCCCCCGGAGCAATACCGCGAAATGTGCATGGCCGCGGTGAACACCCACGATTTGCCCCCGACTTTGGGATTCCTCCGCGCGGTACACCTGGAAGTCCAGGATCGCTTGGGAATCTTGCCGCAGCCTTTGGAAGAGGCCAAGAACACGTTGTATGACGATATCGCGAAGCTGGTGGAACAACTGCGGAACATGGGGTTGCTGGAAAACGATTATCCGACCGAGTCCGAACTTATTCTGGCGCTGCACCGTTTTATCGGCAAGACCAGGGCTAAGCTGTCCGTGGTCAGTTTGGTTGACGCGGTGGGAGACCTGCGGATGCAAAATCAGCCCGGCACCAACAACGAATACCCGAACTGGCGCATACCGCTGTCGGACTCCTTGGGACGCTCGGTCAAAGTGGAAGAGTTGGAATACTACGTGGGTGTGGGCGAAATCTGTGAAGCGATGCGCGAACTGGTGAATCCGCAGCTTCCGGAGAACAACGAAAGTTAGCTTTGCCTGAGGAAAATCGACCCGCGAGTTGTATCCTCGCTCAGGTGAGGGCGAATCCCAGCACCGGGAGAGGCTCCTGATTACCACGTAAAACACGTTTTCCACGCTGAGTTTATGGCAAAATTGAAAATGATGTTGGCTGCGGTATCTGTGACTACAGTCTGACCTGGAGATGCTGAGGAAAGGAAGTGCCAGCGTGGCGGGCAAGGGCAAAGCAGCCAAAGCAGTGGTCGGTGCTGAATCGAATCGCATCTCCGCTGCTCAGCGCCGGGCCGACAAAGCTAAGAATAAGGCTGAAAAAGCCCGTGCAGTGAATAAACCAGCGAAGCGTTCGAAAGAAGCAAAACCCCCTCGTAATGCTGTAAAGCGGCAGCGTTTCGCTCGTTTCCTGACACCGGGGTGGTACGAACGTTTCCTGCAGTATTTGTTCGTAGCGCTGTTGTTGCTGTGCGCCGCAGAATTGTCCCTGCGTTTGGGGCAGGGTCATATCCTTGGCGACCAAGGCTTAGGTAAAGTTTTTCCGGCGATTTTGCCGGTGGCGGATATTTTGTACTATGTCGGCACCACAATCGAGTCGTATTTTCCTTTGATTGTGGCATTTATGTTGGCTTTTGCAGCGGCTAAGCGCCCCAACGCGGCCATCGGAATAGCGGTGTTGGCGGGTTGGTCCGGTTACCTTGGCGCCACGATGGCTCTGTCTCGTTACAGTACCGCCTCTTCCCAAGGGGAAGTTTCCGGCGTTGACTTGGGGCTGATGGGCGGCGTTTTGGTGGGATTCCTGGTCGCTGGTTGCTGGAGTGAGTTCCGGTTCCGCAAAGTCGTTCCTTGGGCTCGAATGGTCAGCGGGATTCCCTTGGTCGTGGTCATTTGCGCGACTGGCGGAGTGGTTCTCGGCATTGTGGTTGGCGTGGTTTATCAGCTGTTATACCTGATTATTACCGTGGCTGCCGGCACGGCGATGATGGCGGCACCGGGACCCTTAGGGGCGGCACTCTACGGTTTGCTTCACCCTATTGCGGAGGTCACTGGGGTCAGCTCCCTATTGAACATCGTGCCTTACAACGTATATGGAAGTTGCCAAACTACCCAAGGCGACACTCTCAATGGTTCTTACCGCTGCTTCGTGTACGGCGGTACGCAGATGGAAGGTCAGCAGGCCTTGTTCCTGGCCGGCGGGTATCCGGTGGTCGCGTTTGGGCTGGCAGCGCTGTTCTTGGTGCTGTTGCTGCAGCTGAAGGGAAGCAACCGTCAGTACTGGCGCATTATGTATTGGTTCCTGATTGCCAGCACGTTCGCCGTCGGAGCCGAAAAACCGGCACTGTATCTGCTGTTTTTTGCGGCTCCTGCCCTGTTGCTGGTACACGCTGTCGCCTCGGCATTTTCTTACGCTATCACCGCCGTCTTAGGCGTCACTATTGGCTGGGCGGGAGGCCCTGGCGTGGTGGATCTGCTGCGGTGGATGGGAACCGGAGAAGGCATCCTCGTGCTGCTCATCATGGGGGTGCTGTATGCTGCCATTTACGTCATGATTGCCACTTTCACCATAAAAATCAAAGGGAAACGGTTGAATCTGGGGGGATTCGGCGTGCCCTACATCACCAAGCCGTTTATGGGCATCCCCAACAACTCGGGGGACGTGAAGTTTGCCCCCGCTCTCGCGAGCCCGAAATCGAACAATGCCAAGGACACCCTCGAGACTGGTGAGTCGACTTCGGTTCGAGACGAAGACTCCGATGCTTACCCCGCTCCGGAAAAAACTGTTCCGGCGCAACCAGCTTTGCCTGAACCAGTTGCCGCCGACACCGCTTTGGAGCAACCCGTCATTGCCGAACCTGTGACCGCTGAACCTGTTTCAGTTAACCCCGAATCACTTCCTGAGCAGCCGCTGGTGCAAACTGAACCAGTAAACGAGTCCACTGCCCAGCCATCGCAGCCTGTAATACCATCGCCTGAGGCTTATCCAGAGACCTACCCTGAGGACATCGCCGCGCCAAACCCCGCTTATCCTCCGCAGGGATACGCCCAGAACCCTTATGGTTACCAAGCGCCAGGCTATCCCGAAGCATACCCGGCCTATCCCGAATACAGGCCGGAGTATGGCGGCGGATATAACCCCCAGCTCTATGGCTACCAAGGAAACGCCTACGGGTATCCCGCAGCCTATAATCCTGCGGCCATGCCGCAGGCCAACCCGGCCGTTCAGAATTTTTCCGCGCCCCAGCCTCCGGTCGTCCCGCTGGAAAATCCTTCCGAGCCAGACTCGCGACCGCGCCCACAGTAACCGTTCGCAGCGTCAGAACAGTCACAACTGCCCTGTACAGCGGGCAAGAGGATAAAACCGGAGGCCCCAGGAGCAAACAGCTACTGGGCTAACGGTGTCAGCGAGCATCCCTCGTCACGGTCACGCAGGCCGAGGTTCCCGCAGGGCTTTACCCCTCGCGGTCGCGCTGCTGAGCTTTCGCGATACGTTCGGCGCCGGATTGATTCTCGCGCATCATCCGCAGCAGTGCCGCGGGAGCGTCTGCATTATTCGAGAGCCATTCCTGGGTGAGCGCCAGCACGTCCACGCCGCTGGACTCCAAGCCCACCAGCGCGGCAGGATACATGCCTTCGATGAGCTGTTCACCAATCTCGTGGGTACGTGTATCGTAGGTCTCCCGTAGCGTCTCAAAGTAACGCTGGGCAAAAGGAGCTAGCAGCAGTGGATCTTGAGCCCGGTTGAAACCGGCAATGATGGACGCCAGTTGGTCGTTGGTCAGCGCGGTGTCGCTGTAGGCACGGTCAAAGAACTCGGCTTTTACCGCAGGATCGGGCAGCGATGCTGCGGCCTGCAGGACACGTTCGCGCCCATTTACGGTGTCGTCATTATTCAGCTCTGCCTCGACAGTGGCGCGGTCTACGTGTCCCACTGCAGCCAAAGACGTCAATAGGTTCCACCGCAACTCCGTGTCAATCCGCAGACCCGTGAGGGTTTCGCTACCATTCAAAAGGGCGGCGCTGGCGGCGATGTCTTCGGGCGTCCGTGCCCGGCGAGCAGCGGCCCGCACCAGCTGCAGCTGTGTATCCGAATCAGCCTTGGCCAGGCGGGACAGCATCCGCAGACGTGAGGAGACGTTTCGGGCTGCAGCTTCGCGATTTTCTACGGCCAGGTAGCTTTCGATGCAAGTGTCCAGGTTACGCAAAGTGACCGAAACTACCATGGGGTGAGTCTCTACCATGAGAGCCTGCAGGGCGGCATCAACGTAGTGAGAGGCACCAACCTCACCATCACGCACCATGTCCCACAGAATGGACAGAATCTGGGAACGAGGCAGCGAATCAGTGAATGCATCGATGTGTTCGCAAGCCGTGCGCAGAGACTGCTCGTCTAACCGAACCTTTCCGTAAGCCATGTCTCCGTCGTTGACCAAAATGACATCGGGACGCGGCCCGTTAAAACCGGGGAGGTTGTATTCATCGGCCTCCATGTCGAATTCCTCGCGGTGACCGGGAACAAACACGGTCTTGCCATCGCGTTGTTCCAGGTTGTAGGCGCATACCGCCATATGTTGGGGTCGCGGGGTAGCGTCGGCATTGAAATGCTCCTGGACAATGCGCAGGGAAGTAATCGCCCCGCTGTCGTCCGTTTGGATTTCAGGACGCAGCCACGTCATTCCGGCTTCTTCCAGCCACTTGCGCGACCAGGCTTTTAGGTCCTTACCGGAAGTTGCCTCCAGTTCGGTCAACAGGTCCGTCAAGGTGGCGTTGGACCACTCGTGCTTGGCGAAGTATTCCTTAATCCCCAAGCGGAAGTTATCCCAACCCACGTACGTTACCAACTGGGACAGCACGCAGGCACCTTTTGCGTAGGTGATGCCGTCAAAGTTGACTTGGACATCTTCCAAGTCGTTGATGGTGGCCACGACCGGGTGGGTGGAAGGCAGTTGATCCTGGCCGTAGGCCCAAATCTTTTCCGAACAAGAGAAGGTCGTCCAGATGTCCCTCCACTCAGTCGCTTCCGCGGTGGCTTTGGTGGACACGAACTCGGCAAAAGATTCGTTCAACCACAAGTCGTTCCACCATTTCATCGTGACGAGGTCGCCGAACCACATGTGAGCCAGTTCGTGCAGAATGGTCACGACACGGCGTTCCACCCGGGTTTGCAGGGGACGGGACCGGAACACATATTCGTCACGGAACGTCACGCAACCCACATTTTCCATGGCCCCGGCGTTATATTCGGGAACAAAAATCTGGTCATATTTACGGAAAGGATAGGGGCGCTCAAAGGCGGTTTCGTAGAACTCGAAACCGGCGCGGGTGATGTCCATGACTTCGGCGGCATCCAGGTGTTTCAGCATGGAGGCGCGGCAATAGACACCGAGGGGAATTCGTCTGCCATCGCACGAGGTCACTTCGCCGGTTTCTCCCACGTAGGGGCCCGCGATGACGGCGGTCAGGTAGGACGAGATTTTTTCGGTGGGGCTGAAACGGTACGTGCGCACACCGTCAGCGGCGATTTCAGGCTCCGGGGTGGGTGAGTTGGAAAACGCGTTCCACTCGGGAGGAACCACGAAAGTAAAGGTAAAGTCCGCTTTGATGTCGGGCTGTTCAAAAACGGCGTAGACGCGGCGAGAATCCGGCACCTCGAACTGGGAGTAAACGTAAGACTTGCCGTCCTCGGGGTCTGTGAAACGGTGCAGTCCCTCGCCGGTGTGCATGTAGACACAATCAGCCACCACCCGCAGATTGTTGTGTTCCTGCAGGTCTGGCAGGAAAATCCGGGAATCTGCGTAATTCGAGAGGTCCAGTGCTGTCCCGTTCAGGGTCACTTCTGTGACGGAATCGGCAATGAGGTCGATGAAAGTCGAGGCACCGGGTTGGGAAGCAAAGTCAACTTCCGTCACGGAATGAAAGATGCGCTCTCCCTGGGTCAAATCGAGATGTACACGGTAGTGGACATCACTGACGATTCCCGAGCGCTGCTCGGCTTCGATGCGGGTGAGGTTAGTTCCTGGCATTTACGCTCCTTTGAGTTTGCAATCGGTATATATTCTTCCATGTCTAAGCACTTTTCGATGAAGTTTCAGCGTAAAGATTGTAGTTAAACTAGACTTAAGTTATGGTTCATGCGCCAATGACGAGGGGAGGTATCTGCGTTGAGACGGAATACCGTGTGCAGCTCTAGCTCTCGACTCTCAGCCTCTAAGCTCCGCTGGTTGCGGCGTTCCCTAGCGGGAATCCTCTTAGGTGTCGTGGCGCTGAGTGGGTTGAGTGCCTGCGCAAAGGAAGAAACCAAGACCCCTACTCAGTGGAACGCTACCATCGTGACCACGCCTGCTCCGGAGGGTTGGGTTAACGGCAAAGACGGAGCTTTTCGGGTGCAGATTCCGCCATCTTACCTGGATGCTTACGACGCTATTAGCGGTTCCAAGCTGCCTGACGCGCAGGTGGTGCTGTCCCTCCCTTCTGATAAAGCCCTGAATGGCTACGTTCCCGTCATGGTTATTGACCACGCGAAAGCGACTTCCGACCCTGATGAGGTGGAAAAGAACCTGAAACAAGACCCCATCTACAAGGGCTACAAGAAGTTCACGGTGCTGAACCCGACCCAGGTTGAGGGCTTGAACGTCCTGGAGATGAAGTGGAACTACGTCTATCAAGAGGTCGAGATGACGGCCTTCATGACTTTGGTTTCGGGGAACAATCACGCCTATGCCCTGAAACAGGACGTGCCGGATTACGCGTTGGAAACCTACCAGCCGATTATTGATTCGGTGCTGAAAAGTTGGACTTGGAATGAACCGGTGAAGGGGACCAAGCCGAAGCCAAGCCCTTCAGCTACCAAATCCTGACTCTCTGGTCCGGTTCCAGCCACAGGGCGTCTCCAGGCTTTGTTTGGAAAGTCGCCGCAAACAGGTCGAGGTTCGCTACCACGCCGTTGCAGCGGAACTCTGCCGGGGAGTGAGGGTCGATGGAAATGAGTTGTTTGGCCATTTCCGGGCGCACCTTCGTCTGCCAAGATAGCGCCCAGGACAGGAAGAACCGCTCGGCTGCGCTGAGTCCCTCGATGACCGGGGCATCTGCCGGGTTGTCAATGCCCTGCTGTTTGAGCTCCAACAGGTAGGCTTTCCACGCGATGTCTAGTCCGCCCAGGTCGCCGATGTTTTCTCCGATGGTCAGCGCGCCGTTGACATGGAATTCTTCGGGCAGCCCCTGGGGGACGAACGCGTTGTACTGGTCGATAAGCGCGTGGGTACGTTTTTCAAATTCCGCCAAGTCCTGGTCGGTCCACCAGTTTTCGACTTTGCCAGTGCCGTCAAACTTGGCACCCTGGTCGTCAAAACCGTGCCCGATTTCATGGCCGATAACCGCCCCGATGGAACCGTAGTTCACTGCCGCGTCCGCGTCCTTGTCAAAGAAAGGAGGCTGCAGGATAGCAGCGGGAAACACGATTTCGTTTTCGGTCGGATTGTAGTAAGCATTGACGGTTTGCGGGGTCATGTGCCAAATCGTGTGATCGACCGGGCCGCCTAGCTTGTCAATCCAATAGTTAGTGCCAAAAACGCTGGCATTGTGAACCTTGTCAATTAGCGTTCCGTCTCCGAGCTGGAGTTTCTCATAATCTCGCCACTTGTCGGGGTAGCCAATCTTGGGGGTAAACTGGCGCATTTTTTCTAACGCTTTGTCCCGCGTTTCCGGTCCCATCCAATCTAAAACCGCGATGGAATCCTGGTAAGCCTGAATCAGGTTCTCTACCAGGTGGCTCATCGCCGCCTTGGCTTCGGCGGGGAAGTGGCGCTGCACATAAAGTTTGCCCAAGGCTTCGCCCATCACTGAGGATGCCAGGGAAACCCCGCGCTTCCACCGTTCCCGCAGCTGTTCCTTGCCGGCCAGCTTTTGCCCGTAAAAATCAAAGTCCGCATTCACGATTTCGCTGGATAGCAGGGAAGTATGTCCGTTCAAGGCGTGCCACAGCATCCACCACTTGAGCGTTTCAAAGTCGGTGGAATCCCATAGCTGGTCCATGTTTTCGAGGAAATCCGGTTCGCCCACGTTGACTTCCGTAAACATCTTGTCGGGCAGCCCGGAAGCCTTTCGCCAGGCTCCCAGGTCAAAGCGCGGCAGCTTAGCGGCCAGTTCGTCCCAGGTCATCGGGTTGTTTGTCGCGTCCGTGTCGCGAGTTTTCACGTTATCCCAATGCAGTTTGGCTATCTCGGTCTCGAAGTCAACGATTTTACCGGCCACGTCCGGGGCTGCGGACTGCGAAGCATATCCGGCCAGGGTCAGCATGCGGGCAATGTGCTGGCGATACTGGTCCAACAGGCTCGCGTGCTTTTCTTCCAAGTAATAGGCACGTTCGGGCAGCCCCAAACCGTCTTGGCCGAAGTAGTTTATGTAACGTTCGGGATTGTTCACATCGATGTCAATACCGGTATCGAAAAATCCTTCGTAGGTGCCTTCGGCAAAAGTCCGGGCCCACAGGTCGCGCAAATCTGCTTTGCTGGTGGCCTGGTCCAGAGGAGCCTTTAGCTGCTGTAGGCTGGGGGCGCTATCCGCTTCCACCGTGGCTTCATCCATAAAAGAGCCGTAGAGGGAGGCGACTTTGCCCGCCAGGCTGCTCAGTTCCCCGGTGATGCGACCCGCGACACAATCTTCGATAATGGTGCGCACTTGCTTTTCTGCTTCTTCAGCCAAGAGGTGAAATGACCCGTAGCTGGCCTTGTCGGCAGGAATCTCAGTGCGGGCCAGCCACTTGCCGTTTACGTAACGGTAAAGGTCGTCTTGCGGGCGGATGTTTTCATCAAAGTCAGCGGGATCCAGCATCCCCAACAGTGGGTTCTTTGTCATGGGTTCAACCCTATCGTGCCGCACCAATAATTTCCGAGCGACCCCGGTAACGCTACCAAAACCCCTTGTGACAGGGATTCCGTTGGGTTTAGCGCGTGGAAAACCCCAAGGCGTCGTAGAGCTGCATCGCTTCGGGGGCGGCGGACATATCGAGTTGCAGGGTCAGGGCCTCGCGGCCCAACGCGTCCACGGCTCGTGAAGCGTTAATGACCAGCCCCGAACCGATACCTTGACGGCGATAGTCGGGATCCACAAACAGGTCAGCAATGTAGGGCTGGTCGCTGTTGCCGTCCGTGGTGCACCATTCATCGGGAGCCTGGTCCAACACGATGACCACACCGACCAGCTTGTCCTCGTGCCAGGCACCGAGAGTCGCCTCGGCCAACAGTGGACCGTAGGCGCCGTCCCAGAACAAATTCAGCTGGCTGGCAGCACTCGACCCGGCATCCCGATAAGCAACCGCGTGCAACTGGGACATCTGGACCACATCGTCGCGGGTAATCGGACGATAGGTAATCTTGATTTCCGGGTCGGGCTCTGACGCCGTCAACTCATCGGTCGACGGGGCCTCTAAGGACAGCTTGGACATACCTCAATTGTCCCATGTTTCGTACCTGCTGGGAAGCCTTTGAAAGTTATTGAATCGAAATAAGTCTGCTGGTTGGGTCTGTTAAATGATGAGTCACTATTGATTTCGGAATGGAACAGAGCGAGACCAGACCTTCTATTCTGTGTGAGTTTGCCAGGGTCGGTAACATGGTGGGGTGGAAAACAAGCATGAGGAAGCACATCGGGACCGCCACGCACACGAGCATCAACCCCCGGCGGTGACCTCCGAGGATTTGTCGGTGGACCCGGATTTGATTCCCTACCTGTTCGCGGCCCGGACTCCCGCTGAGCCGGAGGACAACGACAACCCGACCGGGGAACCTTTGGACCCAGAAAACGCAACCGCCTCCCGGAAAGGTCCCGTCGACCGCTTTGGCGTGTCACTGAGCCCCGAACAGCGCGAACTCGTGGACGAAATGCGCGAACGGCAACGCCCCACCTCGACCCTCGGCCCTTCCACGATGGAGGACCCGAAAGCCCGAGCCATCTACGAAACCCTGCTGACGCGCCGCGCCGAACACCAAATAGAGCCCAGCTTGGAACCGGTGCGGGGAGTGCTGGACTACCTGGGCAATCCCCAGGACCTGTTCCACTCCATCCACATCACGGGTACGAACGGCAAGACTTCCATCGCCCGGATGATTGAGGCGCTGCTGGCGGAACTGGGGTATCGGACCGGCCGGTTTACCTCCCCGCACCTGGTAGACGTGCGCGAACGCATCTCAGTGGACCAAACCCCCCTGACTACAGAACAGTTTGTCCAGGCTTATGAGGACGTGGAAGCCCAACTGGCCCTGTGGGAAAACGCTCACCCCGGACACCGGCTGTCGTTCTTTGAGGTCATGACCGTCATGGCATACGCCCTGTTTGCAGATGTGCCGGTGGATGTGGCGGTGGTCGAGGTCGGGATGGGCGGACGCTGGGACGCTACCAATGTCATCGATGCAGACACGGCCGTCATCGGGCCCATCAGCCGGGAACACGAACAATGGCTGGGGGAGGGACTGACCAACATTGCGCGGGAAAAGGCGGGGATTATGCGCCCCCAGCGAGTGGCAGTGGTGGCTAAACAGCCCGATGAGGCTCTCGCGGTCATTCGTGACGCCGCTCATGCCGAGGATGTGACCCTGCGCTATGAGGGGGACGATTTCGAGGTGCTGCGGCGTGTCCCAGCAGTTGGGGGGCAAGTCATCGATATTCGCACGCCCGCGGCTGTCTACCGGGATATTTACCTGCCCCTGTATGGAGAGTTCCAGGCTGAGAATGCGGCACTGGCGCTCACGGCGGTTGAGGCACAGCTGGGCGGAGCGGCGCTGCACGGGGAATCTGTGGAGCGTGCCTTTGGCGGGGTTCGTTCTCCCGGACGCCTGGAAGTGTTGCACGCCACCCCGATGATTGTGGCTGACGCGGGGCATAATCCGGGTGCGGTCGAGGCCCTGCGCCGGGCGATAGAGGACGATTTTCGTTTTCAACACACGGTGGGGATTTATTCCGCCATGGCCGATAAAGACATTGAAACCGTGCTGGGGATTGTGGAGCCGACCATTGATGAGTTGATTGTGACCCAGATGCCCGGTGAACGCGCGGCGAAGGTGGAAGATATCCAGGCCGTGGCCGCGGAGGTGTTCGGTGACGATCGCGTCTACGCTATTGATTCCCTGCCCGAAGCGATTGCAAAAGCCGGGGAAATCGATGATTTGCAGGGGGGAGTTCCCGGATCCACCGGAGTCGTGATTTTCGGTTCCGTGGTACTCGCCGGAATGGCACAGGACGTGCTGGGCAAAGACAAACTACAATGAGCACAACCGGCCTCACATGGCAAGACCTCGGCCGGATTCGACCGCGAAAGTTTAAGGCAGTCAGAAAGGAGCAGCTGTGAGTTTGAATACACAATGGGTGCTGCGCTGGATGGATGGCTGCGCTCGAGTACTGGAACAAAACCGCGAAATGTTGGAAAGTTTGGATGAGGTCATCGGGGACGGGGACCACGGGGACAACATTTCACGAGGCTTCTCTGCCGTGGACCAGCGGTTATCCGGGATTGTGGTGGAGAGTCCGAAACAGGCGCTGCGGGTAGCGGCAAATACTTTGCTGGCGGCAGTAGGCGGAGCCTCGGGGTCTTTGTATGGCACGGCATTTTTGCGGGCGGCGCGTTCGGTGAACGTGGAGAGTCTTGAGTCGCAGGATGTGGCGATGCTACTGGTAAAGGCGGCTGAGGGAATCGCAGAACGCGGCGGAGCCCAGCCGGGGAATAAAACCATGCTGGACGCGTGGTATCCGGCCGCCACCAACGCAGCTGCTGCCGTGGCGAAAGGTGCTGACCCGGAAGAAGTCTTGCGTGTTGCTGCTGACGCGGCCGCAAAAGGGGCGGAAGATACGGTTTCGATGAGCGCCGCAAAAGGGCGGGCATCGCTGTTAGGGGAGCGTTCCATCGGCCATAAGGACCCCGGTGCCGCCTCCAGTGCACTCATTTTGGCTGAGGCAGCAAAAGCTGCTGAGTATTGAGTACTACTTCGGAAAACCTTGGTGAAATCCGGTAGGATGCACAAGTATTTACAAAACTTGGAGTTGCGCTCGGTGTCGAGCGAAACTTTTGGCGAAAGGAAAGTCAATGGCTGACTGCCACATCCCCTACGATCCGCAAGAAGAACACACCCTGGTCATTATCAAGCCTGACGGCTACCGGCGCGGACTCATCGGTGAAGTCATTAGCCGGATTGAACGCCGCGGATTTAAGATTGTGGGTCTGCAAACCAAGACTGCGACCCGGGAAGAACTGGAAGAACACTATTTCGAGCACAAAGACAAGCACTTCTTTGAAGGGCTGGTCGAATACATGATGAGCGGCCCCATCGTGCTGATGGTTATCGAAGGCTCTCGGGTCATTCAGGCTTTCCGTAACATGATGGGAGATACCAACCCCGCGGTGGCTATGCCCGGGACGATTCGTGGAGATTTGGCTCGGGATTGGGGTCCGGACGCGCAGATTCAAAACATCGTTCACGGTTCGGACTCGGCACAGAGCGCCGACCGGGAAATCGCGCTTTGGTTCCCCTACATGATTGACTAAAGGCCGGTAGCGAGGCGTTTCTCCTGGCGTTGTTTCTCTGCGTTGCCCAAGGCTGGGAAGGCTGTTTTTTAGGGTTCGGGGGGTTGCGCTAGGGTAAGTGTGTGTATTTAAAGTCCCTGACCCTGAAAGGCTTTAAGTCTTTCGCGAACACGGTCCACATGAGCCTAGAACCGGGGGTGACCTGTGTCGTTGGCCCTAACGGTTCGGGCAAATCGAACGTGGTCGATGCGCTGGCTTGGGTGATGGGCGAGCAGGGTGCCAAAAATCTGCGCGGCTCACAGATGTCGGATGTCATTTTTGCCGGCACCAAAACGAGGGCTCCGCTGGGACGTGCGGAAGTCCAATTGACCATTGATAACACCGATGGTGCGCTGCCTATCGAATACTCTGAGGTGACGATTTCGCGCACCATGTTTCGGGCGGGCGGTTCCGAGTATGCCATCAACGGAACCCCGGTGCGCCTGTTAGATATTCAAGAACTGCTTTCCGACACCGGGATGGGTCGGGAAATGCACGTCATTGTGGGGCAGGGGCAACTCGATCGGATTTTGAGTGCTTCCGAACTGGAACGGCGCGCTTTCATCGAGGAAGCTGCTGGAGTGCTTAAGCACCGGCAGCGTAAAGATCGAGCGTTGAAAAAACTGGACAATTTGGCGGTCAACCTTTCCCGCGTCCAGGACCTCACTAATGAAGTCTCGAAACGGTTGGGTCCCCTGGGTAAACAGGCCGAGGCGGCCCGGAAAGCCGCCCGAGTCCAAGCCGAACTCGCTGACGCGACTGCCCGTTTGATTGCAGACGCGGTGGCGCAAAACAAAGAAAAAGCTGGGTCGCAAACCGCCTCCAAGGAACAAATTTCGGCAAAAATCGCGGATTTGGAAACCCGTCTGCAAGAGGTAAACACGAAGCTGAATGTGGCGAAATCGAGTTTCGACGAGGTTAGCCCGGAGCTGGAGAAACTCACCCAGACCTGGGCTGAGCTGAGCACCTTGGCGGAACGTTTGGAATCTTTGGCGAACCAGGCCCGAGAACGCGCCAATGCTTTGGAAGAAACTGCGGAACTGACCCGGACTGCCGACACCACCGAGCTGGAAAAACGGCTCGAAAAAACTCGTGAGGAGATTACCGAAAAACAAGCCGCCGTAGCGAAAGCCGACGATGCGGTCACCCAGACCAAAGCAGCCGAAGTGCGAGCCAAAGAGCGCGAATTCGCGGTGCGCTCCCAGATTGAAAAAGTGCAGCGTGCCCGGGCGGACAAGAGAGAAACTCTGGAGCGGCTGCGCGGAGCGGTCACTACCGCCGCCTCGCTGGCAGAGGAAGCGGCGGGGAACCTCAGCCGGATGGAAGAAGCCCTCCAGGCCGCTGCGCAACGCGAAACAGCTTGCGCCCAGGAACTCAGCAAGGTTGAGGCAGAGCTTCCTCCCGGGGTGGCAGACGGAACTTTGGCAGCTCAAGAGGAAAAACTCGCTACGACTGTGGCGACAATCCAAGAGAAAGTCTCGCAACTGAACAAAGAACTCGGCGAAGCCCGGGAAGAGGCCGCTTTTTGGGAGGCGAAACGCGAGGTTTTGGCGAAAACCTTGCAACCCGAAGACGCCGCCGGGGCAGTAGTGAAAGCGGGGCTGAACGGTGTCAACGCGGCGCTTTTGGAAACAATCTTGGTTGAGGCTGGATGGGAAGACGCGATAGGGGCCGTGTTTGGACAGTGGTCTAAAGCGCTGCTGACCTCGGGGGTCGAATCAGCCGCGGACGCACTGCGTTTTGTCCGTCAGCAGTCCGCGGGTCAGGTTCACCTGCTGGTCGCGGACGGTTCAGAAACTCCATTCGGAGCTCAAGGTTCGGATAGTCTGGAGAAAGCGAAACTTCCAGCCGGGGTGTGCTGGGCTAGGGAGTTGGTCAATGCCCGGAAAGGGAACACTTTGCCCCCGGTGGTGGCGACTCTCTTGGCGGGGGTGGCGGCCTGTCCGGATTTGTCAGAAGCCCGCGATTTGGTGTTGACCGGGAAGGTTGCCGCGGCGGTGACTCAGGCAGGGGATTTTCTTTCGTCTACCCGGATTGTCGGCGGCGGGGATCCCGATGCGGGGATTTTGCGGCGCGCCTCGGAATACGATGAGGCGGCGGCACAGGCTGAAGCGGCGGCTGTGGCGGCTGATCAGGCCGATGGTCAGTTGGCTCGGGCGACGACCGAACTGGCTGCGGCGCGGGAGGAATACGATGCGGTGGCGGCACAGCTCAAAGCTCAAGATGCGGCGGCAGCAGCAGCAGCTGCAGCGGTAGCGGCTGCCAAAGCGAAGCGTGGGGCGGCCCAGGCAGAAGTCGAACGTGCCGGGAAACACCTGGAACAGGCTCGTGCGGAAACAGAGAAACGCCAGGAGGCTCTCAAGCAAGCACAGGAAACTTTGGACGCCAGCCTGAAAGCCCAGGACGAAGCTGGGGAGGATGAGCCGGACTTTTCCGCCGAACTGCAAGCCGCAATCGAAGCGGTATCGGAGGCTCAAACCGCGAAGTCGGACGCTCATATCGCGGCGCATGTGGCTCGTCAAGAACTGGAATCACTAGAATCGCGCGCCGCCTCGCTGCAGCGTAACATTGCGGCAGAACAAGCCGCCGCTCAAGCAGCAGCCAGCCGGGCGTTGGTGCGGGAACGGCGCCGGAAACGGTCTGTCTACGTGATGGAACAGGCTGAAGCTGCCCAGCGGTTGGCTCACGTGGCGGCGGCCAGCGCTCAAGCCCAGCGTCAGGCCAGTACCGCCAGCCGGGAACAGCTGCAAACTGAGATGGAGACGCTGCGCGCCGCCGTGGACGACCTGAGTCGTCAGCGTACCGACCTCAAGGATGCTTCCATGCGCGATGAGGTTGCTTTGGCGGAGGTTAACTCCAAGTTGGCACGATTGCTGGAACAAGCCCAGCAGGAGTGCGGTCTGGATGAGCCCACTCTGCTGGCCGAGTACGGTCCGCACAATCTGGTTCCCGTATTCGACGAGTCTGGTGAAACCATCGAGCACGTTCCCTTTGTTCGAGAGGAACAGGTAGAACGCAAAGCCCAGGCACAAACCGAACTGAAACGGATTGGCAAAGTGAACCCCTTGGCGTTGCAAGAACACGAAGCCTTGGTGGCGCGACACAAATTCTTGGCTGACCAGCTGGCTGACCTGAAAAAGTCTCGTGACGACCTGATGAATGTGGTGGCGGAAGTCGATCGCCAAGTCGAGGAAGTATTCGGCAAAGCGTTCGCAGACGTCTGTGCCGCTTTTACAGATATTTTCCAAGTCCTGTTCCCCGGTGGGGAAGGCAAGCTGACTTTGAGCGACCCGAAAGACCTGTTGAATACCGGCATCGAGATTGAAGCGCGTCCAGCGGGCAAGAACGTGAAACGCATGTCCCTGCTTTCGGGCGGGGAACGTTCCCTGGCGGCGTTGGCTTTTCTGTTCGCGATTTTCCAAGCTCGGCCCTCACCGTTCTATGTCCTCGATGAGGTTGAGGCCGCTTTGGATGACGTAAACCTGTCTCGGCTGCTGGGGGTTTTCGAAATTTTGCGTGAAAACTCGCAGTTAATCATCATTACTCACCACAAACGTACGATGGAAATTGCAGACGCGCTGTACGGGGTAACGATGAAGGAGGGAACCACGGCGGTCATTTCGCAGCGCCTGGTGAAAAACCCCGGCGCCAACGAGTGACAAATCCTGCGAGATGCAGTCGTGAATTAGGTAAACCTACCGAAGTTAGAGATAGGATAGCACCGAATGTTCAAGCGGATGAGAGACGTTTTTACGCGGTGCTACGAGAGACGTTTTGGATGGAATCAATGAATATCCTTAGTACGACACTAAATAATTCACAGGGTCTGGAAGGCTACACTGATCCGCTCATTTTTATGATTCCGTTGGCTATTGCTTTCGTGGTTATCGTTATCGTTGCCAGCGCCTCTCAAATTGACTCGAAGCAACGCAAGATTCGCAACGAGGATCGCCTGTTGGACACGTTGGAGCGGATTCGCGATGACAGCAGTAAGGACGGAGAAAGCTCTGACGACGCACCGCCTATCCAGCTGCAACAGGGTGAAAAAGAGTTGAGAAATATCGTCGAAAAGACCATTCAAGCTAATGGTCACAGTGATGATGAATCCCCTGATGATGACGTAGAACTCGAGCCGACCACCTCTGAGACTGATCATTTTGCGGATGCGGGCGCGGATCACGTTGGCCCGGAAGACGAAGACGACTTGGATGAGGCGCAAGGTGACTGGGGCGAGGAAGATGATGACTTCGATGCGGAAGAAGTCATCATAAAACCTGATGGGGTCTATTGCGACCCGGACGGGCTGTGCTTCAAACCGCTTCCCGGTCAGAGCGTAGAAGAAGCCCGCGCCGCAGCTCGAGCCGCTATGGAAGCGGCGGAAGCGGCAATGACAGCGGACGCAGCACAGGAGGATGCCACTTCGGAAACGGAGTCGGAGCCGGAATCTGCAGCGGCAGTCTCTGAGGAATCAGAACACTCCGAGACACCGGAGGACGCCGCGGATTCCGAGACTGCAGAGGAACCCGAGCCAGACGCACAGACTGAGCAGTCAGTTTCTGACACTGCCGAGCATACCGAACCCGATGTTGAGGAAATCGAAAAACCGGAATCCAAGACCTCCCGGATGCGCCGCTTAAAGGAACGTTTGGCCGGTAAGGGCAAGTTCGGGCGGGCCATTCTCAATGTGCTGTCCAGCGCTGATTTGCAAGCCACCGATTGGGAGGCTATCGAAGACGAGTTGCTGGCCGCCGACATGGGCGTCGAGCCAACCGTGGAGCTCATTGACAAGCTAAAGGTGAAACAAAAGGTCGCGGGCGAGAAGGACGCTGCGCAGGTGCGGCGTATGGCCAAGCGGATGCTCACCGATATGCTCGACCGCAAGGCCGAGCGTGGTCTCAACCTGGAGGTTCCCGAGGATTCTCCCACCCGGACCGCCGGTATCTTAATGGTTGGCGTTAACGGCGGCGGTAAGACGACCACCGTGGGTAAACTCGCTCGCCTGCTGGTGGCTGACCGCAAGACCGTAGTATTGGGTGCGGCCGATACGTTCCGTGCTGCTGCCGGGGAACAGCTGCAAACTTGGGGCGATCGGGTCGGCGTGCCGGTGGTGCGCGCCGAAAAGGACCAGGCTGACCCTGCCTCCGTGGCTTTTGACGCGGCGAAAACTGCTCGTGAGGCCGGCAGTGACGTGGTTTTGATTGACACCGCCGGACGCTTGCAAAACAAAGTCGGTTTGATGGACGAACTGGGCAAAATCAAGCGTGTAGCTGAAAAGCAGGTTCCCATCACCGAAGTCCTGCTGGTTATCGATGCCACTACCGGGCAAAACGCTTTGAGTCAGGCAAAAATCTTTACCGAAGCGGTGGGTGTGACCGGTATTGTTTTGACCAAGCTGGACGGTTCTGCCAAAGGCGGGGTCATCGTGCCTTTACAGCGGGAACTGGGGATTCCGGTGAAGCTCGTTGGTTTGGGTGAAGGCCCCGACGATTTAGCGCCCTTCGTGCCCGGCGATTTCGCTGATGCCCTGCTGGATGCCTAGATTCGCCTAGCCGTCCCGGAGCTTTCGGGAGATAACGGCGTTTACCGCCGGTCTTTTGCGCCAACGTGTCCTCCGCGGCGCGCCCCAACCCCCACTTTTGCCCGAAATCTTGCCTCACTATAAAATCGACGTGTGTTCAATAATCTGCAAGACCGCCTGACAGAATCGTTTAAGAACCTTCGCAAGAAGGGCAAGCTGAAGGAATCCGACGTTGACGCCACCGTCAGCGATATCCGCCGCGCCCTGATTGAGGCTGATGTGGCCTTGGAGGTCGTCAAGGATTTCACCGCTACCGTAAAGGAAAAGGCTTATGGGGCGGCTCGGTCTGAGGCTTTGAACCCGGCCCAACAGATTGTGAAAATCGTCAACGACGAGTTGATTAACATTCTGGGTGGTGAGGACCGGGAACTGCATTTCGCTAAGCCCGGCAAAGGCCCGACCGTATTCATGCTGGCCGGCCTGCAGGGTGCTGGTAAAACGACTCTGGCCGGGAAACTCGGCAAATGGCTGACGAAAGAGGGCCGAAAAGTCCTGCTGGTCGCGGCGGACTTGCAGCGTCCCAACGCGGTCAACCAGTTGCAGATCGTGGGCGAACAGGCCGGGGTCACCGTTTTCGCCCCCGAACCCGGCAACGGGGTGGGCGACCCGGTCGATGTGGCGCGGCGCGCTTTGGCGCTGGCCTCCGGTTCGGGCTATGACGTGATGATTGTCGATACCGCCGGACGACTGGGCGTAGATGAGGAACTCATGGCCCAAGCCCGTTCCATTCGCGACGAGGTGCAACCCGATGAGGTCTTGTTCGTCCTGGACGCCATGATTGGCCAGGACGCGGTGCGAACCGCGCGGGCTTTCCAAGAGGGCGTGGATTTCACCGGTGTGGTTCTGACCAAGCTGGATGGCGATGCCCGCGGTGGTGCGGCCCTGTCAGTCCGGGGTGTCACCGGGGTTCCGGTGCTGTTCGCCTCGACCGGGGAGGGCTTGGACGACTTTGAGCGGTTCCACGCCGACCGGATGGCATCGCGGATTTTGGATATGGGCGACCTGCTGAGTCTCATCGAAAAGGCTCAGGAAACCTTTGATATGGAGCAGGCCGAAAAGCTGGCCGGCAAGATTCAGCAGGGCCAGTTGACTTTGGAAGACTTCCTCAGCCAGCTGCAACAGATTCGCAAACTCGGTTCGATGAAGAAACTGCTGGGGATGATGCCGGGGGCGGGCAAAATCCGGGAACAGCTGGATCAATTTGATGAGCGCGAAGTCGACCGGATTGAAGCTATCGTTCGTTCGATGACTCCTGCGGAACGCCAGGATGTAAAGATTCTCAACGGCTCGCGCCGCGCGCGGATTGCCGCCGGGTCTGGTACCACGGTCGCGGACGTGAACGGTTTGGTCGACCGATTCCAGATAGCGCAAAAGATGATGAGCGGCGGCGGCATTCCCGGGATGGGCGGCGGCGCAGACGGAATGGGAATGATGCCTGGATTCGGCCGAATGCCGGGCATGGGCAAGCATTCGAAAGCGAAACAGACGGCAAAATCTGGCAAGAAATCCAAAGCCCAGCGCAAGGCAAAATCTGGCAATCCCGCCAAGGCAGCCCGTCAAGCTCGGGAAGCGTTGGAGGGGATTTCCTCCACCCCCATGAGCGGGACCGGCGCAATGCCAAACCTGCCCGGTTCTCTGCCCGCTGGTCTGGGAGGGCTCAAAGGCATGGGCGGTCTCGGAGGGTCGCCGCAGAAGTCCGCGCCGTCCACCCCCGCCCTGACCCCTGACGATTTGCCCGACGACATCAAACGTATGTTGGGTGGCTTGTGATGACACCCCTAGGGGCGACAAACCCGGATAACCTGCACTTTACGGGTACTTTCCTGTGGTCGGAACACCCCAGCGTAGAGGGAGAATACACCGGTCAGGCGACGACAGTATCTTGTGAATCCCAGTGGGTACACGGCGACCTGTATATTCACGACGGCATCGTGAGTCGAACGGCGAAACCCGCGCTGACTTACCGAAAGGTCAGCGGCTACGCGATTCCCGGACTGGTGGACGTACATTGCCACGTTGGCGTGACCCACGCGGGTAGCGTACCGGTCGAAACCCAGCGGGAACAGGCCGAATTGGCGTTGAGTAAAGGCACGCTGCTGATTCGTGACTGCGGGGTGCCCTCCGATACCCGCTGGATTGACCAGGTGGCTGAGCTGCCGAAAATCATTCGCTGCGGTCAGCACCTGGTGCGGCCCAAACGCTATATGCGCTACTACGGGTTGGAGCTGGAAAACGAAGCCGATTTGCCCGCGGCGGTTGCCCAGCAGGCCAAACGCGGCGATGGCTGGGTGAAAATCGTGGGGGACTGGATTGACCGCTCCGATGGGGTCCAATCTGATTTGCAGCCGCTGTGGTCCACCGCGGTGCTGCGTGACGCGGTGGCGGCTGCGCACCAGAATGGGGCACGGGTGACCGTGCACACTTTCGCCCACCGCACGATAGAGGGCCTGTTAGATGCCGGGGTGGACTGTATCGAACATGGCACCGGCATGGATTCGGACGAAATCCTCGAAGCGCAACGTCGCGGTATCCGCGTGACACCGACCATGCTGCAAATCGCGCGGTTTTCCGATTTTGCTGCCCAGGCGGGGACAAAATATCCGGTGTATGCCGCCACGATGACCGCTTTGGATCAATCCCGGGTGGCTCATCAAGCCGCGCTGTTTGAAGCGGGGGTGCAATTGCTGCCGGGCACCGATGCCGGCGGCTATCAGCGCCACGATGCCCTGCCGCAAGAGCTGCGGCAGTGGTTGGACTTAGGTGTTTCGGCTCCCGAAATTATTGACCTGGCCACCTGGAAGGCTCGGGATTTCCTTGGTGCCCCCTCGCTGTGGGAGGGTGCCCCCGCAGACCTGGTGTGGTACGACTCTGACCCGCGCGCTAACCTCAACGTTTTGGAACAACCCGCCGGAGTGGTTCTGCGCGGAGCTATCGTGGCCGGGGCGGTTAGAGAGGCCGTACACCGTGCCTGAAGGTCATTCTATCCACCGGCTGGCCGCCCAGTTTACCCAGGTCATGAGCGGTGAGGTCGTAGCGGCCTCCTCTCCGCAGGGGCGTTTCACCGCGAGCGCCGCCGTGTTAGACGGGCAACGTCTGGTTGACGGGCAAGCCTATGGGAAACATATGTTTCTCGGTTTTGCCCCGCGTCAGACCGACCTCGCCGCGACCGTTGCCGACTGCGCCCCGTCCCGGACCTGGCTGCACATCCACTTGGGGATTTACGGCTCCTGGCGATTTTACGGGGACTCTCAGTTCATTGCCCGGCATGCCAGTCCGGCGCTGAACTTTGCTGAAACTGCGGAGCCTAACGCGGAAATCGTAGAGATTCCGGTACATACCCACCATGATGACTCCGCTTTTGCGCCCCACGAACATTTCGCGGATCGCTGGTTTTGGACCCCCGCGCCTTTCACGCCGCCGCCGCCCTACGGGACGGTGCGTCTGCGCCTGGTCACCGCGCACGGGGCGGCGGACCTGTCCGGGCCAAACACCTGTGAACTGCTGGACGAGGAGGGCGTTGCCGCAATCTTGGCACGGCTGGGACCCGATCCACTGCGTCCCGACAGCGACTTTAGTGAGTTCGTGAAACGCTGTGCCACTCGTCAAAAGGGTATTGGGGAGGCTCTCATGGACCAATCCGTTATCGCCGGGGTGGGCAACATTTATCGTGCCGAAGTGCTGTACGCGGCACGTCTGAACCCGTTTACGCCAGCCCGCGAGGTGACGCCGCGCAAACTGCGCCGAATCTGGAACTGGCTGGAAGAATACCTACCGCTGGGCGTGGAATCAGGACGAATCACCACCGCAGATCCTGACGATTACGCTACTTTCGTGGAACGCGAGTTGGCCGCGGGACGCGAACCCCAAGCTATCGACTCCCGATATTACGTCTACCAGCGCCAAGACCGACCCTGTCTGCGCTGCCGTGCTAGCATCAAGCTCAAAGTAGCGGGGGGACGAAAACTCTACTGGTGTCCGCGCTGCCAACGCTGAGGACGCGGAAAACCGCAATCTCGACAAAACTCGAGCCGGAAAAACCACCACCCTAGCGACCCTGCCGGGGAATCCCGCTTGGTGCGAGTGCCACGCAAAGGTGGAATAATCGAAACCGTGAGTGAAGTAAACCTGGGGATGCCCACCAAGTCTCTGTCCGCCCGCGAACCGTTGGCGCCGCGCCATCAGACCCGCAAAATCCAGGTCGGCAGCGTCGCTGTGGGGGGAGACGCCCCGGTGAGCGTCCAGTCCATGACCACCACCCTGACTTCTGACGTGGAAGCGACCCTGCAGCAAATCGCCGAACTGACGGCTGCGGGCTGCGACATCATCCGAGTGGCGTGTCCCTCGGCAGACGATGCGGCGGCGCTGCCCGAAATCTGTAAACGCGCCACCATCCCGGTGGTGGCAGACATTCACTTCCAGCCAAAGTATGTGTTCCAGGCTATCGAGGCCGGCTGCGGTGCGGTGCGGGTGAATCCCGGCAACATCCGGGCTTTTGACGATCAAGTGCGCGAAATCGCCCGAGCCGCCTCCGACCACGGCACCGCGCTACGCATCGGGGTCAACGCGGGGTCTTTGGACAAACGGCTGTACGAAAAGTTCGGGGGAGCCACCGCAGAGGCGCTCGCTGAGTCCGCCATGTGGGAGGCGTCGCTGTTCGAGGACGTGGATTTCCATGACTTTGCCATCTCGGTGAAACACCACAACCCGGTGACGATGATTCAGGCCTACCGCCTGTTGGCCCAGCACGGGGGCTGGCCGCTGCACCTGGGCGTGACGGAGGCCGGCCCGACTTTCCAAGGCACCATCAAATCCGCAACCGCTTTCGGGGCGTTGCTCTCCGAAGGGATTGGCGACACGATTCGGGTTTCGCTGTCGGCCCCGCCGGTTGAGGAAGTCAAGGTCGGGTTAGAGATTTTGCGTTCTCTGGGCTTGCGGAAACGCAACTTTGAAATCGTATCCTGCCCGTCCTGCGGACGTTCCCAAGTCGACGTTTACACGCTGGCTAATGAGGTTACCGCCGGGCTGAAAGACATCACCTACCCGTTGCGGGTCGCGGTGATGGGCTGTATCGTCAACGGTCCGGGTGAAGCGCGGGAAGCCGATTTGGGCGTGGCCTCCGGCAACGGCAAAGGCCAGATTTTCATCAAAGGAAAGGTCATCAAGACCGTCCCGGAAGCGGAGATTGTGCCGACCCTGATAGCCGAAGCGAACCGGTTGGGCCAGGAAATGGGCTTGGAAGCGGGCGAGCCCCAGGTGAACGTGGCCGGTTGAGGACTCACGGCGCGGCGACCGGTTTCGTGGGGGCTCTCCCAGCGTTTTTTACTTTCACAAGCGCGGTCGGTGGGTTGTCTGCGGAGGTTGCGTAGCTCCGTTACGGGACGCCAGTCCTGGTGGCGGGGCTTCCGGTTTGGTGCAACCGGGAGGTGGCGAGAGGCTAGGATAAGAGTTACTGCTTAGATTTACCGAGGAGTTATGGAAAATGTCTGAAACCGCGTTGCAAAAAGCTACTATTCCTTTCGATGGCCGGGTGCAGTCCGGAGTGGAACAGCCTCCGCAGGCGCATCTGGAAGTTTTGGGAATGAACCTGGAACCCAGCCTGGATCAGGCGGCGTTCATTGAGCTGCTAAAGGACCTAACTGCCACAGCCCGCGAGCTGACCCAGGGTAACCCGATTCCGAACTTCTTGGCTCCGGAAATGGTTGCGGTCACCGCCAACCTAACCATTACCTGCGGTTTTGGGGAACGGATTTTTGATTTCTTGGGTAAGCCGGAACTGAAACCCGAGGGCTTGCATGACATTCCCGCTTTCAAACTCGACCAGCTGCAGGAACGTTGGGGTCAGACCGATTTGGTATTCCAGATTTGCTGCGACGACCCGGGCACCCTGTTCGCGGCCGGTCGCCTAATCCTGGCCAAGTGCGAAGGCAAAGCCACGTTGCAATGGATGCAAAAGGGCTTCACTTACGCCTACGGTTCCGCCCCGCGCGGCACGACCCCACGAAATCCGTTCGGTCAGGTTGACGGCACCGTGAACCCGTCCACCGCGGAAGAATTCTCCGAGCAAGTGTGGTTGGATGGCGCTGGCGACCAGGCCTACCTGGACGGTTCCACCATTATGGTGCTGCGCCGGATTCAAAACTTCCTAGATCCGTGGGAATTGCTGGACCGTCCCGCCCGCGAGCGCGTGATTGGCCGCAAACTCTCCGATGGCGGTCCGTTGAGCGGCGGCGGCGAGTTCGACGAGGAGGACATGGACGCGGTAGATGAAACCGGTAACTTTATCATTGATCGGCGTTCTCACCTGGCGCTGTCCCGCGAACATGAAGACGACGGTTCCGACAAGCTGCGTCGCCGCGCTTTTGCCTACGACGATGCCCCGGAACCGGGACAGTCCGACCTGACCAACAGCGGTTTGGTGTGGATTTCTTTCCAGCGCAACCCGGACCTTCAGTTTACGGCCATTCAAAAGCGCCTGGATATGCACGACTTGTTGAACAAGTTTATCTCCCACATCGGTTCGGCAGTTTACTGGATTGTTCCGGGAACCAGCGCGGAAACCTACTGGGGACAGGGTTTGTTAGAGAAATAGGCCAGCGCGCTTACGAATTTGCGTCCGTACCCAGGGGCAGATTTTCGGTCCCGGTCGCGATGGATTGACGAATGGCGCGCAGCAGCCCGCGTTGAGAGGCTTCGAGTTCCTGCGCTAAGCCGTGTAGGCGTCGCAGGGTTTCCGCGTTATCGGTGTCCGTCAGTGTTTCCGGTGTGGGATTTTTCCCTAAGGACTCCAGAAAAGCCATTTCACCAGCCCATTCGCGCCGCTTGTCACGCCACTGCTGCAGCGGTGCTACCAGGTTCGGATCCTTCGGGATGTAGCGCACTGCCTCAATGACTTGGTTATCCCGTACGATGACACGGTCCGCGGCAGAGAGGGTCTCTTCATAAATGAGTTTGATTTCGTCGTGCCGGGGGACTGCGTCTGGAATGACGGTGTCGCCGTGGAAGTGACGAATCAGCCACACGACACCCAAGGTTAGAGCGATAGTGCCCACCACTATCAGGAAATAGACCAGGTTTTGCGTGGCTGTCCACTTGTCTTGAGGAATGACCTGAACGGGTATCAACATTCCCCAATACGGCGCCGACAACGAACTCATGACTGGATTTTAACAAACTTTCGCTCCCTTGCGGTGCCGGCGGACCCGGTTTGCCCAGGAAACCCCGGTTTTCGCCCGAACCCCCGGAATCGCGAGGTGTGGGGGGAGATAATTTTTTTGGTAACCTGTAAAGGCAGCGACTGGCGATGCCTACCCGACCCCGGATTGTTTCGCGGGGACAGTGGGCAGGAGGAATAACCCTCCGGGGAGCGCATTTACACAATCGGACGCCTGGGTTGTGCTCGCAAAACTATGGAGGAACTATGACCGAAGTCATGAACCAGCCCCTTTCTGAAGTTGATCCGGAAATTCAGGCTGTGCTGGATGCTGAACTGAATCGTCAGCGCGACACCCTGGAAATGATTGCGTCGGAAAACTTTGTGCCCCGCGCCGTGTTGCAATGCCAGGGCAGCGTCTTAACTAACAAATACGCCGAAGGCTATCCGGGCAAACGCTACTACGGCGGCTGCGAAAACGTGGACGTCGCTGAGACCCTGGCCATCGAGCGGGCCAAGAAGCTGTTCGGAGCCGATTTTGCGAACGTGCAGCCCCACTCTGGCGCCCAGGCGAACGCGGCGGTGCTCTCGGCGCTGATTAAGCCCGGAGCCAAGATTATGGGTCTGAGCTTGGCTCACGGCGGTCACCTCACTCATGGCATGAAGATTAACTTTAGCGGCCGGCTCTACCAGGTCGCGGCTTATGGAGTGGAACCGGACACCAAGCGTATCGACATGGATCGGGTTCGGGAACTCGCGTTGGCCGAGCGCCCTGACGTGATTATTTCCGGCTGGTCCGCCTATCCGCGGCACCTGGATTTTGCGGCTTTCCGCTCTATCGCGGACGAGGTCGGGGCCTATCTGTGGACAGATATGGCGCACTTTGCGGGTCTGGTCGCCGCTGGTTTGCACCCCTCCCCGGTGCCTTACGCGGACGTGGTTTCCACGACCATTCACAAGACCATTGGCGGGCCGCGTTCGGGTCTGATTCTGTCCCGTGATGGGGAAAAGTTCGGCAAGAAGATTAACAGCTCCGTTTTCCCCGGTCAGCAGGGCGGGCCCCTGATGCACGTGGTTGCGGCGAAAGCGGTGGCGCTAAAGATTGCCGGCACCCCTGAATTTAAAGAGCGCATGCAGCGCGTCATTCAAGGCGCCCAAATTTTGGCCGAACGCCTGATGGCCCCCGATTGCAAGGCGGCGGGCATCGACCTGTTGACCGGCGGCACCGATGTTCACTTGGTGCTGGTGGACCTGGTTAACTCCAACCTGGACGGGCAACAGGCCGAGAACCTGCTGCATGAAGCGGGCATTACCGTGAACCGTAATGCGGTGCCGTTCGATCCGCGTCCCCCGGCAATTACTTCCGGTCTGCGTATCGGCACCCCGGCTCTGGCTACTCGCGGCTTCGGCGAGGCGGAGTTCCGTGAGGTCGCCGATATTATCGCCTCCGTGCTGGTGGACGGTGCCGCGGGCGAATCCGCGGTGGACGTGGCCAAGTATCGGGCTCGGGTGGCGAAACTGACCGAAGCCTTCCCGCTCTATCCGGGACTGGTGCAATGAGGGCGCCCTGGGAGGGGCCAGCTCAGGTCCTGGACGGCAAAGCCACCGCTGGCGCCATCAAAGCCGAGTTGCAGGCGCGGGTCGCCGCGGTGCGTGAGCGCGGGGTCGTTCCCGGGCTAGGCACTATCCTGGTCGGTGAGGATCCCGGTTCTGTAACCTACGTGGCTGGTAAACACCGGGACTGTGCGGAGGTCGGCATCGAGTCCATTCGGGTCGATTTGCCTGCTACCGCCAGCCAAGACGAAGTCATGGCGGCGGTGCAACGGTTGAACCAGGACCCGGCCTGCACGGGTTATATCGTGCAGCTACCGTTGCCGCGGGGGATGGACACGAACCGGATTTTGGAAGCAATCGACCCGGAAAAAGATGCCGACGGGCTGCACCCCATGAACCTGGGACGCTTGGTATTGCGGGTGTCAGAGCCGATAACTTCGCCTTTGCCCTGTACTCCCCGTGCTGTCATCGAGCTGGGTCGTCGTTTCGGTCTGGATTTCAACGGTAAAGACGTGTGTGTGGTGGGTCGCGGCACTACGGTGGGTCGTTCCATCGGACTACTGCTGGGGCGAAAAGACGTTAACGCGACTGTCACTTCGTGCCATACCGGGACCCAGGATTTGGCCGCGAAATGTCGCCAGGCGGACGTCATTGTGGCGGCCTCCGGGGTGGCGGGCATTATCACCCCGGACATGGTCAAGCCCGGCGCTGCCGTGTTTGACGTGGGAGTGTCTCGGGTTATCGACCCGGATACTGGCAAGTCTCGATTGCACGGTGACGTGGCGGACGGGGTCGACCGGGTGGCCGCCTGGTTGACGCCGAATCCCGGCGGGGTCGGGCCCATGACCCGGGCGTTGCTGCTGGTCAACGTGGTCGAAGCCGCGGAACGCGCGGCCGGGATTTAAATCTTAATCTCCCTAACGGCGGTGACAGGCTGATTTTTTCGGGCTGTCACCGCAGCAGGTTTCTTTTAACGAAACAAAGTTGCGTATTCGCGTGTTCGGCAAGCTCAACAGATGGCCGAATCTCAGATTCCCTTCCAAAAGACCCTTTCCGAACATCAGAGGGCAGATTTGTCAGTAATTTCGCATAGAGTGCGGATTGAGACCATGGTGCCTGCTGAAATCCTTCTCAAGCTCAAAAATGCAACAGGCGACGTTATCGCCGTTTAGGGTCGGATAGCGCCCTGTCGACTCGAGTTATTTACCCGGCTTAGACCGGATATAGGAGGGTTTATTTTTCAATTTTGCTCACAATAAGGGCCACATCCCCTGTGCTCAGTGACATGGCCGAGGTAACATCATTCTTGTTTCGAGGGGCTGTTAAACCTACGCACAAAAGACGTGCTTGGGAGGAATGCGGAATTTTTGGACAATCCAGAAAGCTCCTTCCCCCGAATCTGGATAATTACCTAGTTATGGAAGGGATAATCATGACTGATTTTCACGGTCGTCACTTTTTGAAAGAACTCGATTTTACTCCTGCT